>Ga0080064_1003358_pt1 | contig 23389 bp, 25 predicted proteins | sample Subgrocontami54m_FD_69260 | JGI IMG/M metagenome (GOLD analysis project Ga0080064, IMG submission 69260) | Subsurface groundwater microbial communities from S. Glens Falls, New York, USA - GMW46 contaminated, 5.4 m (SPADES assembly) (version 2) ...
GACGGCGGGTTCGACGATCTGTTCCTGGCCTACACGGTGTGGGCCAGCGGCGATAAGGCGCGCCGGTTGCGGGCACTCCACGAGCGCATTGCGTTCCGGGTCGGGATCGACTCGGCGGAGGGTGCCGAGCAGCTCGGTCGGGCGGTCGCGGGTACGAGCCGCCCGCTCGAGGTCCTGGTCGAGCTCGACAGTGGCGCCCATCGGGCCGGGGTCCGGCCGGACGACGTGGTCGCCGTCGCCCGGGCCGCCGAGCGGGCCCGGCTCCACCCGATCGGCGTCTACACCCACGGCGGTCATGGCTCGGTTGGGCCGGAGGCAGTGGTCGCCGCCGCGGCCGATGAGATGGACGCGGTCCGCCGTGCCGCCGACGCGCTGCGGGCGGCCGGGATCGAGATCTCGGTCCTGAGCGTCGGATCCACCCCGACCGCCAGCCATCACGTCGCCGACCCGGTCACCGAGATCCGGCCCGGGACCTACGTCTACAACGACCGCGGCCAGGTCTGGATCGGCTCCTGCCCGCCTGACGCGATCGCGTTCTGGGTGGCCGCCACCGTCACCAGCGTGGCCGTGCCCGGTCAGGCCATCGTCGATGCCGGGGCGAAAGCATTCGCTCGCGACCTGGTCCGGTCAGCGCCCGGGCTCGGTCTGCTGCCGACCGTGCCGGCGCTCCTGCGCACCGTCAACGACTACCACGGCTTTGTCGACCCGATCGGCGGGGCACGGCTGCGGCTCGGCGACGTCGTGCCGATTGCCCCGAACCACGTCTGCCCGGTCGTCGATCACTACCTCGAGACGGTCGCGATCCGGGACGGGCGGGTCGTCGAGACCTGGCAAGTCGACGGGCGCGGCCGGTCGGGCTGACCGAAGCCGTCTGACCGAGACGCCAGGGCTGGCTGGATCAGGCGCCGCCGACGAGCTGGCGGATCGAGCCGCCGGTCCGGCCGAGTGCCGCGGCGTAGACCGCCTCGTACCCGTCGGCCATCCTGGCCGCCGAAAACCGCTCCAGGACCGACATCCGGATCGCCCAACGGTCGAGGTGAGCCACGGCGTCCAGCTGGGCGGCCATCTCGGCCGTGTCATCGGCCAGGAAGCCATCGATCCCGGGTCGGACGATCTCGGGCAGGGCTCCGGCGCGTCGGGCGACGACCGGAGCACCACAGGCGAGCGCCTCGATGGCGGTCAACCCGAACGGCTCCGGCCAGTCGCCGGGCATCATCAGGGCGTAGCAACTGGCCAGCAGACGGTCGCGATCGGTCCCGCTCAACTCGCCCAGGAACTCACAGTCGGCGCGGGTCATGGCCGGCCGGAAGACGGTCTCGGCGTAGTCGCGCTCGTCGGCGCTCGGCCCGATCTTGGCCGCGATCTTGAGCGGTCGGCCCGTCTGCCGGGCGATCTCGATCGCCTCGACGACGCCTTTCTCCGGGGTGATCCGCCCGACGAACACGAGATCGTCCGAGCGCTGCCGCTCGAAGGGGGCAGCGGACAGGTCGAGGCCGTTGTGGACCACGCCCGCCCAGGGAACGTCGGGATGGCTGGCCGCCTGGGCCTGGCTGATCGCGACCAGGCCTGGACCGGCAAGCGCCAGCGCACTCGCCGCAAAGGGCAGATCGAGGCGGCCATGGAAGGTCGTCACCACCGGTCGGGGCGAGCGAGCCGCCATCACCAGGCCGGCGAAATCGAGATGGCTGTGGACGACGTCGAAGGCATCGATCCGGGCCAGGACCTGGAGTGCGGTGTTGGCGAAGAACCCCACCGGGTCGCCGCTGAACCCGGTCGTTCGCAGGGCGACGGGAACGGTCGGGATGAGCTCGCACGGGACATCCGAGTCGCCGCTGGCGAAGACCGTCACCTGGTGGCCACGCCGGACCAGCTCTGCGGTCAGGGCGGCCACGACCCGCTCGGTGCCGCCATAGCCGGCCGGTGGCACGGCCTCGAACGGTGGCGCGACCTGGGCGATGCGGAGGCTGGGCAGGTTGTCGGTCATGGGTCGGTTCGCTCGTGATCCCGTGGTGGGGCGTCGACGATTCGCGCAGGGGTCGCGCGCGGCGGCCGCTTCGCGACGAAGCCGCGACACCGGGACGGATGCCACTCTAGCCGAGGCGCCGCCCGCCGTCGAACGTCCCGATCCGCGGCCAACCGATCGGCGACTGGCGGCGCCCGGGTAGTCCGTTCGGGCGATGTTGGCCCGACGAGCCCACGCGCAGGCTCGGTCGATGACCGAGCGGGAGATCCTGGCCCTGGCGGTCGACGCGGCCGCCTACGACGCGGTGGTGATCCTGTGGGTCACGGCCAGCGGCACCCAGCCGGTTCTTCTGCCCCGTTCGTTCGGACGTGCGCGCCACTCCTCGTCGGATCGCGCCGCCGGGCCGATGCTCCGTCGTCGCGTCGACCCAGCCGGTTGACCTGCGCTTCGAACGCTCAGAGATCGCCCCACGACGTCGCCCCGGTGAGCTCGAACCGGATGAGCGGACGAGCCTCCAGGCGGTGCTCCCCGTACTGTGGATACTTGGCCCGCAAGGCGGCGATGGCGATCGTTCCCTCGTCCAGGACCGCCGCGTCGTCTGGCTCGAGCAGGGACGCCGTGGCGTGACAACGGAGCCACGCGAGTCGGGCCCAGTCCTCGTCCCAACGGTCGACCAGGAGCGCCACGTCGGGCCGCGCGGCGATGTCCCGGACCCGGGCAAGGCGATGCGGATCCGGGTCTCGCTTGGGCTTCTCGTCGAGCGGGCTGTAGACGACCGCTCGATCGCGACCACCGACAACGACGAGGCAGACCGGTACCGGTCGGGGACGTCCGCTCGCGTCGGTCGTGACCAGGATCGCCCGCCGAGCGCCCGCCAGGAAGCGGAGTTGAGCGTCGGTCAGGATCATGTCCGCCATCGCCGTTCCGTCTTCTGGCCAGCTAGGGGATCGTGATCCGGCCGTCCTCGTCGAGCGGGAAGAACGGGTTGTGGGCGACTTCCCAGGGGTAGCCGTCGGGATCCGCGAAATAGCCCGAGAAGCCACCCCAATCGGTCGGTTCGGCCGGTTTGATGATCGTGGCGCCGGCGGATTCGGCCGCGGCCAGCGCCGCGGTCGCGGCCGCCACGCTCTCGACATTGATTGCCATCGTGATGCCGCCGAACGGCGCGACGGGCTCGGCCGGCAGTCGGGCATCGGCGGCCAGATCCGCCCGCGGGAAGAGCCCCAGGTACGACCCAGTCAAACGCAGCCAGCAGATGTCCGGGTTGGACGATTCGGTCACGGCCCAGCCGAGCCGCTCGTAGAACGCTCGGGAGCGCGGCAAGTCGGAGACCCCCAGGGTGACGATGCTCAACCGGGCCGGGACGCTCATTGGCTCGAGGGTAGCCGATCCACACGTTCGGGTCAGCCGGGCGCTGGCAACCCGAGGATGAACGCAGCAGTCCGGTCGAGGACATCCTCGAGGACCGGTTTCAGGCCGTGCCCCAGGCGCGGATAGGTCACCAGCGCACCGCGTTGGAGCGAAAGGACGGCGGTACGGAGGAGGTCGATCCGGGCGAACGGGTCCGATTCGCCGGACAGGAGCAGGACCGGGCAGCCGATGGCCGGCCAATGGGCGACCCGCGGACCCAGCTCCGGCGCACCGGGGCGGTGGAGCGGGTAGGAGAAGCAGACCAGGCCGCGGTAGCCCGCGGACGCTCCGGCCGGTCCGCTGGCAGCGGCCGTCGCCGCCAGGCTGGCCACCCGCCCGCCGTACGAATGACCGCCGACGATCACGTCCGGACCCGGTGGCGCCAGTTCGAGCCAGCGCGGCACGACGTCCTCGGCGCGACGCTTTGGCAGGTCGACCGCGCGGGCCTCGATCCCGCGGGCACGCAACCCGTCCACGAACGGCGACATGCTGGCGGCGTTGCCCGACGCCCCGTGGCCGAGGACGACCTGCAGACCCACCCGCTGACGATAGCGTCTGGATGGGCCGTGCGGGGCGGCGAATCGCGCCCTCTGTCCATCCGGCGGGGCCTCGCAAGCGTACCGATTGACGCCGCTGGCTGACCCCGGCACACTATCGCAACACAATGCAATAAGGACCCGTTGCGTGTCGTTTCCCATCCTCGATCTTTCGGCTCCGCTGTTGGCCGTGGTCACCTCGCCGTCGTCGATCGGCTTGCTGATCACGGCCGGCGTGCTCGGCATCCGTCACGGCATCGACTGGGATCACATCGCCGCGATCACCGACATCACCAGCACGACCGCGACGGCCGATGCCGGTGAGGCCGCCCACGGGGAGCAGCATCGCGCGCTGGCGGCGATCACCAGCGGGCACCATCACGATCACGGCGGTCCGAGCGAGCTGCACGCCCACGATCTCGGACCGGGAGCGGCGACGTTGGCAGCGCTGCCGGTCGCGGTCCCGCTTCCAAGCCGCGCCAGGATCGCCGCGGAGCAGCGCCATGCCATCTTCCTGGGGACCCTGTACGCCCTCGGGCATGCCCTCGTCGTCGCGGTTCTCGGCCTGGCGGCACTCTCGTTTGGCGCCCTGCTGCCGGACTGGATCGACCCGATCCTCAGTCGGGTCGTTGGCGCCACCCTCGTCATCCTCGGCCTGTGGGTGTTCCTGTCGCTCTATCAGTACGCCCGATATGGCAGCGAGTTCCACCTGAAGAGCCGCTGGATGCTGGTCTTTCATGGGCTCCGCTACTCGTGGCGCAGGATCCAGGCCAAGCTGCACGGACATGCCCACGTCGAGCCGCTCGAGATGAGCTCCTATGGCGCGCGGACGGCATTCGGGGTCGGGATGATCCATGGCGTGGGCGCGGAGACCGGCACGCAGGTCCTGATCATTGCCGCCGTCGGCGGAGCGGCGGGGGCCGGGCTGGGGATCCCGATGATGGTCGCGTTCATCGTCGGGCTGCTCATCTCGAACACCGTGATCGTGGTGATCTCGGCGACTGGCTTCGTCGCCAGCCAGGCTCGACAGCGGGTCTACGTCGCGTTCGGGATCGCCGCTGGTACGTTCAGCCTGATCGTGGGGATCGTCTTCCTGCTCGGGCTCCAGGAGTCCCTTCCGGAGCTCGACCGGATCTTTGGATCGTTCGGCGGATGAGGGTTGCGACGGGCGATCTGAGCGAGGTCCGGGACCGCCTCCACGAGCGCGGGTTGCGCTGGACGCCGCAGCGGCGGACGCTCATCGAGGTCCTGTCTCGCTCGGATGGGCACGTGACCGGCAGCGAGCTCGTCGAGCGCTGTCGGGCGCTCGATCCGGAGACCACACCGTCAACCGTCTATCGGACCCTCGACGTGCTCGAAGAGCTCGGTCTGGTCCGGCATGGCCACGGGGCCGACGGGCGCGAGGAGTTCCACGTCCTGCCGACGGTCGAGCACGGCCATCTCCATTGCGCTCGCTGCGGCGTGACGTGGGAGATCGAGGCCGACGAGGCGGCCAGACTGGTCGGCTCGCTCGAGACGAGCCGGGGCTTCGCGGTCGATCTCAGCCACATCACGATCGTCGGGGCCTGCGCCGGCTGTCGGGCGGAGACGGCGCTGGCGTGAGGAGACCGCTCGGATGAAGCTCATCGGTGGCCGCACGGTCTCCGCCGGGACCGTCCCAGCTCCACGCCGGATCGAACCCGGCCCCGGGCAGGAATCGGTCTGGGATTACCCGCGACCACCGCGCGTCGAGGCGGTCACCGAGCGACTGCGCGTCGTGGTCGACGGCATCGCGTTGGCCGACACGACCCGCGGCCTGCGGGTCCTCGAGACTGCCGGACCGCCGGTCTACTACTTCCCGCCAGCCGACATCGAGCTGGCCCTCCTGACCCGCGGCCGGCACCGCAGCGTGTGCGAGTGGAAGGGCGACGCCGAGTATTGGACCTATGACGACGGCCGCGGCCGACGGATCGAGAACGTGGCCTGGTCGTACCACCGGCCGCTGCCCGGCTTCGAATCGATCGCCGGCTATCTGGCCTTCTACGCCGGACGCGTCGACCAGGCGTGGCTCGGCGACGAGTTGGCGACACCCCAGCCGGGCCGCTTCTACGGCGGCTGGATCACCTCCCGGATCGTGGGACCGTTCAAGGGTGAGCCCGGTTCGTTCGGCTGGTAGTCGTGGCGCCGCGCCGCCGCCGCCCGAGCTACGCGGCCCCGACTCACCCGCTCAGTCGGAGGTCGGGACGCCCATGATGCTGAAGCCGCCGTCGACGTAGATGGTCTCGCCAGTCACCGCGCTGGCCAGATCCGAGGCGAGATAGACGGCGCTCCCGCCGACGTCCTCGGGGGTGATGTTGGCCCGCAGGGGAGCGACCTCGGCGAACCCGCGATACATCGTCTTGAACCCGGCGATCCCGGCCGCCGCCAGCGTCCGCACCGGCCCGGCGCTGATCGCGTTGACCCGGATGCCATCCGGCCCGAGATCCGCGGCCAGGTAGCGGACCGAAGCCTCGAGGGCGGCCTTGGCCACGCCCATCACGTTGTAATGGCTGACCACCTTCTGGGCGCCGTAGTAGGTCAGGGTGATCACGCTCGAGCCGGAATCGAGCAGCGGTCGCGCCTCCCGGACCAGGGCCACCAACGAGTAGGCACTGACATCGAGGGCCAGGGCGAAGCCATCGCGCGAGGTGTCGACGAAGGCGCCCTCGAGATCCTCACGCCGGGCGAAGGCCAGGGCGTGGACGAGGATATCGAGGCGGCCGTGGGCCGCGCCCCACTTGGCCATCACGCCCCGGATCTCCTCGTCGGACTGGACGTCGCAGGGCTCGACGAACGTCGAACCGATCGACGCTGCCAGCGGCCGGACTCGCTTCTCGATCAGGCTCTCGACCGAGCTGAACCCGACGGTCGCGCCCGCTTCGTGGAAGGCCCGGGCGATCCCCCAGGCGATCGAGTGGTCGTTGGCGACCCCGAAGATCAGGGCCTTCTTGCCGTCCAGCAGTCCCATCGGTCGAGCGTATCAGACGGGTACCCTGTGAGGGATGGCCTCCCTCGACACGCCCGCCCAGCTCCGCGCCGCCCTGGCTGGCGTCCGGGCGTTGCTGCTCGATCTGGATGGCGTGATCGTCCTCAAGGGCGAGCTGCTGCCCGGGGCCGGCGAGGCGCTGGCCCGGCTGACGGAGCGGGAGATCCCCTACCGGATCGTGACCAACACCTCGATGGTCAGCCGGCAGAGCCTGTCCCGGTGGGGCGACCGGCTGGGCGCCCCGATCCCGCCCGAGCGGATCATGAGCGCGGTGTCGGCCAGCGCCGCGTATACCCGCCACCGATATCCGGGTGGATCGCTGTTCGTGATGGCATCCACGGACGCCCTGACCGAGTTCGCCGACCAGCGTCTGCTCAGCGCGGAGGAAGTGGATCGACCCGATGCGCGCGCCTCGGCGGTCGTCATCGGCGATGCGCCCGAGGCGATCACCTTCGACAACCTCAATCGAGCCTTCCGGCTGGTCCGCAACGGTGCCGAGCTGATCGGGATGCATCGCAATCCGTGGTGGCTGACGCCGGCTGGACCGACCCTCGATTCCGGGGCCCTGGTCGCCGGCCTGGAGTTCGCCACCGAACAACCGGCCCGGATCCTCGGCAAGCCGTCGCCGGCGTTCTTCCGCGAGGCCGCTGCCGAGCTGGCCGCCGAGGTCCGCCGGGCGGGTGGCCGGAGGCTCGTTCGGGCCGACATCGCGATGGTCGGCGATGACGTCCGAAGCGACATCGTGGCCGGCCGCCGGGTCGGGCTGCGGACAGCGTTCGTGTTGTCGGGCAAGCACGGCCTCGCCGATGTCGAAACCGCGGCCCGGGAGCGCGGCGGCCGACGCCCCGACGCGATCGCCTCGACCGTGCTCCAGCTGGTCGACGCGCTGTCGTAGCCGCCGGCCCGGTCGCGGTCTAGTCTTCGCCGATGGAGATCGACTCGGGCACCTGGCATCACGGCCTCGTCGCCCGCTGGTGGGCGGAGTTCAACGTCGCCGAACCCGATGAACTGGCCTACTTCCGGGCGGCCATCGGGCGGTTCGGCGAGCCCGCCCTGGATCTCGGCTGCGGCACGGGAAGGATCCTCCTGCCGCTCCTCGCGGGCGGTCTCGATGTCGATGGCTCCGACGTCTCACAGGACATGGTGGCGATCGCCCGGGCCGGGGCAGCCGAGCGTGGTTTCGCGCCTGGGCTGAGCGTCCAGCCGATCCACGAGCTGGAGCTGACCCGGACCTATCGGACGATCTTCATGTGCGGGGTCTTCGGTCTCGGCGGTCGGCGCGATCGCGACCGGGAAGCGCTCCGCAGGATCCACGGAGCGCTGGCGCCCGGCGGCGCCCTCCTGATCGCCCACACCCTGCCCTACGCCGACCAGGACGAGACCTCCTGGGCTCGCTGGTTGGCGGGTCATCGGACCGGGATCCCATTCCCCTGGCCGGCCGAGGGCGACCGACGACGAACGGTCGACGGCGACGAGATCGAGTTCCTCAACCGGACCCTCGTCTACGACCCGCTCGAGCAGAGCCGGACGCTCGAGGTCCGGGCGCGCCTGTGGCACGACGGCGCGCTCGTCGCCGAAGAGGCATACCAGCTCCGGGAGAACCTCTATTTCGTCCAGGAGATCCGGCTCCTGCTCGAGGATGCCGGGTTCCGCGACATTCGGGTCGAGGGCGGGTATTCCGGCCGGCCTGCCACGGGAGACGATGGCGAGGTCGTCCTGGTCGCGTTGAAGTAGCCGCTACACTGGCGGCCAATCCCCGGCGCGCCGCTCGCGCGCGACCAACTCACCTGCACCGACGGAGCGGACACGATGGCGACCGAGGCGAAGACGCGCCTGAAGATCACCTACGCCACCCTGCGCAACGACAACGAGGAGCTCCACGCCCAGTACGAGGCCGGCCTCGCCAAGGCGCGCGGGATGCTCGGTGGCTATTACCGAAACTTCGTCGGCGGCGCCGAGCGCGATGGCGAGGGCACGTTCGAAAAGCGGACCCCGATCGACGGCTCGGTCGTGGGGACCTTCGCCAAGGGGACCCGGAAGGACGTCCAGGACGCCGTCGCCGCGGCACGCCGGGCCTTCCCGGCCTGGGGCCGACGGCCGTGGCAGGAACGAGTCGCCATCCTCCGCCGGGTCGCCGATGTGATCAGCGAGCGCCAGATGGAGTACTCGGCCCTCCTCTCGCTCGAGGTCGGCAAGAGCCGTCTCGAGGCCCTCGGCGATGTCGAGGAGACGGCCGACCTGATCCGCTGGTCGTGCGACATGATGGAGCGCAATCACGGCTTCGACGACGCCATGGGCAACCTCGGCGACGAGACGGTGCACACCCGTTCGGTACTCAAGCCGTACGGCGTATGGGGCGTCATCAGCCCGTTCAACTTCCCATTCGCGTTGAGCGGCGGCCCCGCCGGCGGAGCGCTGGTCGCCGGCAACACCGTCGTCTACAAGCCGTCCTCCGACGCGCCGCTGTCGGGCGCCTGCCTGCTCCAGGCGATGCGCGATGCCGGCGTCCCGGACGGCGTATTCAACATGGTCATGGGTCCTGGCGAGACGGTCGGCGACGAGCTCCAGACGAACCCCGGCGTCGATGGGGTCATCTTCACCGGCTCGTTCGAAGTCGGCTTCGGGCTGTACAAGAACTTCGCCACGGCCTATCCCAAGCCGGTCATCGTCGAGATGGGCGGCAAGAACCCGGCGATCGTGTCCCGCCACGCCGACCTCGACGAGGCGGCCGAGGGGATCATGCGCTCGGCATTTGGCTTCTCTGGCCAGAAATGCTCGGCCAACAGCCGGGTCTACGTCGAGCGACCGGTCCACGACGAGCTGGTCCGCCGGCTGGTCGAGAAGACCGAGGCGATCACGATCGGCGACCCGACCGACCGCCGCTACTGGCTGGGCCCGGTGATCAACGCCAAGGCCGTCGCCCGCTATGAGCAGGCCGTGGCCGATGCGCGACGCGATGGCCGTCTCGCGGTCGGTGGCGAGCGGGTCACCGAGAACGGACTCGACCGGGGGACCTTCGTCGCCCCGACGATCGCCCTGGACCTGCCAACGGACCACCGACTGTTCCGCGATGAGCTGTTCGTGCCGTTCACTGCCGTCGCCGCCGTCGACTCGATCGACGAGGCGCTCGAGCTATCGAACGCGGTCAACCTCGGTCTGACCGCCGGCTTCTACTCGGAGGACCGGGCCGAGGTCGAGCAGTTCCTCGACCAGATCGAGGCCGGCGTGATCTACGTCAACCGCCGCGCCGGGGCCACCACCGGCGCCTGGCCGGGCATCCAGCCGTTCGGTGGCTGGAAGGGGAGCACCGCAACGGGCAAGGCCGGCGGCGGCTTCTACTACGTCCAGCAGTTCATGCGCGAGCAGAGCCAGACCATCGTCGACTGACGGCGATCGCGAATGTCGATGAACGGCCGCGGTCCGTCGGTAGACTGATCGCGTGCTCGCTCCACGCCTGGCCGTCCCGCCCGAGATCGCACGGTCCTACACCAAGCATGTCCGTGGGCGACCCGTGGAAGGGTCGGTCGTGTCGACGATCGCCTATCTGATCACGCTCATCGTGGTCCGCATCTACACGACCGCGATCCACGCATCTCCCGCGGCGGACATCTCGATCGGTGGCGTGCACATCCACCACCTGGTGTTCGGGGTCCTCGCCCTGCTGGTCGCCGGAGTGCTCGCCCTCGATGACCTCTTCCGGCTGCCGCGGGCGGCCATCTTTGGGATCGGGGCCGCGCTGGTCCTCGACGAGTTCGCCCTGCTCGTCTTCCTCAAGGATGTCTACCGGCTGCCCGAGGGCGCCCTGAGCGTGGTCGCCTTCGCGATCGGTCTCGCGGCGATGGCGTTCAATGCCTGGCGCGGGCGCTGGTTCCTCCAGGACGTCACGACCGTCATCGGCCGTCGAATCGGGCGCTAGTCGCGGACGGTCCGACACGTCGGGCCTTGCGCCGCGGGTGTACAAGGTGCCCGTAACCTCCGATCACGAGGGATGCCATGCCTGGGCTCGATACCGGCAACACCGGCTTCATGCTCGTCTGCACCAGCCTGGTCATGTTGATGACGCCCGGTCTGGCCTTCTTCTACGGCGGCCTGGTCGGCCGCAGGAACGTCCTGGCGATCATGATCCAGAGCTTCGTCTCGATGGGCTGGACGACCGTGATCTGGTTTGCGGTCGGCTACTCGCTGTGCTTTTCCGGCGATGTCGGCGGGGTGATCGGGAACCTGGACAAGGCCTTCCTCAACGGGGTCTCGCTCAACAGTCCCGCGCCACAGAACCCGTCGATCCCCGAGTTCGTGTTCATCGCCTATCAGATGATGTTCGCGATCATCACTCCGGCCCTGATCACCGGCGCGTTCGCCAACCGGGTGACCTTCAAGGCGTACATGGTCTTCCTGACGGCATGGCTGCTGTTCGTCTACTTCCCATTTGTTCACATGGTCTGGGGCGGCGGTATCCTCCAGCGCTGGGGCGTGCTCGACTTTGCCGGCGGGATCGTCGTCCACAACATCGCCGGGGTGGCCGCCCTCGCCTCGGTCCTCTACGTCGGGCGGCGCCAGGTCCAGGACCCGGGGCCGCACAGCATCCCGCTGGTCGCCCTGGGGACCGGGTTGCTGTGGTTCGGCTGGTACGGCTTCAACGCCGGCAGTGAGCTGCGGGTCGACGCCACGACGGCCGTGGCGTTCCTCAACACGGACGTCGCGGCTTCGTTCGCGGCGATTGCCTGGCTGTTCACGGCCTGGCGTCTCGAGAAGCGGCCCAGCTTCCTCGGCCTGCTCACCGGAGCGGTCGCCGGGCTGGCCACGATCACCCCGGCGGCCGGCTTCGTATCACCCACGTCGGCGGCCATCATCGGGATCGTCTCCGGCGTTGTGTGCTACGGGGCGGTCGCGCTCAAGAATCGTCTCCATTGGGACGATGCGCTCGATGTCTGGGGTGTCCACGGGGTCGGCGGCTTCCTGGGGATCGTGATGCTGGGCGTTCTTGCCACCACCGCGTTCAACCCGAACGGGACGGACGGCCTGATCGCGGGCAATCCGTCCTTCTTCGCCAAGGAGGTGGCCGCCGTGCTGCTGTCCTCCGGATGGGCCTTCGGCTTCACCTTCGGGATGCTCTGGCTCATCGATCGGGTCACGCCGGTCCACGTGACCCCCGGAGCCGAGGAGCTTGGGCTCGACCAGGCACTCCATCACGAGGAGGCGTATCTGGGCTCCAGTTGAGTCTCGAGCGCGCCGACGACTAGCGCGACGCGGCATCGGCCTCGCGGAGTCTGGGGAGGACCTCGCGGGCAACGCGCTCGAGGACGTCACGATCGCCGGTCCGGGGCAGGACGGCGCTGAAGTCGGTGAACCCGAGTCGGCGGTGGGTGTCGACGAACGACTCGAAGGCGGCCACGGAACCCAGGACGTCCTCGGCCTCGGCCCAGGTGGACCGGCGGATCGTGTCGGGGTCGCGGCCGATCTCTCGGCAGGCGGCGTCAAGAAGCGCGATCTGGTCGGCCACGGTCAGAGCGACCCCGTCGGTCGAGGCACCAGGGATCGCCGGGAAGGTGTCCCACTGGTCGGCGTAGCGGGCGGCCAGCCGGAGCATCCGCGGTCGATGGGCGGCGATCAGCAGAGGGATCCGCTGCTGGACCGGCCGCGGTTCGAGCGGCGCATCGTCGACGTGGTAGAAGCGCCCGTCGAACGTCGTCCGCTCCTGGCGTTGCAGGAGGTCGATGAGCTCGACGGCCTCGGCCAGGCGATCGACTCGCTCCGGGGGTTCCGGAAGTGCGATGCCGTAGCGGCGATGCTCATCGGCATTCCAGCCCGAGCCGAGGCCGAGGATCAGCCGCCCGCCGCTGACGTGATCGACGGTCACCGCCGACTTGAGCAGGAGCGCCGGGTGGCGGAAGGTGTTGCTGGTGACCAGGACGCCGAGCCGGATTCGGCTCGTCCGGGCGGCGAGCGCGGCGAGGAGCGTCCATGCCTCGTGGATTGGCTCGCCGGGACCGAGATCCGTGTCGACGAGATGGTCGACCAGCCAGCCATGGTCGAAACCGAGCTCCTCGGCGAGGAGGAAGCCGTCGAGGCTCTCCTGCCAGCTCCGGCCGGCCTGGCTCATGAACAGTCCGAACCGGATTGGCGGGCGCATCGGGAAATCGTACAGGGCCGTCTGGTAGACTTTCCTCAGTATCCAGTCTGCATACTTTCTATGCGCTCGGAGGGCGTTTCGTGACCCAGGTTTCGTCTCGTCTCGCGGGCTCGCGCCCGGTCCCGGACCTCATCACCGAAGTCCCCGGGCCGAAGGCGCGCGCCCATGTCGCCTATGACGAAACGTGGACCTCGCCGAGCCTGCCGCGGGCCTATCCGATCGTCCCGGTCCGCGGCGAAGGCCTGACCGTCGAGGACATCGACGGCAACCTGTTCCTCGACTTCGCCGCGGGGATCGCGGTCACCTCGACCGGCCACTGCCACCCCCAGGTCGTGGCCGCGATCAAGGAGCAGGCCGCCGAGCTGATCCATTTCAGCGCCTCGGACTTCTACCTGCCGATCTATCCCGAGGTCTGCGAGCGGATCGCCCGGATCGCCCCGATCGACGGCCCGGCCCGGGTCTACCTCGGCAACTCCGGGACCGAGGTCGTCGAGACCGCGATCAAGCTGGCTCGCTACGCAACCCGTCGGCCGTACGTGGTGGCCTTTCTCGGGGCGTTCCATGGCCGCTCTTACGGCTCGCTCAGCCTGACCGCCTCGAAGGCCAAGTACCACGCCGGGTTCGGGCCGCTGCTGCCCGGCGTCTTCCACGCGCCGTACGGTCATCTCGAGGATCTGCGCTGGTTCGACGAAGTCCTGTTCGACAAGCTCGCGCCGGCCAACGAGGTCGCCGCGATCATCGTCGAGCCGATCCAGGGCGAGGGCGGCTATGTCGTTCCCGAGGATGGCTTCCTGGCCGGTTTGCGCGACATCTGCGATCGGCACGGGATCCTGCTCGTCGCCGATGAGATCCAGTCGGGCGCCGGCCGGACCGGCAAGATGTGGGCCGTCGATCACTGGGGCGTCAAGCCGGACATCCTGCTGACGGCCAAGGGGATCGCCAGCGGGATGGCTCTCGGCGCGTTGGTGGCCAAGGCATCGCTCCTCGAGGCCTGGGGTCCGGGCGCGCACGGCTCGACCTACGGCGGGAATCCGGTCGCCTGCGCGGCGGCGCTGGCCACGATCGACCTGCTCGAGGGCGGGCTGGTCGAGAATGCCCGGATCCGCGGCGAACAGGCCTTCGCCGGCCTGCGCCGAATCCGTTCGCGGCGACCCCATCTGATCACCGATCTCCGAGGCAAGGGCCTGATGATCGGGATCGAATTCGACACCCCCGACCACGCCGAGGAGGTCCAGTGGGCGTGCTTCGAACGGGGCCTGCTGGTCCTCGAGTGCGGCAAGTCGAGCGTCCGGATGTCGCCGGCGCTGACCGTCAGCGAGCAGGAGATGGCGACGGCCCTGCGGATCTTCAGCGAGGCGGTCGCGGCCGTGGCCGGTGAGCACGGTGAGATCCGCGCCGCGGCCGAGGCGGCCGGAGCGCTGAGCGAGGTCGAGGCGGCCGGCTGATCGGTCGGCCGGCGTCCCTCGTATAGTCGCCCCGTGAGCAGCTCGAAGGTCGCGACGATGCGCGACGCGGTCGCCGATCTGGTCCGTGACGGGGACACGGTCGCGATCGAGGGGTTTACCCATCTCATCTCGTTTGCCGCCGGCCACGAGATCATCCGCCAGCGCAAGCGCGACCTGACCCTGGCCCGGCTGACGCCCGACCTCATCTACGACCAGATGGTGGCCGGGGGCGTGGCCCGAAAGCTGATCTTCAGCTGGCTCGGGAACCCCGGTGTCGGTGGCCTGAACGCGATCCGACGCCGGATCGAGGATGCCAACCCCGGCCCGCTCGAGGTCGAGGAATACAGCCACTTCGGGATGGTCGGCCGGTATACCGCGGGCGCCGCCAACCTGCCGTTCTACCCGCTTCGAAGCTACTTCGAGACCGACCTTCCGAAGGCGAACCCGCTGATCCGGGAGATCGAATCGCCCTATGGCGATGGCAAGGTCTACGCGGTCCCGCCGCTCCGGCCGGATGTCACCGTGGTCCACGCCCAGCGCGCCGACGCGGCCGGCAACACCCAGGTCTGGGGGCTCCTGGGCTGCCAGAAGGAAGCGGCGTTTGCGGCCGAGCGAGTCATCGTCGTGGTCGAGGAGCTGGTCGACGAGGCGATCATCCGGGCGGATCCCAACCGGACGATCATCCCGGGTCTGATCGTCGATGCGGTGGTCGTCGAGCCGTGGGGCGCCCACCCCTCGTACGTCCAGGGCGCCTACGACCGGGACAATCGGTTCTATCTCGACTGGGATCCGATCAGCCGCGACGAGACGGCCGTCCAGGCCTGGCTCGGGGAGTGGGTCTACGGTCTGGATGGGCGGGCGGCCTACCTCGACAAGCTCGGCTCCGAGCGGGTGGCGTCGCTCCGCCCGAGCGGCTCGGCCCCATCGGGCTCCGTGGACTACGGCCAATACCGATGACCGAGCCCCAGACCCGGTTCTCGCGGTCCGAGATGATGATCGTCGCCGCGGCGCGCGAGCTGGCCGGCCAGCATGTCTGCTTCGTCGGGGTCGGGCTGCCGAACATCGCGGTCAACCTGGCCAAGCGGACGGTCGCGCCGGACCTCGAGCTGGTCTACGAGGCGGGCGTGTTCGGGGCCGAGCCGGCCCGTCTCCCGCTGAGCATCGGCGACCCCACGATCGTCACCGGGGCCATCGCCGTGACCAGCATGTTCGAGCTGTTCAGCTTCTATCTCCAGGGTGGCTTGATCGACGTGGGCTTCCTTGGCGCTGCCCAGATCGACCGCTTCGGCAACATCAACACGACGGTCATCGGCGACGACTACGCACACCCGAAGACGCGCCTGCCGGGTTCGGGCGGGGCCTGCGAGATCGCGATCAACGCCCGTCAGGTCTTTGTGATCATGCGTCAATCGAAGCGCTCGTTCGTCGAGCGAATCGACTTCCGGACCAGCCCCGGGAACCTCGGCGGGGCCGAGGCGGCGGCACGCATCCGCCGGGAGCAGGGCTGGCTGGGGAGCGGCCCGAGCGTCGTCGTCACCGATCTCGGCATCTACCACTTCGACGAGACCGGCGAGATGCGCCTCGACTCGCTCCATCCGGGGGCGACCCTCAAGGCGGTCCGCGAGACGATCGGTTGGGAGCCCCGGCTGGCCGAGAACGTGGCCACCACCCCGGAGCCGACGCCCGAGGAGCTTCGCCTGATGCGGGTCGAGCTCGACCCCGGGGGCAGCTACACGAAATAACCCGTCCTGATCACGATGCCTCGTGGGCGCCCGCGATGCCAGCCAGTCCCTGTCGGACGACCAGGACCGGACACGGGGCGCGGCGGATGACCAGGTCCGAGACCGAGCCGAGGAGCGAGCGCTCGACCCCGGTCCGCCCGTGGGTCCCGACCACAACGAGGTCGGCATGCTCGGCTTCCGCCGCGGCGACGATCCGTTCGGCCACGTCCCCGTCCCAGACGAGGAATGCCGCATCTGCGCCCGATGCCCGTGCCCGCTCGGCCATCGCCCGGGCGGCAAGGGCTCGGGACTCGCGCTCCTCCACCGGCCGATTCCGGCTCCGTCCACCGATCGACAGGCCATGCCCGGGTTCGACCACGCTGACGATCAGCAGCCGGGCCTGGAGGTCGACCGCGAGCTCGATCGCCTGGTTCGTGGCGTCCTCGGTCGCATCGCCCAGGTCGGTCGCCAGGAGGATCGTCTGGATCCCCGCCGGATTCGACCTCGGGCCGGCCGGGCCGTCGCCCGCCGCGCTAGCTGGCGAGGGCCTGAACAATGGCATCGACGTGCGCTTTCTGGGGCACCACGATCAACGTGTTGACCATCCCGAACATCCCCGAGGTGCCTTCGACGTGGGGCAGGATGTGACAGTGGAAGGCCCATACCCCCGGGCGATCCACGGTGATCAGGGCGTCATAGCGCTCGCCCGGGTTCACGCCGAGCGTGTCGCACTCGAAGGCGGCGCTGCCGAGGGGTCGCCCGTCACGCTCGACGATGTTCATGACGTACCCGTGGCTGTGCCAGGGATGCATCATGATCCCCTCGTTCATGAACCGGATCCTGACGGTCTCGCCGACCGCGGCCAGGACGGGCACGGTGGCTGGGAAGCCATGGCCGTTGATCGTGAAACCTCCGACCGAGTCGTTCGAGATCCAGATGTACTCCCGGTCGTACTTCACCGGGTCGACCTTGGGATCGACGATGAACGCACCGAGCAGCCCATGCCCGACCTGATCGGTCGCGTTGTGGTGCGAGTGGTACATCAGCGAGCCGGCATCCTTGGCCGTGAACTCGTAGGTGTAGCTGGCACCCGGCAGGATCGGCTTCTGGGTGACGAACGGCACCCCGTCCTGGAAGAAGTCGTCGAACCGGACGCCGTGAAAATGGACGCCCGTTGACTCCTTCAGGTTGTTGGTGAAGGTCGCCCGAACGCGGTCGCCCTGGGTCACCCGGATGGTCGGCCCCGGCCACTGCTTGTTGTAGCCGAGCGCGGCCACGGGCGGCTTCAGTTCGTCGATGTGCTGCTCGATCTCGTCGATGGTCAGCTCGAAGACCTTGACCCCGGCGTCGATCGTCGGCTTGAGCGGCTGGAGGATGTCATTGAGGACGAGCTGGGGGACCTGGGCGAAAGCGGGCTTCTTCTGGAGCTCGGGGTAGCCATCGGCCGCGCCCAGGATGTCGGCCAGCCTGGCGAACGCCACGTCGCCGTAGATGTCTTTGAGGGCGGGCGCGAGGTTGCCCAGATAGCGGCGGACAATCGTCCGGGCGTCGACATCGTGCTGGGTCCAGCCATCGGGGATCGGCTCACCCGGCGACGCGGACGGCACAGACGAGGCGACGGCCGCCGAGGCGGACGGGGTTTCCTGACCGGCATGCGCGTCGGAGGCACCTGGCGCCGGAACGCTCGGCAGGATCCCCGGGCTGAGCGCCGGGCCGTAGGTCCAGGTGGGAGCACCACCGGGTGTGCACGAGGCGATCGTGGCCGCCACCAGCCCGCCGCCCGCGATGGCGGCGCCGCGCAGGAATCCGCGCCGAGAAAGCCTGGACAATTCGGTTCCGTTCGGGTCGGCCCCCGTTCGTGGGTCGTCGCCGTCCAGGACGGCAGGGTTTGCCTGGCTGGTCGCCAGGACGGAGGCGTCGGGTAGGGGCGCAGGGCCCGTCGTCATGTCCATGGCGGGCAGTATGTCCGGCTGCGCGCGCGACGAGGAAGTGACATCCGGCCCTTCGACGCGGGGCCGGTCGGCAGCCCCGGCCCGCGCGAGCGACTTGCTAGGCTGTATTCGTGCCCGAGCCCGTCCCCGACCTGGTCACCACCCCGGCTTCGTCGCCGGCACCCGGGGTTCGTTCGTCCGTCGGGCCGCTCCGCGCCACCGGGCTGTCGGCCGACGCCCTGCTCGACGTGATCGAAGCACTCGACGGAGCGACCCGTGGGATTGCCGGCATCCTGTCATTCGAGCGCGTCCTCCAGCTGATCGTCGATCGCGTCCGGGACCTGGTCCAGGCGGACTACGCGGCGCTCGGGATCGCCCGCCCCGACGGTGTCCTCGAGCAGTTCGTGACCAGCGGTCTGAGCCGTGACGACCGCGAGCGGATCGGCCCGCTGCCCCGCGGCCACGGCCTGCTGGCGGTCCTCGTTCGCGAGGCCCGGGCGCTGCGCATCCCGGACATCGCCGCCGACCCGCGCAGCCATGGCTTCCCCGAGCATCACCCGCTGATGCGCCCGCTGCTCGGCGTGCCGATCACTGTCCGCGGTCGGGTCGTCGGCGACCTGTACCTGACCGACAAGCGCGGCGCGCCCGAATTCAGCGAGAACGACCAGGCGGTCGTGGAGATGTTCGCCCTCCATGCCGGGATCGCGATCGAGAACGCCCGACTCCACGAGGCCGTCCGACGCCTGGCCGTCGTCGAGGAGCGCGAGCGGATCGGCCAGGACCTCCACGACGGGATCATCCAGAGCCTGTACGGCCTGGGATTGTCGCTCGAGGACGTGCCCGAGCTGATGACCGATGACCCGGCCGACGCGAAGGCCCGGATCGAGCGGGCCATCGAAGGACTCCACCTGGCGATCCGTGACATCCGGAATTTCATCTTCGACCTCCGGCCCGAACGGCTGGCCGATGTCGGGCTGGTCGGTGGCCTGGCCACGATCGCCGATGAGTTCCGGCTCAATGCGATGGTCGACGTCGAGCTCGAGACCGACGACGCGCCCTATGCCGAACTGTCACCCGAGGTGACCGACCAGCTCATTCAGATCGCCCGGGAAGCGCTCAGCAACGTCGGTCGGCACGCCCATGCGACGCGGGCGGTCGTCTCCCTCAGTGCCGATCGAGAACTGGGCGACGACGAGCGGATCGTGATGGTCATTGCCGACAATGGACGCGGCTTCGATCCCGAGGCGAGACGATCCGCCGACCATCGCGGGCTGGTCAACGTGCGGGCACGAGTCCAGTCGATCGGTGGTCGCCTGGCGGTCGCCAGCCAGCCTGGCCAAGGCACCCGGATCGAGGTCAGCGTGCCCCGCGACGACCGCGAGCCGACGAACGAAAGCACGGGAGCGTCCGGATGACCGACAGCGATCTTGACCGACGTCCAGGGCCCCCGGGGCGGCCTCTTCGAGTCCTCGTGGTCGACGATCACGAAGTCGTCCGCCAGGGCCTCGCCTCGGTGCTCGACCGTCGTGAGGCGTTCCAGGTCGTGGCCGAGGCGGGCAGCGTGGCCGAGGCGCTAGAGATGGCCCGCCGGTTCGAGCCGGACATCGTGATCATGGACGTCCGGCTCCCGGACGGTTCCGGGATCGAGGCCTGCCGCGAGATCCGCGCCGAGCTGCCCGCGACCAAGGTGGTGATCCTGACCAGCTATCCGGACGAGGAGGCGGTTCTGTCGGCGATCGTCGCCGGCGCCAGCGGATACCTGCTCAAGCAGATCCGTGCCCGTGACCTGGTTGCGGGTCTCGAGGCCGTCGGTCGCGGCGAGTCGCTCCTCGATCCGGCCGTGACCGAGAAGGTCCTCGAGCGGATCCGTCGGATCGCCACCGGCACGGCCACCGATGAGCTGGCCGCCCTGACCCAGCAGGAGCGGAAGATCCTGATGCTCGTCGCCGAGGGCCAGACCAACAAGGAGATCGCGGCCGAGGTCTTCCTGTCCGACAAGACGGTCAAGAACTACGTCAGCTCGATCCTCTCGAAGCTCAACCTCGAGCGGCGGGCCCAGGCCGCGGCCTTCGTCGCCCGCCACCGGATCGGCCGTTCGCCCGACTGAGCCGCCCGCGATCGGCCGGTCCGGTCAATCCGCGCGTCGGATGACCAGGGTGCCCGCGATCTTGTCGTGCCAGCCCTGCTTGCGCCGGTCGAAGGCGACCCAGATCAGGCCGAGGTAGAGCACCCAGGTCGAGACCAGGTAGCCGACATAGCGCAGGATCGCGGTCCCCAGCCCGATCCGCCGGCCGTCGGATTCGCGACGGACCTCGATCCCCAGGGCGACCTGGCCCAGCGTGCCGCCGCGCCACGTCCACAGGATCACGTGGTACAGGAAGTGGCACAGCCAGAGGACACCGACCAGACCGACGAACTGGACCGCCACCTCTCGGAAGGCGCGGACCAGCTCGGCGTTCGAAGCCAGCGGCCGGAGGGTGTCGGGGTCGACGTCGGTGAACACCCGCCACGTGCCGGAATCGATCCGTGACAGGAAGATCGCGAGAATGATCGAGAACAGGAACGACAGCAGGACCCCGTCGATCATCGTCGCCAGGAACCGCCGCCAGAACCCAACGTAGAGGTAGCCCGGTGCCGGACCGTCGCCAGACTGGCTTGGCGGCCAGGCCGGTGGTGGCGCGGCCCACTGGGTCGGCGGTGGGACCGGGGGTGGGACGTCCGCAGCCGGTGGCGGCGTCGCATCGGCGGGTGGCGTGACTTCGGTCGGTGGCGTCGGTGGCGTGGACCAGCTCGGATCGCTGGCGCCCGACTGGCTCGGCTCGGTCATCCCGGACTCCCTCCATCGAACGACCAACGCTGGGGCCGTTCGGGCTCAGCCTACATGGGCGGGCAACCGGGAACATCGGCCGAGCACGGGGGGCCGTTCGGCCCTCGGCGACCGAGCCGACGCCACCCATCATCGCGAGGTGGTGGGTGCCGGAGGGGACGCCCGGCGCCCACCTCGACCGCTACCATGGTTCCGTGACGGCCCAACGGATCGCTCCCGGCGACGGTGCGCCCATCGTCCGCGTCGACGGCCTGACCAAACGCTATCCGACCGTCACCGCGCTCGACGCGCTGACCCTCGAGCTGGCCCCCGGGATCGTCGGGCTGGTCGGCGCCAACGGGGCGGGCAAGTCGACCCTGATCAAGATCCTTCTCGGGCTCCTCGTCCCGACGTCGGGTCGGGTCGCCGTCCTGGGCATCGACCCCACCGTCCACGGCACCGAGCTCCGGCAGTGGGTCGGCTACATGCCCGAGCACAATGCCCTGCCTCCCGACGTCAGCGCGACCGAGCTGGTGGCCCATCTCGCCCAGCTGTCCGGGTTGCCGGCCGGCGCCGCCCGGGAGCGGACCTCGGACGTCCTCCGCCACGTCGGGCTGTACGAGGAGCGTTACCGCCAGATCGGCGGCTACTCGACCGGCATGCGCCAGCGGGTCCAGCTGGCCCAGGCGCTGGTCCACGACCCCCGGCTGCTCCTCCTCGACGAGCCGACCAATGGCCTCGACCCGGCCGGCCGCGACGAGATGCTCGAACTCATCCAGCGGACCGGCCACGAGTTCGGGATCGCGATCATCCTGGCCAGCCACCTGCTCGGCGAGATCGAGCAGGTGTGCGATTTCCTGGTCGCGATCGATGCCGGTCAGCTGCTCCGCTCGGCTCCCCTGGCCGAGTTCACGACCGAGACCGGGGTGCTGACGGTCGAAGTCGAGGAGGGCGGCTCCAGCCTTGCCGCCCGTCTCGCCGAGCGCGGGTTGCGGGTCCTGTCGGGCGGCGCCGACGGGGACGGCCGGGCGGTCCAGATCGCCCTCGACGATGGCTCGCCGTACGACATCATCCGGGACGCGGTGGCCGATCTGGGCTTGCCGCTGGTCCGGATCGAACGACGTCGGCACAGCCTCGAGGACCTGTTCCGCGACGCGACGCCGAGCAGCCCGGCCGGATCCTTCGCCCCCGGCTTGCCGCCCACCCAGCCCGCCGTCAGCCCGCATCGTGACCCCCGATGACCGGCAGCATCTACGACATCGGGTACCGCGGCTACGACGGTCCACGGCTCGGTCGCCGCCACGCGGTCGCGGCGTTGACCCGCCATTCGCTGCGCAGCGTGTTCGGGATCGGCCGCGGCGGTCGGGCCAAGATCCTGCCCCTGATCTGCATCGGCCTGCCGGCCCTGATCGCCCTGATCTTCGTCGCGATCCGCGCCCTCGCGTCGCGTGGCGGGTTGGGCGACATCCCGGTCGTCCCCGGGCATGACGGGATGTACCCGCCGATCGCCGCCTTCCCGATCCTCTTCGTGGCGGCCCAGGCACCCGAGCTGCTCGGCCGCGACCAGCGCTATCGGGTCCTGACCCTGTACTTCTCGCGCGCCCTGCGCCGGACCGACTACGCGCTGGCCAAGCTGACCGCGTTGAGCCTGGGCGTGCTGATCATCCTGCTGGTGCCCCAGATCCTGCTCGGCGGGGGCGCGATCCTGGCGACTGCCGATCTGTCGGCAGCGCTGGGCAAGGAGGCCGCGGCTCTGCCCGCCGTGTTCGGCTCGTCGATCATCATCGCGATTGTCTCCGCCGCCGCCGCGCTGGCGATCGCGTCGGTGGCTCCGCGAAGGATGTACGCGACGGCCTCGATCTTCGGCGTCTTCATCATCCCCGGAATTGTGGCTGCGATCGTCATCGGGCTGGACCTCGGCGGGGTCGCCAAATGGATCGTGATGCTCGACATCGGCTCGCTCCTCGACGGGGTCAACGGGTTTGCCTTCGGGATCGATCCGAGCAGTCAGCCGGCGCTCAACTCGGGGATCCCGGTCGAGGTGCTCAGCGCCGGCGCGGTGATCATCGGCGGCGGCGCAACCGTGGCCCTGATCTGGCGCTACCTGAGGATCCAGGCGTGACCGGCCAACCGCCGGTGGTGGGCTGGGGCGGGGCCGGCGGAGACACGGCCAGCGGGGGCACGGCCAGCGGGGGCACGGCCAGCGGGGGCCAACCAGCTCAACGCCAGCTCGATCCGACGGCCGCGGTCGAGCTCCAGGACGTCTCGCGCTGGTATGGCGATGTGGTCGCCGTCAACGACATCTCGTTCGTCCTGCGGCCCGGCGTGACCGGGCTGCTCGGCCCGAATGGGGCCGGCAAGTCGACCCTGCTCCACATGATGGCCGGGCTGCTGCGGCCATCGGCGGGGGGGGGGGGGGCCGCCGGCCCGCCGGCCGGGGGCG
>Ga0080064_1003359_pt1 | contig 23377 bp, 16 predicted proteins | sample Subgrocontami54m_FD_69260 | JGI IMG/M metagenome (GOLD analysis project Ga0080064, IMG submission 69260) | Subsurface groundwater microbial communities from S. Glens Falls, New York, USA - GMW46 contaminated, 5.4 m (SPADES assembly) (version 2) ...
GGAATTCCATGACCGGCGGCGATAACGGCATCAACTTGCCGGCTCGGCCCGAATTCGGAATCCAGTTGGCGGACGGCGTCACCTACTTCTACGTGGTCCTCGGTTTCTTCGTCATGTCGCTGGTGATGCTGTATATCCTGGTCAGGTCTCCGTTCGGGCGAAGTCTGGTGGGAATCCGGGAGCGCGAACTCCGGATGCGTGTCCTCGGCTACAACACCTGGCTGCACAAATACATCGCTTTCATCATTGCCGGGGGGTTCGGCGGGCTGGCCGGGGTATTGTGGGCGCACCTGAGCGGCAACGTCAGTCCCCAGGTCGTGATTCTGGCGACTTCGGTGGATGCGCTGCTGATGGTGGTCCTGGGCGGACCAGGCACGCTCGTGGGCGGGGCCATCGGCGCCGGCGTTGTCGTTTTTCTGCGGGATTATCTCAGCACGGTCGTCCCGTGGTGGCAGTATGTGTTGGGTGGAGTTTATGTGCTGACGATTCTTTATCTCCCGGGCGGCTTGATGGGCATTCCGGAGCGAATTCGCCGCCGGCGCGCACTGTCGCGCAGCCCTGCAGAGACGAAGAAACCGGAATCCGCTTCTTAATAATTACTGGAGGTAGGCCATGTTACACAGACTCAAGGGAAGGCTGGGCTGGAAAATGGCGGCAGGTTGTCTGGCATTGGGAATGGGCGTGAGCCAGGCAGCGACTGCCGCGGAAGAGTTGCGTATCGGCTTCATCGCGCCGCTGACGGGTGGTTTCGCCCAGGTCGGCAAGGATATGAGCAACGGCTTCCAGATGTACCTCGACGAGGTCGGCGGCAGCTTCGCGGGCGCCAAGGTGAAGTTCATTGTGGAGGACGACGAAGCCAAACCGCCGGTCGGTGTCCGCAAGGCTGAAAAACTCGCGCTCCAGGACAAGGTGCATATGCTGGTCGGCGGTCTGTTGGCCTCGACGGGCTACGCGCTGGCGCCGGTCAGCACGCGGCTCAAGGTAATCTACATTGCCTCCACCCCGGCCGCTGATGATCTCACGCAACGGGACAGCGCCAAGTATCCTTTTGTAATCCGGACCGGCTGGACGAGTTCGCAACCCAGCCATCCCTTCGGCGAGTGGGCCTGCGAGCAGGGGTACAAGCGCATCGTGACGATCGCCGCCGACTTTGCCTTCGGCTATGAAGTCGTGGGCGGGTTTCAAAAGGCCTTCGAAAGCTGCGGGGGCAAGATCATTCAAAAAATCTGGCCGCCGCTGGGGACCCAGGACTTCGGGCCTTACATTCCGACCCTCAAGAAGGACTCGGACGCGATATTTACGCTCATGGCGGGACCCATGTCGCTGCAGTTTCCCAAGCAGTTGGCCGACGCAGGTAACAAGAAGCCTGTGATCGGCGGCGGCACCAGCTATGATGAATTCACGCTTCCCGCCATGGGCGACGAGGTCATCGGTCATGTCTCCACGCTGCATTACAGCGCCGCGCTGGACACCCCGAAGAACGCGGCCTTCGTGAAAAAATACCGCGAGAAGTACGGCAAGGTTCCCTCGTACTACTCGGAGGGCAACTACACGACGGCCCAGATGATCCATGAAGTTCTCAAGCAGACCAAAGGCAAGTGGCCCGGCACGGAGAAGTTCATCGAGATGCTCTCGAAACTTCAACTTGATGCGGTGCGCGGCCCCGTCCGCCTGGACGAGATGAAGAACCCGGTTCAAAACATTTACATCAAGAAGGTCGAGAAAAAGAAAATGTTCGGTTATGAGAAAGAGGAACTCTGGAACACCGTGATCAAGACTTACCCGAACGTGAGCCAGTTCTGGAAATACGGCAAGACGGAATTCCTGAAGCAGCCGGTCTACAGCCGGGACTATCCGCCCTGCAAGTACTGCGATTAGCGAACTGACGAATGCCGGGGCCCTGCCGAAGGACTCCGGTTCGTTTCTGCCCAGCAGGGATCAAGAGCGCCTAAGAGTGGTCGAGGAAGCGGAACACCGCGGGGGCTCCCCCGTACTCGAACTGCAAGGCCTGTCCAAGAGTTTTGGCGGCCTCGATGCCGTTCGCAACGTCAATCTGCGGGTCTTTGCGGGAGACCGCAGGGCACTCATCGGCCCGAACGGCGCGGGAAAGACAACGCTCTTCAACGTCATCACCGGCGTCCTGCCTGCGACGGCGGGCCAGGTGCTGCTGTTTGGTCAGGACGTCACGGGCTGGCCGAGCCACCGGCGGACCGCGCTCGGCATGGCGCGGACTTTCCAGATCACCAGCCTGTTTCCGAAGCTGACGGTTTTCGACAACGTGCTGCTGGCCATCGCGGGCCTGCGCAAGATGAAGTTCGTAATGTGGCGGATGCTTTCCTCCTATCGCGACCTGCATGAAAAGGCCAACCGGCTACTGGAGGATGTCGGCTACGCGGACCGCAAGAGCGTAGAGGTCCGCAACCTCTCGCACGGCGAGCAACGCCAGGTCGAAATTGTGCTCGGGCTCGCCAGCGACCCGAAGTTATTGCTCCTGGACGAGCCTGCCGCCGGACTGGCATCGGGCGAATCCCGCGAGATGGCGGAGTTTCTCAAGAGGCTCGATCCCGGCCTGGCCATACTGCTGATCGAGCACGACATGGACGTGGTGTTCGACGTCGTGGATCATATTTCCGTGCTGCATTTCGGCGAGATGGTGGAGGCTGGGACGACGCACCAGATCCGCCACAGCGACAGGGTGCGGAAGATCTACCTGGGGACGGGCTGATTCATGACCATACTGGAAGTCCAGGACATACACACCTATTACGGCGACGCCTATGTTCTGCAGGGGCTGTCCCTGAAAGTCGAGGAAGGACAGATCCTGGGGCTGCTCGGACGCAATGGCGTGGGCAAGACCACGCTCGTAAACTCGATTGTGGGTTTCACCCCTCCCCGCCGGGGAAAGATTCTATTCAAGGGGGTGGACATCACGCAGTTTTCCTCATTCGAAACGGTGCGTATGGGAATCGGTCTGGTGCCTCAGGGCCGCCGCGTCTTTCCTTCGCTGAGCGTGGAAGAAAACCTCAGGGTCGCCGGGCGCAGCTTCAACCGCCACCGCTGGAACCTGGAGCAGGTGTTCGCGCTGTTCCCGCGCTTGAAGGAAAGGCGCGCGCAACGAGCCAGGACACTTTCGGGGGGCGAGCAGCAGATGCTGGCTATCGGTCGCGCGCTAATGACCAACCCGGACTGCCTGATCATGGACGAGCCATCCGAGGGGCTCGCGCCCATCGTCATCCAGGGGGTGTGGGAAGCGGTCGGAAAGCTGAAAGAGGAAGGTCTCTCCATTCTGCTGGTCGAGCAAAACGCCTCCCTCGCCATCAAGCTGGTCGATTACGTGCACGTGCTGAGCAAGGGCCGGGTGGTCTATTCCGCCGATCCGCAAGTGCTCTGGGCCAACGAAGAAGTCAAGTCCGGCTACCTGGGCATCTGAACCCGTCGTGATTCAGGCGGCCATTACCTTGACGTGCCCCTGTTTGCCGTATTTTAGAATCCGCTTGTCGCGCGTCACGATGACCGCATTCTTCAGACGCGCAGTCGCCACGAGAAAGCGGTCCGCCGGGTCAGCGTGAAAGCCTCCAGGAAGATTGCAGCTTTCGATGGCAATCCCGGGATCGAGCCCCATCAGCATGAATCCCGGACGATTGAGCGCCGATTCAACCCACTCATGCACCGGCATCCCCAGGCCGATGCGGCCCTTGCTCGCCAACAACGCGATTTCCCAAACCGAAATCACCGACACACCGAGTGGCGCGGCGAACGCCGTCTGTTCGAGCTTCGCGGCGGTACTCGCCGCCAGCCGGCCTTCCTGGCCGCGGACCATCCAGAACCAGACATGAGTATCGAGCAGATGGCGCGGCGTCTCAGCCACGACGGCGGCCCTGACGTTTGCGCGGATACAGATTCGGCTCGGTTTCCGCTTCCGCCTCCCATTCGACGTCGAGGGGCGCCAGAAGATCGCCCTCGTAGGTCACGGTTCCGGCCATGCAGCCGAACAACGGCTTGCGCGCCTCGGGCTCCGCAGGCACGAGCTTCGCGACCGGCTTGCCGCGCTTGGTGATCACGATCGATTTGCGCGTCCTGGCGATCTCGTCCATGAGCTTCAGGCACTTGGCTTTGAATTCCGCGGCGGAGATTTCCATTGCCGTTCCTTTCATGACCATGAGTAATGGTCATGAGACTACTCTCACCCGGCCGCCACCGCAAGCCGCCCGATCCGCTGCATGACGGTTTGTGTTGGGCGATTAACGCAGGAATTCCTCCACTGTGTTTACGAAAATTTCCGGCTTTTCGAGTTGCGGGCAATGCCCGCAATCGGGTATCTCCAGGAATTTCTATCCGGCAATTCCGTCCGCAAGTCGGCGCGCAAGCGGCGCGGGCGTGGCGGCGTCGAGCGCGCCGGCCATCACCAGAGTCGGGTTGCGGATGCCGGCGAGCAGTGGCTCAAGATCAAGCGGTGAGAGATAGGCTAATAACTTACGTTCTCCCGCTTACCCGGCTTCACCAGATGGCGTAGGGTCGTGAGATCGTGGGTTCGGAAGTGGGGTTTGCCTCTGCTGAATCCCGAATCCTGTCTCCTGAATCCTGCTCATTAGGCGTAGAATCGTCGAGGGGATTTCATGGGGAGGTGCTCCTGTGTCCAGCGAGGGGCGCACACGAAAAACCATTGACGCGCTGCTCGTAGAGGCGGGTTGGCATCTTTTTGCAAATAGCCAATGCTGATCCCGACACCTTTCTTTTCCCTCGCGCAATCACTTAAAAAATGGCCAATTCAATAAGAACGCGCGGTAACCGGAAGAGAGGAGTAGTTGCCAGGGTTTTTACTCCGGAAGCAAAACTGAAGCGGAGTATTCGCTACCACTTTACTAGGTTAGGGTTTGCCAAGGCTAATGACGGCGCCCTTGTCTTGCCGGGTGCAGGAAAAGATATCGTCCGTCAATTGCACGCAGGGCAGCGACTCGAACGACTGCGCGAGAGTGAAAAGTTTCTGGCACGCGCGCTCCCTAAGGCGCTTCCGCACTTCGCGAACGGTTCTGAAATCGATCCAGAGAAGATTCGACTTTCTCTCGTTCGCGTGCATAGCGGCACGGAAGATTCCGATCTGTTTCGCGTAGCGACAATGACGTGGTCGGTTCCGGTGTCAGTCGGATTCGGTCGTCGGATGCGGTACCTCGTTTGGGACGAGCATCATGACAGACTTGCCGGCGTCATTGCGCTCGGCGACCCGGTTTACAACCTGTCAGTTCGTGACAATCTCATCGGATGGACGGTCAAGGACCGCTCCAAACGTTTGGTGAACCTGTTGGATGCATACGTTCTGGGAGCCGTGCCGCCGTACAACATGTTGCTTGGTGGAAAAGCCGTTGCTTGCCTTGTTCGATCCAGAGAGATATTCGACGATTTCAAAGCAACCTATGGCAAGACGGTCGGCATTATTTCCAAGGAGGCAAAACATGCAAGCCTACTTGCCGTCACTACCACGTCTTCGATGGGACGATCATCCATATATAACCGGCTGCGACTTCACGAAACAACCTACTTTAAACCGATCGGGTACACGGTAGGTTGGGGACACTTTCATATCACCGACGAAATCTTTGCGAAGATGCGCGACTACCTTCGTCTGGCAAAGCATCCCTATGCGGACAAGCATAAGTACGGCCAAGGGCCTAATTGGCGGTTGAGGACGATCCGGGCAGCCTTGGGCGCTCTGGGCGTTAATGAATCCGTGCTGCGTCACGGAATACAACGCGAAGTTTTCCTCTGTGCATTTGCCGAGAACACGCTCAAAATATTAAAGAGCGGCAAAGGCAGGCCGATGCTCACAGATCTCAAGATGGCCGCGGAAATCTCGGAATTTGCCAAAGAGCGGTGGATACTTCCACGCGCAAGCAGACGCGATGAATATGTTCACTGGAGAAATGACCGGATTCCGGAGTTGATCCGCGGAGTCGTCGAAACAGAAAAAACGACGACCTCAAAGGCGGCATAGACCACAGCACGCTATGCTCGCAGCCGCCCAGGAACGCCTTGAACAGCATTTTGCGGCGCTGAAGAGTGAGCGATCAGCACGCGAATATCCCGTCTATGCATTTGAGCACGGCTTGCAACTAACGGAGGTTGAAGCCATACGGGTAGAGCTCCAGCGTCGTCTCAAGGAGTATCGACAGCCACAGCAGGAGAACTGGCTGTTGTGGACTATCGTAGCTGCGGAAATTGGCTATGCCTATGATGGCGAGGAATACTGGCAGTCCTTCAGAAAAGAGGTTCCTGAATGGCAGTCGTATGGAGATCGCAGCCTCATGCGACGTTGGTTCAGGACTTTTGCCGCTCGCTTTTCGGGTTTCTCCCCAAGTGGCCGATGGGCCGAGCATTTTTCGATTATTGCGTGGCCGATTACGCATTCCATACTGCCGGGATATCTGCAGGCCCATTTCGCCACCCACCTTCATGACATCCGCTACGACTTAGCGCAACAAGGCTATTTAGGTATCGCACAGCTCGGAGAGTTTATCCGCCGGCGATACTACGGAGGGTCTTCGCGCTTCAGGGATTTCTTGCAGCAGACCGAGCTGACCGCTCGCCTCGTCCTCGCGCTTCGGGATGAAGATATACATGACGAGATCTCGCCCATTCATCGTCCAACACTGGCGAGAATTGTTTCAGACCTGGAGGGACGGCAGTCGGTACGCAATAACCTGCGTGAAGCGAGGAGGATATTGCGCGAAGCCCGGTTCCAAGCCGGCAACCTGGCTCCCGGACGACGCACCGAACGTTCACCGGGCACTGCACCTACTGATTCCGGCCTTCGCGCGGCAACGCCAAAACTGATCGCTCGGCGAGCGGCGACTGGTACCTGGCACATTGGAATTGCCCTTCCCGATTTCACCCGGATACTGCGATCGAGCACCGTGGAGCAAGCCGATCTTGACCGAGTACGGATGCGCTTCGGAGATGAGGAGGGCTGGATGCCAGGTCGCGCCTTGCTGTCGTATTCCAACAAGCACAGATCAGTTGCGACATTCCCGAGGCTGGATTCTCCCTTTCTTAGATTCGACTTGCCGAGCGAAAAGCTGACGGCGCTTTTCGAGCCCTATTTGAAGCTGCAAGGAAATTTCCCTTTCCTGCTTCGGATTCACGAGGACGGCATGGCACGCCAACTACATGGCAATCATGTCAGGGTAAAGCAAGCCTATTTGATTGTCACCGATCAGCCGGTATCTCCCGAGATTGTTCGCAGTCTGAATTTGCAGCAGATGGAGTGCATAACGACTGACATTGCGCTGTATCAGATGCAGTCGCCGGAGATATTGATAGACGCCCATTTCCAAGCACTCAGGGGATTGCACTTCGGATACGGATTGCGGGCGCAGATTGACCCTGTGGGTCTGGTGCCACGGCGCAACGGAGACGGCGGGTCAACATGGTTGCCGGACGAGGAAATCGTGCTCCGTTTGTCGGCGGATTTCAGTGTGGCTGCATACTTTGTTTCAATCGATGACCAGCAACGCATTCAAATTCCGGTTACGGGAAGCAGCGAAGTTCTGATTTCAGTTGGTGTGCTGCCGATAGGAAACCACATTGTCCAGGTAACAGCCGAGAGCCGAATCACGGCTCAACGCATCGAACCCGAATCTCTCTCGTTCGAGGTCCGTGCCCACGAACCGTGGCGCCAAAGTGTGCACCGGCAAGCGGGTTTCCGGCTGCTCATGGACCCGGTAGACGCGACATTTGAAGACATGGTAGAGGGGAGGGCCGAGATTTCCATTCATGGTCCGGAAGAGCGCACCGCAACTGTCGAGTTACGACTATTCGATGTCCACGGTCATTTGTCCGAAACTCAAGGACTTGCTCGGATCGGACTGCCCGCCAATGCAGAAGCGTGCCGAAATGCACTTGAAAAACTGGGCCGCGAGCCGCTGGCGGAGAAACTCGAAGCTGCGCCACGTTTCGACATTGCAGTCGCTGTGGAGGAACTAGGCTATGACAGGCTGACCTTTCATCACGACGTACAGCCGTTGCGATGGAAACTCGAGCACGTGGGCAAAACGCTCGTAGCACGGCTGGTTGACGAGGCCGGCGCGGATAACGAGGTCGTCGTCCAGCGCTATGACATCAGCTGCCCTGATCGCAGAGTCGCCATCAATACGCAAAGCTGCCTTGCTGGGTTCTCTGTAACACCTCCCGGAAGCCTTTTTGTCGCACGCTACCAGGAGCGCAGGTATGCGGCCGTCATCAGCTTGCGCGAAAGGCTAACCGCATTAGCGGATCTGGGAGCAAATGTCAGCCTAGGAAAGCGACGTTGCACCTCGCCGCGTCATGTCGCATGGCTCCTCGCGCAACACAAACGTTGGAGGACTGCCCGCCCGCTCGGGCCTTTGGCGATAGTCCATAAATCAAAGGTTATCGCTACGTTTGCACAGCATATCGCGCAAATTCTCTGTCACGGCAATTGGGCAAACCGATTGGACGAATGCCGTCGCGGTCGGTCTCAGTTCCTGGAGCACTTGCAGCGCGAAGTAGGTGGCTCTCCAGGGTTTGCAATTGCCGTGTGGGATGGCGCACGTGCCGCCAAGGACGCTAGAGACTTCGAAGTCAACTTTATAGACAAAGCCAAGATCTATCGGGTTTCGACTGACCCAGCTCTCTGCGTCTTAGCCTTCCGAATGGCCTTCCGCCTAAGTGATGTCCGCTTCGACGGTTGGTCGCGTGGACAGGATCAGTTGAAGAAACTGATTGCTAATTCTACGCTGGCGCGGGGAGCTTATTTGGCCAAACTCGCCTTCGATACCAGCGGCCTCGATCGGCAGCTATCGAAAAGCGGTGCCGCATTATGACTGCTTGCGCGATCTCGCCGCAGCAGGCTATCGAGCGGGTGGAGCGGTCACTCCATCTCCCCGCAAGTGGGACCTCCACCGAATTATCCGTAGCATTCGTCGGTCAAGCGATTCGCCGCGCGGTGAACATCCTCGCGCCTTGCGCTCGGCATGAGCTAGAGCGGGGTGTCCGGCATTCGCTCTGGGGCTTCGGCGTCCAGCCAGATCGCGTCGATGATCTCGTGGAATCGACGCTTGAAGCATTGATCGTCTATGGCGATATTCTGGAAATACGCGTCAACAGCCATGACGACTGGGGGATCAGTAAATTTGTGCTCAGACCTGCTGCGCCATTTTTCGTGCAACGAAAAGACGGGGTTATCGTCATCCTGGGGGTGGCGGGTGACGTCATTACGCCCTTAACCGAAGAATTGACAGCCCGGCTGCTCTATCGGGAATCCCTTCGCGTGCTGATGCCGATGCAGGGCGAAGCTCTTGCCTTATCGCTGCGCGATCTGGGATTGATTGAGCTGGATGAAAACTCCTGGCTGCGCATCCCCTCAAAAGAAACCTACAAAGACCATGCGACGGCGTGGATAAAGCGTCTCAAAGGGGAACCGGTATCCGCCGATATCGAGGGGCTCGTAATCTGCGATGCAGTCCGGTCCTCACGGTTTTACCCGGATCGCTGGGTGCAGCCGGGCACGAACTACACGGGCCCGTATGTGGCGCGCCGGCCTCAGCGCTATGGGTCGAACCTGTGGTGCTTGGCCGAGTTACAAGCTGGGAAGGTTGTGCGGTTTCTCGATCTTTTCGCTCCAGGGGATAGGAACCGCGCATGCGATATCGCATGGCGCATACAGATGGCGCTTGATTCGTCGTCAGGCAGGCCTCAGACCTACCAACGCAGACGCGGGGCCGGTCATGATGTCTTCGATTTCTTCAGCCCCATTCCGTCTTGGGCGGAAAGGCGACTTGCCCTGTCAGGCCGGCGACTCAAGGGAGAACGGTGTCTATTCTCGTACGAGATTCCGTCGAGTGCCGTCGAGGCGGAAGGCGCGTTTCTTAGAGACACTTTGTGGTTGACGCCGAGCGCTACACCATCATAGATCGGGTCGACATGAATTCAACCATCCAGCAAACCATCGACGAACTGCGCCGCACGTTCACGGAGTACATCGAAGCTACTTACCACATCGGTCATCCGAAAATCGTCACGCAGCGCCGGCATATCTTGGAAAAGGTCGGAGGAATCTTTCAGGTTCCTTATATGGAATCCACGCCACGCTATGAGAAAGGCATCCGATATAAGGACATGCGGAATCTTCCCGACGCGGCACGGGAAGCCTTTACTCGATTGTCTGCAGCACAAGAGCGAAAGCCAATAATTTTTGATCCACCATATACACATCAAGCTCAAGCAATTGAAGAAGTGCTGGCGAACAAGAAAAACCTGATGATCATGACCGGCACCGGCTCGGGCAAGACAGAATCGTTTTTGTTACCGATTTTGGGCAAGCTGGCCATCGAAGCGCGGGACCGGCCAGACGGATTTCGGCGATTCAACGCGCTACGTGCAATCGTCCTTTATCCAATGAATGCGTTGGTCAACGACCAACTCGGGCGTCTTCGCTTGCTTTTCGGTAACCCTGCTGTCGTGTCGATGTTTGAAGGGTGGGCGGGCAGACCAGCGCGTTTCGCCCGATATACCAGCAGAACCCCATATGCCGGCGTACGCAGCCCCAACAAAGACACCAATCGACTGTCCTCAATCGGCGACTTCTTCGCCCAGATCGAGAGGGCGTCACGCAGACACGTTTCAGGTCAGCCTTACATCGCGGAAGAGGATGCCCGCGCGGCACAACTGCTCGAGAACCTAAAAGTCCGGGGGAAATGGCCGGCGAAGGCAAGTGTGTCTGAGTGGTTTGGTCAGCCGCATACGCCGTGGCAAGACCGTGAGGGTGAGTATAGGCGCGCGGTTCTCGGTGCCCACGATGCGGAATTGCTAACCCGACATGAGGTGCAGGAGAGTCCGCCCGACCTGCTCATCACCAATTACTCGATGCTGGAATACATGATGATGCGGCCGATTGAGCGGCCTATCTTCGATCAAACACGCGAGTGGCTGCACGCATGCCCTGACGAGAAGATCATCGTGGTTCTGGATGAAGCGCATCTCTATCGTGGCGCGCAGGGCGCCGAAGTGGGCCTGCTGCTCCGTCGCTTAAGAGAAAGACTGGACATCGGTCAGGATCGCTTTCAGGTTATATGCTCGACCGCGAGTTTTAGCCAAGAGGGGCAGGCCACCGCCGGTGATTTTGGTGCGCAACTTACCGGGGTACCAGCTGGCACTTTCGTACCCATTACTGGCACACACGCCTTCCGCGCTCCTGATGCATTGGGGTCCGATAGTGACGTGAAAGCTCTGTGTTCAGTGGACCTGAAGAAGTTCTATACCGAGACCGGCGACGCAATCGATGCCATACGCACTTTCCTGGCCTATCGAGGTGTCTACGAAGTAAGCGAGCCAGGCAAGGCGCTATATCAAGCATTAGAAGGGTTCGGGCCATTCAACAGGCTCGTAAATCAGACGATGAAGGCAGCGATTCCTCTTGCTGAACTGGGGCCGCTCGTATTTCAAAGCAGTACGTCTCAACCGGATCTCGACAAGGCAGTGAGCGTATTGCTTGCGCTAGGAAGCCGTGCGCGCTTGGCAGCGGACGAGCCGAGCCTCTTGCCATGCCGCATTCACTCTTTCTTTCGTGGTTTACCGGGACTTTGGGCATGCATGGACCCGGATTGCTCCGAACTGGACGCTGTCGAGCGTCCTGCGCCTATTGGGAAGCTTTACGGGCAACCGCGCGACCGATGCGGGTGTGGTGCGCCGGTACTCGAATATTTCACCTGCCGTCATTGCGGAACCTCTTACGCTCGCGCGTATACCGACAATGTCGTCAATCCTCAGTACATCTGGGCCAACTCAGGGGAAAGGCTTCAGACTGACGCGGGCATCTTCGAGGTATTTCAGCCTTTGGACTTGTTGCTGGAAGATCCCGCTACGCCCGAACGTGGTCGGGCAGCCACATATGACCTACTGACTGGTCGATTGAACCCGGCGATTCCAAGCAAGAAGTCCAGGCTAGTGTATTTACGACCGGAAGCCGGTGACATGGAGAACGAAGAGGACGAGGAAGGAGGAGGGTCAAGTCGGCCGGGTGAATTCGTGCCGTGTGGTTGTTGTGGCAAGAGGTACAGCTACGGTCAATCGAGCGTTCAAGATCATCAGACGAAGGGGGACCAGCCGTTCCAAGCACTTCTTGGAACGCAAATCAGGGTGCAGCCTCCTAGCGCGAAACCGGCAACCGAATTTGCGCCGCTACGCGGTCGCAAAGTATTGATATTTTCCGATTCAAGGCAGATGGCGGCTCGACTTGCCCCGACGCTGCAATCCTACTCGCTCAGGGATACGGTACGAGCTTTGCTACCACTGGGCCTCCAGATTCTTTCAAGCGATCCGCAGTTTTCGAAGTCACTGGTTCTCGACCACGCTTTTATCGCCGTCGTTGTCGCGGCCCACCGTTTCGGGGTTCGGGTTCGACCGGAACTGGACCCAGGCGAAGCAATGCCGCAGATCCGTGGAGTTCCAATTGGGCAAGCGCCAACAGGCGCCGAACTGATAGCCCTCATGAGCACACGCTGTCCGGCTAATCTGATGCGAGCAATCGTCAACGTCATTCGGGACAACGGACTCGGCTTGGAACCGCTGGCGATTGCGTCGATCGCGGAAAGTCAGCAACTGACTGCGGCGATTGCCGCCCTTCCCAGCCTTCCCGGTTTGGCAACTGATGGCGCGTCGAAACTGGCGGTCGCGAGGGCTTGGTTGAGATGCTGGGTCCGATCAGCAGGTATCTGGTTCTCGGGCATGCCGTCGAATTGGTGGACCGTAGAAGTTACCACCCATCGAGGCGAGTTCAAGCCGATGGACAAAGTCCTTGTCTCAAAAGAGGCAAAGCGTATTTTCAAGAAGGATTGGTTGCCCAGGCTTATCCAACATTTCACCGAGAGACTAAGCGACGGTGGCACACGTCTGCTTGCGGTCAAACTGGCATTGGAACGAGGAGGAACTTGGCGGCGATGCCCCACGTGCAAATCGATTCATCGTCCGATCGAGCTGCTGTTGACGTGTGTCGATTGTGGTGCGTCCGGAGTCGAGTCCTTCGACCCTGATACTGATCGAGTATTCGGTGCGCGTCGAGGCTTCTATCGTGAGCCAGTACTGCAGGCGCTGACGCAGAGCGAGCCTAGCTTTATCTCACTAATTGCGGCTGAACATACGGCTCAGTTGAACGCTGCCCAACCCGATGACGCTTTTTCTCAGGCGGAAAACCACGAAATTCGTTTTCAGGATATTGACCTAGCTTGGCGTGACACGGATGCGCGCGAACCCGCGATTGACGTGCTCTCCAGCACCACCACGATGGAAGTCGGCATCGACATTGGTGAACTATCCGGGGTTGCCCTGCGGAACATGCCTCCAGGCCGAGCGAATTATCAGCAACGGGCTGGACGCGCAGGTCGCAGAGGAGCAGCAGTCGCCACGGTGATCGCGTTTGGCGGTTCGGATAGTCACGATGACCACTACTTCGTCTCGCCGGACGAGATGATCCGTGGGCCAGTGGTCGATCCACGCCTCACGCTTGAGAATGTGGATATTGCCCGTCGTCACCTGCATGCCTATCTGCTGCAACGGTACCACGAAAATCGTATTCCCGCGCTGGATGCGCAAGCAGATCCGAACCTGTTTTCCGTGCTGGGAAGAGTGCGGGATTTCCGTGATGGCTCCGGTACGCTGAATCGCAATGATCTGAGGCTTTGGCTCTCTGAAAATATCGACGACCTAAAGACTTCAGTGGATCGGTGGCTCCCCAGTGAGCTATCTAGTGAAGACCGTTCGATTCTGATTCAGGAAATGTCCGCCGACCTGCTCAAGGCGGTGGACGATGCGATCGGCTTTCGGGAAGTGGAACCAGCCGATGCCGATGGCGCCGCTTCTTCGGCCGTGGTGATAGACCAGGCATCGCAAACGGCCAGTGCTGAACCGTCTGGAGAGGGCGAAGCGGAAGATGACTCGGACTTCGTTGACCCCTCTGCAGACAAACTACTTGATCGCCTGCTTTACTGGGGGGTGTTGCCGCGATATGCGTTCCCTACTGATGTTGCTTCTTTTTACGTCTTCAATCGTGCGTTATCGACGCCGTTTCGACCCAGAATGGACTTTGCTCCTGCCCAGGGTTTGAACATTGCTCTTTCCCAGTATGCCCCGAACAAACAAATCTGGATCAAAGGAAAGCAGTACACGTCCAAAGCCATCTACTCACCTTATCGAGATGAGCGATCCAACGCGTGGAAAAAGCGGAAGCTGTATTTCGAATGCAGCGTTTGCGGCCACGCCAAAACGGAAGACTATGTAGAGGAACGGCGTAATGGCACCTTCCGCTGCGAGGCATGCCGCGCAGTGCCGGACAGTTTTGGCCCAGGACGCCCATGGTTCAGACCGCCGGGTTTCGCGCATCCGATCGATCGAGACCCGGTAACGACGCCGGATGATCCTAATGAGTCCGCATATGCTACTCGGGCTAAGCTCGTGATGCCCACGCCCGGACCCGAGCACGGCTGGGTTGCAATAGGTAGTCGCATTCGTGCTTTTCCGACCCGCAAGCATCTTTTGGTCTCGAATTCGGGACCGGGCAGCGACGGTTACAACTATTGCGTCGCTTGTGGTCGGATTGAAGCCGCCACCGACCCTGAGGTCAATCTCTTCCAGCCGCATTCCCGACCTTACCTGAGCAATGAAGAGGGCCCATGTCCTGGCAGAGTCGCCAACCGTATTGTTCTGGGAACCGATTTCAGAACAGATGTTGCACTGTTCTCCCTACCGTTCGACAGTCCATTTCGCCTACGTCCAGGTAACGATGAGACGGCATCAGCGCTGCGCACGGTGTGCGAGGCGCTCGCGAAAGCGGCGTGCCGGGTACTGGAAATTGAGTCCGGAGAGATTTTGGCGGAATACAGGCCCGCGTTGACGGACGCTGGTGCGGCAGGCCATGAAGTGGAAATCTTCATTTACGACACCTTGGCAGGCGGTGCAGGATTCTCACCACAACTGGTTGGGCGTGGAGCAGAATTATTCAGTCAGGCACTGGAAATACTAACGAACTGCCCAGAGGGCTGCGACACATCTTGCTATAGATGCATTCGTAGTTTTAGAAACAAACTTGATCATCGTCTGCTCGATAGAGTGCTGGGAGAACAGCTGCTTCGACATGCTTTGTATGGGGGCTATACCGAGTATCCACAAAGGCGCATTGAAACAGCTTCGAACCTCCTCTTCAGCGATCTCCAACGTCAGTTTTCCGAAGAATTTCTGCTAGAGCGAAACAGCGTTCGTCGGCATGCAAAATCAGGAGACATTACTGTACCAATCGTCATGATCCGGCGAGCAACCATGGCGCAAACATGGATTGCAATCAGTTCGCCGATTGCTAACGATGTGCCTATAGATCCGAATCTCCGGCAGATTCTGGCGGCCGACAAGTCGGTGCCCTTGATCTGCGTGGATGACTTGCTAATTCGGCGACATCTTCCGGCAGCTATCAGTAGTGTGCGGGCTTCGCTGAATTGATTCCACAATCCGCCATGTGAAGCGTAATGGGAGGCGAAGTGGCTGAACCAACCGAACGAAAGGGCAACGGGGCCAGGCTTGGCTAATTGCAAAAAAGAAAATGAAGCCGAGAAGGCGTGAGAGGGTTCTATGGTCGAGCACTATTCACGGCTAAGGATAGGAAAATCGATCCCGGTGCAATTCCGGTTCGCCGAGCCGACGCGCCGGGAGCAGGTGTGAAACATGTCCCGGACTGCGCATCATGGGCTTTATGTTCATGCTGGCTTCCTCCTCCCTGGAAGATGACCGTGATCCGAGCCAGTCGTGAGCGGGATCAGCGGTCAAATTTCTACCGCTTTGCTAAATTGCATCATTGATGCGTTGCATTGACATTAGCATCTTGGACTTTGCCTGTACCTAAGAGCAGAAATATCCCTACTAAGACCATAAGGCTCATTGCCACGAAAGCAAAGATATATCGATTGGGAGCATGTGCGATAGGCAAAAACATAATGCCGCCCCAAATGAGGGGTCCCAGAATCGAAGCGGAGCGATCAAAGACAGCATAAAAGCTAAAAGTTCGGCCAAGTACGTGTTCAGGCGTGAGTTCTATCAGATAAGCTCGCGCGCTACTCCACACGACGCCGTAAAGCAGGCCACACCAAACCATCAAAATGGCAAATGCGTAAATGTTGACTATAAAGGCGAACGCAAACAACGTTGGTATCCACCCCCACAACGATACTAGAAGTGTCCGCCTAGTATCCCGATTGCGCCCATACTTCGCAAAAATGCTCGCTCCAGCTGCTCCAGCAAGCAAGGCTAGGACGAACATTTTCGCCACATCTGAATCAGGCAGATGTAGCTGATCTCTCATGTACACCGGTAGGTAGAGTTGTACCGTAAGAAGTCCGTCGGCGAAAAAGAGAAATGACAATAGAAAACGCCTAAGGGAAGGGGTATTCTTTATAAGAGCAATGCTTTCGACGAGCAATTCCCTATATGACTTATCGTTTGTAACGCCACTTGTTTGAGTTCGACAACCCTGTCCAAGAAACCAAAAATCGACCACGACTAGGACAAGAAAAATAATAGACAACGGAAAAAAGATACTTATCCGTTCAGAGTTTTCAGCCACATGCCAGACTGCACTGGAACCTGGTGTCTGCGCTAACTCGAGTAGCAGCAATCCTAATCCTACGCCCACTACTGATCCGAGACTGCCTGCTGCCTCGCCAAGACCAGATACTCGACGGACATCTGCAATATTATTAACACCTCGTAAGTGTACCAACGTCCAGTTATACGAAACTAAGCTTGCCTGATACGCAAAATTGATTACACCAAATACTCCAAGCGCTAAGACTATCCGCAAACTATCGTCTTGCCGATTAGCAATCCCTGGCAGACAAAAGGCCGCTACCGCGAGAATTACCGATAAGACAAACAAGATTTCTCGGCCAGTGCGGAACCTGTCTAGGACAGCCCCCTTTATCGGCAGGATAGCTAATAACAAGAGAGTCGAAATTACATAGGTAAAACCGTACCAAAACTGATTAACACCTTGGTCTTGCGTTATCCATGCGGAAAAATACAGGCTACCGTTAATTATTAGCAATGAGTTAATAAAATCGTAACCCGCCCAGGCTGCAATTCCTGACCGAAGCATACCTATTCGATTGTTGTCATTGGTGTTCATACGTCTTTGAGCCAAGAGAAATCCTTAAGCCGCTCGACCGCTGTCCCTATCACAATACAACTTACGCCAACATCAAACAAATCTCGACAAGCCGACGCTGAGTCTACACCACCCCCAGCAATTATTGGCAGAGAACATGCTCCCCGTACTACTCTAACCTCTTCCGCGCTCACTTGCATATTGGCACCGCTTCCCGCTTCTAAGTAGATTCCCTCCAAACCAAGATAACTTGCTGCACGCGCAAGTGTTGCCAGAATTTCAGGTTTGCCCCTCGGGATCGGAAGCGTCTGGGTGAAGAACTCTGCGGAGGTCGAAACACCGCCAGCAAGCATAAGATAAGCGTACGTAACCAACCGCAAGTTGTGCTTTGCGATCGTTGGTACCGAACGGATTAGGTGGTGAGTAACGTACTCGGTGGATATTGAATTCAATAATACCGGCACGAGAACATACGACGCGTCTTCTCTAATCATCGTATCCGGTAATCCCACCGAAATCACGTTTCCAACTGGTAGGCCCGATTCGATACAGCAATCCATTACACGTTGAAAGTTGTCGGAATGTATAAAGGTGCCACCAACGATAAGGCTCTTTACAATCCCCGGAACCACCATCAATGCAGCACGAAGATCGGCGACGTTCCATTTGTCTGGATCGAGCAGTAAATGTACGCACCGTTGGCCCCAGAATGGATGTTCGGATCTTTGGTTTAGTTCATCCATTAAATTGTTCCCAACATCAGCAATGGAACCAATAGGTAGCAAATTATTTTGGCTAGGCGCACCTGATTCTTTGCTACAGTGGACTTTGCGAAGCCAAAATGAACCAACATTCCCAAGTAGAGTGGTCCAAGGATCGAGACCACATATAGATTGGAACCACCATTCAAGCTCAGATAAATGAGCACAAAACTCGCGGCCAGAATAACTGGGTAAGAAGCTGAAACAAATACCGAATGTTTTCCAATCAAAAGCGCCAACGGTCTGTGACCAGTATCGCCTCTAGAATCGAGAACATCTTTCTGTAATTCCCTTGCGACTATAAGTAGGCCGGACCCTATGGAGAAAAGCAATACTGAGACGCTCAGAGAGAAATCTACTGCTGATAGTGGTACGCATGCTACCAAGACACCCGCAAGTATATTTGACGCTAGAGCGCTGACTCGCCGAACTATTGATGAATAAGCAAGTGCCATCAGCAAAACTACAATCGGCCAGATTGGCACAGGTTGTACGATATAGGTTAATAGCAGCACCAGTGCCGCTGAACCTAAAATTGTCGTCAGCGCGACCGCAGGACTAATTTCCCCACTGGGGATTGGCCGAGCGGGGTTATTGACTTTATCGATAGCAATGTCGTAATAGTCATTAATTGCATAGGCAAATCCCGCCAACAGAAGCCATATAAATGCAATAAGATAGTCGCGCGCCTCTATCCCTACTTGGGCGAAATGAAAGCGAGATGCCAAGAATAGAAGTGCAAGCGCTACTGCATTGAGGAATCGAAACAGACGTAACAAATTTAATAAACAAACCATAGATTCAGGATACGTCATGCAATACTGATCCGTAAAGGGTACTAAAATTTGTTCCGGAGATACACTATCACTATGGCATTAAACACTTTGCGCTACTAATCGTTATTCGCAGCGTCATTTAAGTAATCCCTTCGCAGATGCTGAAAAAATCGTCGCGTGAAACTTCCAAGGATCTAGTTGAAATCCTGGTGAGAAGCACGCGCCCCAAAAGAAAGATGCGAATAGGAATAGCATCAGAGGCGCCAGTCCGAAAGTAACGCTTGCAAGCCAGTCACTTCGTTCCAAATATTCAGAGTAGCTCAGGATTGGGGGATACAAAATTAAAAGGACCGTAACGGCGTAAAACCGCAACCGTTTCGAGAACTCCTTGAGCGTGGATCTCGCATATGCCAATGCGGGATCCGGGCCTAAATGTCGGTTCATTTGCGATACCTTCAGCATATTCAAGAGAATTATCATAATCAGAATGAACGGCGACAGATTCTTCATATAGACGCAGACAATTGGATAACACCCCAGCACAGCCGTGATCAGAAAAGTCGTGAAGTCTTCGATCTCTGATTCTTCATGGTCTAGATAGTGTTGAACCGGCATATAATAACTTCCGTATTGACGCCAAATCACGAAGACTAGGTATATCAATAGCGGAACATGCAGAATATTATGGAGCCTCGATGGGTCACTATTGGCATCAAGGGCTGTTTGGACTAACCATATCACCCCAGTGAGTGCCAAAGCGAAACAGAGGTTAATGAACAACTGTGAAGCTTGTGCGTATCTAAATGGCGGCACCATCGTTCGACCTCACAAAATGAGACAGGTAGTTTTGGTGTCAGTCTTTGAATTTAGACTTTTTCATCGTGGCGGAGCTTAACGACATCTGTGGAGCGGAAATGCGGGTACTTGTCCAAACACTAGTATTCGCGCTGCCGTTCGTTCTTACGGGTCTTTTTCACGTCTTGATCATTCGATTTCAGTGGTTACGTCGAGCAGCGAAAATTCCACTGGACCTTGGTTTCCGTTTTAGAGGATGTCGATTATTCGGAGATAACAAAAGCTTACGAGGGGCTCTAGTCATCATTGTAGGTTTAGCATTATCAACTACCCTTGTCGCTCATGCATTAGAAGCTTATCCAGACCTTCATCGGTTGTCATTTGTGGACTTCTCCAAAATAAGTGCAACTTTCTGGGGGATCCTCGTGGGGATTGGGTGGTTAGCTGGTGAACTTGTTAATAGCTTTGTTAAGCGACAAGTGGGAATTCCTCCTGGTGGATCCATGGTTGGTTTCTTAGGTGCTATTTTTTTCATCTTCGATCAGCTTGACGGGCTACTTGGTGCGTTGCTCCTGACGAGCATCATTTGGATCCCTAGTTTCAACGTCTTTTTACACCTCGTGGTGGCTGCCTTTGCTTTTCACTTGTTCGGTGCGCTCATCATGCTGCGGCTTGGTCTTAAGTCTAGAGTAGGTTAGCGTTGGGACTTGGAACCCCCGATTCCGCGGGCACCTCCCATAAATTAACCTGCCCCCCTAGCAGTTCGTTGAAAAGCGCCGCACGCGCGCCGCCGAAGGATAGGAAAATCGATCCCGGTGCAATTCCGGTTCGTCGAGCCGACGCGCCGGGAGCGGGTGTGGAGCATGTCCCAGAGTGCGCATAATGGGCTTTATGTTCATGCTGGCTTCCTCCTCCCTGGAAGATGACCGTGATCCGAGCTAGTCTTGAGCGGGATCAGCGGTCAATTACCGAACAATCTATTCCAACCGCCAGAGCGCGGCAAGCTCTTTCCCGCACCCCGGCGGCGCCGAGGCGTTGTTTTTCGTGCGGCAGGTCAGGCGATGTCGGGAACCGGGTGATAGGTCAGTGGCAGATTGGCGTACCGGGGCCAGTTCGCGGGACCGAGTGGCGGAAAACGTTGGACTGAATTCTCCTTCTCTCCAGTCTCAGGCTGATGCGCCTGCCCTGAACTGTTTCCCCGTTCCTGGACGTTACCTCTGGGGTATTCCACGTGGTTCGAACCCGGGCCTGCACCCACGCATAAACCAAGCCTCGGACAGCTGGCACCACCAAACTGTATCTCCCTTATCAAATCGATCCCACTCTACAGCTGCATAACCGACCTCCCTTCCCCATCGGTCCAGGAAACGAATGCCACCGCTCCGCCCCGGAGAACGAACACCCTTGAGCGCCTCTCGCATCGTCTCTATGACCGCAGTTTCGAGCCGTCGGACCTCCTGATCCGTCAACTCATCCCATCGCTGCGAGACAACGACCACGAAATCGCCGGCTCTTGCCGGATTCCGCTCCACTCGAACCACCAAGCTCCCATTTCCGACCTCCGCTAAGGGATTCCCTCTAACTCCAACGTATTGCTCCCGCTCCAGCTCCGCGTCGCCATAGCTTCTCGGCCAAAACAGCTGCGCTGTCACATCGTTGCCCTCAATCAGAGAGCGATCTGCCGTTCGCAACCAGATCTTCAAATCGAGCCGGCTCGACTGGTTAGTAGCAACCCGGATCACAAAATGATCAACCCCTCCACTCTCTATCTTCTGTTCTAAGTGTACGTATCGCTCGTAATCCGCCTCATTGGCTTCCAGCTTCACGTCGTAGAATCCAGTGGGAGGAAGACGACCCAACCCCGCCGTCGCCGGTCCCCCCTCGAACCCCGCCTGCATGGTAGTCACGAAGCGCACTGCCCGCTCTTCTCCGCTCTGTGTTGCATACTTAAGCACCCCATCGATACAATAGGTCCTCCCGCTCCCGTAATCTTCAAAATCGCCCGCGGCCAAACCTGGGCCATCTTGTGGAGCATCAGTACCTAGCTGAGAATTGTCCGGAAGAACTTTCTTCTCAATCTCCACAACGATATGCGTGTCAGTCAACACTACAGGGGTCACACGATGCCTCGGCAGACCGAACGCTGATATCCTCTCGCATTCTTCGTCCTTCGCCACGGCTTCAGGCGAGACGGCAAATTCGATGACCGGATTAACCACCGCACCCCAGCCTGCATTCACAAATGCGATTCCCAATGGCAGTCCACGCTGCACGAAGATGATCGGCTCAGTATCAACGCGAGCAGCCTTCACCTTGATAATCGCGTCCGTGAGCAACAACGTCCTCCGTGTATTGTTAACCACCTTGATGCTGAGCGTTGCGAGTTTCCGCTGGAAGTCGGTGTAAGCAGGCCCGATGGGACCGCCACTCCTAAGGGCCGTCAAGTATGGTACTTGGGGTGTTATTTCGACGGTATTGCCTGCTCTCTGGTACTTGTAGTTCACTGAGAGCTCAGACGGCGGAAACGGCATCGTTTCAAGTTGCACACCACGGCGTGGCGGCAACGGCGCATTATCCGCATATAACGTGATGTCGGCGTGTGCGTCCTTCAACGAGCGCACATTTTGCCAGGCAGGAGGTGCTCTGTCACCCGACGCCGTACGCAACACGCGCTCACGTGCCCACACATACACTGCATCTCGATCACTGAAAGGCTTAACAATGCCGAAATGGTCCTGATTGATCGGATATGGATCCTCATCGCACAGGGTCGTCGCCTCAGTGCGCGAGACGGCGAACTGACCGAGGATCGGGAGTGGAACAGTCTCATAGCCACAAAACACTTTCGGAAATTCGAGCTGCTTCGAACCTCTAGCCCGGAGGAAGTGTACCCAGTCACTTTCGAGAGACTGCAAGTACGCATTTGAGTCCGCAGGGAAGATCGCGCTCAGTTGCGGGTTCCGACTGATGGCTGCTCCGAGCTTTGCCAAGGCTGACCCCTGGGAGGGTGTCCCAATAAACAGTATGGCCCTCACTCGCTGCAGCGCATCCATGTCCGTTGGGTCTTCTGACCGGGCGAGCTTCAACAAGATGCGCTTAACCACAAGGCCACCCATACTGTGGGCTACAAAGGACACTTCACTGAACCGACTAAACACGTATATCTTCAACTCTTCAAGTACTTGTGTCGCGACTTCCTCGGGTGTCGGTGCCAGACGAAAAAGCTGTGTAAAGTACTTCACTGGATAAGCCTCGTAATCGACATACGCGGGGTCGTGCTTGACGAGGCCTGGCCAGTCCATGGCCGCGCCAGGTGCCAACCACGTCGAGTGGGCTCCCACTCCATGAACAAAGACGATGACCTTCCGGGGGTTTGGGCGCTCCGGAGACCGAACATCTCTGGAGTCGAGAGGCACACGAAGCTCAGAAATCCTGGGACCGCCGTAACACCCCGCCGCAAGAGCCACGGCGACAAGTAACGGTAACCCGAGCGCAAGCTCCCTTCTAAAACCGAGTGTTCTTAGCTTGCGAGAGATCGAATCCATCAAAGGATAGGAAAATCGATCCCGGCGCAATTCCGGTTCGCCGAGCCGAGGCGCCGGGAGCATGTGTGGAACATGTCCCGGACTGCACATAACGGGCCTTATGTTCATGCTGGCTTCTCCCTCCCCGGCAGACGACCGCGATCCGGGCGGGTCGTGAGCGGGATCAGCGGTCAATTACTGAGCAATCTATTCCAGACGCCAGAGCGAGGCAAGCGCTTCGCTCGAGTACGGCTTCAGATTGGGGGCAGTTCCTTGAACGGATTGAACACCTTCAAGCCGGGCCGGCGGAAGTCCTTGTCGTTTCCGGTCACGATGGTCAGACCATGACGACGAGCGGTAGCGGCAATG
>Ga0080064_1003362_pt1 | contig 23363 bp, 18 predicted proteins | sample Subgrocontami54m_FD_69260 | JGI IMG/M metagenome (GOLD analysis project Ga0080064, IMG submission 69260) | Subsurface groundwater microbial communities from S. Glens Falls, New York, USA - GMW46 contaminated, 5.4 m (SPADES assembly) (version 2) ...
GGTCGCTTTGACGGTTCCAGGCAACGGCGAGCTATTGCCCGACACCCGACGGAGCGACCACGCGGCCTTCTGGCATTACGGCTATCCGGCCGTCATGCTCACCGACACCGCCGACTTCCGCAATCCGCATTATCACCGTTCCACCGACCGCCTCGACACGCTGAATCTGGAGTTCATGGAGAGGGTTGCCCGCGCCGTCACCGGTGCGGTATTAGACCTGGCAGGTACTGGAATGGAAAAATCGGTACAATGAAAGCAATGAGCTCCATGAAACCTCTTCTCGGTATCACGATGGGCGATCCGGCGGGGATCGGGCCGGAGGTGATCGTCAAGGCGCTGGCGCGGCCGCTGGTCCGGCGGCTGTGCCGGCCGGTGGTGATCGGCTCGCCTGAGGTGCTGGCCAAGGTCGCTGGTCAGTTGAAGGCTCGGGTCAAAATCCGCCCCGCGACTGTCCTGAATGTTGCGACGCCGCCCGGCGTGATTTCCGTTCTGGACCCGCTGTCGGAACTGCTCGGTCCCTTCACGCCCGGCCGCGTCTCGAAGGAGACCGGTGCGGCCCAGGCTCTCTATATCAAGGAAGCGGTTCGGCTGGCTCTGGACCGGCGCATCGCCGGCATCGTGACCGCGCCCATCAACAAGGAAGCGATCAACCTCGCCGGCTATCCCTATCCGGGCCATACCGAGATGCTGGCCGAGCTGACGGGTGCCAAAGAGGTCGGCATGATGATCGTCGGAGGGCCGTTGCGCTTCCTGTTTGCCACGACACACGTCGCGATCAAGGATATGCCGAAGCTGCTGACGCCCGAACGCGTCGAGCGGGCGATCCGGCTGTGTCACCTGGGCCTGACCACGCTGTTCGGCATCAAGCGGCCGCGGATCGCGGTGGCGGCCCTCAATCCCCATGGCGGCGAGGGCGGGCTGTTCGGGACTGAAGAGCACACTGCCATCGGGCCCGGCGTTGCGAGAGCCCGCGCGCTGGGATTTCCCTCCGTCGGGCCGCTGCCTGCGGACACGCTCATCGGGCAGGCGGCCCGCGGCCAGTACGATGCGGTGGTAGCCATGTACCACGACCAGGGACTGATCCCCCTGAAGCTCGCCGCCTTCGGCACATCGGTCAACATCACGGTGGGACTGCCGATCATTCGGACCTCCGTGGACCACGGCACCGCCTACGACATCGTCGGCCAAGGGAAAGCGGACGAAGGGAGCCTTATCGAGGCAATCCGTCTCGCCGCGACGTTCGCCGGGCACACATCCCGCTAATGGCGCGACAGCCACTCGGACAGAACTTCCTGATCGACAAGAACATCGTCCGCAAGATCGTCCGGTCGGCGCAGTTGCAGCCGGGCGAGACGGTCCTTGAAATCGGGCCTGGCCGGGGCATTCTCACGGAAGCCCTCCTGGAGGCGTCCGGCCTGGTGGTTGCGATCGAGTTGGACGCCGCGCTGTGCGCCCACCTGCGCGAGACGTTCGGCGCGCGCCCCAATTTTCGGCTGATCGAAGGCGATGCGGTCACGTTCGATTACGCGCAGGTGCCGAGCCCGTTCCTGGTGGTCGCTAATCTGCCGTACTATGTCTCCACGCCGCTTCTGTTCCGGCTGTTGGAACAGGGTCCACGGGTGGACCGCATGGTGCTGATGCTGCAGGGGGAAGTGGCCGCGCGCCTCGCCGCGGCGCCCGGAGGCAGGGACTACGGCGTGCTGTCGGTCGCGGCGCAGTTCCGGTGCGACGTGCGCGTGGCCTTCAAGGTGCCGGCCTCGTGCTTTCGCCCGCAGCCGCAGGTCGGGTCGGCTGTCGTGGCGCTGACCCCTCTGGGGCGGCCGAGGGTTGCGGTCCGTGATGAGGGTTTGTTCTTCAAGGTGGTGCGCGGGGGGTTTGCCCACCGGCGCAAGTCCCTGCCGAATTCGCTGCGCGATGAAGGCTTCGAGGCGGTGCGAACGGCCGCCGCGCTTGAAGCCGCCGGCACTGATCCTCGGCGGCGAGCCGAAACGTTGAGCATCGCGGAATTCGCGGCGCTGACCGATGCGCTCTGTGTGGAGCAGGGAGACCGTCCCGGCAATGGAAACGTCCGAAAAGATATGCTTTACTAGGGACACATGAGCCTTCTTGTAACAGGCGCCTGCGGTTTTATCGGAAATCGGATCGTCCGGGCCCTGCTTCAGCAGGGCAAGACGGATCTGATTCTGGTCGACGCCCCAGACTACCTGCGCACGCGTGATTGCGCGAAAGGGCTGGAGGGCCTTCCGTTCATTGACCGGGCTGAGCTCTTCGACAGATTGCCGGGCCTCGCGGGCGTGGACGCGGTGCTGCACCTGGGCGCCTGCACGGACACGGGACAAACCGATGAAGCGTACATGGAGAAGTGGAACACCGGCTACACCCAACAATTGTGGCGCTGGTGCGCGGAGAAACCCATCCCGCTGGTCTACGCTTCCAGCGCGGCCACCTACGGCCGCGGGGAGCACGGCTACTCCGACGACCACGCGCTGATTGCCGGGCTCCAGCCGCTGAATCTGTACGGCCGGAGCAAACACGATTTTGACCTCTGGGCGCTGAAAGAATCCCGGACGCCTCCTGCCTGGCACGGCCTCAAGTTCTTTAATGTGTACGGCCCAGGCGAAAACCACAAAAACCGGATGGCGTCCACGATCTACCATGGGTTTCATGAAATCCTGAAAACCGGCAAGATGACGCTGTTCAAGTCCCACCGGGACGGCATTCCCGACGGTCAGCAAAAGCGCGACTTTGTGTTCGTGGATGATGCCGTTCGGCTCTGTTTGTTTTGCCTGGAGCGGAAGCCGGCCTCCGGCATCTACAATTGTGGCACGGGCGAAGCGCGGAGTTTTCTCGATCTGGCCCATGCCTTGTTTAAGGCATTGGGTTTAGCACCCAACATTGAATGGGTGCCGACGCCGGAGAGATTCCGTGACGGCTACCAGTACTTTACCCAGGCCGATATGAACAAAGCGAGAAAAGCCGGGTACGACGCGGCGTTCACGTCGTTGGAAGAAGGCGTCGCGCAATATGCGCGATGGCTTCGCGGCACCCCAGGCGTTTAAATACGGAGAGCGTTCGCCCCGCCGGCAGTATAGTATCTCAAGAAGGTATCCCACATATTGAGGTCAGCCCCGAAAGACCCTGGCTTGGAAGGCAGGGCGGTTCTTCTTTCCCGATAAAAAAAGTCAAAAAACTTGACCGGAAAGCTGGAAAAATCCGATCCGTGCCTTACTATATTAAGATTCGTGTGAAAAATTGGAGGATCAGATGCGTAAGTGCAAGAAGTGCCAGGGTTCAATGTTTCCGGAGCGCGTGCTTGATATGCTGGATGGACTGGTGGCCCATTTCTATGCCTGTATCAATTGCGGTCGGCGGGAAGAGGCCGCGCATTGCGTCCGGCCCATGCATGTGGCTGAGGTTGGGGGCGCAGCCCGTTCCTGATAGATGATTCCCCGTTGCGGCTCCGTTTCTTTCTCTAGCTGTTCCCACTAGGATTGACACCTCAATGAGGCGGGTGTAGCATCGTTTCGAAAGGAGGAGGTGTTCTATGGAAGACCTTACTCCGCCGGATCATGTACGCCCGCCGACGGTGGCGTATGCCTCGCCACAGTGGGCCTTCTGCGCGGTGCCGAGCCGCCTCGTATAAGCCTTCAGTCCGGTGCCTCAAGGCACGAGATCGCCGAGGCGATTATAAACGGACAAGGCTGGGCAAGAGGAACCCCGACAAGGGGTAGAGGCGCTCGGTTCGTATCACCGACGGAAGCGTGCCACTCTCCGCCGAAGGCGGGTTCCACACAATAAGGCGAGCCCATAACGACTAGACGGCGCCCCAAGCGCCACGACGGGCCACCTCCCCAAGGGAAGTGGCCCGTTTCGTTTGCGCCCCAATGTAAAGTGGAATCATTGATCTCTCTCCACTGCATATGGTAGTCTCCCCGATAATATGGCCGCTGCCGATACCACCAAAAGCGGTGCGGCGGAGAACCGACATGAGATGGTGGGGGTGATCTTCCTCACCATGGCCCTCTTGCTCGGCCTCTCGCTGCTGTCCTACTCGCCCCGCGACCCGATTCTATTCGAAGAGTCGTTTCATTCCGATTCCATAGACAACTGGATCGGCAAGGTCGGGATGACGTTGGCCAGGGGCGCCTTTTTGGCTGTCGGCGGGGGCGCGTATCTCCTGCCGATCGCCTTGGGCGTGCTGGGCTTCCGTTGCTTCCTGCGCGGGGGCACGGACATCACCCTCCGCAGCGCGGGAGGTTTCACCGTGCTGCTCCTGTTCCTCTCCATGCTGCTGGCGCTTCGCCTGCGCGGCATCCCGACATTGGGAAGCGGGTGGGTGCAGCTCGGCCTCGCCGGCGGCCACATCGGCGGATTCCTCAGCGAGCTGCTCGTGGCGTACTTCGCGCCCGTGGGCGCGCACATCGTCGTCACGGCCGGGCTGGTCCTCTCCCTTCTGATCGCGACGCCGGTGTCGCTGGTGACGATCGCCCAGCAGATCGCCGAGGGTGCGGCGACGCTGCGCGAGTGGGCGCAGGAGCGGTGGGCGCAGTTTCGCGCCCGATCAGTTGAGAAGCCGCGCAAACCGAAGGAGCGCGCGGTCAAGATCATCCGGGCCGAGCCGATCGTGCCGGCCGGCGAGGCCGCCAGCGAGATCAGCTCTGCCGAAATCGTTCCTGTGGAGATGTCCCCGGAGGAGGCCGCCTGTCCAGAGGTCCAGTCAGAACGTAAAAAACGGCGGAAGAGCCCACGCCGCGAAGAACTCCCCGATCCAGTGCTGCTCCCCGAAGTAGTCGGCGGGCCCGGGTACATGCTGCCCGACCCGGTGACGTTGCTCGGCGATCCCGCGACGACGGTGGAGCGGCTCAGCGATGAGGAGATTCGCGCGCAGGCCCAGATTCTTACCCAGGCGCTGGCGAATTTCGGCATCAACGGCCAGGTGATTCAGACGCACGTCGGCCCTGTCGTAACGATGTACGAGTTCGAGCCGGCTCCCGGCGTCAAGGTGGCCCGCATTGTGAACCTCGCCGACGATCTGGCGCTGGCGCTCAAGGCGATCAGCATTCGCATCGTGGCACCCATTCCGGGGAAGTCGGTGGTGGGGATCGAAGTGCCGAACCCGAGGCGCGAGGACGTGAGGCTGAAGGAGATCGTCCTGAGCGAGTCCTACAAGGCGTCGCGGTCGCCGCTGAAGCTCGCGCTGGGGAAGGACATCTTCGGGACGCCTATCGTCGCCGATCTGCGCGGGATGCCGCATCTGCTCGTCGCGGGCGCGACGGGATCGGGCAAGAGCGTCGGGCTCAACGCGATGATTCTCAGCATTCTCTTCGCGGCCAAGCCGGACGAGGTGAAGTTCCTGATGATCGACCCCAAGATGCTCGAGCTCACGGAGTACGAGGGGATCGCCCATCTGTGGCGGCCGGTGATCACCGAGCCCAAAGCCGCCGCGCGCGGACTTATGCTGGCTGTCAAGGAGATGGAGCGCCGCTACAAGCTGATGGCCGAGCACGGATCCCGCAACATTGACGCGTACAACCGCGTCGTGGCGGAGGCGCAGGGTGTGCCGCCGCCTCAACCCGTCGACATTCCGACGGAGGCCGAAGTCGTTGCGGGAACGGAGCCGGAGTACCTTTCGGAAGAAGGCCGGCTGTCGTCCGGTGAAACGACCGCCGGCCCGGACCGCAAAACCCCGCCGACGCCGCTGCCGTATCTGGTCATCGTCATTGACGAGCTGGCCGACCTGATGATGGTGGCGTCCAAGGAAGTGGAGGACTCCATCGCCCGGCTGGCCCAGATGGCCCGGGCCGCCGGCATCCACCTCATTCTGGCAACGCAGCGTCCTTCCGTGGATGTCCTGACCGGCCTCATCAAGGCGAATTTCCCGGCGCGCATCGCGTTCCAGGTGGCGTCGAAGACCGATTCCCGCACCATCCTCGATCAGAACGGCGCGGATCAGTTGCTGGGCCGCGGGGACATGCTGTATCTCGCGACCGGCACGGGCAAGCTGACCCGTGTGCACGGCGCCTATGTCCCGGACGGGGACCTCAAAAAGGTCGTGGACTTCGTCAAGGCCCAGGGCGGGCCGGCCTATAGCGAAGAAGCGGTCACGGCGGAAGTGGAAGGGGGGGGCGACTCCGGCGAAGGCGACGAGATGTACGAGCAGGCCAAGGAGATCGTCATCGGCACCGGCCAGGCGTCGGCGTCCTTCCTGCAGCGCCGGATGCGCATCGGCTATCCCCGCGCCGCCCGTATGATCGAGATGATGGAGCAGGACGGCATCGTCGGGGGCATGTCGCGGGACGGGCGACGTGAAGTGCTCGTCAAGCGCGTTGGTGTGGACGAAGGCCTGTGATCCGGCGCTCGTTTGCCTGGAGGCTCGCCCTGGCGACGTTCCTGATCGGCGGGGTCTGCGTGGCCGGGCCCGCGCTGGCCGGCGATCCTGTCAAGGACCTGGTGAAGAAGGTCGAAGCCCGCTACCAGAAGACGACCGACCTCACAGCCGAGTTCGCGCAGACCACGTCTGTCAGAGGCTTTGCGTCCGCCATTAAATCAGCCGGACGGGTCTATCTCAAACGCCCGGGCAAGCTCCGGTGGGACTACCTGGAGCCCACGCTCGAGCAGATCTTTGTGGAGAACGATAAGGTCCAGTTCTACATTCCCGAGCACAAACAGGTTCTCAACGGGCAGCTTTCCAGGATGGCCAACTCACAGGCCCCGCTCCAGCTTCTCCAGGGCATCGGACGGCTGGACGAGCACTATCTTGTCGCGTTGACGCCGGACGGAGCCAGGGGCAACGGCGGGCTCCCGCTCCTGAGCCTCACGCTGCCGGATGGCGGGCCCGACCAGCCTCGCATCGTCGTCGAAGTGGATGCGGCGACTCATTACCTGCGCCGGGTCGAGCTGCATGACGTCAATGGGAACGTCTCCACGTTCACGTTCAGCGCGCTCAAGGCGAACACGGGCCTCAAGGACGACCTGTTCGTGTTCACCGTGCCGAAGGGCGTGGAAGCCATCACCGCCCCCACGCTGGCCCCGCCCTAGGCGATCGTCGATGCCCTGGACCGCAAAATGGATCGCCGCCATCGTCGTGATGTTCGTGTTCCTGGTTGTGGCCGACCGCATCTGGTACGTGCAGGAAATGAAGGCCCTGGCGGGCAAGCTCGGCGTGGAATGGTCGAAGATCGAACGGCGCGGCACGTTCCCCTACGAGCACTATAAAAAAGTGGTGCACTACGGCATGGCGCGGGAAGACGCCCACAAGATCATGGCGCAGTATTCCAGCGTGGAAGAGAAGCAGTACGGCAAGTATCTGTATGAGACTTTCTACTATCGTTTCGGAGTCCTGAGCCGTCACGGCGTGCGGATCGAGTACGACCAGTTCGGCCGCGTCCGCAAAGTCGATGACGCGCCGCCGGTCCCGCCGCAGGACTTCTCGAAATAGTACTTAGCTAAACAGAATTAACGGGAAGCGGTTTGACACTGAATTTTCAGGTGGTTATACTCATTGGTCATGAGGCAATCTGAGCTTCGTCACTATGGCGACCTGTCGATGCGGGCTTTTCTCATCGTCTTGTTGCTGGTCGGCGCTCTTTCACTGATTGGTCAAGACCCCAACGACCTTCCGCTCTCACAGGGCCACGGGATGATCCTCGATCAGGCCCTCGAACCCGACCTGGACGACACGAAACCCCCTGCCCTGACCGTTTTCAGCAAGGTAGAGACCACCGTTGCTCTGTTTTTCTATACACACCTCCGCCAGATTTCCGAGCAATCTTCTCAACCAGTCGACCTGTCATCGTTGTCCATCTTCCAGCGCTGCTCGACGTATCGCATCTGAATCTTCACAATGCGTGGGGGGTCCGGTGTGAGCGGTCGGTCTCAGCCACTCGCAACCGACTGTTCCGCTAGCGGGTATTGTTTTCCAGGAGTCCTATGATCCGTTTCCCGAACACATATGGTGCGGGACTGCGTGCCCGGCTTGGCATCGCGGCGTGTACCGCCATGCTCCTCTGGGCGCCGCCCCTTCTCGCCGCGGAGCCTTTTCCGTCCGAGGCAGCGAAGCCTGAGGCCTTCACGCTGACCGTAGACGAGGCGATGGCGCTCTTCCTCAGCCAGAACCTTGATCTCTTGATGGCTCAGTACGGGGTTGACTCCGCGAAGGGTCTCGAAGTGACCTCCAAGCTGTTCCCCAACCCCACGCTCAGCGCCGATATGACAGGCTCCACCACAAAATCGTTCCACGATGTCGGTTCTTTGGGCATGCGGCTGGACCAGTTGTTCGAATTGGCAGGGAAGCGGGGCTATCGGCAGGAAAGCGCGCGGTTTGCGGTCCTGTCGGCCGAAGCGGCCTTTGCGGATGCGGTCCGCACCTTGGGATTCGCCGTCAAGGACACGTTTTACCACGTGTTGCAGGCCAAGCAAAAACTCGATCTTGCCAGGCAGAACAGCACGAACTTTGCGGATGTCGTCAAGATCAACGATATCCGATTCAAAAAGGGTGTCATTGCCGAGGTCGATCTGATCAAGTTGCGGGTGCAGCTGGTGGACTTTCAGAACCAGGCGATCACGGCCAATCAGGATTTTCTGATCGCGCAGAATACCCTGAAAGGATTGCTGCGTATCCGGCCCATGGCCGAATTAGTACTGAAAGGCGAATTGGATTATACTGCTGCCTCATTGGACCTTGAGGGGTTGCGAGCCGCCGCCCTGGCGGCGCGCCCGGATGTCTTAGCCAAAACGCGGAATGTGTCTCAGAAAGACGCCAACCTGAAACTGGCGCGGGCGTTCCGGGTACCCGACGTGACACTCGGGGGCGATTACGGCATCCAAGGGCTGCAGGGACCGAATACGCCTAACCAGTACGGGTTCGGGCTCAGCGTGCCGTTGCCGCTCTTCAATCGGAACCAGGGGGGGATTCTGCAGGCCGAGGCCGATCTCAGAACGGCGCAAACCGATCTGGAGAAGACTCGCCTGCAAGTGGAAATCGACGTCGAGAATGCGTATCGTGATTTCACGCAGGCACAGATGCTGGTGACGGCCTATCGCGGGGGCGTCGTGAACGATGCCAAGGAGGCGAAGGACATCGCCACGAAAGCGTATCAGCGTGGGGGGACTTCCATTCTCGATCTGCTCGACGCATTTCGGACTTTCAACACGACAATGCAGGGTTATATCGATGCGCTCTATGCCTATCAGCGGAGCCTGCTGGAGATCGATGCGGCGGTGGGACGCGAGGCGACGAAGTGAGCGCGCGCGCGGCGTTCCTGTTGGCCGCTCTGCTGGCCGTCGCGGTCGGCGGGTGCAACGAGAGCGCAAAGACCGAGGCCGTGCAGTCGGCCGACAAGCTCAAACCAAACGGGAGCAAAGGCGCTGCCGCTGAAGCCCGCTCGCAGATCGTCGTCGAGGCGGCTCAGATCAAGCCGATCATCGGAGAAATGTCTCTTCCCGGGAAGGTCCAGTACAGCGAAGACCGGTACGCCAGGATTTCTTCCCCGCTCGTCGGGCGGGTGACGGAGGTGCGCGCGAAACTGGGCGAGAAGGTTGTCGCCGGGCAAGTCCTGCTGAGCATCGACAGCGCCGACATCGGCGCCGCGTACTCCGATTACGTCAAGGCGCAGTCGGAGTTGCAGCTCGCCACACGCAATTACGAACTGGCCAAGGAGCTGTACGAGACCAAGGCCCTGTCCAAGAAGGATCTCGTCCAGGCCGAGAACGACTTTTTCAAGGCTCAGGCCGAGGACCGGCGGGCGCGGGAGCGGCTGCTGGCGCTCAGGGTTCCGGCTGCCGAACTGGACAAGCCCCGCACGGAACAGCGGATCACGTCGCGCTTCGACCTCAAGGCGCCGCTGGACGGCACGGTCGTCGAGCGGAGCGTGACGGTCGGCCAGCTGGTGGGCGCCGATCCCGCTCAGACGCTCTACACGATCGCCGATCTGAACGTGCTGCAAGTGGTGGCCGAGGTCTATGAACGGGACCTCAACCGCGTGGCCAAGGGTATTCCCGTATCGGTTACGGTCGAGGCCTATCCCGGTGAGACGTTCTCCGGGACGATCGCCTACGTCGGCGACGTCGTGGATCCGAACACGCGAACCATCAGGGTCCGGTGCGGCGTCGCGAACCGCGGTTTCAAACTCAAGCCGGAGATGTTCGCGCGAGTGAACCTCAAGATGGGGTCGGGAACGCCGGTGCTGGTCCTTCCCAAAGAAGCCGTGATGGAAGTGGGAGGCCAGGAATTCGTGTTCGTGCAGACCGCCGCCGGAAAGTACGTTCGCCGTCCGGTCGTAACCGGCGTGTCCGCCGGCGACACCGTCCAGATCCGCCAAGGCGTGGAGGCCGGCGAGCGTGTCGTCGTCAAAGGGGCACTCCTGCTCAAGGGCGAGCAGGAGAAGGGCTAGCGCAATGGATAGTCCCGGCTAAATGGTCGCCAAGATCGTCGAACTCGCCCTCAGCGAGCGGGTCTTCGTCCTGGCGCTGGGGGTGGTTCTCCTCGTCGGCGGGCTCTACGCGTTCCACGTTCTCGACGTCGTGGCCTACCCGGACCCCTCGCCGCCGATGGTCGAGGTCATCACCCAGAACCCCGGCTGGTCGGCCGAGGAAATCGAGCGCCAGATTACGATCCCTCTCGAGACGGCCTTGAACGGCATGCCGGGACTGACCGACATTCGCTCGCTCTCCATCTTCGGCCTCAGCGACATCAAGGTCTATTTCGACTTCAACACGGACTACTACTTCGACCGCCAGGAGATCCTGAACCGGCTCCAATTGGTCAACTTGCCGGCCGGCGTCCAGTCGCAACTCTCTCCGTGGTCCGCCATCGCCGAGATCTACCGCTACGAACTGGTGGGGCCTCCCGAGCTGTCGCTCAGTGACCTCAAGGCCATTCAGGACTGGCAGCTCCAGCGTCAGTTCAAGCAGGTCCGCGGCGTGATTGACGTCACGGCCGAGGGGGGCACGACGAAGGAATACCACGTGGATGTGGACCCGCGGAGCCTGCTCCAGTACAACGTGACGCTGGGGCAAGTTCTCAATGCGCTGAGCAACAGCAACGCGAACGTCGGCGGGAACTATCTGACGATCGGGCCTCAGAGCTTCAACGTCCGAGGGGTCGGGCTCATCCGGGACCTGGGCGACATCGAGGACGTCGTCGTGGCCGAAAAGTCCGGCACGCCGATTTACGTCCGGAATGTCGCCCAGGTCTCGATCGGCAAGCGGGTGCGGCTGGGCAAGGTGGGGATCGACGATCGTGACGACGTTCTGGAGGGCATCGTCTTGCTCCAGCGCGGCGCCAAAGCCATCCCGACGCTGGAGCGGGTAAGGAAGAAGGTCGCGGATCTGAACCAGGGCCTCCTGCCTCCCGGCGTGCAGATAAAGACCTTCTATGACCGGACCGACCTGATCCAGGTCACGATCAAGACCGTTCTGGAAATTCTCGCCGGCGGCATGATCCTGGTCTTTCTGATTTTGTTCATCTTCCTGGGCCACATGCGAGCCGCCCTGATCGTGGCGTTGACGGTTCCCTTGGCGCTCTTGTTCACCTTCTCGATGATGGTGCTCGTGGGCGAGTCGGCGAATCTCATCTCGCTCGGGGCCATCGACTTCGGGATCATCGTGGACGCGGCGTTGATCATGGTGGAAGCGATCTTCCTCCAGCTCAGCCGCCATACGGCCCAGCTGCGTCCGCCCCAGATGACCATTGTGCGGGCGGCGCGGCATGTCGGCCGTCCCATCTTCTTTTCCACCCTCATCATCCTGGTCGCGTTCGTCCCGTTGTTTACGATGACCGGCGTGCCGGGGAAAATCTTTGCCCCGATGTCGGTGACGTATGGGTTCGCCCTTCTGGGGGCGCTCCTCATTGCCGTGACGCTGTCGCCTGTCCTGTGCTTGCTTCTGCTGAAGCCGCCGCTGCGGGAGGAGGACACGCGCTTCGTCGCCTGGCTCAAGCGGGTCTATCTGCGCACGCTCCGGCTGGCCATGGCGCATCGGTGGGTGACGGTCGCGCTGGCCGTTGGATTGTTTGCCGTCGCATTGGCGGCGTTGCCGCTCATCGGTGGCGAGTTCATGCCGGCGCTGGAGGAAGGCAATCTCTGGGTCCGCGCCACGATGCCGGTGGACATCTCCTTCAATGAGGCGGCCCGGATCGCCACCGAGGTCCGTGAGATCTTTCGGGCACATCCCTCCGTCCAATCCGTTGCGTCGCAACTCGGCCGTCCCGACGACGGGACCGATCCCACAAGCTTCTTCAACGCGGAGTTTTTCGTCAACCTCAAGCCGCGCGGAGACTGGCCGCCGGGCCTCGACAAGGAAGGGATCATCCATCAGATCGAGGACAAGCTGAAGGCCTTCCCCGGCATCATCTTCAACTTCTCGCAGGCCATTCAGGACAACGTGGAAGAGGCCATGTCCGGCGTCAAGGGCGAAAACTCCATCAAGCTGTTCGGGCGGGACCTGGCCCAGCTTGAGTCCGTGGCTCTTCAAATTGAAAAAGTCATGAAGCCCGTCCCCGGCGTGCGGGACCTCGGCGTTTTCCGCCTGCTGGGCCAGCCCAATCTCTTGATCGAAGTGGACCGAAACGCCTGCGCGCGGTACGGTGTACTGGTGGCCGACGTGAACGCCGTCGTCCAGGCGGCGATCGGCGGGCAGGCCGTCACGCAGGTGCTCGAAGGCGAGCGCCGGTTCGATCTGGTCGTGCGGTTCCTGCCGCAGTACCGGCAGGACGTCAACGCGATCGGCGAAATCCAGGTCAGCACGCCGGACGGCCCGCGCATCCCCCTCAAACAGCTCGCGAAGATCTCCACCCAGACGGGCGCGTTCATCATCTATCGCGAAAACAACGAACGGTACATTCCCATCAAGTTCAGCGTGAGAAACCGGGATTTAGAGGGAACGGTGCACGAGGTCCTGGCCAGCATCAAAGAGAAGACGCCCTTGCCCGCCGGCCTGCGGTTCGAAGTCGCCGGCCAGTACGATCAGCTCCAGGACGAGCAGCAGCGCCTGTCGGTGATCGTGCCTGTGACTCTGCTTGCGATCCTGTTTCTGCTCTATCTGACATTTGACTCCTTCAAAGATGCCTTTCTGGTGATGGCCACGGTGCCGTTCGCGTTCGTCGGCGCGATCTTCTCGCTGGTCCTCACCGGGACACATTTCAGCATTTCCGCGGCTGTGGGCATCATCTCGCTTCTGGGCGTGGCGATCCTGGGAGGGGTGCTGCTGATTTCCCGCATGGATGAGCTGCAGCGGGAGGGTGTCCCCATGGACCAGGCGATTATGAGAGCGGCGGAATCGCAGATGCGGCCCATTCTTATGGCCACGCTCGGGGCCGCGATCGGTCTGCTGCCTGCGGCGGTGTCCACCGGCATCGGCTCTCAGGCCCAGCAGCCGCTCGCCCGCGTCGTGGTGGGCGGGATGATCACGGCGGCCGTGCTGATCCTGGTCGTGTTGCCGGTGCTCTATTCGATGTTCTACCCGGAGATCAGGCCTGGCCAGGGGACGGGGTCTCCGCCGGATGAGCCGCCGTTGAAGCCGAGTGCAGGGGAGCATGTGGTTTAAACGCTGGCTGCTCGGCCGTCCTCTCGCGACCGCCCAGGCCGCCCAGGAACGGCTGTCGAACCCCGTCGCGTTAGCGATCTTTTCCTCGGATCCTCTGTCCTCGGTCGCCTACGCCACCGAAGAAATTCTGCTCGTCCTGGTCCTGGCTGGAACGGTCGCCCTGCACTACTCCATCGGGATCAGCCTCGTGATCGTCGGATTGGTGGCGATTCTCACCGCGTCCTATCGCCAGACGCTTTACGCCTACCCTACGGGAGGCGGGGCCTTTGTCGTGGCGAAGTCCAACCTCGGGGAAGCGCCGGGGTTGGTCGCCGCCGCGGCGCTGCTGATTGACTATGTGCTGACCGTCGCGGTGAGCGTCGCGGCGGGCATCGCCGCGATCACGTCCGCGGTGCCGGAGCTGCATGAGCATCGGGTGGGCCTGGGCCTGCTGGCGATCGCCGTCTTGACCTGGGGCAATCTGCGGGGCGTCCGTGAATCAGGCAAGATTTTCGCCCTGCCGACCTATCTGTTCGTCGGCGGCCTGGGTCTGGTCATCGTCGTCGGCCTGGGGCGGACGCTCTTTGGCGCCGTGGAGGCACACCCGCTCCCGTCCGTCCCGGCCGTGGAAGGGCTCACCCTCTTCCTGCTGCTCCGCGCATTCTCCTCCGGCTGCACCGCCTTGACCGGCGTGGAGGCGATCTCGAACGGCGTGCCGACCTTTCGGGACCCGGCGTCCAGGAATGCCGCGACCACCATGATCTGGATGGCCTGTATGCTGGGTGGACTGTTTCTGGGGATCACCTTCCTCGCCTATACCTATGGGCTCGTGCCGCGCGAAGAAGAGACGTTGATCTCCCAGATCGCACGAATCTCGCTCGGCGGGGGCGTCCTGTACTATTTCATGCAGGTCGTGACAATGATGATCTTGATCCTTGCGGCGAACACGAGCTACAACGGGTTCCCGCGGCTGGCCTGCCTGCTTGCGCAGGACAGCTTTTTGCCGCGCCAGATGCGGAATGTCGGGGACCGGCTGGCATTCTCAAACGGGATTTTCATCCTGGGGCTGAGCGCGGCGCTCCTGCTGATCATCTTTCGCGGCGAAACACACGCGTTGATCCCTCTCTACGCCATCGGGGTTTTTCTGTCCTTCACCCTTTCGCAGGCAGGTATGGTCCGGCATTGGCAGGACCGGAAAGGCCGCGGCTGGAGAAAGAAGCTCGGGATCAATCTGACCGGCGCCGTCGCGACCGGCGTGGCCACGATGGTCCTCGCCGTGACGAAGTTCACGCATGGCGCCTGGATGGTGATTGTTCTGATCCCGATCCTCATCGGCATGTTCAAGAAGATCCAGTGGCATTACAAGATGGCCGACTGGCAGCTTGAGCTGACCATGTACGAACGGCCCAAGAACCCGCCGCCGAACATCGTGGTGATGCCGATTGGCACCGTCAATCGCGCGGTCGTCATCGCCATGGACTATGTTCGACAGCGGGCCCAGGACTTTCGCGTCGTCCATGTGGACGTCGATTCCGAAGAGACAGTGAAAGTCAAGGAAGACTGGGAGAAGTGGGGCATGGGCCTGCCCCTCGTGATCCTGCCGTCGCCGTATCGCTCGTTCCTGGAGCCATTTCTGGACTACCTCGAAAAGGTCCACGAGGAGAACCCCGGCGGGTGGGTCACAGTGGCGCTGGCGGAGGTCCTGCCGGCGCGCTGGTGGGAGAACCTCCTGCACAACCAGCGCGCCCTGCTCATCAAGGCGGCCGTGCTGTTCAAATTCCGCGTCATCGTTACCGACGTGCCGTATCACCTCGGTCCGTATTAGACTACTGTGGCGGGTCCTGCCACCGGTTTCCCCCATCGGCTTCGGCTGCGAAGACTGGTCTCTAGGCGACGGGGGGCCCCCAACCGGCGTCACCCGCCGACTCTCCTTCTTTCGCATGGTCAGCGAGACATGTTAAAGTGCCATCCCGTCCGGAATGTTCATTCGGAGGTTCGTGACATGCGTCGTCTTGCGGTGGTGGTTTTGGGGGTTGCCTTGTGGGCCGCGTTGGGGCTTGTCCCAACTGGTGCGGCGCCGGCGGCGCAGACTTCGAAGAAGAGCAAACCTACGCCGGCGGCCTTGTCACCGGCGCTCGCCGCCGCGCAGCGGTATGCCGAGGCCGTCGCATCAGGCGATCGCGTTGTGGCGGGGCGTCTGGACTTCGCCTGCCAGTTCGAGATGGTGACCCAAAGCGGCAAGCCACCGACGGCCTTCCCTCCCGACTCCGATCCGGTCTATACCCGGTGCTGGGAAAAACTGGCGAAGGCCCACGAGACGGTGGTGGAACAGCGCGATCTGGGCGTGAGCGATCTGTGGCCGGGCAAGGGATCCCTGGTGTTCTTCAATGAAGATCTCACCGAATACGCGCCGTCTTTCTTCGTGATGGATCGCCTCGGGCTGTCGCCTCCCGCGGGCGGCCTCAAGATCGAGCCCCTCGACAGCGCGCCGTTGCCGGCCGCCTCGTTCCGGCTGCGGGCAGGCAGCCAGTTGGTCGAGGCGCCGTCCGCGGTCGTCAGGGTGGGAGTGACCTACAAGGATCCGTTGACGTCGCCGGTTACCTATGCGCCCAGCGAGGACTTTGTAACGCGCAAGGCGAAAAAGGTGCGTCTCGCGCTAAAGGGAGTGACCGTCAAGTGGGTGGTGCTGACGGGGCTCAGGAAGCTTGGATTCCCCGGCGATGCCGCGGTGCTCAATCTGCCGATGCCGGACGCCGGCGGCGCCGCCGTTCCGTTTGTGTCCGAGCGAGGCGGCTACCTGCACGACACGCGCCTGTGGTGGGGGCCGGCCGACGCGCCGGGCGCGCTGACCGCCGCGGTCGGCCGGGCCGCTCTGTATCCGGAGCAGCGCGACCGCCTTGCAATGCTCAATCGCGTGCTGCTTATCGATCCAGCCCATGCGGACGCCTTGACCCTCCTGTCGCGCGAGCTGTACGGCATGCTCCTGAACGCCGGAGCGGCCGCGCACAAGATAGCGCTCGGCGACGCGGCCCTGGCCGCGCGCTTCAATGAACTCCATTGGAACGCCGTGTCGCAGACGACGCGGATGGAGATCGCGGAAGCCTCCCATCTGATCCAACGCGGCCAGCCGATGCCCGCGGACTTTCTTTACCGGATGCTTCCCGCCCTGGAGAAGCTGGCGGCGCTCAATCCCGAGGACCAGGAGAACCGGCTGAAGCTGGGGATCGCCTACCGTTGGAATCGGGAGCACGAGAGCGCAATCGGTGTGCACGAGCAGATTGTGAAGGAGGTCCCGCCGGCCCGGCCCGTCTCACGCGCGCGCGCCCTGCTGGAGCTGGCCTGGTCGCGGATCGCCAGAGTGGAATGGAGCCGGCGGGTTGAGGATCCGGGCCTCCAGGCCGCGTATCGCGAGGCGGAAGAGGCCTTCCGGCTCACGGACCGCCCGCTCGAAAAATTCACGGGCGCCTATACGATGGCGTACGGCCTGGCGTTCATGCCCAACCGGGACAACAAGAAGATGCTGGAGCTGCTGACCGAGGCGCGCCGGTGGTATCAGCAGGTGCCGGGCTCTTCACCGGAGTCGTGGCACTACCTGCTGATGAATGACACCCTCAAAGGCGTCGTCGAAGCCGACCCCGCGTTCAAGCCCCTCCTGACCGCGTCGTGAAGCGGCCTATTTCTGTTTGGTGATGAGCTGGTCTCGAGGCGAAGGTTCTAATGATGCAGGTGTTTGAGCGTCGAGGCCATCAGCACGATGAAGATGCCGAACCAGAAAGCTGCGCGGAGGAAGGGAATGCCCTCCGGGTCCGTGTCTTCTTCCTCGGCCGCGCCCTTCTCCTCCGGCGCCGGCGGGAAGAGGGTGTTGTAGAGAAAGAGCGTCATGATGCACATGACGAAGAACAGCTTGACGCCGAGCGCTATCAGGTACGGGTTGGTGAACCCTTCGCCGTTGCCTGCCTTCATCAGCTTGTTGACGTAGGCGATGTTGATCCCGCCCGTGACCAGGATGACCAGCATGAGGGCGCCGATGATCCGCTGGTACTTCTGGTAGATGGCGTTGGCGAGCGGCTTGACAAACTCGCCGGGGACCGACTTCCGCAGGGCGGGCACGACCGCCATCATCAGCAAGCCGAGCCCGCCGATCCAGAGGATGGCCGACATCAGGTGAAGCCAGTGGTTCACGATGGGAATCCACTGGTCGACGAATGCGGTGATGAAGCGATCCATCAGAACTTGAAGACCGGTTTCTCGTTGCCGAAGCGGGCCTTGCGGAGCTCTTCCATGAAGTCGGGCGTGATCACGGACAGACCGCGCTCGCGGGCCTTGGCCTCCACGCTCTTTTTGACCATCGCCTGCATGAAGTAAGGGATGCGCTTGAACCGCGCCGAGGCCTCGTCGTCCCAGCGGAGTTCGAATGTTCCTGGCGTCTCGTCCACGCCGATCTCATGGACCTTGATCTTGGGCCCGCCCTTCGGCTGGTAGAGGCACCACTCGTCGGCGTCCAGCCAGTCCCCGTGATCAGCGTAGGGGCGGGCGCGGCAGCCGCCGCAGAGGTCGCTGTACTCGCAGTCGGCGCACTTGCCCTTGAGCGTCGGCTCGCGGAACGAATCGAACACTTCTGAACGCTCCCAGAGATCCACGAAGCTGATCTCCCGGATGTTGCCCGCGCTCAGCGGCATGTAGGGGCAGGGCGTGAGGTTGCCCTCCGGCGTCACGCGGGCGTAGTTCGTGCCGGCGAGACAGCCGCCGCCCATGTAGCCGGTGGCCTTGGTGATCGGGGAGTTGGGGTCCCGCTCATAGGCGATGCGCTTGAAGTGCGGCGCGCAGCGGGCCCGCACCAGCATGTCCGGATACTGCTGCTGCGTGTCCACGAGGTACGTCAGCACCTCCTCATACTGCTGGGGCGTGATGTCCGTCATCTCCTCGCCGCGGCCGGTGCAGACCAGGAAAAACAGATTGAGCACCCGCGCGCCCAACTGATGGGTGAAGGCCGTCATCTCGGGCACGTCGCGGTAGTTCATCGGCGAGACGCTGAAGTGGACCTGGAACTGGAGCCCGTTGCGCTTACAAGCCTCGATGCCGGCCATCGTGCGCGCCCACGCGCCGGGCAGCCCGCGGAAGGCGTCGTGCTTGGCCGGGTCGGGCGAGTCGATGCTGATGCCCATGCCCATCACGCCGATCTCGACCAGTTCCCTGGCCAGCGGGTCGTCGATCAGCATCCCGTTCGTCCCGAAGACCACCATGAAGCCGAGTTGGACGGCACGCCGGGCGATGTCCCGGATGTCGGGGCGGGTGAGCGGCTCGCCGCCGGTGATCACGACGATCGAGTGCCTGTTCACCACGGCCATCTGGTCCAGGAGCGTGAAGACTTCCTGCGTTGTCAGCTCGTCGGTTGCGCCGGACGCCCGCGTGGTCGCATCGAGGTAGCAGTGGGAGCAGCGCAGGTTGCAGCGCTTGGTGAGGTTCAGGGCGATGAGGTACGGCTTCCAGTCGTTCTGCGGCGTCGGTTTCCGGCCCGCCGGCAGGAGGCCGGGACGGTCCACGAACCGAAGCGGGACGGGGTTGATGAGCTGGAGAGTCTCGTTCACGACTGCTTGTTGCCGACCAAGCTCTCGATGAGGTCCTTGAGGTTGCCGGTCTTCATGGCTTCTTCCATATAGCCCTTGGCCTGCTCAATCCCTTCCTCCGCGATCTCGCAGGTAATCGTCGTCGCGGCGATCTTCTCGGCGTGCTTCTCGATCAGGGCTTTTGTGCAATCGCGCATGTAGCCGGCCGGCGCGCGTTCCAGGCGGGCCACGGCGTCGGCGGTCCAGGTGAAACGGGAGGCCGGTTTGGCGTCGGCCGGCTCCGCCTTTTTCTCATCAGGCGGAAACGCGCCGGTGCCCTTGTTGGCGAAGATCGGGGTGTACTCCTCGCTGGCCGCCTCGTCGATGAACGGTTTGGCGTACTCGAGGGTGATCGTGGTCATGCCCATCTTGCGGGCTGTCTTTTCGATCTTGGCCTTGGCGCGGCGCCGCTGGAAGCCGGCCGGAACCGCCCGGATCGCCTCTTTGGCGTCCTTGGTCCAGGCCATGGGCACGTCGTCATAGGCCAGCTCGGTCTCGAGGATGCCTTCGGTCTTCGCGGCCGCCTCGAACATGCTCTTGTCGATCAGCTTGAATTTGTCGCCCGTCGCCTTGCAGATCGGGCACGCGACCGGCTGGTCGCCCTTGGCGGTGTAGCCGCAACCGTTGCAGAGATAGTAGTCTTGCTTCATCCGGTCGAGGTACGCTTGCGTGCCCGGGCTGACGGCCGGCTTCTCTTCCACGATGCCGCTCATCATGCCCGACAAGGAGGAGCCGATCATGTCGCGGGCCACGCCGTCGTCGGCCTTCATCATATTGCGGTCGATGCCCTGCTCGTCCAGCGTGGAGCCGAGCTGTTTCATGGCCTCCATGGCGCCCTTGGGGAGGATATGCCCGACGGCCGCGTCCACCACCGAGTTGCTGATGATGGTGTGGCCCTTCTCGATCGCGTAGCGGTGGATGGCGGTCTTGGCCACGCCGCGGGCGAACACGGGAATCCGCTCCATGCGGTGCAGGGCTTCCTCCGTCCAGGCGATGGTGTATTCGGCCTGCTGATCGATCGGCGGCACGTATTTCTTGTTGGAGATCATCACGTGGCACTCGGCCATGCGGAGGAGGTTTTCGGCGTTCGAGCCGATGTCCATGTCCTCGTCGCTGTGCACGCCAAGGCGGCCCATCACGAGCATCCAGGGTTTTTCCCGGCGGACGAACTGGAGGACCTTCTCGAAGGCCTTGCCGTCGAGGAGCGTCGTCTTGATGTCCTGTCCTTCGGCCTGGGCGATCTCGCGGGCGATGTCGAGGTGCGCCTGGTAGATCTTGGCCAGGCCGCTGTCAATAATCTCCTCGTGCAGTTTCTCCTGCTCCTTGAACCGGAAGACCTTGCCGGCCTCCTCGTTGAGCACGTTGGAGATGCTGTGGAAGGCGGCGTAATGGAAGTAGGGATCGAAGGCCGAGATGGCCTCCACCGGCTTGTTCAGGGCCTTCCCGAGCGCCAGCGCGGTTTTGAGCCCGCCGAAGGAGTAGTGGCTGCCGTCCAGCGCGACCACGATGGAGCCGCCGTTCATCGGATGGGTGTTCTTGATGATGAGCATGTCCGAGGCGCGCACGCGACGGACGACGCGCTCGGTGACGCCGCCGATGACGCTTTCTTTCACGGCGCCCACGCCCAGCGCGCCCATGATGACGAGGTCGTAGGCGTTGGTATTGATGTCCTCGACGAGGACCTTGAAGTTGCGGCCTTCCAGAGACCGCCGTTCGACCGGGATGTTCGCCTCGGCGGTCTTTTTGTCCACAATGTCGAGGTAGGAGTCGGTGATGATCTGGAGGCCGCGGGTGATCAGCGAATCGTGGATCTGCCGCTGCCGTTCCAGTTCGTTCTCGTCATGGTATTCCTCGGGGAGGCCCGCTTCCATCTGCTTGAAGCGCTTGTCGTGCATCTTGGCCGCATATACGTGGCTGCCCACGAGCTTGGCCCCGAAGGTCTTGGCCAGGGAGACTCCGACGTCCAGCGCCATATTGGAGTAGTCGGAGTTATCGACCGGGACGTAAATAGTCTTATACATACCGTCTCCTTACCGAAACACCCGAAGGCCGTCGCTTGAATCAAAAAGTGAGACGAAGCGAGGGCGTATCCTAACACCGGAATTTGAGCGATTGCAATAGTTTTCATGGGTCAATGGGCCTGATTTCACGCCGACTTGCGGGAGTTGAGTATCTCATCCAGGGTCAGTAGGACATCCCTGCCGGAGTTCAATTCCACCCCTCGCAAGAGGTTCTGGTCGGCGTACGTGCCGCCGCCCCGGTCAAGGGCGGGAGAGGAACCGGCCAGCGCGCCCGACCAGGGACGGGGGTCGCGGCTGCCCGTGCGCGGTCCCTGCTTGCGGTTCCAGGCGGCCAGACAGGCCTTGCCGATCAGCTTGTTGAGGGGGGCGGGGTTGTACAGCAGCTTCCGGATACTGGTGGGGGTGAGCATCAGCGGGTTATAGCCGGACGTCAGGTACCCTTCCTCCAGCAGCCGGTGCTCAAGGTCGGTATTCGGCTGGATGCCCAGGAAGAACATCATGGGAAAGACCCGGTCTTCCCCGAGGATGGCCGCGACCTTCTTGTAGGACTCGATGGAGTCCCGCAGGGTCGCTTCCGTCTCGTCCGGCGCGTTGAGCGAGTAGTTCAGGATGATCTTGCCTGTGAACCCGGCCTCGGCCAGGTAGCGGCAGCCGTCGTACAGGCGGTCCAGCATGAAGCCCATATGCAGCCCGTTTAGGACCTCCTGCGAGCCGGAGGTGATGGCGACTTCCAGGTCGCCCACGCCGGACCGGACCATGAGTCTGGCGAAGTCGGCGGTGATGAGCGATGTGCGGATGTAGCCGGACCATTCGATCTCCAGCTTCCCGGCGATGATCCGCTCCATGATCTCGGTGCACTGGGGATAGGCGGCCTTGCCGGTGATGAATTGGGCGTCAGTGAACCAGAACCGGCGCGTGCCCCACTGGCGATAGTGCTCTGCGATGTCCTGCGCGACCAGCACGGCCGGGCGGTACCGGACGGACTTGCCTTCGAGATAGGGGTAGAGGCAGAAGGCGCAGTCGTAAGGGCAGCCGCGCTTGCTCTGCACGCCGATGCAGTCGTGGGCATAGGCCTGGTATTGGGGAAAGATGGACGCGATGTACGGCAGATCCACGGACAGGGTGCTGAGGTCCGTGTAGCTCTGTCCCAGGCCTTTGATCGTCTTGCCGTCCCGGCGGGCGATGAACCGCTCGCCGTCGAGCGGCTTACCCTCGACGATTTTCAAAATGGCTTCCTCGCCTTCCCCGAGAATCCCGATCGTCCCCTCCGGCAGCTTCTCGATGAGCTGATCGGCGAAGGCGCCGAAGGCCCCGCCCCCGATCATGATCTGCGCGTCGGGGCAGGTTTTGCGGATCAGCCAGGCATGCGCGAGGCTGGCCCGGATGCCCGAATAATACCGGTACAGCGACTTGACCCCGGAGAGCGACGCCGCGATTTTCTTGAGGGGATTGTTCGAATAATAAAACGTGAAGGCCTGCTCCAGCGAGGCGTCCCCTTCGTGCGGCGAGAAGATCTGGATGTCGCGCCAGGAGAAGCAGACGAGGTCGGGACGCACGGCCTCGGCGGTCTCGCGGACGGCCCGCGCGCGCTCTCCCGGCGGGACCTGCGAGAGATCCAGGATGCGCTGGCGGATCTCAGGATGTCGCCGGTGAACGTACTCCGCCAGGTAGGTGCAGCCGACCGGATAGATCTGCTTGCAGGGCAGAAAGATGTAGAGGATGCTGTTCATTTGACGGCGATGTGGATGGCGACGATGCCGCCGCTCAGGTTGCGGTATTCGACCCGCGTGAATCCCACCTCGCGCATCAGGCGAGCGAGCCCTTCCTGATCGGGAAAGGCGCGGATCGAGGCCGGGAGATATTCATAGACGCCGGTGTGGTCGCCCGACACTTTGGTTCCGAGCCACGGCAGCAGAGTGAACGAGTACCAGTCATAAAGGCTGCGGAGCCAGCTGGCCGCCGGCCGCGAAAACTCAAGGCAGACGAGGCGGCCGCCGGGCTTGAGGGCGCGGAGAATCTCGCGGAGCGCGGCCGTGAGGTCGCCCACGTTGCGCATGCAGAAGCCGGTAGTCACGGCGTCGAACGAGGCGTCCTGCACGCACAAACGCTCGGCGTTGGCCTGCACGCAGATAATCTGTTTCTGTCGAGCGGCTTTCCGCACCTTCTCCACTCCGATCGCCAGCATCGGGACGTTCAGGTCGGCCGCGACGATTCT
>Ga0080064_1003363_pt1 | contig 23359 bp, 16 predicted proteins | sample Subgrocontami54m_FD_69260 | JGI IMG/M metagenome (GOLD analysis project Ga0080064, IMG submission 69260) | Subsurface groundwater microbial communities from S. Glens Falls, New York, USA - GMW46 contaminated, 5.4 m (SPADES assembly) (version 2) ...
CGCCATCTTCCGGAATGCCAGGGGATATCTCCCCGCTCGCTTCTTCTTTTCCACTTGCAGTCCCTTTCCCTGCAAAGTGTGTCAAATTACAATGTCTCAAGTTTGGGGGTCAGTCCATAGGGCCCAAATGGAGAGTTCAGGGTTGGGAGCTTTTTTGAAGTGCTCTATTTTCAGTAGTTTTCTGGAGCCACCCGCCGGGATCGAACCGGCGACCTGCTGATTACGAATCAGCCGCTCTACCAACTGAGCTAGGGTGGCTTCCGTGGAATTGCAACTGCCGGCCGATGGCCTGCCCGCCGCAGGCCCTATTTTAGCAGATGGCAGGGCAATTCGACACGATCCATGACTCCTTTGGGCTAGAATCATTCCATGTTTTCGCGCACTCTTCTTGTCCTCTCCTTGACCCTGCCACTGATGGCCCAACGAGGCTCCGCTCCGCCAGCCACCACCCCTCCCGCTGCTGGTCCCGCCAAACCAATCCCCGACATCCCGCTCACCGATGAAAAGCCCGTCGTCACCGAACATCAGATCCAGTTGGGATCGCGGACGCTGCGCTATAAAGCCACGACTGGAATGATGCCGATGCGGACTGAATCCGGCGAGATCGAAGCGAATCTGTTCTATGTTGCCTACACGCTGGAACCTGCCGGCAAATCAGCCAGCCGGCCGCTGACCGTCTGCTTCAACGGAGGGCCGGGAGCCGGATCGCTTTGGCTGCACCTGGGGGCGATCGGACCCAAGCGCGCGCGGATGAATGATGACGGATCCCTCCCTCCGCCTCCCTATCAGCTACTCGACAACGCCCACACGTGGCTCGACCAAAGCGATCTGGTCTTTGTCGATCCGGTGGGCACCGGCTTCAGCCGCGCCAGGAATGACGAGACGGGGAAGAAGTTTTGGGGTGTGCGGGGAGACATTGAAGCGATGGGCGAGTTTGTGCGGCTCTTTCTCACTCGCTTCGAGCGCTGGGAGTCACCGTTGTTCGTAGCCGGTGAAAGCTATGGCACCACCCGCGCTGCCGGTGTAAGCCAGTATCTGGCCGACCATGGGATCGGACTGAACGGGGTGATGCTGATTTCCACTGTAATGAACTTTCAAACCATACGCTTTGCCCCGGGCAACGATGTGCCCTATGCGCTCCACTTGCCCACGTATACGGCCACGGCCTGGTATCACAAGAAGCTTCCGGCGGACCTGCAGAAAGACCTTGAGAAGGCCATCGAGGAATCACGGCAGTTTGCCGCCGGACCCTATATCGAAATTCTGCAGAAGGGCGACCAACTCAGCGCAGTTGAGCGCGACGGGGCCGCGAAAAAACTGGCGCGCCTGACCGGACTGAGTGAGACCTACCTCAAGCGCACTGGTCTGCGCCCGGAGATCATGCGATTTTGCCGCGAACTGTTGCGCGCTGAAGGCAAGACGGTCGGACGGCTCGATAGCCGGATCACCGGCATTGCTCCGCCTGATACCGCCGAGCAACCGGAATTCGATCCGAGCATGACCGCGATCCGGCCTCCTTACACCGCCATGATGAACGCCTACGTTCGCGGGCAGCTTGGTTTTTCGACGGACCGCGAATACTTTGCCTTGGGCGGCGGCATCAAGGCTCCGTGGAACTATGATCTTACCGGCGGGCAAGGCTACGCTGACACCAGCGTGAACTTGAGGAACGCGATGGCCAAGAATCCGCACATGAAAGTCTTCATTGGGATGGGTTTCTACGACCTGGCCACACCTTTTCACGCCGTCGAATATACGGTGAGCCATATGGGACTCGATCCGCAGCTGCGCGCCAACATTCATTGGGCCGAATACGAGGCAGGCCACATGATGTACATCCACCTCCCATCGCTTGAAAAGCTGAAGCGGGATGCGGATTCGTTTTATTCGCTTGCCGCGGGGAAGGCTATTCCGCGATAGTTGGGTCCTGCTCGATCTGAATGCTGCGTTTGAACCCGGTATCCACAATGTAGCCGGTGAATTTCTTGACACCGTTGATATGGAGTTCCACCGGGCGATCAATGGGATAGTCGAGCGTGAGCAGGTCCCCCTCCTCCAGCCTGAGAAGATCATCGGTGGTGATGGTGGGCCCGATCAGACGCGTGTCCAGAAAGGCGTGAGCAGCGGAGATTAACCGGAGGATCCGCTCCTGTTCCTCCAGCGTCGATTCAGACTTGCGGACAGACCACTGCTGGTCAAACTTCTGCCGCAGCATCTTGATGATGATGGAGGGAATTCCAATATTCATCATCCCAATGTTTTCCCCGATCCGGACCTCCATGCTGACGGCCACCACGGCCTCATTCGGGGCCAGGATCTGGAGCATCTGCGGTTCGGTTTCGATGGACTCGAGCGAGAACTGGAGCGCGATCACAGCCTGCCAGGCCTGTTTCATGTCGTGCAAAATGATGCGGTAGACCCCGTCCAAGACGCTCTGCTCGATCTCGGTAATTTCCCGCTCGATTCGATTCGTGTTGGCCTTGCCGGTACCGCCCAGCAGGATTTCCAGGATGGGAAATGCGAGCGATGGGTTCAACTCCAGCACCGCGTTGCCGTCAAATGGACGCATGCCGAGCGAGGAGATGATCGTGGGAGAGGGCAGGCACTGGCTGAACTCCATGAAGGATAGCTGTTCCACCGAGACCAGATTCACCATCACGTAGGCGCGCAGGTAGGCCGACAGACTGGAGGCAAGCGTGCGTGCGAAGTTTTCGTGCAGAATGTGGATGGCGCGCAACTGATCCTTGGCGATACGGTCCGGCCGCCGGAAATCGTAGGGCTGAGCTTTCTTCGCGGCATCGTTGGGGTCATCCGGATCCCGAAGATTCCGGAATACATTGTCGATCTCTTCCTGGCTGAGGACCCGGTCTATCTTGGCAGAGCGCATCAATTGTTAGATCGGCCAGGAGAGAGCCAGTCTTTATCCAAGACCACGGCGGGAGTGGTTTAATGAGGAAGTCAGGATGCCGCGCTTCTTTATACAAAATTTTGGCTGCCGTGCCACCCAGGCTGACGGAGCCGCTCTTGGTTCCATGCTGGCCCAGAGGGGCTTGGAGGAGGTTCGCCAGTCCACCTCGGCCGACTTGGTCATTCTAAATACTTGTACCGTTACAGCCGCTGCCGATGACGACGTCCGTCAAACAGTACGGCGTCTCCATCGCCAAAATCCTGACGCGAACATTCTGGTTACAGGTTGCTACGCGCAACGCGCTCCGGAGGAACTGGCGGCTCTCCCTGGCGTACGGTGGGTGGTAGGGAATTCCCATAAGGCGAATATTCCCGTGATTGCCAGTGACGCTCATTCGAGATTGGACTTTCACGGCGAGATTCACATCGGCGACATTCGCAACCAGCAGGAGTTTCTTTGGGCGCCGGTGGAAGCCGGCGGGGATCTCACACGCCCCAACCTGAAGATTCAGGATGGGTGCGATAACCGCTGTTCGTTCTGTATCATTCCGTCGGTGCGGGGCCGCAGCCGCAGTGCCTCCGCCGATGAGGTTGTGGGGCAGGTGAGGACCCTGGCGCGCCAACATCAGGAAGTAGTACTCAGCGGCATCAACCTGGGGCGTTGGGGACGCGATGCCGGCCTTCCGCAACAGATCCGGCTGGCGGGATTGGTCCGGCGCCTGCTGGAGGAAACATCGATCCAGCGCCTCCGCTTGAGTTCCGTGGAGCCGATGGACTTCAGTGACGACCTCCTGCAACTAATGGCAGACTCACCGAGAATCGCCAACCACGTCCACGCTCCGCTCCAATCCGGCTGCGATACGGTTCTGAAGAGGATGAAGCGCCGTTATCGCGCCCGCCACTATGAAAGCCGCCTCCGTATCGCAAGAAAGTCCATGCCGGAGGCAGCCATCGGCGCCGATGTCATGGTGGGGTTTCCCGGCGAAACAGATGTGGAGTTTGAGGAGAGCCGGAGTTTCATCGAGGCCATGCCGTTCACCTATCTGCACGTATTTACCTATTCGGAACGGCCCGGTACTCCGGCTGCCGAAAGCGCCTCGCATGTACCCATCCCTGTCCGCAAGAGTCGCAATCGCATATTGAGAGAACTGGCGGCGGAAAAGAATCTAGCGTTCCGTCGGAGTTTTCTCGGGCGAAGCCTCAGTGTGGTGACTCTGCAGGACGGCAGGCACGCGGTGAGCGAAAACTACCTGAAGGTGGAGTTGGACGCGGCACGGCCAGGCAACCAAATCGTGAATCTGGCCATTGGTGCTTTGACGGCTGACGGACTGCGGGAAAAGTCCTGTTTGCCGGTCTTGTTGTAGAAAGCTTGACAGGGGAAGCAAACAATGGCACACTATCAGTACTTAACTATAGTTAATAACTGATATGCCATTTAGAATCTTTGCATTATTGGTAATCGTGCCCGCCTTAGCGGTTGGACTCCCGCACCGGTTGCGTTCCAGAACCGACGAAAAGCTCGATCGGATGCAGGAAGGCATCCCGATCCTGGTTTCCCTGCGGCTGATGGGAGTATCCGCCTGGGCGGCGGTGCTCGCCTGGCTGATTTCGCCGCAAAGCATGGCCTGGTCCAGGCTTTCTCTACCGGATAGCGTTCGCCTGATCGGTCTTCCGCTCGGCTGGTTTTCGGTAGCCTGGATATGGTGGGTGTTCCACTCACTGGGAAGCAATCTGACCGACACCGTGGTCACGCGGCGCGACCATACGCTGGTGCAGCGGGGTCCTTACCGGTGGATACGGCATCCCTTGTATACCATCATCATGCCGTTTGGACTGGCCTTCGCCCTGCTCGCCGCCAACTGGTACGTGGCAGCCGCATCGTTGGTGGTGTTCCTGTTGCTGGCAATCCGGAGTCGCAAGGAGGAGGAAAACCTGGTGGCCCGCTTCGGCGACGCCTATCGCCACTACCGGGCCACGACGGGCCGGTTTTTGCCAAAGTTGTAGAATAGCCGGAGCATGCCAAATGAGACTGCCTTTGAGATGGCCACATCCAGCATTCGTTTCGGGTGGGGCGTCACGCGCGAGATCGGAATGGATTTTCAGGACCTCGGCGCGCGCCGGGTGTTGGTGATCACCGACCCTCTGATCGCGAAGCTCCCGGTGGTGGCCACGGTGCTGCAGTCCCTCCAGGACAACGATGTAGAAGCCCGCCTCTATGATCAGGTTCGGGTGGAACCGACAGACGCCAGTTTCCAGCACGCCATCGCATTCGCCCGCGAGCAGCCATTTGACGCAATTGCCGCTGTGGGCGGAGGCTCCTCGATCGATACCGCCAAGGCGGTGAACCTCTACACGTCTCATCCGCCGGAGGATTTTCTCGACTACGTGAATCCTCCCATCGGCAAAGGTCTGCCGGTGCCAGGCTCATTGAAGCCATTGATCGCCGTGCCCACTACGGCGGGAACGGGAAGCGAGACCACCGGCGTTGCCATCTTTGACATGTCAGGAATGCACGCCAAGACCGGCATTGCGCACCGGCGCTTGAAACCAACGCTCGGCCTGCTGGACCCGGAGAATACGCGCTCACTTCCTCCGCAAGTGGCTGCCGCCAGCGGCCTGGACGTCCTGTGCCACGCGATCGAATCCTACACCGCGATTCCCTTCACCAATCGCCCGATGCCGCCGCGTCCGGTGGTGCGGCCCGCCTATCAAGGGTCGAATCCGATCAGTGACCTCTGGTCCTTGCACGCGCTCAAACTGACAGCGGAGTATCTGCCGCGGGCGGTGGAGAATCCGGACGATGGAGAGGCTCGCGCCCAGATGCTGCTGGCAGCCGCCTACGCAGGAGTGGGATTCGGAAACGCCGGTGTGCACCTGCCGCACGGGATGTCCTATCCTGTCTCCGGCATGGTGCGTGGATTTCACATGGGCGGCTACCCCACGGATCACGCCATGGTGCCGCACGGAGTTTCTGTGATTCTGAACGCCCCGGCTGTATTCCGCTTCACGGGCTCATCTTTCCCGGACCGCCACCTGCACGCGGCTGGCGTGTTGGGTGTCGAGGTGAGCCGTGTTTCCCCAGATGACGCGGGAAAAGTTCTCGCCGACCGCCTCACGGAATTGATGCAGCGCCTCGGCGTACCGGATGGCCTCAAGGCGCTGGGCTACGGATCGTCCGATATCCCGGCCCTGGTGCAAGGCACCCTGCCGCAGCATCGCGTCACAAAGTTATCCCCGCGCCCGGCCGATGAGGAAGACCTCGCGCGTCTGTTTGAAGACGCCATGACGGCGTATTGACTACAAATAGTGAATCTCGAAAGCTTTGTTGGTGATGAACACTACCGTGACGTCGCTCTCCGCCGTCGCGCCATGCTCCATCTGCATACCTTCCGGAAACCAGACAAAGCTCCCCGGGCCGAACTGGCCCCGGTTGGTCACCAGCGTCCCCTCCAGCACATACATGCCGTGCGCGCATGGGTGCGTATGCATCGTGTTGATGACACCGGCTGGATAGCGAACCAGGCGCACCTCCATGCCGGTGTCCGGGTCCGTCACCAGGTTTTTCCGATAGAGGGTGCGTCCCAGGTGTTCGTTGAAGCGCTCTTCCCAGGCAATACTCCCGGTGTCAATGGTAAAGAATTGTTTTGCGTCGTCCAACGTTGCTCCTCGTAGCTGTAAATCTTACCGCATCCGCATGCCGCGATATAATTGGCTCGAATGAAGAATTGTTCAGTCGCGTTGGCATTCGCGATTCTTGCGGTCCCTGCTGCCCAATCCGCAGATCCGGGGCTGGAGCGCCAACTCACGCAAACCGTCCGTCCTTTTCTCGCGAAATACTGCATCGGATGCCACAGCGGCAAGACGCCTGCCGCCCAACTCGACCTCAAGCCCTACTCAACGATGGAGACCGTTGTCCGCGACCATCCCCAATGGGCGCAGGTGCTGGAAAAACTCGCCACGCGAAAGATGCCTCCCCCCAAGATGCCTCAGCCGCCGTCCGCCGCCCGCCAGCAGGTGGTCGACTGGATTCGCGCCGTCCGCTCCCATGAAATCCGGAGCAATTCGGGCGACCCCGGGCCCGTTCTCGCCCGCCGTCTAAGCAACGCCGAATACAACTACACCATCCGCGATCTCACCGGTGTCGATATCCGCCCCGCGCGCGAATTTCCCGTCGATCCTGCCAATTCCGCCGGCTTCGACAACTCGGGCGAATCACTGTCCATGACGCCAGCCCTGCTCAACAAATACCTGCAGGCCGCCCGTGCGGTAGGTGACCAGATGGTGCTCACGCCCGGCGGCTTTGCCTTTGCCCCGCATCCGATGCTGGTTGAGACAGACCGCGAAAAGTACACCATCAAACGCATCGTGGACTTCTACGAACGCCAGCCCACTGACTATGCCGACTATTTCCAGGCTGCGTGGCGCTTCAAGTACCGCACCGCCCTGGGCAAACCCGGTGCCACGCTCGCCCGGATTGCCGCTGAGGCAAACCTGAGCGCGAAGTATCTGCCAATGATCTGGAAGCTCCTTACGGAAAAGCCGCCGGAGGTCAAAGAGGAGGTCGGCCCCATAGCCAAGCTGAAGGCCATGTGGCTTTCTCTTCCCGCGCCTGGCGCCAACAAGCAGGATCTTGTGCGCGCCAAATGCGTTGAGATGCGGGATTTCGTGGTGAAGATCAGAAAGCATACGGCAAGGGAGTTCGCCGCGCCCGCGGTCAGGGGATTGAGCCCCACCTCGCAGCCGCTGATGAACTGGAAACTTCGCGCCTTCGCCTCCCATCGCAGGGATTTTGATCGCCTGGCACTGCGGGTGCAAGGCGAGCCGGCCCCCGCCATTCCCAATATCCCCAAATATCCCGGACTAGGGCAGGAATCGGCTATCCGCGCGGCCGCGCTTGCCCTCCATGACCGTGTCACCGATTGCGACCTGGAGGTTCCCGCGGGCCAACTGGCCCGCCATGAGGAATCGTATGCGCGCTTGAGCAATGTGTTCCCCGACGCTTTCTACATTCGCGAGCGAGGCCGCTTTTACCCCGACGATTCCGAGGACAAGGGCCGACTGCTGAGTGCAGGTTTCCACAACGTGATGGGCTACTTCCGCGATGATACCCCGCTTATGGAACTCATCCTCGAAGAAAAGGGGATTCAAGAACTGAATGGCCTCTGGGATGAGTTCGACTTCATCGCCGACTTCACCGCGCGAACCTGGGTGCAGTACTACTTCAACCAGAGCGGAGAAGTGGAGGGCAAGGGCCGCGAATCCGGCAGCGTGCGGCCGTCGGACAAAGAGGTCAGCGCTTCACCAGTCATATTCGGACTGCGGGACGCCTATCTGGCCAAAGCCGGACCCAGCAACAATCCCATCGCCATGGAAGCCATTCTCGATCATTTCCAGCGCGTCGACAATACCATCCGCCGCGTGGAACGCATGCGCGTGGAGGCTGAGCCCAACCAACTGGACGCGCTGATCAAGTTTGCCGCGCGAGCCTACCGCAGGCCTCTGACAGACGCGGAACGGGATGACACGCTGGCATTTTACCGGACGCTGCGCAACAAGAACGGCTTGACGCATGAGGAGGCCTTCCGGGATTCGATTGTGAGCATTCTGATGTCGCCGGATTTCTGTTATCGCTTCGATCTCCAACCGGCCACCTCCACCAAATCACCGGCCGCTCCAGCCGGAAGGCCCCTGTCCGGATACGCGCTCGCCAGCAGGCTCAGCTATTTTCTCTGGTCCAGCATGCCGGACTCCGAACTGCTCGCACGCGCCGCCGCCGGCGACCTACAGAATAGGGAAGTCTTGATTGCGCAAACGCGCCGCCTGTTGAAGGACGGACGCGCGCGCGGCTTGGCCACTGAATTCGCCGGGAACTGGCTCGACTTCCGCCGCTTTGAACAACACAATGCTGTCGACCGGGAACGCTTCCCCGAGTTCAATAATGCCCTGCGCCAGGCGATGTTCGAGGAGCCCGTTCGTTTTATGGAAAACCTGATCCAGAAAGACGGCTCCGTTCTGGATCTCCTGTATGCCAACTACACCTTTGTCAATCCGGTTCTGGCGAAACACTACGGCATGCCGGAGGTCAAGGGCGGCGATGACACTTGGTTGCGCGTGAACAATGCCGGCAAATACGGGCGCGGTGGAATACTCCCCATGTCCGTTTTCCTCACGCAGAACTCGCCCGGCTTGCGCACCAGTCCGGTCAAGCGCGGCTACTGGGTGGTGCGCCGCGTGCTCGGTGAAGTCATCCCGCCGCCGCCGCCCACGGTCCCGGAATTGCCGGTGGACGAGGCGAAATCAGAGCTGCCGCTCCGCGACATGCTGGCCAGGCATCGCGAGAACCCGGCCTGTGCCTCCTGCCATGCGCGATTTGATTCCTTCGGACTGGCCTTTGAAGGCTACGGACCAGTTGGCGAGGCGCGTACCAGGGACCTTGCGGACAGGCCGGTCGACATCCATGCAGTATTTCCGGGTGGAAGTCAGGGCGATGGATTCACCGGTGTTCAGACCTACATCCGTCTCCATCGCCAGGCCGGCTATCTCGACAATCTATGCCGGAAGTTGCTTGTCTACGCCTTGAACCGCTCACTCCTGCTCTCCGACGAGCCACTTATCGAACAGATGCAAACGAATCTGGCCGCCAACGGCTACCGGTTTTCCGCCTTGGTCGAAACTGTGGCGACCAGTCCCCAGTTCCTGAACCGGCGCAACCCCGATTTGCATCAGAAGCTGGTTTCGCAGCAGAATATAGGTGAATAAGATGTCCCATCCCACGCAGAATCAGTCCAGACGCGTTTCCCGCCGCACAGTGCTTCGCGGCGCCGGAGTCACCATGGCGCTGCCGTGGCTCGAATCGCTTCCCGCCTTCGCCGGCACAACCGCGCCCGGCGCCTTCCCGAAGCGCTTTGCAGTTCTGTTTATGGGCAATGGCGTCAACGAGGATCATTGGAGCGCCGAGGGTTCCGGGCCAGCGATGCAACTCAGCCAGACCTTGGCGCCGCTGGAGCCGCTTAAGCACAAGATCAACGTGATTGAGGGTCTGTTTAACAAGGCCGCTACAGGGCAGGGGATTCACCCCGCCCAGACCGGCAGCCTCTTGTCCGGGGCTCAAATTCAAAAAGGCGCCATCATCAAGGCCGGCATCAGCGTAGATCAGATGATCGCCAACACCATCGGTCAGGACACGCCGCAATCCAGCATCGTGCTCGCCTGCGAACAGCCGATGACGGGCTATCACGAGACCAACTTCTCCATGGCCTACAGTTCGCACATCTCGTGGCAAACGCCGGATTCGCCGGTCCCGGTGGAAGTCTATCCCTCGCTTGCCTTCGACAGCCTGTTTGAGAATCGCGGAAGTCTCCGCAACATGAGCATCCTGGACCGCGTCAAGGATCGCGCCGAAACACTCAGCGGCAAGATCAGCTCCACCGACAAGGCCAAGCTGGACGAATATCTCACCAGTGTGCGCGAAGTGGAAAAGCGCGTCGAAGGGATGCGCAAGACCAAGGATCAGGCCGAGGACCAGGCGAAGCTCAAGAACCGTCCCGCGTTCACCATGGAACGGCCGGCCAACGGACTTCCGGAAGATCTGCGCGAGCACGCCCGCCTCATGTGCGACGTCATCGCCATCGCTTTTCAGACGGACCGGACTCGCGTCGCCTCGCTCCTGCTGGCCCGCGACCTTTCGGCGCTCTATTACCCGTTTCTCCAGGTCAGGGAAGGTCACCACGCCGCCTCCCACAACAACGCGTCGGAAGGTTATGAGCGCATTGCCCGGTTCCACTTGAGCCAGATGGCCTACCTGGCCACAAAGCTCGACAGCATGCCCGAGGGCAACGGTACTGTGCTCGATAATTCCTGCCTGATGTTTCTTTCGAACATGTGGATCGGCCGCAAACACGACAACACCAGATTGCCGCTCGTGTTGGCCGGAGGCCTTGGAGGAACGCTCACAACAGGCCGTTCCCTGAATTATGTGGATGCCGGCGACGGCAACCGGAAGATGTGCAGCCTATACCTGTCCATCATGGACCGTATGGGAATTCAGTGCAAGCAGTTCGGCGATGCCGATACGCGTCTGGAACGGCTCTAGCCCGCGAACCAGGCTACGCTAGTCCGGAAAGCCCTTCGAATCCAGGCCCGGGATAATCCGTAGCGCGTTCTTGTAGTAGAGCTTCTTCAGCACCAGGTCCGGCAGATCCAGCCCGTACATCTGCCAGAAGGCGTGCCGCCGCCTGTAATAGTCAAAATATTCATCGGCGGTTTCCAGTACTCGGAAATATGTGTTGTACTCGGTGGGCTCGTAGGTATCCTTCCCAAACATGACCCGGTTCTGATACCGGATGAACCAGCGTTGCGCCGTCCGCGGCTGACGCCCGAGTTCGGCAAGAACGGCCCCGATCTCCGTATTCATGTTCGGGTACTTGTCCATCAGTCGGCTCAGCTCTTCGAGGTTCCCGCCCAGCCAGCCAAGGTGCGCGTTGATGAACGTGGTCTTCGGATGTTTGCCGAAGACGTTGTGCTGTTCAGACATGATTACTTCCCAACTCGGGTAGCGATCCGCGGGCCGGGCTCGACTCGGGAACTGCTTCAGCTCCAGCCATCGCTCGTTGTATTTGTCCTGCGGTTGGAAAAAGCTTGCCGGCTCTCCGGTGTGAATCAGCACCGGGATCTTCAGCCGGCCGCAGGCCGCCCAAACCGGATCAAATCGCGCATCATCTGTATGGACCCGCTGGCCGCTTGTATCCTTGAGGTCCATGCCCAGGTTCTTGAAAATCTTTAAACCCTGCGCGCCCGCCTTCACATCCGCTTCCAGTTGCGCCACCGCGCGCGCGCTCCAGTCAGCGTCGTCGATTCCGGAAAAGTTCAGATTGCAGAACACCGCAAAGCGCCCCGGATACTGGCCCTTCATGTTGTCCACGGCTTTCTTGAGCCGGTCCCCGTAGCCGCCGCTCAAGTTCACCATAATCCGCATGTTCATCTCGTCCATTTCTTTGACGAGTTTGGCCAAGCGGTCCGTGGACATGTCGCCGCGCTGGTGATTGTGCACATCGATGAAGGGGAACTTGGCTTTGGTGACCGGATGCTGCGCCACAACGAGGGTCGACTTCGGCTGGTACTCCTCGATTGTCAAACTCTGAGCTGAGGCGGTCACCGCAACCAGCCCGGCGAAAACGCAGTGAACGTACAATGTCCGCATCAGCAATCGAGTATAGGTCATCCGTGTGATGTTTGCACGGTCAGTCACTGGTTTCCACTGGTTTCCTTTAACAGCCCGCTCACGCGAGCCTGCAGCTCGGCCGTAAGCGCGTCGCGATCCTGCGGCCTCATACCCGATACAGCGATCGGATCGCCTACATACAGCCGCACTTTCCCGGAACGTATCGTCACGGAGCCCTTGGGGAGAATTTCCGGCGTCCCGCTCAGTGCTACAGGCACCAATGCCGCTCCTGACTTGATGGCCAGATGAGCCGCTCCGCCTTTGAAGTTCCTCATTCCTCCTGTCGACCGGCTTCCTTCGGCGAACAGAAGCACGGAGCGTCCTGATTGCAGCAACTGAGCCGCCTGCGCAATGCTCTTCACGGCGCTGCGAGCATCCTCGCGGACCACGCCGATATGGCCGCCCCGGCGTAGGTGACCGCCAACAATGGGCATCCGGAAAAGCGAAGCCTTGGCAAGGAACCGGAAATCAGCCGGCAGATACGCTATCAGAATCGGAGTGTCGATGAAACTTCGATGATTGGCCACCAGAACGAATCCGCCGCTGCCGGGCACACGGTCCAGTCCATGTGTTTCCACCGACACCCCGCTCGCCCACAACAAGAGCCTGGAATAGTAGCGCGCCACCCAGTGTCCCGGTGATCCGAACCAACCGGCCACAATCCCCGTGACCGCGAAAAGTGTAAAAATGATCAGCGCCAGCGGATTGGTGATGAGATAGCCGCGCAACCGGACGAGCGCCGTCATAGTGTGTCCGTAGCCACAGGCCGGCACAGGATCGAGCGGGCCTCTCCCACCAGAAATAGCGAGCCCGTTATGAAGATGGCGTCCTCCGGCGCAGCCTCCCGTAAAATTTCCAATGCGTCCGTAAGACGAGGCGCCACCCTCACTTTGTGCTCCGGGAAAAGCTCCCGCATCGCCTCCGGACGCAGCGACCGCTCCGAATCGGCTGCCGTGAGAATCACCTCATCCACCTGAAGCGATAATGATTCACTGATCTCGTCCACGCTCTTATCGCGCATAGTGGCGAAGACCAGCCATACTTTCCGGTCGCGGTAGAAGCGTTCGATGTAGGCGGCCAGCGCGCCAACGCCAGCCGGGTTATGCGCTCCGTCCAGGATGATGTCGGGATGCGAGCTCACAAGTTCCAGGCGCCCGGGCCATCGTGCTTGCCGGATTCCTTCTGTGATTGATTTCGGTGGAACCCGAAGCTGATGGAGCGCCACCACGGCTGTCAATGCATTGGTGGCCTGATGGGAGCCAGCCAGCGGACATTCCACCTCGATCCGGACATCCCCTTGCACCGCCGTGAACCGGCAGCCTAACCGGTGGACTTCCAGTTCCTCCGCAGCCCAGCCGGAAACCGGAATCAGTTCCGCACCACGCGACGACAACACTTGCCACGCCGCCGGCCGCTGCGGCGCAACCACCACCGGCACTCCCGGCTTGATGATGCCCGCCTTTTCTCCTGCAATGGCCGTAAGACTGCTGCCCAGCCACGTTTCGTGATCGAAATCAACCGGCGTGATCACGGACAGCACAGGAGTGATCACGTTGGTGGCATCCAGCCGCCCGCCGAGTCCAACCTCTATCACTCCCATCTCTACCCCGGCGTCCCGGAACAGCAGGAAAGCCATGGCCGTGACTGTCTCAAAGTAGGTGGGGTGCAGATCGATGACCCCCGCCTCCAGCAATTGCTCCGATTTCTCATGCACTCTCTGAAACGCGGAGACAAATTGTTCGCGGCTGACCTGGCTTCCGGCGATCTGAATTCGCTCGGTAGGCTCCTCCAGGTGAGGCGATGTGTACAGCCCGGTTCGAACACCTCTAGCGCGCAAGGCCGATTCGATCATCGCGCAAATGGACCCCTTTCCATTGGTGCCGGCCACGTGCACCCAACGGGAGGCCCGCTCGGGATGGTCGAGCGCGGCCAGCACGGCCTGTATGCGCTCCAGGCCCATCTTGATGGTCTTGACTTCGTTGCCCAGTGAGTAAAGAAACCGTACTGAGTCCGGATATGTATTCAAACGAGAGCCGCTCCCGCCCGGCGCTGGAACCAGGCCCTTGCCAGCAGCACCACCAGCGCCGTGCCACCTACTAGTTTCACTTCAAATAGCCACAAAGAAGCAACTCCGTCCGGGGGGATGAAGGAAAGCGTTATGGCCATGGCGGTAACCCCCAGTCCGCAAATCGCACTCACTCGCATCCCGGCACCCCATCCCGCAACAAACAAGTAGAGAAACGGGATGAAGTAGGTGATCACCGCCATGTCCACAAGCAGTTGGTATCCGATTTTGAGATTCTCTCCCAACTGCATGGCCAGCAGGAGCACGGAGCAGGCCACCGCTTGCAGTATCAAAGCGACATGCGGAGTCTTCCAGACCGGATGCAGTCGCGCCATGCTCTCCGGCAGCCACCTGTCCGCGCCTAGTACCATGGGCAGGCGCGATGATCCCGTAATCCAGGTGCCCAACTGTCCGGCCAATCCAACCGTTACCAGCATGGCGAGCAAGGTGGAGGCGCCAGGGATCCCAATCTGTTGGCTCGACGAACGTCCGGCTTGCGTGAGGCCGTTGACCACGCTCACCTGTCCCGGCGCCAGAATAATCAGGATCGCGATCGTGCCGGCGACGTAGAACAGCGCGATAGCCGCGCCGCTGACCCAGGCCGCCCGGCGAATGGTGCGCGCCGGGTCCCGAATCTCAGCACCTAGGATTGCTCCCAGTTCCAGCCCTCCGAACGCAAAGGCAATCTGCGGCCAGAAATTGAGTTTGTCCCAATCCCAAACCGGCGTAAAATTCATCGCGGTGACTGAGCCGGAGCGGAAAAACACGACTGCGGCCATGCCAATCAGAATCGCTCCCGAAGCGAAAACACTCGCCCCGCCGAGATTGCCGATCCACTTGCTGATATTGAGCCCGCGGACATTCGCCAAAGTCACAATCCAAATCAGTACCAGCGAAGAGGTGACGGCAAAACTTTGGCTCGATTCCAACTTTTGGAACGATTCAGGAAAGACGTAAAGCCCCATGGTCACTGTCGCCAGAGCGAGGCTTGGAAAATAGAACAGGTTGTTCATCCAGTAGCACCAGGCGCAAAGAAATCCGTGCCAGTCGCCCAGGCTGTCCCTCGTCCAAAGATAGATTCCGCCTTGTCCGGGAATCGTACGCGCCAACCGCGCCACCACTATTGCGGACGGGACAAAGAACAGTCCGGCGGCCAGTACCCATAACGAAACCGAACCGGGTCCGGCATGAGCGGCCGCTGCCAGCGCCCGTACCCCTACAACCGCGGAAATATTGAAGAAGACCAGGTCCCCGAATCCAAGCGCGGTGCGGGGCGCATCAGTACTCAATGAGTGTTACCTCTGCCGCTTGTGTTCCGGATCAAACTCCGGCCAGTGCCGGAGAATGCTGAGTCGGACCAGTTCGCGGCTGGCCCTCGCGGTGATGTCACTTTGAAGGCGAGGTTCGAAACGATGATCGTAATCGTAGCACTTGATTCGCAGCCGCGGGTAGGCTGATGGACCGCTGTACATACCGCACGACGGCAAAGACAACCGTGACGGCGAGCCCGGCCGTGACCAGTTTGCCCATAGTTGGATTCAATAACCACGTCTTTGCGAAGGCTTCCATGGCGAAGCCTTCCATGATTTTTTCTACGCCCCGGCCGGCTCAAAATCGACCCGCGGGCAGCCTAAATTATAGCATTCACACGGAAACCGGCTCCTTGGTGGATCACGGGGAAAACGCGTATGGTATAAATTGACTCAGTCTAGAAACGAGGAGCCTTCATGCGCTTTGTTTTTCTTTCCCTGTCCGTCACGTTATTGTCCTTCCAGCACTCTTCGGCCGTGGCAGCTGAGCCTTCCCCCGTGCGGGTTGGGGCCGTTGCCATCAGGGACCATGCCGGACGCTCGATCGGCTTCAGCGCCCTCGACGCGAGGATGGTCTCCCAGCTAAAGAAAGCCGGCTTGCAAGCCGTCACCCTTCCCTTTCGCCCCGCCGCCGACATGGATCATGCCGCCAGGCAAGCCAAGTGCGACTACATCCTTTACACCGACATCCTGGATATCCGTAAGACCGCCGGTTCCCAAATCTCCGACAAGGTGAAGGATGCCGGGGAGTCCCTGTCCGGAAATCAGTCTTCCAAGAGCAGAGACACTTGGGAAGCTGAGATCGAATTCCGGCTTTTCGCCATTGATCAGGTGGCTCCTCTGCTGTCCAGTTCAGTAAACGGGAAAAATACCAGGAGCAAGCCCGGTTCAACGCCTCCGGCACCAGCCGATACAACCTCTGTCCTCAGTGTCGCCGATGCGAACATCCTTACTGAGGCGACCCCTCAGGAAGAAACCGGCCGCCAAAAGAAACACAAGAGTGTGGCTGTTGCCGCCGCGCTGGAGCGTGAAGTGAAAATGGTGAAGGAACGGATCCGGAATCCTCCACGCGAGCAGCCATAGCAAACCACACTACAATCCTCTCCCTGTACAATCCTAAGGATGAGGTTGTGTACCCACACTGTTGCTGTCGCCACCCTGCTCTGGGCGGGCATGACGCCGGCCCTTTGCCAGTCCACCGCCGCCAGCATCCGCACGGGCGCCGAGGCCGCTCAGCAGGTGGCCACGCAGACCGGACTCTGCCAGCGGCCCGCTGTGGTGCAGTATGTGACCCAGATCGGCAATCGACTGGTCAATCAGCTCGGACGACAGCCTTTCCCATACAAGTTTGCCGTGGCGGACATGGCCCAGCCGAACGCCTTTTCCTTGCCCGGCGGGTTCGTCTACGCTTCTCGCGGCATTATCGCCGTCACCAACTCGGAAGACGAACTGGCCGGCATCCTCGCTCACGAAATACTGCACGTCGAGGGTAAGCACGCCGGCAAGGCCGAAAAGCGTTCCATCCTTCCCGGCATTCTCACGATTCCCGGCAACCTGACCGGCATGGCAAACCGGCAGGCCGCCGGGATTCTCCAGGTGCCCGTCAAGTCTACATCGCGCCTGTCTCTGGCCCAGTACGGAACCAGCCAGGAAACAGAATCCGACGTCCAAGGCGCGGCACTGGCTGCCCGCGCCGGTTACAATCCCTCTGGCTGGAAAGACTGCCTGGGCCGCCTGTCCCGCACGGCCGCTTTCTTCACGGGCGACCTGGAGAAGTTCAGCTATTTTGATGACCACCCGTTCATTCCGGACAGGATCAAGCGGCTCGACAAGGACACCTCGAAACTGGTCCCAACCCTGCAGCCGGCCATCGCAAAGGATCGCGAGGATTTCCTGCGCCGCATCGAAGGGATTGTTTTGGGGCGCGATCCCGCCCACGGCATCCTGAACAGGAACGTGTTCCTCCATCCGGATCTGAATCTCCGCATGGAGCTCCCATCGGATTGGCAGCCCTTCCACACCGCCATCGCATTTGGAGCCACCGCTCCAACCGGGAAAGGGCAGATCGTGGTGGGCCTCGAATCCGGTTTCAAGGATCCGGAAGAGGCCGCGCTTGCTCATGCACGCGCCATCGAATCCGAAATCAAGCAGAAGCCTGCGCAGCCCGAAAAAGTGGATATCAACGGTCACAATGGCTATCTGCTCACCTATGAGGAGGGCGGCAAGAAACCGGTGACCGTCCACCTGCTCTGGGTCTCCATCGATTCTCGTCTCTTACGGATGGCCGGCGCCGGTGCGGCCGAGTATCGCAGTGCCATGCGGGAGTCCTTCTTCACCCTCCGTACTCTAACCGCTGCCGAACGTCAAGAAATAACCGTCGTTAGGTTGTCTCTCGCGCCAGCCCGCTCCGGCGAATCCTTGGAGGCCTTCAGCAAGCGCACCGGTAACGTTTTGCCGGACGAGTTAACCGCCGCCCTCAACGATATCCACACCGGCCAGAATCCCCCCGCCGGACGGATCTTGAAGATCGGACGCAGAGAGGCATACGTTGGACGCAAGCCCTGAGGTTCCCGATCAAACCGTAGCTTCGATTGGACCCTACCGTGTCACTGGTGTGATCGGCCGCGGCGGCATGGGAACCGTCTACAGTGCTGTGCGCAGTGACCAGTCGTTTGAACAGGAGGTGGCCATCAAGGTGCTGGGGCACGGCTCCGACAATGAAGCTGCCCGCAGCCGTTTCCGCCAGGAACGTCAGATTCTGGCCCGGCTCGAACACCCCGGGATCGCTCTTCTCCTGGACGGTGGCGCCAACGAAGACGGGTTTCCATACCTGGTCATGGAGCGCGTGCGCGGCCTTCCCATCACAGACTATGCCCGCGCCAAACGGCTCCTCCTGCGGCAGAAGCTGGAGCTGTTTCAACAGGTGTGTGCCGCCGTTCATTACGCCCATCAGCACCTGGTGGTGCATCGAGATATCAAGCCTGCCAATATTCTGGTCACAGAAGAAGGTGTTCCGAAACTGCTCGATTTCGGAATCGCAAAATTGCTGCTGGAAGACTCCGGGAATACGCTGTCCGGGCTCCGCATGCTTACGCCCGAATATGCCAGCCCGGAACAGTTACTCTCCCAACCGGTCACCACCGCCACCGATGTCTATCTGCTCGGAGTCCTTCTGTACGAGCTACTGGCGGGCAGCCATCCATTCTCACTCGACGGCCAGCCCCCTCGCGATGCGGAACGCATCGTTTGTGAACAGGACCCTGTCCGCCCCAGTTCCATTGCCGCCCAAGCCGATGCCGGCAAGATTCGCGGTGAGCTTGACAACATCGTCCTCATGGCGATGCGTAAGGATCCGGCGCGCCGCTACGGCTCCGTCCTGCAGTTGTCGAAGGACCTGCAGCGCCACGCCGACGGCATGCCCGTGCTGGCATGTCCGGATACGCTGGCTTACAGAACTTCGAAATTTGCCAAGCGCCACAGTCTTGCTCTCGCCACCACGGTTGCCGTGACCGTTACGCTCGGCGCGGGCGCTTGGGTGACCACGGAGCAAGCCCGGCGCTCCGAGCAGCGCTTCCAGCAGGTGCGCCGCCTTGCCAACTCATTTCTGTTTGAGTTCCATGATCAGATCGAGCCATTGCCAGGTTCCATAGAAGCCCGTGAGATGGTGGTTCGCACCGCCCTTTCCTACCTGAATCAGCTATCGACCGAAGCCTCAGGTGACGTTTCTCTCGAACGCGACATAGCCAACGCCTACCAGCGGGTAGGTGATGTGCAGGGAAACCCGTACGCATCCAATCTCGGACGCAGCTCGGACGCCCTGGCCAGCTATCAGAAAGCCGTCGAAATCAAGACGCGCTTGCTGGATCGGTCGCAAGACCCGCTTCGCTTCATTGGCTTGAGTGAAAGCATTCTCCGCTGCGGGGATGTGCAACTGGTCCTGGGGCAAACCCGGGAAGCACAGATCAGCTTCGAAACAGCACTGAATATCCTGGACCGGGTTCCACGCGCGTCCGCCTCTGAGGTGCGCCTTCTTGGTACCGTTTATGCCAGGCTCGGACAGGTGAAGGCGGTGCGCGGTGATGCCCCAGGCGCTCTCGATGCCTACCGCACCAGCGCCGCTCACTTCCGTCGCCTCCACCAGCTGGAGCCGGTTGCACGCAATCTCGATCTGCTTGCCCTAAGTTCCCAACGCTCCGGGTACGCCATGATCTGGATCGGTGATGTCGACGGGGCCCTGGCCGCTTACAAGGAAGCGATCCAAAGCTCCGAGGAAGCCTTACGGCTGGATCCAGCCAGCACCTCTTCCATGCGGAATCTCTCGCTCAACTACACATCCTTGGGCGACCTCATGGGTAGCCCTTTTCACGTCAATCTGGGCAACCGCTCCGAAGCCATCCGCTACTACCGGAAAGCTCTCGAAGTGGCCGGACAAATGGCCTCGCTCTACCCAAAGGATGCGCAAACCCGCATCAGTGTCAATCAGAGCCGTACCAGGGTGGCCTATATGTTGCGAGAGTCGGAACCCCAGGAAGCACTCCGGCTCTGCCAGTTGGCCCTCGCCTCCAATGATTCTTTGCGCGCCGACGACCAAACAAACACCGAGTACCGCCGCGATCGAGGCTTTACTCTGCTCGGCATAGGCTACATGCACGAGAAGCTGGCCCAATACGACAACGCCCTCCGCTATTACCGCGATGCCCTCGCCGTCCAGGAGAGCGTTGCCCTCGCCGATTCCGCTCGCACCCAGTTTCGCCAGGACATGATCCCCACTCACCTCTTCCTCGGTCGCCTGCTCCGGCAGACCGGCCAAATCCCGGAGGCCCGGCGGCACATTGAAGTGGCCCTGCGTTTGGCGGAAGCCCAGCTCGGCATCAGCCCTCATAACATCTACTCCATTCGCAATCTCTCAGATTGCTATGAGGCCATGGCCACCGTGACTGATCCGGGGCCGTGGCGCACCAGGAATCTCGACCTCTGGATCGCTTGGGAGGGCGGCCACCGCTCGAATCCTTATAGCGCGGAACGCAGGAGGCGCGCTGAGCACCCATGACCCCGGAACGCTGGCAGCGGATCGAAGAGATCTTTGACGAGGCGCTCGGATTGGCGCCCACACATAGGGAGGGCTTCCTTGCCGCCGTCTGCGGTCAGGACGACGAACTGCGGGAAGAGGTGGAAAGCCTGCTCGCCCATGACAGCCCGGACGGCGAGCGGCTGGCCTCTGTCGTCGCCGAAGTGGCGGACACACTAGATCCGGACAAGCCAGGCCGTCGCGTCGGCGCCTATCGAATCGAAGGCCTCCTCGGGCATGGCGGCATGGGTTCTGTCTACTCGGCCGTACGCGATGACGACCAGTTTCAGAAACGCGTCGCCATCAAGATCATGCGCCCGGCCTTCGACTCCCGCGGGCTCGAAGTTCGCTTCCGCCATGAACGCCAGATTCTGGCCCGCCTCGACCATCCGTTTATTGCGCGTCTGCTCGACGGTGGCACCACCGCCGACGGCTCTCCCTATCTGGTCATGGAGTTCGTCGATGGACAACCGCTCACCCAATACTGCCGCGACCACGGCCTCAATCTGAGAGAGCGCCTCATGCTCTTCCGCTCCATCTGCTCCGCCGTCCAATACGCGCACCGCAACCTCGTCGTTCATCGCGACCTCAAGCCAGGTAATATTCTAGTGACCGCCGCCGGCTCGCCCAAGCTCCTGGATTTCGGCATCGCCAAACTCCTCGACGCAAGCGGCGATCCCAAGGCGACCACCACCCAGATGATGACGCTCGACTACGCCAGCCCGGAGCAGGTCAGGGGCGATCCCATCAGCACCGCCAGCGACGTCTACTCCCTCGGCGTTCTCCTCTACGAACTTCTCGCCGAAGCCCGCCCCTATCAAATCTCCGCGCTCAGTCAACGCGAGCTGGAAGGCGCGATCGAGGAGGCCGAACCGCGACGCCCCAGTGAAATGGCCGTGGATAGACGCGCCGCCGAACTCCGCGGCGACCTCGACAACATCGTCCTCAAGGCCATGCAGAAGGATCCCGCCCGCCGCTATGGTTCCGTCGAGATGTTCTCAGAGGACATTCAACGCCACATGCAGGGCAAGCCCGTCCTGGCTCGGCCCGCCGCCTTTTTTTACCACGCCGGCAAATTGATCCGCCGTCACGCCTTGGCTGTCAGTGCCATCGCCGTAATCATGGTGAGCCTGGCCGTAAGTATTCTGGCCGCCACCCGGCAAATCGATCTTGCCGAGCGCCGCCTGGACCAGTTGCAAGCCCTCGCCAATACCTTCCTGTTTGATTTTCACGACAAGATTCAACCCCTGCCAGGCTCCTCCTCTGCGCGCGCCATGATGGTCAGCACCGCTTTGGTCTATCTCAACAGCCTCGCCCCGGATGCCGTCGGCCGTGAGGATCTTGCCTGGGACATCGCCAGCGCCTATGAGCGCGTCGGCGATATTCAGGGAAATCCCAACGGTCCCAATCTAGGCCAGGCCGCCGCCGCTCTTGACAGCTACACCAAAGCGCTCGATTTGAAAAAGCGGCTCGCCGGCAATACTTCCGCTCCGGCTCAATGGAGATCCTTGGCCGCCTGCTATTTCAAGACAGGTGACGCTCAGGTGCTGACCGGCGCCAGCCGGAACGGCCTCGTCTCGTTTCAAGCAGGACTTGCCGCCGCCTCACGTGCCGGCTCGAATTCCGCGGATGACATGCGCCTGCAAGGGGAGGGGCAACTCCGCATTGGGCAGGTCACCGCCATGGCCAGTGAACTGACGGGATCGGTGTCCGCCTACCGCGCCAGCGTGGACTATTTTGCCAAGTGGGCGGCCGTTGCCCCGGGAGCCGAAAGCCGTAGCGCTTTGGCCCGCGCCCGGATGCGGCTGGGCTATTCCTTGACCGCTGCTGGAAAACTGCGGGAGGCCCTGGAAGAGTTCCGCCAGTCCTCCAGCGTGCAGGAAGAAGTGTTACGCGAACATGACATTCGCGGCTCCAAGCGCGGCCTCATGCAGGCCTTGCTGGCGGCCGGAGACATTCTGGGAAGCCCCTACCACTTGAACCTTGGCTATGCATCCGAGGTGGAGCCCCATTACCGGCGGGCCTTGATTCTCGCCCGTGAAATTGTCGAATCCGATCCAAAGGACGCCCTCGCTAGAATTGGTCTCGCCACAAGCCTGCGCCGCCTCGGCAACACCATGCAGGAGAACAATCCGCCGGAGGCCTTGGCGCTCTACAGGCAGGCGCTTCAAATCAATGCCGGCCTGCTCGCCACCGACGCCGGTAACACTGAGCTGCTCCGTGACCGCGGCTTCAATCTTTTTGAGATCGGAGATTGTCTGAGAAAAGTGGGAGACCGGAGCAATGCTCTCCTGAACTATCAGGAAGCCCTCGCTATTCAGAGCCGGGCCGCTGCAACCGATCTTCGCCGCACCCAATTTCTTCAGGATCGCGTCCCGACGCAAATCGCTTTGGGGAAACTCCTGCTGGAAAGGGGAGACCGGGCCGCGGCCGAAGCGGCCTTGCGGGAAGCGGTCCTGCGGGCCGAGGCTCTGCACAAGGAAAGCCCTCTGAATCTTTACCGCGTGCGTGACCTGTCGGATTGTTTCGAAGCCATGGCCGCGCTCAGTCGAGCTGATTCAACGCACTGGCGCAACAAGAGTCTTGCGCTGTGGCAGCAATGGCAGGCGCGGCAAGGTGTCGGTCCCTATGATTCCGTCCGGCTGCAGCGGTTGCTGGATAGCCCGCATCTTAAGACATCGCCCGGAATGCGAGCACCGCATTGAGTCCCCCAAAGGCGAACGAATTGGACACCGCGAACTCGACCTGCTTCTGCGTGAGATTTCCGTCCTGATTCTTGGACAACCCGT
>Ga0080064_1003364_pt1 | contig 23352 bp, 17 predicted proteins | sample Subgrocontami54m_FD_69260 | JGI IMG/M metagenome (GOLD analysis project Ga0080064, IMG submission 69260) | Subsurface groundwater microbial communities from S. Glens Falls, New York, USA - GMW46 contaminated, 5.4 m (SPADES assembly) (version 2) ...
CAGCTCCGTCAGCCGCTGCGTAAAATATCTTCCAGGTTGCCTGCGTTCCGTTCCTGAGTTCTTCTTCGAAAATAGCCGTAAGTTGCCAAACTAGAGGGAGACGCGCCACCGGCTATTTTCATTGTTCGTTGTGATCCAAAGGGTCATGGCGACTCCTTTCGTTAGTCCATGCAGCAATCTATCTGCGTAATCTACAACACTCTAGGTAATGTAAAATAGAAGCGTTTGGTTGCGTTGTCAAGTAAAAAATGGTTTGTGGTCATAAAGTTGCCCAACTAGAGGGAGCTGCGCCATCGGCGATTTCTCATTGTCCGCTGTGGTCAAAAGGGTTATTCGCGACTCCTTTCGTTAATCCCTGCAGCAGTTTATCTGTGTCATTTACAACAATCTCGGTAAAGTAGAAGCGTTTGATTGCTTTGTGAAGTCAAGAAAATCGGGGCGCTGGAGAAACTTCGACCCGGGTAGCCACACCATCCCGGCGGATCCAAAGCCCTTCTTCAGAGGCGTTAAAGACCCCGTGGCATCGGACGCCGGAGGCATGCGTCAACTGCTCCAGCGTGATCTCCGCCAGATCATACGCCGACATCAGTTGCAGCGCAGAGTCCATCACTTGGCGCTGCTGCTCAGGGGGTGATGAGGCCAGAACTCATTGCTGTCCTCGCTTGGGACCCTTTCTACGTGGTGGGTCACCGCTGCCGAGCGGAAAGCAAAGTACTGCGCCGCCAGGTCTGCTGCCGTAAGGCATCCCTTCAAGATCATTCGAGCGACGCGCTGCGCTGAAATGATGACCGGCGTGATGCCGCCCCCCGGCTGCGTCCAGTGCCCCGTCAGGTAGAGATTTTCCACCGGAGTCGCGTTCGGAAGACGGGCGTCACCAAGTTGGCCTGGCGACATCTCCCAACCTAGCCTGGCTCCCTGCCAGTTGTTCGTGTAATAGTAGGAAGTCCGCGCTGAAGCGCTCAGCCGGACTACAATATGGTCTTCAATGCCCGGCAAAATTTCCCGGAGCCGTTCCAGGAGACGTTGCTCTACCGCCGCTTTGTGCGCCGCCCAGTCGCTGATCTCTTCCAACCGCACGGGCGTCGTCTTTTGAATGATGATAATCTGGCAGCCCGGCGGCGCGACGTTCGGATCGTAGTGCGTCGGAACAAAAATGTTGAAAACATTGCGAATGGCATCAGTGAGATCATAGGAACTCCAATGATACCCGCTGGCCGTTTCTAGCGCCGCCGCGTCCGCCCCCCGCAAGCCCATGTGCATGAGGAAGCACGGATAGGTCGGCTGGAGCGATTTCAGATAATCGATCATCCACCGGCCACACTGCTCCTCTCCGATGAGATCCCGATAGGTATGCACCGCGTCGGCGTTGGACACGACAACGGGTGCGCGAAACACGTACTCCTGGGGAAACCGTTTGGAAACTGTCCGGATGCGCACGCCTTGGGCCTTGCCGTTTTCCACCAGAATTTGCTGCACGGCGGCGCACTTGAGAATCTTGCCACCCTGGGCGATCAGGGCCCGCCCCAGGTCGTCGGCAAACTTCTGCGACCCCCCGCGCGGATAGTAGCTTCCCAGGAAGTAGGAGAACCGGAGCATGGCGTCAAACAGGTAGGAGGTCCGGTTGGCAAGCGAGCCCCAGTGTGGTGCGTCCGCCATCAAAATCGCTTTGATCCGCGGATCGCGGAAGTGCTCGTCCAGCTTTTCCGTGATGGTGTATCGTTCCAGGCGGCGCGCCTGCTCGTTGTCCACTCCCTTGAAATAGTAGAGTAGGCCGTAGAGACAGGCTTGGCGCATCTCCGCAAAGTACCGATCCACCGTGGCGGCCTCCTCCGGGAACCAACTTTTCAGCTTCTCCAGATATTGGGAGAAATCCGCGGGCACGGCGAACGTGGGCAGGCCCGGAAAATGAAACCGGTCCAGCGGATCCATCTTGACCCATTCCGTGGGGATTTCCAGCTCACGCAAAATCTTTCCCGTGAGGGTGGTCGGATTTCCCAGCAAGGGGTAGTTATGTGTGGCCGCATCGAAGATAAAACCCTTGCGGCGAAAGGCGGAGCAGTAGCCGCCCAGCATGAAGTGGCGTTCGAGCAGCAGCACCTTCATTCCGCCCCGCGCCAGCAGATTGCCGCACACCAGTCCCCCAATGCCGCTGCCGATGACAATGGCATCCACCTGCTCCGGGTATTCCCTCCCGAAAATTACGTGCGCCATGCTCGCTTCCGTCCCACGCTCTTCGACTTCGCTCCGATCAAACTCCACTTCCGATTAAACTCCACTAGGGAGCAACTCTTTTGGTGACACTTGGCTACAACCCGTAGGATTTCCAGTCATCCAGCACTTTCTTTTTGACCTTGGCTGGGTACATCCCGTCAAACGTCGCGCGCATTGGAGTCTCCCAGCGATCCCACTCCGGTGGTAAAGTCATGTCGAATGCCGCCGTAGCCCCGGCTGTCCTGGCACGCTCTTCCTGGCTGTAGCAAGCGGCGAGGGCCACGGCACCTTTCTCGATGTCCTTGATGATGATGCCGCGCCGGGAGTGGCAGCGCGTAGCAAACGCATGGATCACTTCGCTGAGATTGAAAATGTCAATGTCGTCGTCGCACACAAGAATCTTAGTCAAGTATGTCCGACGGCCGGTCAGAGCACGCAGGACCTTCTCCGTTACTTCCCGGCCTCCCTTGCTGACTCCGACGATGCAAAGGTGAACGGCTCCCTCCGATGGCACGTAAACGCCCGTAACTGGAACGCCGGCCCGCTCCAGACCCCTCTGAATGTCCACGCCGCCAGCCAGCGCAATGACCACCGAACTGCAATCCTTGAGTCCCGTGCAATCCATGGACAGGATAGGATTCTTGCGGTAACAGATGGTATTGACTTTCATGAGAATACCGGAGCCCAGTTCCCCGGAACGGTAACCGGGATACTCCGCATACGGACCCTCATTCGCGATCCGGTCCGGGAGGATTTCTCCCTCGAGAACGACCTCGGCGCACGCCGGGAAGGTGAGATCGCTGTCCAGACAGCGCGCGATTTCGATGGGGTGCCCTGCCAACCCTCCGGCCAGGGAAGCTTCATCCCGACCGATGCGCGTGGTAGCGGTCGCCGCCAGGTGGCTGGCAGGGTCCGCCCCCATGACGATGGCGATCGGCATCGGTTTGTTGAAGGGAAGATATTTCTCTCGCAGCATCTTCCCGGCATGACTCAGAGGGAAAGGCCAGCCGGACAGGTACTGCTTGTTGTGGATCATGAATCGGTAGGTACCCCAGTTTACCCAGCCTGTATCGGGGTCCTTGGTGACGTCAATGCTCCAGGTGGCGTAACGCCCGCCATCTCCCTCGTGGATCATGGGCGTCGCGAGCTCGCATACATCCACGTCCTTGCCTCGAAGGATCACATCGCGGCAAGCGGCATCTTTCACCTCCACCGGCGGGATGGGATTGGCGTCCCGGCGGATGTATTCCGCATAGATTTCGGGGATGCGGGCATGGGCCGGCAGGCCAAGGGTTACGGCGGCCCGGCGCCAGGTCGAAATCGGATCCACAAAGATGCTCTGGCCCGGATAGTCCGTGATGTTTCGGAATACGATCGCCGAACCGTCTGTCTCGGCCATGCGCCGGCTAATGGCGCCTAGCTCCAGGTCCCAGTGGACTTCTTTGTCCACGAACACCACGTCCCCGGTGCGCCGGAGCGTTTCAATAAAGCTCCGTTGGTCCTGGTCCGACTGGCCCGCTTGAACCGGCACGGTTTCTTCCACCGCTGGCGTATTCATAAGGATTTTTCTCCTCGTTTCGTTTCTTGGGTGCGAAAAAGGCGGAGCGCGGAAGGCGAACCCGGTGCATGAATAGGGCACACAAACCGCTGAGGATACGATCCCAGATGCGGAGGTTGGGTGCGCGCTTTCGGCCACAATTGAGGATCCACAGTTGATGACGAAGCAGAATGGATTCGGCAAGAACGGAGGCGACCCGGCCGTGCCAGACGGACCACCATGACGATCAAAATGACCGAGAACATTGAGGATGTCGAGCATCTCTGGATCACAGCAAGGCCTCGCCGAAAGCGCCGTTTTTGGCTTATTTTAATAATTCGCAACCCAATGGGGCGGCACTTGACCGTTTCTTGTACACTTCTTCCCAGCCGGCAACGCCTTCGACAATCCGCACAGTGTTGTTGATCGGCAAATCCTGGATCTGCTGCTTCAGGCAGCCAGGCCAGACGATCTCTAGTGAATCCACTCGATCGGTTTTCCCGAGGCCAAAGTGTTGCTCGTAGGGTAGACAGCCGAATCCGCTGCCGCCGCTGACCAGCCGGTGCTGGCTACGCCCAGCGGCATTCAGTTTCAATCGCGCCCCGATCGCATTCCGATTACTCCTGGTCCCGACCAGCCGAACGTTCAGGTAGTTTCCGGGCAGGCTCTTCGGCCGGAAGACAGAGGCGGTCAGCAAATCCGCGGGATAGAATCCCCCTGAGGCCATAATCAGACAAAGCCGTCCATCCCCAGCCAGATCCGCCATGTTAGCCCCATGGCCCTTGCCGGTGAACGGCAAGCCGGCAGCAAAGGTGACGTTATGGAATTTCCCGTTGCCGTCGTTCTCGAGGATCACAGAAGGCTCGATTCGATCCATGCGGGGGCCTCCGTTGCCGAGCAGCAGGTCGAGATAACCGTCGTTGTTGAAATCCCCGAAGTTCCCACTCATAGTCCCCCAGCAACCGTCGACACCGAGTTCCTTGCTCCTCAAGGTAAAGGTTCCATCGCCATTATTGTGATAAATACGCAAGGAGTGACCATTGGCTGGCGGCGCTCCATGGATCAAATTGTGCAGCATATCATCCTCCCAAGACCAGATGAACTGCACTAGATCCAGCCAGCCATCGTCATCGTAATCGCACCAAGTGGCCACAAATCCGATGCCAGGTTCATCGACTCCGGCTTCGCGGCTGACGTCGGTAAAAGTGCCGTCGCCATTATTGCGGAACAATTGAGGCCGCGCCAGCCCATTGCTCAGAAATAGATCGGGATAGCCGTCATTGTTGTAATCTCCCCAAGCGCACCCGATGGTTGGAGCAGGGGTTCGCATACCCGCTTCCCGCGTAACTTCTGTAAACGTGCCGTCGCCATTATTGTGGAAGAGGCGGTTCGGAGTCCGGCGATCAAAAAACTTGCCCGCGTTGTTGGATACGAACAAGTCCAGGTTTCCGTCGCAATCATAGTCGACCCATTCGGCGGTGAAACCCGGGCCCCAGTTTTGTACTCCGGCTTGCTTTGTGACATCGGTGAAAGTGCCGTCGCCGTTATTGCGGTACAGCGCCGATTCCCCCGCGTAGAAACCCAGGCGGGTCACATAGAAGTCATCCCATCCGTCATTGTTATAATCTCCCACAGTAATGCAGAAGGTATTGACGCAATCTTCCAGGCCCGATCCCACGGTGACGTCCCGGAAGGTTCCGTCGCCGTTGTTGTGGTAGACACTGCATCCGGCCATCGCGGAAGAGAGGATCACGTCCAGGTATCCATCTCCATCCATGTCGAAGACAGCAGTACCCCGGCCTCCGCTGGTCTTGTCGAGACCGATTTGGGAGGCGACGTCTTCAAACTGCACCTGGGACGGATCGTATCCCACTTTCATTTCCATGCGCAGATGTGGCGGCACCTCGGGCGGGTATCCATCGAGTTTTTGCGCGGTCTGCCACAGCCAGAATCGGGTTCGATTATTGGAGGGTTCCAGGGTCAGCGAAGCAATGCCATCGGACACCGCCTGAGAAAAATTAGCGGCGAGAAAGTTTGCTATCAGGCTTCCTTGTAGAGCCGCCGCCCGAAAATCCCGATCTTTCGCCGCTTCGGTCATTTCGCGGGCTGCCTCCGGATAGCAGCCCAATTTCATGTAGGTCTGGGCCAACTCGATCCGCGTCCCGGCGTCATTCGGCGTCTCGGCGATCCGGTTTTGCAACAAGGCCAAATATTCGTTGTATTGAAGAGTCACAAAAATCTCGGCATCCCGGAACAGTTCGGCAGCGTAAAAAAACAGATCGGGCAGCTTTTCCAAACCGACCACATACACCCCATGGAGAGCGCGGAAACTCGACTGCGTCAGGAGAGTTCCGAATGACAACGGCAACTGAATGGGCAACGCCATCCACTGCCGGAGGGTTTTGCGCTCGATACTGCCGCGGCTTTGAAGCGCCGCGGCCAGAATATTTCCCCCGGCTTTCACCAGGGCACCGGACTTCAGGGGAGTCAGGGCCGCGAGGAGAGCCAAACGGTTGGCGAAATCGGCCGTCGCTTCATCGATGTTGGCAGGACCCTCCCAGGGCGGTTCCGTCGAGGGTTTCACGGGTTCCTCGCCCGCCAGGGCTCCCACAGCCGACTGCGCCGCGAACAGTGCCGTGTCCACCACAGTCAACATGCCTTCCGCGATTCGAGTCCAAGGTTTTAAAATTGAATTTACCTGATTTCCCATATCTGTACGATCCTTGTCCCCGCCCGAGAAATTGCATTGTGCTGCCGCCTTTCCAGATTACGAGAGGGCCTTCGGCAATAAGTAGTAGACCGATTGAATGGCACAGCAAAAACTGGCCACCTCCGGGCGCTCGATGGGTTTTCCCGCCAGGAACGCTTGAATCGCCGGCTCGAGATAGGGCTGATACTCCGGATCCGCGGCAAACCGAAAGTTGTCAATAGCGCCGCGGTATAAAAGCCGTCGCGCCGGATCCGGCAAAAATACCCGCGGAGTCTGCTGGGTGTACCATTTGATTGCAACCTTTCCATCACGATCATGAAGGATGGGAAACCGCAACTTCCGTTCCGAAATGGCAGACCGAATCTGGGCAATCGTTTCACCCTGACGGGCAGCGATGGCGGCTAGCCTCAGTTCGGGATGATTTTCGGTGAATTCGTTGAAATAGGAATCGCAACGGAGACAGTGACTGCAGGTTTCCGACCAGAACAATACCACGACGCTCTTCTTGCCATCGAGAAACATTTGTAGACTGCCCATCCCGCCGACCACCCCGGGCAGCGCGATTCCGGGCATCAAGCCTCCAATTTCCTGCTTGGAAGGCGGTATTGCCGGTTCATTCACGGTTTCTCCTCCAGAAGGTGAATCGACCCCGTCGGCCCGCGCTCTCAGCTACGGCTCGACGGCGGGATGCGGAGTCCGCCAGCTCCGTCAGCCGCTGCGTCAAATATCTTCCAGGTTGCCTGCGTTCCGTTCCTGAGTTCTTCTTCGAAAATAGCCGTAAGTTGCCAAATTAGAGGGAGACGCGCCACCGGCTATTTTCATTGTTCGTTGTGATCCAAAGGGTCATGGCGACTCCTTTCGTTAGTCCATGCAGCAACATTTCTGCGTAATCTACAACACCCTAGGTAATGTAAAATAGAAGCGTTTGGTTGCGTTGTCAAGTAAAAAATGGTTTGTGGTCATAAAGTTGCCCAACTAGAGGGAGCTGCGCCATCGGCGATTTTTCATTGTTCGCTGTGGTCCAAAGGGTCATGGGCGACTCCTCTTGTTAGTTCATGCAGTAACCTATCTGCGTAATTTACAACACTCCAGGTAATGTAAAATAGAAGCGTTTGGTTGCGTTTTCGAGTCAAGAATATCGGGCCGCTGGAGGAACCTCGGCCCCGGCAGCCGCACTCTCCCGCCGGCTCGAAAGTGTGCGTCGCCAACACCAAGTTGGACCGTGAAATCAGCGAGATAACTCCGACCCCGTCCTCTCGTCGATCTGTCTTCTGTACTGTAAAATGATCAAATGATTATGTTCCTTCTTGCCCTCCTTCATTGGTTCAGTGCGTTTCTTCGCTCGCGGCATGACCTTGGCCTTGAACTTGCCGCCCTTCGGCAACAATTGGCCGTGCTGAAACGCAAGAATCCCCGGCCAAGATTGGAACGATTCGATCATCTTTTCTGGCTCGCACTACGGCAATTCTGATACCGGTGGGCTGACGTGCTGCTGATCGTGAAACCTGACACCGTAGCCCGCTGGCATCGTGCCGGGTTTCGCTTCTATTGGCGAATGCTCTGTCGTCACCGCCCCGGCAGCCCCAAACTCACATACGAACTTCGTGAGTTGATCAGAAAGATTGCAGTGGAGAATCCCACTTGGGGAGCTCCCAAGATTCACAGAGAACTCTGGAAGTTGGGATTCGAGGTTGGCGAACGTTCTGTTTCTCGTTATCTCGCGCGACTCGGCCGGAGGGGAGACCCTTCCAAACTCTGGCTGACATTTCTGAAGAACCATCGTGACGGAATCGCAGCCATGGATTTCTTCACCGTGCCGACTGCGACATTCCGTCTCCTCTACTGTTTTTTCATCATCAGTCACGACCGCAGAACCATCCTGCACTTCAATGCCACGGAGCATCCGACCAGCCAACGGGTCGTGCAGCAATTGCGAAAAGCTTTTCCGGAGGATACGACCCCAAGATATTTAATCCTGGATCGGGATAAGAAGTTTGATAACGAAGTAACTGAGATGCTGAAATCCCTGGAGATTCGCATCAAACGAACGGCCTTTCGCAGTCCTTGGCAGAACGGGGTTGCCGAACGCTGGGTGGGGAGTTGCCGCCGTGATTTGCTGGATCACGTGATCGTATTCAATGAGGCCCACCTTCGAAGATTGGTCCGTGATTACATCCGCTATTACCACGAAGACCGAACCCACGACGGATTGGGCAAAGACACACCGAACCGCCGGCCGATCGAGCAGAGGAAGAACCAGACAGCGAAATTGCTTGCCCTGCCTCGTCTCGGTGGACTTCACCATCGGTACAAATGGAATCTTGCGGCCTGAATATTCTCGGCAATCCGAGTAGTCCTACCGTCATCTTAGAAAAGTGATTCAGAAGGAAGTGTGCGCACCGTCACGTCAAAATCCTGAAGCGCAGGTGAACCTTCTGATTTCCTGGCTGAATTCCCCATCCGCCAATCGATTGGAAAGCCATTCATCTTTTACAAATCCGCTGGAATTTGCAATGCAGATGTTATTGGCGACACACAGGAACATTGTGCTGCTGCAGCCACCGTGCTGAGTTCTGCAACTGGGAACGCCCGCTGCTGGGACCTAAAAGTCCGGGTGCTTATAAACCGTTTTGCCACCCACGGCGGTCAGCAGCACGTTGATGGTATGGATTTGGTTCTCGGGAATCGTGAAATAGTCCTTATCAATCACAATAAAATCAGCCAGTTTCCCAACTTCCAGCGAGCCGATGTTTTTCTCGTTCAGCAACTGCTCCGCTCCCCAAATTGTCATCACCTTCATGAGGGTAACTTTGTCGATCGCTTCCGCCTTGTTGTAGGTGATCCCCTCGTGGGGCATCACTCGATTCGCGAAAAATTCCATAAATGCCCAGATGTTGCCATCCCATTGAGGCGGCCAATCCATGTCCTTCCACTCCGCAGGAACTTTGTGGAGATGCGCATCGCTGCCGAACCCCGGGTGTACCCCCGCGTCCACCAAACTTTTCACTGGCATTATCCAGGACATGTATTCTTGACCATACGCTTTCAGAAACGCCCCACCCTTAAGGTCCCCCTGCACCATGTAAGACGTAAAAGATGGCATGATCCCATATCTGACGATCTTGGGTATCTGATCGGGCCGAATTATGGGCACGTGTTCCGTAGTGACCCGGAGTGCGCGGACTTGCTCCAGGGTGAGCTTACCCTCAGCCATCGCTTGCTCAAGCATATGAAATAACGCATCGAAACTTCCATCGCTGTAAGTATGCATAAAGCCGATTCGCAGGCCGGCTTCCAGCCCTGCTCGCACAGTCAGGTAGCCATTATCCGTCTCGTAGTTAGCAGGATTACAGTCTGGGCGGGGCCAATCCACTCCGGAAGTGAGTTGCTGCGGGTTAATGGGATTGGCCGGCTTGGCAGTGGTGCACATAAGGGTCCTATCAAATTCTTCATTGGAAACGCCCGCATTCCAAAGGTAATCGTTCCCGATTCCCCTGGAGTCCCCCAGATCGCCATAAAAGCGATAGCGAGCCACGAGGGAGGCCATTGGTATCGAGTTGCTACTGCCCCCTCTGACCCATAGTGGGTCGCCACCGCCCCCGCCTACCCAATACGCCCACCGGACAGGCAGTTCACCCCGCTCGGAGAGCAGCCTGTGGACCTGCATGATGGACGGTGAGCCGTAATAATAGTTTCCATAAGTGGTGATTCCTTGCGGCACCACACATTCCAACAGCTCCCGCTTCAGGAAATCCATCTTCTCCTCCGTTCGCCCCCGGAAAAGAATGTCATACACAAGCGCAGTAGCTCCAGTGTACGAGAATACTTCGCGGCCTATAAACTTTTCCATTAGCTCTTTGGCTTTGGTATTGTGGCTGCTGCCCCCAACGCGCTCGCTGCCAAAGACTACGACGGGGTTGTCTGGCGCAAGCATATCTAAAAACTCTCCGTTAATAGTTCCTGCCCCTTCGCGTTGCTTCAGGAGGGGCGAGACAATCTTTCTGGATTCGGATATGCTGTTTTTTCCAAACAAACCAACCAAAATCCACTTGCCAGGGCCTAATTCCTGCGCCCTCTGTCGAACAACCCGTTCCAGCGACCGCAATACCTCGACTTGGTCATTTCCCTTGGCGAGGACGATCTTCAGTTGAGGATCGTTGTACTTCTTCGAGGTGAAATCTCCTTCCGCGCCTAGCCAGTGCTCAATGGCCTGCGAGTTCGGATGAGTGTGGGTATCAATCATGCCCGGCAGCACCGTCCGTCCTTTGGCGTCCAGAACCTGTGTCTTCGGACCGGCCAGAAATCGAATCTCATCATTGCTCCCGCGCGCCAGAATCCGGCTGTTCCGGATTGCCAGGGCTTGTACCTGGGTCAACTGTGCATCCATGGTAGCAATCCTGCCGTTGACCACAATGATATCTGGATAGGCACTGAGCCGCTCCAGCTTCTTCGTCATGTCGGCAAGGCTTTGTCCTTGGGCCCTCCCAGGACCCAGAAGTAAAACCAGGGCCGATAAAATCAACCAGCTAAAAGAACCGATCCTTTTCATGAGTCTTTCCCTCCAGTGCTGGATCTTTCTCCTAACCCGGAATTTCCGAATTGAGATTCCACATCGCTGTGGAACCGTCCACGCAGCGGACTCCATTTCCTGGATTGACCGCCGCTTTCCGGTCGCGGCCCTTAATGTAAGGCGGAAAAAATCCCGCCACGTTCTCTCGGACTACCACTGCGCTGCCGGTCCGCCGAGAATAACCTGTGCGCCGGCCGGTTGCATGCCCCATTCCCCGGCTAGTGAAGGAACCAGATGAATCAACTTTCCTCCCACCACTGTCGTCAAAACCCGGATGTTCTTGATATCGTCATCGGGAATCGTAAGGTAGTCGCGATCCAGTACCAGGAAATCAGCCCACTTGCCCGGCTCGAGCGAGCCCAGCATATTTTCCCTCATCAGGTAATAAGCGCCTCCATACGTCGCAATCTTCAAAGCCGTTTCCCGATCCACCGCCTGGTTTGCTCCATATACTTTCCCATCCCATCCTTTACGATCGATCATCGGGGAGATGCCGGCTGAAAAAATAGTGAAGTCCGTGGTCCCGAGCGCTCGGTCAATCTCAAAGCTGTTGTTGATTCCCGCTTGAAACACCCGTTTTCTCGGGATGACCTGGTCAACTCCTCTTTCGCCATAAATGTTGAAAACCGCGGGTGACGCCTGGATCACTTCAAACGAGTCGCCGCTGGTAATAATGCCCAGCTTCTTCAATACATCAACCTGATCCTGCCGGGGCCACAGGACCATGTGATCAATTCCGTGCCGCTTGGCCCGAATCTGCTCGTCCGTCATGCCGGCGTCTTTGCTGGCCTTCTGAATGACGCGGAGAATGTTGTCAATATCTCCATCGCCGGAAGTGTGATTGCCGATGTAGCGTCCTCCCGCCTTGATCCACTCGTACAGCAGTTTCTCACCACGGGTATCGGGAGCGTAGGTGCACTGCTGCTCGCGAGCCCGCACCAGCAATTCAGGAACCTTCGCCAGCGTTGAGGACGGAGCAGGCTCCAGCACTGTGCACCCGCCGCCAGTGACAGCCCTGCCGCCTCCAAACCAAAAATGGTCCGTGCCCTTACCGACTGCCAGGGCCTGGCTGCGCAGGAAGTAAGAATCGGAATAAAAATAATTTTGCCGCCAGTTCCAGCTCCACATGGACCGAATCGGCAGCCGGCCTTGCTGGTCCAATTCCCCATAAACTGCCAGATTAGAAGGAGTGTAGGCGTTGGACGAAAAAGCCGTCAGCCCATAGCCGGCCCACCACTCCAGACCCATCCGCATCATCTCCACCAACTGAGCGTGGTAATTTTTCATCAACACATCGCCGAAAAACCAGCGGAAGGTGCTGGGATCCCCCACAAAGTTGTTTCCTGCCCCTCCCACATCGAGCACCTCAAGCCCTCTCGCCTGAGTGGGATTAACATCTGGCTCGGCGAACACTTTCCGGGATTCGTCATCCGCTTTCTGATTAATTACCATCGAAACAAAAGTATCTCTCAACACAACCGGATTATTGGGCGCTGCCCGGTCCAGTTGCTCCTTGGTGACGTATTTTCCGTTGACGATGTCGAACACCTTCGGGTCCATTCCCAAGCGGCCAAACCCGCCATTTCCTGTCGTACTGTACTCGTAATGTCGGCCCAAAGTGCAAACAATATAAATCCATTGGCCCGGCTTAGCCGTCCGCACCGCGTCCGCCAGCACGCCGGGCAAGGCCTTCAGGTTCTCCTCCGGACTGCCCTCCAGAAAACGGGCGATGACCGTGTCGTCAGTCAGCACTTTCTTCACCGGCCCCGGCTCGACCGGATTCCAATCCCAGGGATGCTCGTGGGTCAGGATTAACCCTGGAATCACCGTTCGCCCTTTCAGGTCCAGCACTTTCGTATTCGGGCCGGCCATAGACCGAATCTGCGTATTGCTGCCCACATGCAGAATTTTGCCGTCTTTGACATGCATTGCCTGGGCGATGGCGCCTAAGCGCGAGGTAAAACTATGGTCGTCCAAAGTGATTATCTTGCCGTTGTAAAGAACCATCTCGGGCGTCTGCTGTGCGTGTAGCAATCGCTGACCGCCGCAAACGGCCAGTAAACTCAGGACAACGCGCAAGAGCCATTGCTGCTTCATAGCTGATCCCCTCCCCCAAGGTTACGGACACTTCCAAGAGCGGCAGGTCGCTGGTGGAACGCCCGGCCCTTCGGGCTGCGTGGTCCGGATCGGCGGCTTACCGCTGCGGCGCGGGTCCGCCGAGTTCCACCTGCGCCCCGGCCGGCTACATCCCGATCTTCCTTTGGCCAGTGAGGGCGCCAATGGATCACCTTGCCGCCTACGATGGTCATTCAGACCTGGATTTGGGGAATGTCATCCACCGGAATGGTCAAACCAGGACTTCCGATTTGAGCTTCCACATCACTGCGAACCGTCCGCGCTGGTAGGTCAGAATACAACTGCAGCCCAAACTGGATTCGCCGGGAGGTGGCAATGGTGCCCTGTATTCGCCCGGCCAACCCTAAAATTTCCCGCTACTGTTGAATATCAGATGGTTCGGCAAGTCGAAGTTGGGCGCCATTCAAAAGATTGAAGAACTCGGCCCGGAAATCCACCTTCAGGCGCTCATTCATAGAAGTCATTATTGCCAGACCGCTTTCATCCACCACAACACCGGAAATAGAACCGTTACTGGTCTGCGCGCGGGCGTAAAGATGTAACGCGAGAATGGCGCCCACAACTGCAAAACCAAGCTTGTACACCTTCCTAAGCACGATCGAATTCTCCCCTCACAACTTCGGAACCCGTTAGGACTTTCCCTCCGCAGGTTTGGTCTCGAACCCTTGGGCGCTAGCGGTTACTTCATAAATGAAGAGTTGGGCCATTTCGGGAACGCGAACCGCGAGCAATCCTTCAAGGGCAAGTTCCTACACGGCAACCCCGCTTACGGAGATCAAGGATATCCTCGAGATTTGCAGGAACGAATCCATTTCGATTCGGCATTTTAATCTTCGCCAGACTCTTGGCATTGAGGGCGTCGCTCTCCGGGATGATCTCGTTCCGATAGAGCAGAAAGGCGGTCACAGCGTAAACCTCGTCCGCGCTGAGCGAACCCGGGTCATTGTAGGGCATGGCGCGGTTGATATAGTCCCATATCGTCGTCGCAAACGGCAAACTCCCAAGGGTCCACACAGGGTGAAGGGTGTTGAGCGTGCCCTTACCTCCCACCAAAGGGCCAAAGACAAGGATCACGCCATCGCCCTGGCTTGCCCCGGTTGGCCCGTGGCATGCCGCGCACTGCTGCGCATAGATCTTCGCGCCTTCCTTGGCAGTTCCGCTCCCAGGCGGAAGTTCCTTTCCCTCAGGACCAACAATGATATTCCAGGCCCGGATTTCTTCTGCGCTCGGGACCCTGCCCAGATTATAAGTGGGCGTTTGCGCCAACGCCGCGACGGAAGCGACACTTAGGACCAGGGCCACCACTGGCACGAGATGGTTAGATCGCATTGTGAACGCTCCCTTCACGGGTCACCTTCCAGGGAAAAATGGGATTGAAGCGAGTGATACGAAATCCGGATCGCCAAAAGTCCATGCTGACGCCCCAGATTTCGCTCAGCTCTGCTAGAGAAGGTTGGCGGTCGCCCCGTTCATCCGTGCAGCGGGACTGAAGCACAGCCTCTTCTCCGTCCCAATTCCAGTCCAGGCGAAACCGGGCATGCGCCATTCGCTGCACCGGCTCCTGAAGCTGCGCGTCCTTCCAGGTCCGGCCGCCGTCGGCGGATACTTCGACCCTGCGGATGGCGCCCCCACCGGACCAAGCCAAGCCGGTGATCTCGTAGAATCCGCGGCCGGGCAGCCGTTGTCCGCCGGAAGGGAAGGTGATGACCGATTTCGGTCCCAGCCCGAATTGGAACCAGCGCGCTTTGCCGTCCGGCCTCAGACTGGACCTGTCAAATATGGTCATGTAGGGCTGGTCCACCACCTTGATTCGCCTCAGCCACTTCACATGGAGGTTGCCGTCCCAGCCGGGGACCACCAACCGCAAGGGGTACCCATTCTGGGGACGCAGCGGCTCACCATTTTGACCGTATGCCACCAGAACGTCGTCCATGGCCTTCCCCAGCGGCAGGCTCCTCGTAAGGTGATTCTTCCCTCCTCCCTCCAACACTATCCAGCTTGCCCCTTTTTGCAAGCCGGCCTCCCGGAGCAACAGCGACAGCGGTACCCCGGTCCATTCGCTGCAACTGGTCAGCCCGTGTATTTCCTGGACCGTCACCGAATTCTTTGGCCAAAGGGAATTGCGGCTGTTCCCCTCGCACTCGATGAAATGAATCCGGGATACGGAAGGCAGGCGTTTCAGCTCTTCCATGGTGAAAATCAGAGGACGGTCCACAAGGCCGTCGATCAGGAAACGATGCTGCCGGGGGTCAATGTCCGGGGTCGGAGCGGTGCCATCATCTCCGACAATGAAATGGAGCGAGGACGGCGTGATGATCCCTTGTGAATCCTGAAGCGGAGTTACGACTCTCCCGTCGGATGGCCCGGCGCGCCCCATGCGTACCGAGTTATCGAAACGGGAGCGCTCGCCGTAAGCGCGGTTATCTCTGGGAGGTGCTGCGGGTATTTCGGACCCGACAGTCTGGCCGCTCGCGGACCGGATCGCTCCCACGGCCAAACCTGCCAGCGTGGCACCCTCTTTCAGGAATCGTCTTCGACCACGAGGCTTCGAAATCATGTGCCCCTCCTGTTTTGGTTTCGCCGGTAAAGCCACGGTGATTATCACCGCCACATCATTGCGGAACCGTCCGCGCGGGTAGCTCAGAATGTCAATTTCAACCCAAACTGAATTTGCCGGGAGGTGCCAACGGTAGCCCGGATTCGCCCGGCCGCCCCTAAAATTGTTCCGTTACTATTGAATATCACATTGTTCGGCAAGTCGAAATTGGCGCGATTCAATAGATTGAAGAAGTCAGCCCGAAAATCCACCTTCAGGCGCTCGTTCACAGAAGTCACTTTTTCCAGAGAGAAGTCTACATTCACAAACCCCGGTCCAGTAATGGTATTCCGGCCCAGGTTGCCGTAAAAGCCTGCCGGCTGAAGCTCAAACACATTGGAATCAAAATACCGGTCCGGTCCTCCTAAAACGGGATTATTGTTTGCCCCTGCCTTCAGATTCGGTCGCTCCGGGGTGTAACGGGACAAATCTCGGGAGCGATTAAAACCTGTCAATGCAGTAACGGGAATGCCTGTCGACAGAGTGACGATCCCTCCTAGTTGCCAGCCGCCCCTCAGAGCCCCGCCCAATCCAGACAAATTACTTCCGGGGACACTATAAGTGAAATTTGTCGCTAGGTTGTGCCTGAGATCAAAGGACGAGAGCCCGCGATCCATCTTCCGGTCGATCTCAATTGTAGAGGCACCAATGTTGCCTGAAGCCTGCGACGTACTGGTGGAGGAGGCGTCATCAATATTCCGCGCATACGTGTACGACACCTTGTACCGTATACCGCGGCTTACACGCTGATTAACTTCCAGCTGCAACGAATCATAGTGGCCAACCGAATCGGACAGGATAGAGCGTGAACCTAACAAGGCGGGCTGGAGACGCAGCGCAGTCGCTGGATAAAACACGGTTCCCCCCGGCAGGATCTGCGGGCGCCGGCCATTGGTTTCCACGTTTCTCGTCAAATGATAGGAGGCCGAGCCAACATAGCTTGCGTTGAATACACTGCTTGAAGTGATTTGGCGTTGGATGCCAAAGCTATATTGCAGTCTAGTGGGAACCCTGATGTTGAAATCGTACACCCCAATTGTGGGTAGAGGTCTGTTCGCCGACCCTCCGGAAAAGCCATTCGGGAAGGGAGGATTGGTGACTGTCAGGGAGGTGACAAAGGGAGGATTGTCGGAAGTACTGAGGAAGTGCTCCGAATCTATTTGATCGAAGAACATTCCGAACCCTGCCCGCAGGGCGAGCTTTCCATTGCTAAGAGGATCCCAGGCCAAACCAATCCGGGGCGCAAACCCGTTCTTATTACTCTGGAAAAATGGGTGTCCCAAGGTGGGCAAACTATCCACCGTCATAAACCCGTCTACGAACTGGCGATGGTAATTGGAAATTCGGTTCCCGCTAGCTTCTGTGAAAGGAGTAAATACTTCATAGCGCAACCCCAGATTTAGTGTGAGGTTCGGTAAGACCTTGTAATCGTCCTGGATGAAGGAAGAAAAATAGATGCTCCTCCAGGCCTTGGTAGGGTCACTTGCGCCAGCGAGACCCCTAAACTCCGCAGCGGTCCCGGCGAGAAAATCCGCCAAACTGTTAAATTGAAAATCGCCCCGACTGGTAGCACCGTACCGTACGTTGTTTTGAATCCTCTGCGTCTGCACTCCGAATTGCAGCGAATGCGGCCCACGGTAGTGAAACACCTGATCCGACACATCAAACAGATTCAGGACAAAGGTATGTCTCTGTGCCGTTTCGGGCCCACCTCCGGTCAGGGGTGCAGGCGCATTAGGTCCTCCAGAAGCAAACCTTATCCGGCCTACAATGTCGGCTTCCGGCACGAAGCGCAATGCTGGGTCCACAGAACCGACGGCGTCCCAGTTCCAGAATAGATTCGCTCGGGTGAACCCGAAACGGAGCACATTGACGGTCCTCGCATAAGCCCTTTTGTGTTCCAGAGTCGCAACTTGATCGCGGTTTCTATAGAAGGCCGCAAAAAGGGGGATTAACCCCGGTGTGGTTCGGCTGGCGTTGGTAATGTTGTATCGGGCAAAAAAGGAATCCTTGTCGGAAATTCTCTGATCGGACCGAACCAGGTAGAAATTCTGGGTACTGACCTCCTGGGGGCTGGTGATGAGTTCTCCTGTGCCATCGCCAAAACTGCGCGCGTTGGGCAACGGGTAGAGGGCCGCTAAGTAGGGCTTGACCCCCGGGACCACTCCTACATTAATGAACTGGCCTCGATTACTCGGGTTTGGCAAGAGGCCCTGATGGGCATTCGCATCCGGCACAATGGCGAGGTTGGTCAACCCTAAGCCTTGCCGCAAGCCTTCGTAATTGCCAAAGAAAAAGCTGTGATCTTTACGAATCGGACCTCCCAACGCCCCTCCGAAATTGTTTCTCCTGAAGGGCGGAGGCTGGAGAGTCTGGTCAAAAAAGTTTCTCGCATCGAGAGCGGAGTTGCGAAGATATTCAAATGCCGACCCGTGAATCTGGTTAGTCCCGGAGCGGGTAGCAATATTAATAATGCCTCCTCCCCTCTTGCCATAAGCCGCACTGTAATTGCTCGACTGGACCGTAAATTCCTGGATCGCGTCAACTCCCATGTTTTTCCCCAGCGCGCCGCCCGGCAATGTTGATATAACTCCAGTGGACTGCATCTCAGTGCCGTCAATCAAAAACATATTCGACCGCGTTCTTGCGCCATTGACACTATAAGCCTCTGACATTCCGTGTTCGCCAGTGTGAAGTCGCGAACGAAACATGGGTGCGGAAGATTGCAGGACGATGAGCTGGTCAAAACTGCGCCCATTGAGCGGCAACTCGCGAATCGTCTTGTCATCTACCAGGCCCGACATGGTGCTGGTGGCTGTCTCGACAATCGGAGCTTCCGCGGTCACGACTGTTGTTTGTGCAACCTGTCCCACCTTCAGGACCGGATTGACCACCACTTCACTCCCCACCGTCACCTGGAGGCCCTTTCGGATAGCAGTTTCAAAACCAGCCATCTGCGCTTGAACTTCATAATGGCCCGGAATCAAAGTTGGGACATGATACCGGCCAGAAGCATCGGTCAACAGCGACCGGCTGATCCCCGTGTCCACATTTGTAACGGTAACGTTGACACCCGCTATGACCGCGCTGCTTTCATCCTGCACAACACCGGAAATAGAACCAGTACTGGTCTGCGCGAGGGCATAGAAATGTAACGCGAGAATGGCGCCTGCAACTGCAAAACCAAGCTTGTACCTCTTTCTAATCATGATTTGATTCTCCCCTCGCAATTTTGGAACTCGTTAAGGCTTTTCCTCCTCCGCTCTTGGCGTGAAGAAACGAATTTATTTTTTCCGAATCGGCATTCGGATCTTCGGCAGACTTTTGGCGTCAATGACATCGCTCTCCTGAATGATGCCGTTCCAATAGAGCAGCAAGGCGGTCAAGGAGTAAACCTCGTCCGCGCTCAGCGATCGTTCTCCCTGTGGAGGCATCGCGCGGTTGTTATAGTCCCAAATCGTTGTCGCAACCGGCGATTGCCAGATCCCCTGAAGCGTGTCGCCTTTGACTCCCCGCAGAGATGGGGGGACGCGTCCTCGTGAGCTTGAGTACGGCCAAAGATTAGCGGCACCAGGGAGGGTCGGGCCCTCTGCCCCTGTGGGCCCATGGCAGTACGCACACCGCTTAGCATAGATATTGGCGCCTTCTTTGGCGGTTCCGCTCCCAGGCGGAAGTCCTTTTCCATTAGGACTGATAGTGATGTCCATCGCCCGGATTTCTTCTTCACTCGGGGTCCTGCCTAGATTGTAGGCGGGCGACTGGGCCAGCGCCTCGACGCAGGAAGCCAGAACCATCAATGGCACGAATAGATTAAGAAAACATCGCATTCTGAACGCCCCCATCACGGGCGACCTTCCAAGGTTGGACAGCATTCAGGCCGTACCTTTCGGAGGTTGCCGTTGATTTCCAATAGTCCGATTGCCAGTAGTCCGAGTTCACACCCATGGCTTTGCTCAGCTCGGCTAGGGTCGGCTGGACGTTCCCCCGCTCATCGGTACAGCGGGACTGGAGCAAAGCTTCTTCTCCGTTCCAATTCCAGGCGAAGCGAAACCGGGTATGCGCCTTTCGATGCACCGGTTCCTGAAGCGGCGCGTCCTTCCAGGTCCGTCCGCCGTCGGTGGATACTTCGACCGTGCGAATGGCGCCCCAACCGGACCAAGCCAAGCCGGTGATCTCGTAGAATCCGCGGCTGGGTAGCTTCTGGCCGCCAGATGGGAAGGTGATTACCGATTTCGGTGGCATCTCGGCATAGTGAACCTTCTGTGCCATCGCAGAATCGAAGCGCCAGCCCCCTTTGCCGTCTGGTACTAGCGTGCCGACTTCCTGTTTGGACATGGCGGGTTGATCCACCAGGGTGATTCGCCTCAGCCACTTAACGTTTATGCCTCCGTTCCAGCCGGCGACCACCAACCGCAATGGGTAACCCTGCTCGGGACGCAGCGGCTCGCCATTTTGGCCGTAAGCCATGAGAACGTCGTCCATCGCCTTTTCCAGCGGAATGCTCTCCGTCCTATTACCTTTCTCCGCCCCTTCCGCAACCAACCAACTCGCCCCTTTTTGCACGCCGACCTCCCGCAGCAACAGCGACAGTAGTACTCCGGTCCATTCGCTGCAACTGGTCTTCCCGTGGGTTTGCTGGATTGTCGCCGCTTTCTCCTCCAAAGCGGTCCTGCCGGTGTTTCCGCTGCACTCGATGAAATGAATCCGGGATACGGAAGGCAGGCGCTTCAGCTCCGCCAGGGTGAAAGTCAGAGGACGGTCCACCAGTCCGTGGATCAGGAGACGATGCTGCCGGGGGTCGATGTCCGGCGGGTCGTAACCGCGGCTCTGCACGTTATGGAGCCCGGACGGCGTGATGATGCCTAGCGAATCCTGAAGCGGAGACAATTGCCCTGACGGGTCCAGCGTGCGTACCGAGGTCACGAAACGGGAGCGCTCGCCATAGGCGCGGAATCCTCCGGAGCTTACGCCGGGTTGCTCGGACCCCGGTTCCTGCCCGCTAGCGGGCCGAATTGCCCCCAGGGCCAAACCGGCCAGCGCCGCACCTTCCTTGAGGAATCGCCTGCGACCAGACTGCTTCGACCTCATGTGCCCTCCTTCGTTATGTGCGTCTTTTGACGCCCCGACAGACGTCGCACGAACACCTTCGTTAAAAGCGGTTAGAAGAAGTGAAATGAGATGCTCTTATGTGCTGTGCCTTGCAACGAACTGCCTCCTCCGCACCGCCTTTATTAGGATGCAGGCGATACCTACACCCTTTAACCCGTAGCTCGTCCCCGTAAAGAGTCTGCGTGCGGAAGCCTTCGATAGCAAGGTTTCCTATTGAACGATTTTTAAGTTGTTATCATGATTTCATTTTGAAGTCAAGAAGATTGACGTGGACTTTCCTCATTTTTTTCAGGGATTCCATCCGAGAAGTAATTCCAACTGAAATGTTTTGAGTGGTTCGCCGTCAAAGGGGGGAGCGGAGCGGGAGAGGATTCGTTGGATTCCATCGGAGAGGGCATAGAATCGGAACGGCGGGATACCAAAGAAGCGCCGGGAAATAATCAGGAGTTTCTCACGCAAGATTTTGAGCTTCAGTTTTTGTCCCAGAAACGTGGTAGCAAAGTAAGCGGCAGCGGCGACCAATAAGACCAGGGTCTTTAATCGCTGATAGCGCAGAACCCGAATATCTTCCAGGTGATAGCTTTGTTTGACGAAGCGAAAGGTTTCCTCAATTTTCCATCTCGTGAGATAGATTCGCACGATCCACCAAAGGGAAGAGGAGTCCCGCACTGCCTCCAGGTTGGTCAACAACAGCAGCGGCTCCGCTCCGAAGCCAGCCACTACCACCAACAGCAGATTCTCTTCCCGCCCCGGCAGGTGGATCGGCTCGGCTCCGTAGCGAAGTTCGTAGAGCTTCTCGTGCCCATCTTCGATCCAGACGATGCGAGCCTGATAACGCAGCCGGCAGTTGGCGCTCAGGCGATGCACGGTCATCCGTTGGCGCCGGCGGTCGATCACCGACCGCTGCCCCGTAGAGCGGATCACGAAGCGTTCTTTCTTTTCCAGAAGCGGCTCCAGCAATTTCTTCCGATCTCCTCCTCGATCCATGGCCCAGACCCCCCGGCCTTGCGTGAAAGCCCGCACCTGATCGACGGCAGCGAGGATCTCTGCGTTCTCACTCTCAAAACCTTCCGCTCGGGTCGAAAACAGCTTCTGAGTGAGCGGTGTGATCTCACCACCCTCTATCTCGGCCGCCGTTACGCTGCACAACCAATACCCCGCATGCACCTCCCCGGCGCTCCCGTCCCACACCCGATCCAGGCACTCCATCTTTTTGGCGTACTCTTTGCGCACGTCGCTCAGGTCCAGACACAACACCGTCTCGCTGTCCACCCGTCGGCTCCCCAGTTTTGCCAGCCGTTCCGTCAAGTGAGCTTCCAAGGATGCCGCGCCCAGGTTCCGCGACAGACGATCTTCGGTTTTGATGAGAGGAATTTCTTCTTGCAGGCTCCGCGCAATCTCGCTCAGCTTCACGTCCTGACTGGCCTGAATCCCAAACAGCATCTCTCCCACAAAGGCGCTGCTGGGCTTGCTCAGTCCTTCCGTCAGCTCCCGCACAAACTTGCTCAGTTGTGCTTTCAGTCGTGACCGGATTTTGCTATCTTGCATCGGGGACGCCTCCACGGTAGCTTTGGATTTCTGATCAAAACCCTTCTACCACGGATTTCCGTCCCCTCCCACTTGCCAAAGACGCTATCTCACGCTCCTTCCAAACACTTCCTATTATTCAACTACAAAAAATGAGGAAAGTCCTGGAAATTGACCTGACCGGCATTTTTTGAACCACCGGAAGTGAGAGAAAATCTTACTGAAGGAGGAAAGCAAAAGATGTCTAAAGGAGAAGAGTGGCTGCCAGGCGTCCCGCAAGTCGTGTGATTGTGTCCAGACCGACGGTTTTCCACTTCTACAAAATATTCCAACGCACGCGCGCCTATTCATAGCCGGGTAATCCCTTCCGGCGGGATAGCTGAGGCTGTGGCAGCCGGAAAATCAATCCAGAGCCGCCAGAAACGGATCAGCGTCTGACAAAGGAGGATGGGAAGGCCGCGGTCAGCAGTTTCGGGACTCGCGGGGAGGGTGTCCCATTCGTAGTTGAAGGTTGAACGGCGGTTCGGCCCGAATCGAATAGAATCGGGCCAAGCCTAAATCCTCGAAAGGAGAACCGCCGCATGAAGGGAAAATATCACGTATTGGAGCTGGGTACCAAGGGAGCCGAGGAAACCATCCAGAAGTTTTGCCAAACCAACGGACAAATGCTGTTACCGGTGGTGGATTTGATCACGGAGGCGCGCCTGGCGGTGGATGAGGTGATTGATCGAGCCGGGCGCGGTTTGATTGAAACCATTCTTATGATGAGCGCGGAGCAAATCGCGGGGCCGAAGAGTCCCGGGAAGGCGAGCGGAGAGGTGCGCTGGCATGGACGGCAGTCGGGGAGGGTGAAACTGGCCGATCGCCAACTGAAGGTGGAGCGGCCCCGGCTGCGCCGGAAGGGCGGAAGGGAAGAAGCGGTGCCGGCCTACGAAGCGCTACGGAAAAGCGGGAAG
>Ga0080064_1003371_pt1 | contig 23313 bp, 17 predicted proteins | sample Subgrocontami54m_FD_69260 | JGI IMG/M metagenome (GOLD analysis project Ga0080064, IMG submission 69260) | Subsurface groundwater microbial communities from S. Glens Falls, New York, USA - GMW46 contaminated, 5.4 m (SPADES assembly) (version 2) ...
GCTCACTCACGTCACCGCCTGACCGAAGCAATACCCTTACGGTTGAGCATCCGTAACGTCCACCGGGCTTCTTGAACCAGGGATTGGAATCGTGGCTTCGCACGACTCCAATCCTTATTTGTTAGACTGCAAGATCTGTCAGCCTAACACGCCAAATAATCATCAGCCCTGCTCACAACCCGTCCATCGGGCTTCTCACCCCCTTTCCACCTCGATTCTGCACATGGGTGTAGATCCCGGGTGTCTTCATATCGTTGTGGCCACGCAACTCCTGGACGGCCCGGATGTCATAGCCATCTTCAAGGATAGTCTTCATCTTCGCCACGCGCTCGGGAGAAGAGGGCGGAGGTCTCCTGAAAACAGCACGGCCCTTCAGGGCTCATGATGCCCCAAAGGGCCATATCGGTCTTCGTCTTCGGCGTGATGCCGGTTCTGGCTAGAAGCAGGTTCCCGCTACTCGCCATGTCTGCATCCTCACCCTTGACAAAAAAGGATAGCACCGAGTAGCCGACTTGTAGCATTCAGCTTATATGGGTGTCAATGGAAAAAATGAGCCGTATTGAGAGCCGTACTGGCGGGATTGGCAGCGTAGATTACAGCCACGAACCCGTACTCCGGCAAGTCCACATTACGGGGGTGTAATCTACACCCCACTCGGTGGCAGGCACGGTTCTGCGAGTACTGCTGACCTCCACCTTGGCGCCTCACGTGCGGCTCTCAGGGGGCCTCCAGATGATCGCTTCGAGCCGGCGCCGAACTCGACGGGAGACTGGCCTTCATCCCTGACGGGGGCGACGATCCAAATTACATACCCATCGGTCGGCGTTCTTGCAATTTTCTCATCTTAAATAGTCGCTGTCCCTATTATTCCGTGGCCACCAGGAAGCGCGACGCTATGTTAGGCCGCTCCCATTTTATCGAAGCACCTCCGCCCTCTGTGCAAGCCCACATAACCTTCACCGCGGTCGGCGCCTCACACAGGGCTCCGGAGAAGTGCAAGAACATCTGGAGCGGAGCCGGGGTCCTTTGTCTTCGGGTCAACGAGCATGCACTTCAGGAAGCCGACCGGCCCCTTGTCGCCGAGCGCGTATGCACCCGACAGTCGAAGAGCCGCGTGGTGTTGGCCAGGACTGAACCCGGCGCCGAGGACACGCTTCTCGCCGAGGACGGTCCAGCAAATCGTGAGCTTCTCCCTGGCCAGGAACTCCCGCAACAGGTCTTCTCGAAGAAGAAGGGCGCTCGGACCGTCTGCATGAACGGTTGGATCAAGCGCAGCGAGTCGACCTCCAGCATCCACGAAATCCGCGCCGACCCCGGTCCATCGAATCCCGAGACCGGTGACGAGCTCGCTCGCAGGAAGTCGGAGCGTGTAGCTCTCGTCAACCGAGCAGTCGAAACCACCGGCCTCCCGCAGGTACTCGAACGCCACTGCGCGGATCTTCACAGGGCAGCCGTGGTTGGGCTGCGTCCACCCGTCATCGCCAAAATACTGCTGCTGGAAGTACCGAGACGCCAGTGCCCAACCGTGCTCGCCCAGGAACATCCGGTAGACCTCGGGGGCGTTCGGCATCCACCGTCCCCAGAAGTCGACGTCCTCGGCCCACTTCACGAAGGCCTGTCCGTCTTCCGCTCGAATCAGGTAGCCGGTGCAGAGGTACCAAAGCTCACGGCACTCAACGTCGGTCGAGTCTCGGTCGGCCGGCGCTTGCTGCTTCCAGTTGAAGTAGCCCTGGGCGTTAAGCCAGCGCGAAGCATCGTCGGGGCGCGTGACGCTCAACAGGTCCTCGACCGTAGGGAGGTCGTTGCAACATAGCACCCACTCGCGCGGGTTGCCAGGATCTCCCCAGTTCTCGTACCGGGCCGAGCCCCACCATGCGCGCGAGTGGCCACCCCACGAGGTCCCCCCACGCGAAGCTCGCATGGTGCATGATGGATCGATGTCGCGCAGGTAATCCTGCCACGGACCCTCGTAGGATTGGTCGCCGTTCTCTTCCCGGAACTCTTCGCGGTACTGAAACTGATCAGCCACGAGCGCCATGATCTCGTGGTAGGCGATCCACTGGTACTTCTTACCAATCCGCTCGGCCTTCGATGCTTCGCGACCGGCGTAGCCAATGAAGAACCGGTCGAAGCGCCCGAAACGCTCAGTGGTCAATCCGAGGTCGAACACGCGCCAAAGGATGTAACGCTGGATCTGACCCAGATCGAAGCGCGGAGGCCAACGCCCTTCGCGATCGCCGTTCTTCGCGGCCAACATCTCGTTGACTCGTTGCGCGTGCTCCTCTGTGAGCGCGGCTTCCAGCGTGGCGAGCGCCTCCTCCCTTCTGTTCTCCAGCGCCGCGACCTCGGGAGGACGGGCTTTCTCGATCTCTAGCGCGAGGGCGTCCATGTCTGAGAGGTCGACATCTCCTGTCGTGCCGCCCTTGTCGCGCTGCGCGAACCAGTCGGCGACGAATGAGCGCGACGCCTCATCATGCGCTTTGTCTGCAGCCTCAAACTTCTCCCACGCCCTACGTTCACCCTCCGAGAGTTCGGGAAGGAGGGCGCGCAGCAGACCCTCGGGTCGCTCCGGCGGCTTCCACGCTGGCTCGTCGAGCTTCAATGAAAGCCAGTCGCTCGCAGTCGATGACGAGTTTGTCCCGATCACGTAGTGCGCAAAGTCATCACCCATCACCGAGCTGCCGATGCGGTTTCGTCCCCACTCGAGATCCCCGCTGTCATACGAGCCTCGAGACCAGTCCGGGAGTAGCGGCGTGATGTCCTTCTCCGTCGGGATGGTGGGCCACTGGCTCGTGTACGGTGGACGGATGCGGTCTGCGTTGGCGTCGATCTTGGATCCGAGGTGGAGAGCACGCTCGACAACACCGCGCGCGTAGTCGCGGAGCAGAATGTGCGGAGGAGGAGTACCAGCTGCGAATACCCGACCGTACACGCATCCGGCGAGATCGCCCACCTCAGCAGGATCGTGGCATCGCATGGCCGTCCCGTACGCGACGGCGTAGACCCGCTCCAACACGTATGGATCATCGAGGTCGGCGAAGCGCTTGACGAGCCGGACGACCGCGGCCAGGCGGCCAGTCAGCAGGCACACGAGGGCCTTGGTGGCCCGATCACGAAGGAACCGATTCGATGTCGTGAGCATCCACGACAACGCAGTCGCACACAGTTCGACAGTCTGTTCGTCCAGCGCCGTGCTCGACGCCACAGAAGACGCCCAGTCCACCAGCCTGTCAACCGCGCCGTGGGTGCCCCAAGTCTGGTGCAAGTAGACGCTCCACCAAGCATCGCGCTCGGGCATCGTATCCATTCGCAGCCGCTGATCGAGGAACCTCGCGTTGAAAGGGTGCCCCGGCAATGTGGCAACGGTTAGGAGCACGTCGAGAGTGTCGTGTAAGTCGTGGTCGTTTCGGCAGAGCTTGTTCAACGCCTCGCGCGTACCGTCTGAGAACGCTGTGAGCGCGCGCCACACGAGGCTCTGTCGAAAGGCATCTCCAGTTCCCCAGCGATCCGCGATCTTCGGAGCGAGGATGATCAGCTCCTTCCCGGTGCGCTCGGGAACCTGGATGCACATGGCCTCGAGGAGGCCGGGCGCGACGTACTGCTTCTCATCGCAGAAGAATGCCAGTGGGCCTCCCGCCGAGAAGGCGGAAGCCGGATCGTTAGCATCAAGGTGCCTGTCGAGCAGCGTCTTGGCAGCGAGATGATCGGCGAAGCGCTCATATGCAACGAAGATGACTTCTTCGCGGTCTGCGTCCTGGCGCCACGCGGCCTCCTCGACCAAGACACCTTCGACAACCAACCCGCGGTAGAGGGACCGCTCGAAATCGCGGCCTGGGAGCAGGCCGTTCACGACCTCCCCGGCCTTGGCCAACGTCAGCCAGCGCTCGCCAGAGTCGATGAGTGTCTTGGATACGGCCTCCAGAGCCTGTCGCACCAGTTGGGTCCTGGGATCGAAGCCGAGCGCTGACGCGAGACGATCGTTGATGGCTCCGAGGTACAGCTCGAATACGGCGGTGATGCCGTGGAACCCGCGTGGCAGCCGCCGTTCCCCCTTCTCGTGAAGGCCGCGGCAAAGAGTCTTGAGGAAGAGGGGGTTGCGAAACTCCGGCGCGAGCAGCGGAGTCGATGGCAGCTCCAGGCCGTAGTGGACGAAGAACGTTCTGGTCGCGTCGTACTCGTGCTCCATGAATCCATGGTGCGTCACAGCGGCGGCACGGGTACGTACCTCCTCGGGAACGACGATTTCCTCGTAGGACGAACGCACCGAGAGCACCACTCCGATCCACGGAGATCGCTCGAGGTGCGCGAGAAAGGCCGCAAGGTGGCTCGGCCAGATAACCCGTCCGGCCCCTTCGTTAATGGCGTCGATCAGTACGAGCGCGCGTGAGCCAGCTGCCTGCGCAGCCGATTCGAGGGCGCCGGCGAACTCCTCGGCGGACAGACCCGCCAGGTCGAGCTGTTGAAGAGCCTGCGTCCACGGCGCGTCGTTGCTCACGAACCGCTGACCCATGAGAAGCACAGTTGGCCGGTCGGCGGTGACGCGCTGCCGCGCCACGTCGCATAGAAGATGGGTCTTGCCCGTACCCGCGACGCCGCGGAGAAGCATCAACGCTCCGCCCGCGATGCCTTCCGCATGGGTGAGCGCTTCGCGTGCGCTCCGGAGCTCCGAGGACAGACCAAGGAGCCGAATCCGACGGTCCCTGAATGGGTTGCTTCGGTAGGAAGGATGGCTGGCTTTCGTTCCGGTCATCGCCTCCGGCTTGGCCTCCTGCTCTCGTTCGCGCTCAGCGAGTAGCCGCGCAACCTCCTCGGCCGCCGCCTCTGCGGCGTCGACGTGGTCGGCGATTCCCTTGAACGGGAGGGAGCCTACCGGCTGGGCCTCTACGGTCCCGAGTCCAGCGAGGACCGCCTGAACCTTTGACGACAAGACGGCTGTGGCAGCGTCAAGAGTCGGCTCGGCGGGATTCGGCTCGGAGTATTCGGGGGTCCGAAACTTCTCGCGGATCTTCCGAGCATGCGCTTTGATACGGTCGAAGAATCGATCCGTACGCCCAAATGCTTCGAACTCGCCCGCGATAGGCAGATCCACATGGATCTTGCGCGTGTAGCGCGGGCCCGCGGTCCGCACGGCTTCGTCCAGTCGAGCCGAGAACCAAGCTCCGTCGAACCTCCGCACGTCGAACCAGAAACGGACACGCCCCACGTGTTGCGGCCGAGACAACCGTTCAAGTAGCTCGGAGCTGCCCCAGTAAACGAACTCGATGGTCCCGCAATTCGAAGCCCACTTGGTCCACTTCTCGACATGCTCGTCCCAGCGCGCCTTCGCAGACTTTCGCCCGTCGACGCGAGCGTCGTGGAGATCGAGCGGAACGCAGACGAAGTACCGAACGAGCCGCGGGTGCTTCTCGACGGCTGTTTTGATGGACTCATCGAGCTGAGACCACTGTGAGTCACCAAGCCCCTTGAAGTACTTGGCCTGCCATCCCCACTCTGTACCGTCACTCAAGACCGCGTAGCACTCGACGCCGGCGTCAGGAGCACCTTTCCGCTCGAAACGGGAACCAGTCGGACTCTCGGCACGGGCGAGTTGCGCGCACAGCTCCTCGAAGCCGTCTGCTCGTGCGCCATTCAGAGGGCGGATTGCATTCCAGTCGATGTTCACTCGGCTCATTCCTGAGAGGCCTAACGACCAAGCTCACCTGCCGGGGCCGCATGCAATACTTGGAAGCCGGGCAAAACCAGGATGGCGGCCACGGTCAGGTGCAGCGCCTGGTTCGGCGGCTGGCTACTTCAGTAGGCTTGGCCTTACACTCACCGCCAAACCTGTTTTCAGGTATCCTCCGCGAGGTCTTCACAACCTCGCGATTTCGGCGATCACGGCTGCGATGGTTTTCTTGTCTTTGTCAGGATCGAGGTTGTACGTCAGCCACCGGTTATAGCGCTTTCTTACATCGCCATTCCAGTTCTTGGCGAGCGCGGCGTGGCAGACGGCGATGAGATCATCGTAGAATGCGGTGGTGTCGAACTGAATGACCACCAGCGGCGGTTGGTGAGTGACCTTGAGGTGTTCAGCCCTTTCATTAAAGCTCACCTGCCATCCACATTCTTTGCCGCCGGTCTGTAAGCTCCGCAGCTCGTCTTGGTGGGTTAACGCATGGCGGTACAGCTGTGCCAGGATCTTCGACTTCCCCAGGTATCCAGGGCGTACTGCCTCGAATTCCTTTTCGAACACGGAGATGAGATTTAGCGCAGTGCGCTGATCGTTGTAGATCAAGTCTCCCACCGCTTCGGCGATCGGAAACATCATCCGCACAAACGACCAAAAGGGCGCCGTGTTCGGAAAGCAGCCGCTTTTCTTGCTCTCGTTGACGAGATAGATGAGCGTCCCGACTTCGCCCTCCAGTCGCCCGAGGATTTGTTGGAACGCCTGTTGATCTGACTTGACTTCTCCGGGTCGCACGACACTTTTCCTCCAGCACTGTCCCGACGGTGTCTTTGCCCATGAACGAGGTTTTCTGAAGCCGAACTATTATGTGCGCTGACCAGTCTTTCTCGACCAGCCGTTCTTGGAACTGGCCAAAACTCTATAATCTTTTCTGGCACTTAACAAGAAATTTATATGAAGGCGGACGACGGCAAACGCTGCACTTATGTCAGCCTATTCAGCCTTCCGCCAGCGAGCCGCCCGGAACCAATCCGAGTCTATCCACGGGGCTGCTGACTCCCCTACCGCCTCGGTTTCTATGATCCGTTTTTCGGTCTCCCGATGTTCTGGAATCCCACGACCGGGCAGTTCGACAGCGTGGGAAAGGACGGACGAAGTAACAGCGGCGATGCCCACTGGACATCGTAGTGCAGGTTACAACCACAAATCTGTACCAACGTCGGAACGCCTGGCGGATTTTAGTTGAGATGGGTGGCAGATTTGATCGGAATACGCACCCAGCGTCCCTTGCCAGCCCGGCAGGTACCGATACAACGTTGAAGGGCCCGCTCCGAAGCACCGTGCGGTCGTTCATATCTGTCATCATCGTATCAACTGTATGGTCGGGCTTCCCGCCTCTTCCTCCGCCAGCTTGCCCTTGACTGGAATCGGCAGTAGAAATCGCACCCGTGGCTCCGTTCTGCCTGGGCCGGTCCAATACAGATGCGAATGGGCTCGGCGCAGGTGCGGTCTGACCGACCGGCCTGACGAGCCGACGGCGACCTCCTGCGTCTGCTCAATCTCCCATCGCTCAAGTGCCGTCCGGTATGCAACACCCACATCCCAGACGATCGGCTCGCGGATGTCCGCCCATCGTTCGGGATCCTTACGGCGCATTCTGGCGTCACGATGAGGTTTCGCGCCTGGATGGACGGTTCTGACCACGTCAGGCTCCCCGCTTAAGTACAGCAGCAGAATCACGGCCAGGCGTGCCAGGTCGGACCGGAATGCAGCGCCTGCATCCATCGAGATGCCAACGATTGTCTGAGCCCGGTCTATGCCGGCAGTTTGAGCCTGTTCCAGCGCCACACTCACCATTGGAGCATCGTTGTACAGGATAGCCAAGGGCAGCCATTTGTTTTCGTGGAGCCACTGCAACCGCAGCTCGAGTCTCCCCGTCGATTCCTGTCTGGTCAGCAGATCGTAGCAGGCGGAGACCACGATGGGCCCGTCCGGGCTGTGCCATTCCAGGACGGGGCACCGACTCGGCAGCCTGATAGCCGTCATGGGTGTCTCATCCGGCCACGGGCAGTCGGCGAGGGCTTCGACCAAGCGAGGCTCGATCCGCCAGATGGTCTTCGCATCGCGATAGGCGGCCCAGACCAGCAAGTCCTCGGCCATGGCGATCTGCTCCAACGTCGAGAGGCCAGGCTGCGTGACGGCCAGCCAGTTCAGCAGCAGACTGCCGGGGCAGACGACCTGGGGTGGGAGGCGCGAAAGGTTAAGGTAGGCGAGGAAGTGAGGGAGCTGCCGCATGGTGTCCTGCAGTCTCGGGGTGATCCCGTGGCGGACCTGACGCCAGGCGAGTTCGGAGACGGGAAGCGAGGAACGGCCTGGCACATTGCGTGTCATAGATGCTTCAGAGATCGGCATCGAATGGCGGGGGGTCGTCGCTCGTTGATACCCAGCTCGTCGCCCTAAACCAGTTCCAGCAGGAACTCGTCGAGTGTGAAGCCGATGGTTCCTTTCTGTCGGATGCGCTTGCGCATTATTCGATCTGCCTCATCCTCCTGCGGAGTGCTCTGCTTATCCGCATCATTCATCTACAGGAAGGCGATCTGGTTCTTCATGGAGTCCTGAGTGCGCTGATCGATGAAGCGCAGAAGTCTACCGAGTGTTAGACCGATTGGGAGTTGCCTTGAGACAATGATGCCGTAATGGCTTCTCTGCTCCATGGCGAAGAGGTTGTGAAGGAGCACAAAATCCTTCACATTGAAGCTGAACAGGCATCGCCGGTGCCTGACCGCGTAAGCAAGCTGTTCGGCATCAGCCAGCCCGGTTCGCTTCAATCCCTGGGCATGTACAGTATCGATACCTCGCAGGTTGAGTGCATGGGCAAGGCCGGCATGGACATCTTCGTCGAGAAAGAGGCGGACCTTCACGTGGTCGCCGCTCTGGGATGCGGAACTACCTGTTGTTTCCACTGTTCGACATCAGTCGAAACCTCTAGTTCGCGGTCGATCTCCTGCTGATGATCGAAATAGTAAGCCAGCGCTGAATGGACCTGTGACGGCGACAGGTGTTGTAGGGTGGTCAGTATCTCGTCGACAGTCATGCCCATCTGGTAGTATCCGGCGATGGTACGGACGGTGATGCGGGTCCCCTTGATGATGGGGGAACCTGCTGCGATTCTCCGATTCGTCGTAATGTACGGATATACGTGTTGTTCCACCGCTGACCTCATGGCCTTCCCTCCATTTCTCGACATGATACTCCACTTCCTGCCTTCCTCATCGCTTGAGCGTACCACATAAATCGCTTCCTGACCTTACTCGTCATTCGTTGACGAAGAATGTTATTTGTGCGCTCCGGTTCATGCGCCTTCAGGCGATGGGTCAGCATATCTCGACCTATCCTTCCGCGTACGAACGAGGTAAGGCAATCTTTTATGCGATGTCGGGCAAGATCGCCAGCCTTACCTGACCTCGCGTGAACAGGGGAGTGCTCGGACAGGATTTCGGACGGATTCTATGGTGTTCTTCCGCAGGTAGCAAGCAACTTCTTCACTGTTGTAATGGAGACGACAGGGCAAGTATTAGCGGCTCATGTTGCCGTTGCCAAATCGCTCTCCCAGGATGCCAGAGGATGACCGGCGAAGATCATTTACGACCCGCCAGGTGGCGCTCGAGGAGCGCGTGAGCCAGTTCGAGGGTATGACAGTACGTTTCAAGAGTTGTGCGCGGATCCGCATGGCCGATCAGTCGGCTCAGAACCATGAGGAGGTGGGAGCACTCGCGCTGACCGGGCTTGAGTGGGCCAAGGCCGAAGAGTAGAGGGCGCAGTCGCGCATAGGCAGCTTCCGAAAAAGCTGTGGATGCCGCCCAAGGATTAGTTTCTTGGGTAACAGTAATAAGGTTGGCTGTGGCGAGGAGTTGCAGGAGCAGCCAGGAGACGCAGGCGTGACGAAGGCTGTGAAAGGCGATCGGTTCTCCTACCACGCACCGCAGGACTAAACCCGCAAGGGAGGAAAGGTAGCTGGAGTCGTAGAAGCCGCGTGGGTTGGTATCCTCTCTTGCCATCTGGCGCCCGGATCCCAGGTACGGGGCATCGAGCGCACCGCCGGTTGCCAGATACCGCTTGTCATAGAATGCGTCGAGGCGCGCCAGGTAGGCCGGTGGTACCAGGTATTTGAGATACAAGTCCCGGGTGCTGGCGTGGGTCTTGGATCTCCGGACTTCAATGACGTGGTACGGGGTCGGGACATACTTAAAATCAATGGGTTAGGCGATTTCGCCTAGCTCATTTTTTGTGCATTATGGCCAGTAGGCCCATAGTAGACCCAATTTATTAGGCCTGCCTCACTCGGAAGCACCCTCCAAGGTTGGCCCTTCACATTCGCGAAATCGAGTAATCGAATCCCCTATACGATGTAGCTCGTCAAGGGATCATATGATGTGCGCTCAGAGCTGACAGCCTGGCCGCCTTTCCGATGCCTACCCTTACCATCGTTATCAGTTTTCCGGCCTTGTGAAGTCGTGGGGAAAACAGCCCATGGAAGTCTCGCTTTGGTGAGACCGTTCTTGACAGATTCTCGCCTCCTGCTATGATTAGCATAGTTATACTAACCATGATAGGAGGGAATGGACGTGGTGAAGAAGGTGAACGCACTGAACGCGCGCAAGAAGCTCGGCCAGCTCCTTGAGGAAGTCTACTACAAGGGGGACCAGTTCGTCATCGAGCGTGCGGGTCGTCCCATGGCGGCCGTGGTGCCGGTCTGGCAACTGGAAGAGCGTGCGACGCGTAAGGAGCGGCTCTTCGGAATGGTCGAAGAGGTGTGGCAACGGACGAGGTGCCTGAAACCAGGGATCGTCGATCGAGAGGTGAAGCAGGCCATCAAGGCCGTCCAGGGGAGGGCCGGGCGAAGGAAAGTATGACTCGGGCGGTGCTCGATGCCAATGTGTTGGTGAGTGGCATTCTCAGCCCAAAAGGCGCCCCCGCGAAGGTCCTCACTGCCTGGCAGGCCGAGCAGTTTCACCTGGTCCTCTCCGAGGCGGTCCTCGACGAGATCAACCGCGTCTTGCGCTACCCAAGGATCGCAACACGCCACTGCTGGTCCGAAGAGCGGCTTCAAGGCTTTATCGAGGATCTCGCCCATCTCGCGATCATGACGTCAGGCGCGGCCTACCTCGCAGTGATCGCGGAGGATCCACCGGATGACCGCTACCTGGAATGTGCGATTGAAGGAGATGCCAACTATATCGTGAGTGGTGATCAGCACCTCCTCGATCTTGGGGAATACCAAGGGATCGGAATCCTCACGCCGCGAGCATTCTTGGATGTTCTGGGGAGATAACCAAGGCCATAGAAGAACGACGACCTTGGCCGCCTCATGATCATTCACTATGAGTGAACTATGGGCGCGAATCACGCCCACAGGCATCGAGGGACGCGAACTTAAACTCTGCAAGGCGATCCTGGACCTTACTCCTGCCGTGGACGGGGTGGTCAATGTGGTCTTGGACGGCAAGGGACAGTCGGTGGGTTACCGCAGGACGTAGCCCAGCGCTCGGTACCCGGCCTGCCGCCTCGCCGCCATCCGCGCCAGCACCGGAACAGCCATATCGGCATAGTCATAGACGATCACCTCGCTCTTGCCCTCGTGACCGCGGTGCAGGCGGCCGACGTATTGCGCGAGCGTGCCCTTCCAGGAGATGGGCATGGCCAGAAACAGGGTGTCAAGACGAGGATCGTCGTAGCCCTCTCCGAGATAGCGGCCGGTCGCCAGGATAAGGCGCTCCTGGCCGTTCGAAGAGCGTAGGACGGTTTCGGCGGAGCGGCGTTCGGCGGTTGCCATGCCGCCTCGCAGCACCACCAGATTTCGGGTGAAGCCCTTGAAGCGGGCCTGGAGCGTATCGAGATGGTCGCGCCGCTCGGTCAGGACAAGGGGGCACCGGCCTGCCGCCAACGCCGTCAGCACGTCGTCGGAGATGAGCGCGTTGCGCGCCTCGTCTTGTGCCAGGGCGGCGTAGAGTGCCGAAATCGAGGGGCGATCCCCTTCCATTCCAGGCGGCAAGCGGAAGCTCGTCTCGCGTAGGCGCACGCGATGCTTGAAACCACGCTGTGCGGCCTGGGACTTGGGATCAACCCGGTGCCGCACCGGACCACACTGCATGAAGATGATCGGGTGGTGTCCATCTTTCCGGGCGACCGTCGCGGACAGCCCAAGGACGTACCGGGCCTTTGACCGTCGGGCCACCAACTCGAAGCTCGCGGCGGACAGGTGATGGCACTCATCTACGATGAGCTGCCCATAGCCCGCGATCAGGTCCGACACTTCGCCCTTGCGCACCAGGCTCTGGATGAGCGCTACGTCGAGACGACCCGTCGGCTTGCGGCGACCGCCGCCAATGACTCCGATGTCGCGGGCCTCTACCGAGAGGAAGGTCTTCAGGCGCTCGACCCACTGGGTGAGAAGCTCGCGTCGATGCACCAGGACGAGCGTACTGCACCCCCTTTGGGCGATCAGCGCGGCTGCGACCACCGTCTTGCCGAACGCGGTCGTCGCAGCCAGCACCCCGAAATCATAGCGTGCCATTGCGTGGAAAGCCGCAGCCTGCTCCTCGCGCAGCGTGCCGAGGAAGCGGACGGGAAGAGGTGTGCCGGACTCCCGGCGGTCTTCGATCTCGGCTTCAACCCCATGTGACCGCAGCAGTTCTCTGGTCTCGTCGAGACACCCGCGCGGCAAAGCAATATGGCGCGGATGTAGCACAGCACAGGACACGATGCGCGGCTTGCCGAAGGTCGGGAGCCGCATGGCCTGCGCACGGTAAAACTCGGGGTTCTGAAACGCAGCGAGTCGGATGAGCCGCGCCACCATCGAGGGTGGCAGGTTGGAACGGTCGATGTAGAGCTCGTCCGCAAGTACCACGCTCACGTGGCTCGGCAGCGGATCGGTGACCGGCGCCAACTCGCGCCGCCGCGATGGCGGCATCCGCCATGGCTGATCGGCGCCCTCATCCTCGACCGGCATCCTGACGCCGAGCACACGGCCACGGGCTTCTGCCTCTGCGACCCGCTCGAAGACGGCGCCGGCTTTCATCCGGGAAACTGACGAGAGAAAGGTCCACTGGTCTTCGTATGGACGAAGATCGTTGTCTACGAAGACGCTGTTGCCGCGTTCTCGGACGCGCCGCTGAAGCGGCAATGCGATGAGGTTGCCGAAGCCGCCGGTCGGCATGGTGTCTTGGCTCGGAAAGAACCGATCATAGGAGGCAAAGCCGATCTCCGGCCGACGCTCCATCGTCTCAGTCAGGAGAAGGGCACCAAGCTGCCGGGCGTCACGCGCCGGCACCGGCTCGGAGAAGAAGATCCAGACATGGCCTCCTTCGCCTGAGCGGGACCGTTCAAGGGACGCCGGCACGTCCCTGGCACGGCAGGTGTGCATGTAGGCGAGCGCGTCGTCGGCCCAGCTCTCGCCGTCAAAGTCGGCCGCCAGGAACCAGCAGGTCTCGTCGGCCAGAAGCGGATACACGCCGGCAACAAAGTCGGCGGCCCTCGGTCGCATCCGGTCCTTCCCGCGAAGGTGGTTCTCGATCACCTCATCGGATACGGGGATGAATGCTTGGTTCGGGCATTCTCCGCACTTCACCTGCGGCTTGCCACAGACGCTCTTCACCCATTCGTTGGCGCAGGCCGGCGCGTACCCTGATCGCCCTGTCTTGGCATTCTCCCAGCGTAGTGGGTACACGTCCTGGCGACCCGCGAACAGACGGCGGAACAGGGTGACCTTATCCGTTGCTCCGGAAGTGTTTGTCGCCTGACCGGCATCGACGGTGGACATCGGGGCTGCCAGCGGGGGCCGGCTCAGCAGGTCCGCAAGCCGTCTTTCCAGCGAAACCCGCACCGCCTCAAGGTCGGCAAGTTGACCCTGTATCCGCGCGACCTCTTGGTCAGCCTCTTGCTCTGCCATCGAGACCTCGTATGATTATCGAAACTGGCCGCAGTCTATACCCCTACAGCCATACGTCGGCGCAGGCAGTACCTCCTCAATCGACGGCTCCGTGTTCAAAGGGGTCGTGTCTTCCTGGCAGGTCACACGCCTTTGGGGTTCGCCTCTATTGCTCCTCCAGATGGCGGGTGCACTCTTCGACGCTCAGCCCTAGGTCTCGCAGGACCTCTCGTAGAAGAGGCCGGACGATGACCTGTGAGCCGTGGTCAGGGATCAACACGATGCGTCCCTGACTCCGTTGCGCGACATCCTATCATAGCGCTCGATGAGAATCCAATGGCCAGAAGATGGGTACGATACCCGATCTGACAGCGAGAGCGGAGCCCTCAGCGGGTGAATCCGTGACTGCCAACCTCACTCTAGCCCATACCCGTCTTCACGTTTTGCGCCTCACTTCTCGGGCACCTGCCGTTGTGAGATGACCGGAACCGCCTTGTTTTTGACTTCAACAGAGAACTCTGTCACAATGCGCACCACTGGAGGATATGCAGGTATGGGTCGGACCGCAGCTCAAAAAGCAGTAACGAAGCTCGAAGTCCCTCCTGCTTACAACTGGAGGACCACTGACGCAGATGAAATCAACCGACGCCGGTTACGCGCGCAGACCGAACCGTTTCAGATTCGCCCTCAGGATGGGCGACACCCGATCTTTTCCACGTTCAGCGTAAGCTCGGGCAGCGGGGGGATCTACACGGTTGAAATCCGCAGCGTCTCCCGGAAGAGCTTCGCCTGCACCTGCGTGGATTTTCGCATCAATGGCCTGGAAACCTGCAAGCACATCGAGGCCACTCTGTTGCACCTCGAAGCCCGCCACCGCCGTCTTTTTCGAGAGGCACAGAACCACGAAACGCCGTTTGTAGACATCATTCCCGATCCCGCGGGCGACACGCTTCGCATCGAGGCGAACGTCAACGGCCAGCATCGGCATTGGAAGCTCTTTTTCACTCCGGACGGACGCCTCAACGGGGAGCCGGAGGAAACTCTGGACGCTCTCCGGAAAGCACAAATCCCCAACCTCCGCATCTCCCAGGAAGTTGCCCCATGGCTGCAAGCGAGGCGACAGCGCCAGGAGCGCAGGGCCCTGCTGCACGAATATGAGCAGAAGGTGCAATCGGGCGAATGGCCCGCGCAAGAAACACGAATCCCATTGTTTCCATACCAGCGAGAAGGCATGCTCCACCTTGCCTTCAAAGAGCGCGCCCTTCTGGCCGATGAAATGGGGCTGGGAAAGACTATCCAGGCTGTGGCTGCCTGTGCCCTTTTGCGCCGCTTGGGCAAGGTCTCGCGGGTCCTTGTGGTGACCCCGGCTTCCCTCAAAACCGAATGGGAAGAGCAGATCCAGCACTATACAGATTTGCCCTTCCGGCTCGTGTTTGGGCCACGACAGAGCCGGCTCGCGCTTTACTTGTCTCCGGCCTTTTTCACCATCGTCAATTACGAGCAGGTGATCCGCGACGGCCTCGATATCAACCTGAGGCTCAAGCCGGACGTCGTGATCCTCGACGAGGCGCAGCGCATCAAGAACTGGGCCACCAAGACAGCCCAGGCCGTCAAGCGTCTCCAGAGCCGCTACGCGTTCGTTCTAACGGGTACCCCTATTGAAAACCGTATCGATGATCTCTACTCCCTCATGGATTTCCTCAATCCGGCGATCCTCGGACCTCTTTTCCGCTTCAACCGGGAATTCTATGAACTGGACGACCGGGGCCGGCCTACGGGTTACCGCAATCTCGATCAGCTTCATGCCCGGGTCAAATCGCTGCTGATCCGCCGGCGCAAGGCCGACGTGGAGGCCGAGATCCCTGAGCGCACCGAGCGGACCTTCTTCGTAGCGCTCAGCCCCGAGCAGAAACATCGCTATGACAACCACGAGGCCCAGGTGGCACGCCTGGCAAACATCGCCCGGCGCCGTCCTCTCACGCAGCAGGAGTCTGAGAAGCTCCAGCGGGAGCTGGCCATGATGCGGATGGTCTGTGATACCAACTACATCCTCGATCCCAAAGAGCGGGCCTGCCCCAAGTTGGGCGAGCTTGAAAAGATCTTGGAAGAGTGTCGGGACAACCCTGATGTCAAGGTGTTGGTATTTTCTGAATGGGAACGCATGTTGGAGCTAGCCCAGGGGGTTTGCGAGGGCGTGGGCCTGGGATATGCCCTCCATACCGGCTCCGTGCCTCAGCGCCGGCGGCGGGCAGAGATCCTTCGATTCAAGAATGACCTCCAATGCCGCGTCTTCCTGAGCACTGATTCCGGCAGCACCGGGCTCAATCTCCAGAACGCCAGTGTGGTCATCAACTGCGACCTTCCCTGGAATCCGGCGCGCCTGGAGCAGCGCATCGCGCGTGCCTGGCGCAAACATCAAACCCGGCCGGTTACTGTGATCCATCTGGTATCCGAGGGAACGCTGGAGCATCGCATGCTGGATACCCTCTCCGCAAAGCAAGCGCTGGCCGACGGAGTACTGGAGATGCGCGGCGATCTCACGCACATCCAGTTTCGGGGCGGAAGGGCGGCCTTTCTTGCCCGGCTTCAGCAACTTCTGGGGCCAGGGGCTTCCGAACCCTCAGCGCCGCCCTCGCAGCGCCAGAACGCGCCGCCGGTGGACCGCTCTCGGGCCTTCGCTCAGCTTGCGTGCGAGCAGTTGGGCGCTACCCTTCTTCGCTGCGAAGAGCGCTACCCAGCAGAAGGAAGCCATTCCGTTCTCTTCGTTGTCGTGGATCAGGACGCGCCGCGCTGGCGAGAGAAGCTCTTTTCAGTGCACCAACAGCTATTTGAGCAGCAGGACTCTGATCCGTCGGCACTGGCAAGGCTGGAGGTCATCGACCGCGCCACCGATGAGGCGCTGCGGCGCATGGTGGAAGCGGGGCTCATCGCCTCTTCGACTCGGGCGATACGGGCGCTCTATCCGGCAGACGGAGCAGGCATTGCGGCATCTCCGCTTTCTGAGGCCGAAAGGCACGAGGCTCTCGGCCATCGCCGGCAGGCGGAGCGGAAACTCAAAATGAGCCGGCTCCTGATGAGCGGAGAACTGCACGAGGAAGCACGGGATGCGCTCTTAGAAGCAGCTCTCTGGGTAGGCAAGACCCTGGCCGTGGAAAACCGTCTACCCGTTCCCGCCAAGCTTGCGGAAGCCCTCCAGTCTCCCTTGGCCCTTTACTGGGGAGAACACCTCTCGACCCTCCAAGAGTTCGCCTCACATGGCTCGTCAGCTCCCGCTCCGCTACCGGATATCCTGCAAAAGATGCTTCACATCAACCCGCCAGGGGAGTGAGGTCCAATCGTCGTGGGAGGTTGTAGGCTGTTGCAGGTGACTACGCAATTCACTGGGCTAGGTGGCATTCGCCGAGTTCATTCTTTCTGAAATGCCCCCAGTAGGCGCTCACAACCTTTTTAACCGATTAGAGTAAAGGGCTCTTCCGGATCTTGTGTAGGTGAACGGCATCCGGCTTGCGCTCTAAGTCGACGCAGGGGTGCTCACTGGACTTCGAGCCAGCAATCTGATTGGCTTGCGGTAGCGCGATATCGACCTGGAAGCCGGAGTCTACGCGATCCCCGAGAGCAAGTCCGGTGACGCGTTACGTCTCCCAATGCACCCGTGCTTTCGGAAGATACTAGCGAATCTCCCGATGAATTTGGAGCCGGTGAGGCTGTTGCGGTGGGGGGGTAGCTAACCGTTCAGATACGTTGGTGCCGGGGGCGGGAATTGAACCCGCATAGGCCGAAGCCCGCAGGATTTTAAGTCCCGTGCGTCTGCCAGTTCCGCCACCCCGGCAGTATCCTTTCGTGTACTATGGCCCGCTTCGAAGCAGTGGTTGAACCTTCTATCATTGCTCTGGTGTGAGTAACGCCTTCCCCTTCTCGATGGTCCGGATTCGAATTGGGTGGAGGCGGCGGGCGGACTCGAACCGCCGAATAAAGGTTTTGCAGACCTCTGCCTTAGCCACTTGGCTACGCCGCCATGAGATATACGATAATGACGTGATTCAGCAATTGAGTCGGTAAGAAAATGGGTGGGCACAGCCTTGGACAACATGCGTGACTACATCATGTATCTACTCGATAACGGTTTCGTGGGTCGAAAGATTGGAGCGGGAAACGGGATTCGAACCCGCGACCCTCGCCTTGGCAAGGCGATGCTCTACCACTGAGCTATTCCCGCGTTAGTAAAAGACTATAGCGTCGGCGGTCCAGACTGTCAAACGAAAACCGCCGACTCAACTAGAGCGATAGGAGCTTCAGGATAGCCTCGGGATCGGCCTTCACTGTAACTGGCTGCTGTGAAAGGCGGATAGCGGCATCGGGTTCTTTCAGGCCGTGCCCGGTGAGTACGCACACCACGACCGCATCCTCCGGGAAGCGATTCGATTGGCAAAATTTGATGAGCCCGGCCACAGAGGCGGCCGATGCCAATTCACAGAAAACCCCTTCGGTCCGGGCTAGCAGACGATAGGCGTCGATAATCTCGCTATCAGAGACCATAGCAATCCGCCCGTCGGACTCGGCAGCAGCGGTCATCGCCCCATGCCAGCTTGCGGGATTACCGATCCGGATGGCCGTCGCAACGGTCTCGGGCTGTTCGACCACCTTCCCCAGGACGATAGGCGCTGCGCCTTCCGCCTGCCATCCCATCATCTTCGGCAGTGAGTTGATCTGTCCGGCCTTGTAATATTCCTGGTACCCCTTCCAGTACGCTGTGATATTGCCCGCATTACCGACCGGAATAAAATGGTAGTCCGGGCTTCGGCCGAGCCAGTCGCAGATCTCAAAGGCGCCACTCTTCTGACCCTCGATCCGGTACGGGTTGACCGAGTTGACCAGTACGATGGGCTGAGCTGCAGCGACCTGCCTCACGATCTGCAGGGCTTGGTCAAAGTTGCCCTCGATCTGCAGCACCTGCGCGCCATGGATCATCGCCTGAGCAAGCTTACCCAGCGCGATCTTCCCCTCCGGGATCAGCACATAGGCACGGAGTCCTGCCCGAGCCGCGTAGGCCGAGGCGGAGGCCGAGGTATTCCCGGTCGAGGCGCAGATGACGGCCCTCGCCCCTTCCTCTACCGCCTTGCTGATGGCAAGGGTCATTCCCCTGTCCTTGAAAGAGCCTGTTGGATTGAGCCCCTCGTACTTCAAATACACCTCCGCTTCAATCCCAAGTGCGGATTGGAGCCGTTCAGCGCGCACGAGCGGTGTATTCCCCTCATTCAGGGTGATAATCGGCGTCCGATCGGTGACGGGCAGAAATGCCCTGTACCGATCAATAATCCCTTTCCAACTCATTGTCCTCATGACGGGCTCAATCGGTGGCTCTCTCGACCCTGAGGCACATGGTCGGCCGATCCACCACATCGAGTTGATCGATGGCCAGAAGCGACCGCTGCATATCGCCCTCCACCGCCTCATGGGTCATCATGACGATCGGCACGGCGCTCTGCTCCTCACGTCCTTTTTGGATGACGGATACGATGCTAATGTTGTTACTGCCCAGGATCCCGGTAACCCTCGAGAGAACCCCTGGCTTGTCTATCGCCATGATCCTGAGATAGTAGCAGGAGCGGACGGCCGCCATATCCTTAATCTTGGCCTCCGCATCGGAGATCGGTGGAGGCGGAACACCCCTCGCGGTTGGATCGTGTAGCAGGCCCCTGGCGATCTCCGCGATGTCGCTGACGACCGCTGAGGCTGTCGGCATCTGACCCGCTCCTCGCCCGTAGAACATCAGGGAGCCCACCGCGTCGCCAACGACGGTGACAGCGTTGTGGACACCGCCGACCGCGGCCAGCAGATCATCTTCTGGAATGAGTGCCGGATGCACTCTGGCCTCCAGCTCGCCATGACGCTGCTTGGCAATCGCCAGGAGCTTAATCCGATATCCCAGCTCACGGGCGTATTCGATGTCGGAGGCATCGATCTGTCTGATCCCCTCGACGTGAATCCGGTCGAAGGGGACATAGGCTCCGAACGCGAGCGTCGCCAGGATCTGGAGCTTGTGGGCGGAGTCGATCCCGTCCACATCGAAGGAGGGATTGGCCTCGGCGTAGCCATGGGCTTGAGCCTCGGCCAGCACCTCGGCGAAGGGCCGCTTACTTTCCGTCATCGTCGTAAGGATGTAATTACAGGTACCGTTCACAATTCCGATGATCGAACGGACCCGATCGGCCACCAACCCTTCTTTCATCGCTCGGATCAGAGGAATGCCGCCGCAGACGCTGGCCTCAAACCCGATCGATACTCGATGCGCCGCAGCGGTCCGATACAGTTCGAGCCCGTGAGTAGCCAGTAGCGCCTTGTTGGCTGTCACCAGATGCTTCTTCCGGTTGAGCGCCTCCCGGCAAAACCTGAGTGCGACATCACAGCCCCCGATCAGCTCGACGATGATGTCGATCGCGGGATCTTCCAGTACAGCCATCGCATCCGTAGTCAGTAGCGTCGGGTCCACCTCTACGTTTCGCCTTCGATGGACATCGACGTCGGCGATCCGGCGGATCACAACCCTTCCGCCGAGCCGCTGCTGCAGGAGATCCCCGTTTTCCTGAATCAGCCTCACGACCCCGGATCCTACCGTCCCACACCCTAAGATCCCGATCTGGATCGATTTCATCGCGCGCCTCCCGCCTCACGCACCCATGGACGACGCTAATCCGCCTCGCCAAGCCTGCTCAACTTCAGCAATAGGAAGATCGAGTGTAAATGTCGACCCGCGAATCGTCAACCTCTTCCCCCCGACGGTTCCCAGACGCGCCACGGGAACCTGATGCGCTGCCGCAATGGCTTGCAGGCTCGGCCAGTCAGATTCCTTCAGGGAAACGATGATCCGGGATTGCGATTCCCCAAAGAGCAAGGCATCGGGGCGAATCGTTTCGCTGAGCCGCACATCGACACCGATCGGCGTCCCCGGGCCGCCCAGGCACGCCTCTGCCAGCGCGACGGCCAGACCCCCGTCCGAGCAGTCGTGCGCCGAGCGGATCACCCCACTACGAATCCCCTCAAGGCAGGCGCGTTGAACGTTTCGCTCTCTGGCCAGGTCAAGTGACGGCGGCTCACCCTGTACGAGGCCGAATCGGGTCGCGAGATATTCGCTTGCTCCCAGTTCTTCACGCGTCTCCCCCAGGAGCGCCACCAGATCCCCTTCGCTCTTGAACCACTGGCCTGTGGCATAGGCAACATCATCCAGGAGACCGACCACCCCTATTATGGGCGTCGGGAATATCGCGTTTCCCAATGTCTCATTATAGAGGCTTACGTTGCCGCCGGTAACTGGGGTCTGCAGGGCCCGGCAGGCTTCGCCAATCCCCTTGACCGCCTCGACGAACTGCCACATGATCTCGGCGCGCTCGGGGCTGCCGAAGTTCAGGCAGTTGGTGATGGCGAGCGGCTCTCCGCCAGCGCAGACGACGTTCCTGGCCGCCTCGGCCACGGCGATCATCGCCCCCCGATACGGATCGAGGGCACAGTAGCGGCTATTACCGTCGGTAGAGAGCGCAATGGCACGCTTGCCTCCGGGTAGCCGCAGGACCACGGCATCCGACCCGGGCCCGACGATCGTGCCCAGGAACAGCATGTGGTCATATCGCTCCCAGATCCGTTCCTTGCAACAGAGGTTGGGCGACTGCAACAGTTCCAGCAGTACCACCGCATAGTCGTCAGGCAATGGAATGGTCCGGAGGTCGAGTCGTCGTCGCTCATCGGCATCCTCGGGGCGAGCTATCGGCCGGTGATAGACGGGCGCCTCAGATGCTAGGGCACTAGCCGGGATCTCTGCAACCAGCCTTCCATGATCCAGGACCCGCAATAGCCCCCCTTCGGTAACCCGCCCGATCACCGCCGCGTCGAGGTCCCACTTTTCGAATACCCCTCTGACCCGATCCTCGCTTCCTTTTTTCGCTACAACGAGCATCCGCTCCTGCGACTCTGAAAGCATCAGTTCATAAGGGGTCATCTCCAGCTCTCGCCGGGGGACACGGGCGAGGTCCATCTCGATCCCGGTGCCGCCGCGACAGGCCATTTCGGCCGTCGCACAGGTCAACCCCGCAGCCCCCATATCCTGAACCGCTACCAGATCGTCGCCCTCCATCAGTTCAAGGCAGGCCTCAATCAATAGCTTTTCACGAAACGGGTCACCAACCTGGACGGTCGGCCGCCGTGCTTCAGCCCCCTCGTCGAAGACGTCAGAGGCCATCGTAGCGCCATGGATGCCGTCGCGTCCGGTCTTGGCGCCGACATAGATAATCGGATTGCCGATCCCGCCAGCCCCGGCAAAAAAGAGCCGATCCTTTCTGGCAATCCCCACGCACATGACATTCACCAGCGGGTTGCTGCTATATGGCTCAGCGAAGGCGGCCTCTCCGCCTACCGTCGGCACGCCTACCGCATTCCCATACCCTGCGATTCCAGCGACTACGCTGCAGAACAGGTGGCGGTTCTTTGGGTCGGTCAACGGACCAAAACGGAGCGAATCACACAGCGCGATTGGTCTCGCGCCCATGGTGAAGATATCTCGGATGATCCCCCCCACACCCGTAGCAGCTCCCTGATACGGTTCAATGAAAGACGGGTGGTTATGACTTTCCATCTTGAAGACAAGGGCAAGACCATCCCCAATATCAAGGATACCCGCGTTCTCCCCTGGCCCCTGGAGGACGCGCGGACCCTCCGTTGGAAGCGTGGCGAGATAGACGCGCGAACTCTTATAGCTGCAGTGTTCCGACCACATCGCGCCGAACATCCCCAGCTCAACCAGGTTCGGTTCACGACCGAGAATCGCCAGGATCCTGTCGTACTCCTCGACCGTCAGGCCGTGCGACTCTACAAGATCCGGGGAAATGACAGATACGGTCATAGCGGAAGCCTCAGATGCGGGCAAAGGTCTCAAGGATCGACGCAAACATCAGGCAACCATCCTCAGAACCCAGGATCGGCTCGGCGGCCCGCTCCGGATGAGGCATTAAGCCAAGAACATTGCGGCGCTCGTTGCAAACGCCGGCAATCTGGTCAAGCGACCCGTTCGGGTTCGCGTCCTTCGCGATCTCTCCATTCGCATCGCAATAGCGAAAGATGATCTGGTCGCCATCCACCAGCCTTCTCCACCCCGCCTGGTCGATGTAGTATCGCCCGTCGCCATGAGAGATCGGCATCCGCACCACCTGTCCGAGTGGTATGGTAGCCGTAAAGGGAGTCTGCTGGCTCTCTACCCTCAGGTGAACCCATCTGCACCGGTAGTGCAAACAGTCGTTCGGTAAGAGCGCGCCAGGGAGCAGCCCTGCCTCAGTCAAGACCTGAAACCCGTTGCAGCTTCCCAGAACAAAGCCGCCAGCTTCCGCAAAGGCCGTCACCGCCCGCATGACGGGGGACAGTCGTGCGATCGCGCCGGCCCGGAGGTAGTCACCATGGGCGAATCCCCCGGGGAGGATCACGCAATCCACGTCTTTGAGGTCAGCCTCTTTATGCCACAGGTAGCAAGCCTGCTCCTTCAGGACGTTCACGATGACATGGTAGAAGTCCTGCTGGCTCCAGGAGCCAGGGAAGACTACGATGCCAAACTTCATCCCTCAGCCCCTTCCACCTCGACGCGGTAGTCTTCAATGACCGGGTTCGCAAGCAGCCGCCTGCACATCTCCTCAACCTGTGCAGCCGCCTCCTCCTTCGTGAGGCTATTCAGCGTCAGTACTAT
>Ga0080064_1003375_pt1 | contig 23269 bp, 24 predicted proteins | sample Subgrocontami54m_FD_69260 | JGI IMG/M metagenome (GOLD analysis project Ga0080064, IMG submission 69260) | Subsurface groundwater microbial communities from S. Glens Falls, New York, USA - GMW46 contaminated, 5.4 m (SPADES assembly) (version 2) ...
TTGACACAACACTTTTTCAATCAGAGTTAGCAACTCTCTCAAAAGGTTTATATGGTTTTGCCCTTGATCTATTTTCTAATCTCTTAACTATTATTTTTTTGGTAGTTTTATCCTTTTATTTACTGCTGGAAAAAGAAAACCTGCAAGCAAGGGCTGCAACTTTATTTATTGGACAAGAGGAAAGAGTAAAAAACTTATTTGTAAAAATTGAGGATAAACTAGGTGCTTGGTTGAGGGGACAATTATTACTTAGCGTTATCATTGGGGTTTTGGTGTATATAGGGTTGATTGTTTTAGGTATCCCTTATGCACTACCTTTGGCACTTTTTGCCGGAATTTTAGAAGTTGTCCCAGTAATTGGGCCTATTGTCTCAGCTCTGCCTGCAGTTGGACTTGCCTTTACAATATCTCCAGTTTTGGCAGGAGGAGTAACTGCAATGTATTTTATTGTGCAACAATTAGAAAATCATGTTATTGTACCCCAGGTTATGAAAAGAGCAGTTGGTTTAAATCCGCTGGTGGTGATTTTAGCTATAGCTGTAGGTGGAAGACTATTGGGAGTTGTCGGTGGAATTTTAGCAGTTCCTATAACAGTTGTAGCTCAAATTATAGTAGCTGATTTATTAAAAGAGAGAAAGTAACTCCAAATTTTGTGCCTGGGAAGATAGTAAGGAGCTTTGCTCCTTGCGAGAACTCGTTCTCTAAAGCCAGATTGCCTAGGAGGAGAATAAGCCAGATTCTGTTGAGTAGATTTACTTCTGGAGTTAAACCTACCTGCGATAATTTATCTAATGCTCCTGATTTCAACAAAAGAGCGAGCAGCTCTGTTGGTTCTAGGATTGCAGCGGGGAGGATTGCCCGTTTCACCCCCGTACCGTATGGTACAGGGCTCGTCTCTGTTGCTCTAACTCTGTCTTGCGACCGGCCGGTTTACACCGGACACCCTGCTCTATGCTGTCTGGACTTTCCTCCACGTTCATGTAAACTGAACGTGGTAATCGCCCTTCTTCCTAGGCTAGTGTATTTTACTATATAATAACTCTAGGATCAAATGCTTGCTAAGGTATTATCTGGTGCAAATCTAGGATTAGATGCTGTCAGTGTGACTGTAGAGGTGGATATTGCTATGCAGGGTTTACCTTCTTTTACAATTGTAGGTTTGGGAGACAGAGCTGTTGAAGAATCCAAGGAGAGGGTACGGTCCGCTATTAGGAACTCTGGATCAGATTTTCCAGCCCGTAAACTGACTGTAAATTTAGCTCCTGCAGATTTACCAAAAGAAGGTCCCTCTTATGATTTACCCATTGCCTTAGGATTACTTCTTGCCTCAGGCCAAATTACACCACAGATAGATTTTGTAAATTTAGATGAAACTTTAGTAATTGGAGAACTCTCCTTGGATGGATCACTGAGAAAAACAGCAGGTGTACTACCTGTTGCAATTTTGGCTAAAAAAATGGGGTTTAAAAATATGATAGTACCAATGCAAAATGCTCAGGAGGCAGCAGTAATAGAAGACATCAAGGTTTTTGCTTTTGAAAATTTGGCTGATATTCTCAAAGTTTTTCTGCAGCAAAAAGAAACGCAGCCAGTTAAAGCTGAACCAATTAATTTTGACAATAGCTTTTTTGAAAGTGATTTTGCCCAAGTTAGAGGTCAGGAGCAAGCAAAAAGAGCATTAGAAATTGCTGCAGCAGGTGGACATAATATCTTACTCAAAGGTCCACCAGGAGCTGGTAAGACAATGCTTGCAAGAGCCTTTCCTTCAATACTCCCTCCTCTTAGCTTTGAAGAAAGTCTTGAAGTAACTAGTATTTATTCTATTTCTGGGCTTTTGCAAAAAGATTCTCCATTGGTAACACTGAGGCCTTTTAGGACTCCTCATCATACTGCTTCATATGTTGGGATGGTAGGAGGGGGTGGTAATATAAAACCTGGAGAAATATCACTTGCCCACAGAGGTGTTTTATTTTTGGATGAGCTGCCAGAGTTCCCAAGGCAGGTTTTAGAATCCCTTCGCCAGCCAATGGAGGATCATAAAATTACCATCTCCCGGGCAAATGGTTCTTTAACTTTTCCTGCCCAGTTTATCCTGCTTGCTGCCCAAAACCCATGCCCTTGTGGATTTTTGGGAGATAAAAAACATCAATGTTCCTGTATGCCCGGAAGTATTGCTAAATATCAAAGGAGATTATCAGGACCACTCCTAGATAGAATTGATATTTATTTAGAAGTCCCTGCAGTGGAAGTAGAAAAACTTTCTGATATAAAGATGGGTGAGGAGTCAAAGGTAGTCAGAAGTAGGGTGATTAAAGCAAGGGATATCCAGAAAAAAAGATTTGCAGGGAAAATTTTAACAAACTCTGAAATGGGAAGTTTAGAGATTAGACAATTTTGCCAGATTACCCAAGAGGGTTTAGATTTACTAAAAAGGGCAATTTCTTCATTAAGTTTATCAGCCAGAGGTTACCATCGGGTTTTAAAACTTGCTAGAACTATTGCAGATTTAGCAGAGAGTGACAGTATCTTGGCAGAACATGTAGCAGAGGCTTTGCAATATCGGGCAAGAGAAGAAAGTGCATAAGAACCTTTCGCTTCGCTCAAGGACCTTGAGTTCTACGAACATGAAAAACCACGTTCATGTAACTGAACGTGGCGTTTCATGAATAGTGAAATTCACTATTGGCGTAAAAATTAGCCGCCAATTTTGTACATTCCTGTACCACAAACTGAGCATTTACCTTTTGCAGCTTTCTTACCATTTTTCATGGTAACTTGCTCAACGTTTTCTGCGTCTCTTTTTTGGCGACACTTTACACAATACATTTGCATGATCTATTCACCTCCTTTCAAAAATTGAGATTAATCATTTCTTTAGTAACTAAAAAGTAAAGAAGTAACTGACTACCTATTGCCAGGGAGGAAAGTAATGCAATTTTTTTAAGGCTTTTATTAAGGTTTTCCATGTCAGATATTAGCAAGGTTCCTCTCTCTTGAGATCTTCCCTGTGTGGCAACAGAGGAAATACTATAGACTGAGGCTTTTATGTTCTCAGAGTTTCCTTGAGAGGACTGTTGCTTGCCGTAGAGCTGTGTTCTAAGCTGTCTGAACCTTTTGTCTAGATCAGATGCGTGCTTGGATTGATGAATTGCCATACTTTCCGTGCTTGATTGAGCCTAACATAGGCTGAATGAGCCTGTCAAGCACCAACTGAAGCTAAAATTATAGGACTTTCTCTGGAGTTTTTGTAGAACCTTCTATTCTGGCAAAATATTCTTCTCGTGACCTAGTAGCAATTCTTTTAAAATCCTCAGGTGGTTGTAGCCAAGTTTCATAATTTTTGCCATCAACCTCTCTATCAAATTGTTGATCTTCTCTCATCCCTTCTGTTTGTACTTCCAATATCTGGCCTTCCTCAGTTTGAACTTTAGTAGCAATATCTTTGTACCAGCCAAAATCTATTAATTCCCAATCTCTAACTAATTCTCTGTCCTGAGGAGTCAAAACCCAAACAGTTCCATAAACTTCACCAGTAGAATCTTTTTTAATATTGTAACTTTCAAAAGTTTCAGGCCAGTTATCAAGTAATTGTCTTGCAGACAAGGGAGCTGGTGCTGTAATTGAAACCTCATCGGGTACTTGGTCTTTTCTTTGGATACAAAGTGCATATCCTTTTAAAATTCCAGGTTTGCCAACTAGGTCTTTATTACCAGTAATCCATTCCATCATTTTTGGATCACGATTTGCTCCATAACCAAAATAAAGTATCTTTTGCTCCATTACTTTTATTTTACAATTTATTCTACCTTTGGAACATCCTCGAATCTGTAAGGATACAAATGAGGTTTGTCGAATAATCGACTTGCTGGCTCAAGCATTCGTTCAACTTGTTCTGGGGTGCCTTCAAATTGAAATCTTCTAACCTTAAAAACTATTGCCCTATCGTCATTACTTCTTGCGCCAATGTGGTATCTTGCGTCTGGATCAAGTGTTAATAATGGAACAACTTGGTCACCTATTCTGACTTCACATTCTTCATATAATTGAAGGTCGTCGTTTCTCGTTACGTCTACCCAGGGTTTAATCATTTCATCGGTTACAGAATATAAATCTTCATCAAAATAACTACCGATTGTATTGGATTTTAATGATTTTTTTCTTGCTTGTAGTCTTGCTTTCTGATCCGTAAAAGTGGATCTTGCAAAATTTTGTATATCTGCCAAGAGAAGTACTAAGCTTGGATTATGAGATTTACTCATATCTGCTATATTAAGTGAGGCAGTGCTCCCCTTGGAATTTAGGTGTACACGATAACCAGGACCATGCTCTATTTGAGTACTTACTAGAGGAGTTTCTCCAGGAATCAATTCTATTCCTACAGATTCTATAGCTGGCCCACGTTCTAAAAGTACTGTATTTAAATCCATTAGATGTTGAGGCAGTTGTGGACTAAATCCCATTACCTGCAAGAAAGGTTTATCTGTCATAGCTTGTAAGCTTGTTTGTTCAGAACGAACTATTAAACTTTTTTCGTCTGGTTGTGGTGACCCATCTCCTGTTTGTTCTGTTGTCATATGCGAATTATACTCTAAATTTGAGGCTGGTTCAAACTCTCATTGACAAGAAATTGGAGTTTGGGGTATAGTCAAAGAGTAACTTATGTATTCGGATTGGGTTTGGCAGCTTGCACTTGGGGCTGTTTTCGTTTGGGATCTAGGTCTAACAATTATAGTTTTAAGGGAGAGAGGTTTTTTGAGAGATCTTTTTCCAAAGAGTGGCGAAGGGGATGTAAGAGTAAAGTTTGAAGAGGTGATAGACTTGGTTAAAGATTTTGATGGTAAGCTAACGCAGTTAGGTAAGAGGTTTGAAGAATCAGAAAAGGATGGTTTGAAGCATATACAAAAAGTAGGATTGCTTCGCTATAATCCTTTTGAAGATGTGGGTGGAGATCAGAGTTTTACTGTAGCGTTATTAAATAAGGAAGGAAATGGTACAGTAATTACAAGTTTGCATAACAGGTCTGGGACAAGAGTTTTTGCTAAAAAAGTAGTCAGGGGAAACTTTGAAAAACATGAATTCTCTAAGGAAGAAGCACAGGTAATAAAGGAAGCATTGGATTTATAAAATGAACGTAGATCAATTAAAAAGTAAATTTGCAGCTCTTACACAAATTCAACAAATTTTAGTGGTGGTTATTGGAGCAATTGTTTTGTATGGGGTATCTACTGGAGTTTCATATACAATATTCGGTGGATTAAAATCTGGCCCAGATCTTTCAAATTTAACTAGTTCCCTACCAGGTCCTGCCAGTAGTGTGGAAGAAGATAATGAGCCCAAAACTGAAACCTGCCCACTTAACGGAGCTTTGAAATCTAAAAAGGCCAGAGCAGCTTGGGAGCAAAGAAGGCCTTTAGCCGTAATGATTGAAAACCATCAAGAGGCAAGACCACAATCAGGGTTAACTTCCGCAGATATTGTTTATGAAGCAGTGGCAGAAGGTGGGATAACCAGATTTATGGCCATATTTTATTGTAATTTATCTGATGTACAAGTAGGACCTGTAAGGTCTGCTAGGACTTATTATTTGGATTGGTTGGGTGAGTATAACAATCCACTTTATGCCCATGTTGGTGGAGCAAATACCCCAGGTCCAGCAGATGCTTTGTCTCAAATTATTAAATATCAACTTAATGATTTAAATCAGTTTAGTATTGGTTTCCCCACCTTTTGGAGAGATTATCAAAGACTAGGTCATAGTGTAGCTACAGAACATACTATGTATTCCACAACTCAAAAACTTTGGGAAGTGGGTGCAAAAAGAGGTTGGGTTGCTACAAATTCTGCAGGTATTTCCTGGAGTAAGGGTTTTACACCTTTCAAATTTAAAGACCCTTCGACAAGCTCAGGGCAAGTGAAAACTATTACTGTACCTTTCTGGAGTAATCAGTCAGATTATACAGTTACTTGGGATTATAACACTGAGACAAACTCTTATGACAGAAAGCATAGTGGTAGTGCTCATACAGATTTAAATAACAAAAAACAGATATCTGCAAAGGTTGTGGTTGTTCAATTTGAGAAAGAATCTAATGCAAATGATGGCTATCCTGGTAATGTTCATTTGCTTTATGGAACAACAGGCACGGGCCGTGCACTGTTTTTAATGGATGGAAATGTGACGGAAGGAAAATGGATTAAAAAAGATAAATTAAGTAGGACAAGTTATGTTGATGGTAGTGGTAAAGAGATTTCTTTCAACAAAGGTCAAATTTGGATTCAAACTGTCCCGGAAGGATCTAAAGTTACATATTAGTTTTCTGTCCAGAAAGACGGTTAAATGTTAGAAGAGCTTTTTGTATCGCGCGTCAGAGTAAAGGTACTACAATTATTCTTATCCTCCAACGAACCGCTTTTCCATGTCCGGGAAATAGTTAGGCGTGTTGATGAAGAAATCAATGCTGTCAGACGTGAACTTGCTAGAATGGAAAAATTTGGGCAGGTTACCTCTGAATGGAGAGCAAATAGAAGGCTTTATAAATTTAGAAAAGACTATGTTTTTTATAGAGAGTTGCTTTCTCTTGTTGCCAAAAGTGTAGGTTTAGGGGGATCACTTGTTAGAAATAGAGGAAAGCTAGGGAAAATAAAATTTGCTTTTATCTCAACTAGATTTTTTAAAGGAACATCTGGAGCAGATGATGTAGATATTTTAGTTGTAGGTCAGGTAGTTTTGCCTGAACTTCAAGCTCTAATTGCAGATGAGCAGGCCAAAAGAGAAAGGGAAATCAATTACTCTTTTATGGATGAGCCAGAATTTAATTTTAGGGTTAAAAGAAGAGACCCATTTATTTTAAGAGTCTTAATTCAGCCTAAGATAATGTTAATAGGAGATGAAGAAGAACTGCTAGAAGGCGTGTTTGTTTAATGGTATTGTTAAGTTATGAGATCAAGATGGGTTTTGTGGTCGGTCATTTTATTGACCATAATTGCAATTTATATTGATCTTCCAAAATTACCAAATATTCCTTACTCTGGTAAATTTCCTTTAAAGTTAGGGTTGGATTTGCAGGGAGGTGTCCAACTTGTTTTGCAAACAGAGATGGATAAGATAAATCCTGTTGACCGTGACAATGCTTTGGAATCTGCTAAAAATGTAATTGAAAAAAGAGTTAATCTTTTTGGAGTGTCAGAGGCTGTGGTACAAGCATCACATGTGGGCGGAAGCAGAAGAATTTTAGTAGAACTCCCAGGGTTAAAAGACTCATCTGCTGCTGCGAAATTAGTGGGTAGTACTGCTCAGCTTGATTTTAGAGAGATCCCTGCAACGCTGTCAGCTACTGCAACTGCATCGGGTATACCAGCAGTATTTTTTGCCACCCCTACCGGTTTAACTGGAGCAGATCTTAAAAAAGCAGAGGTGACTTTTGCAGGAACTGGAACGAATAGTGGTCCACAAGTAGCAATTCAATTTAATGATGCAGGATCTAAAAAATTTGCAGAAATAACCAAAAGAAATATTGGCAAACCACTTGCTATTTTCTTAGATAATGAACCAATTTCTGCACCAACAGTGCAGCAAGAAATTGATGGAGGTAATGCTGTAATAACTGGCCAATTTACTACTACTCAGGCAAAAGATTTGGTAATTCAACTAAATGCAGGAGCATTACCTGTACCAATTAAAATCTTAGAAGAAAGAAGTATAGGGCCAACACTGGGAGCAATTTCTGTTCATAAAAGCTTAGTGGCAGGGATAATTGGTTTGGTAATTGTCATGTTGTATATGGCACTTTATTATAAACTTTTAGGGATAATTGCAGATATTGCTTTAATAATTTATGCGCTTATTTCCCTAGCAATATTTAAAACTGGTTTCTTTATACTTCCGCCTGTAACCCTAACTCTTGCTGGAATAGCTGGATTTATACTATCTATTGGTATGGCAGTGGATGCTAATATTTTAATTTTTGAAAGAATGAATGAAGAAATGAGATGGGGTAAATCTAAAATTAGGGCATTGGAGTTAGGATTTGAAAGGGCATGGAGTTCTATCTGGGCATCAAATGTCTCATCACTTATCACAGCTGCAATTTTGTATGGAGTAGGAACGTCACTAGTTCGTGGTTTTGCAGTAACTTTAGCAGTAGGAATTTTGGTATCATTATTTACAGCTATTGTTGTAACTAGGACGATGTTGAGGATGATTATTAAATAATATGTTTTTTCAAACAAAGAAGTCACACTATCAACACTTAAAAAATAAATGGACGATCAAGCACAAGGCCCTACAAAATAAACTGTGGAATGCACATGGGGAAACTCTAAATTGGGTTTCTAAAAATTTGCCTACTAAACACTTAGCAGCTGGGGCTTTGGGAGGGTTACTACTTTTATCTGCACCAACTGGCCTTGCTTTAAACCAGCCACTCTCAACAAGTAGCGAGAGTTTATCAAAAGGTGTTGATAAAAATGTTTTGTTGGCAGAGCAACTTAAAAAACAAGTTCCAACAGAGATGAGATCTTTGACTGGTACTGAAGAACAAGCTATTTCGCAAACTTTATCAGATAGTTTTGGCTTTAAAGTAGCTCCTGAGATAGATGGAGTTAGGCTCAATAGATCCTATGGAATGATAGGAGGAGAACAACATCTATATAGATATCCTGGTGATAATTTGCACAAGCATGCAGACACATCTTCTGATTGGGCTATGTATGGAGGATCTGGAATTGCTCCAGGGCTTGGAGCTTGGGGTTATTTTGCACCCTCTGAGGCCCAGTTTACCCAAAAAGATAAACTTCGGGAAAGATATTATATTGCTGTGCAAACATTTTTAGCACCAGGTTTTGCAGAAAATGTTGCCAAATATAGAGACTTTTTTAAGTTTAGAAAAATGTTATTAGTAAATCCTAAAACAGGCCAGGCAGTTGTAACAGATATAGGGGATGCTGGACCTGCGCAGTATACAGGTAAGCATTTAGGAGGATCTCCTGAGGTAATGCAAGAGTTAGGTTTGGCTGGAGGGCCCCGCAAGGGTGCAGTACTTTATCTTTTTATTGATGATCCGAATGATCAAATACCTTTAGGGCCAATAAGTGCGAAAGGAGGATTTTAAATGGCACATTTTTATACCAGGTTTGTCTCTGTAGAGTCAATTGTACAGGAGTTACATAATTTGGATTTATCAGAGGAGGAAAAAATTCACTTAGCAGCACTAATAGATTCTTCAATCCACCATGCAATACTGGATGAGGTTTTAACTAATCTAAAAGCCGATGATAAAAAACTATTTTTGAAACTTTTGGCAGAAGATGAAGAGCATGAGAAAATTATGAAATTTTTGGATGAAAGAGTAGACCATATTGAAGATAAAATAAAAAAGGTAGCTGATGATTTAACAAAAGAGATGCACAAGGATATTAAGGAAGCCAAAGGAAAGATATGAATTTAATGAGGTTTAAGGTCTTCTATTTTCTACTTTCTTTAGTATTAATTTTACCAGGGCTTTATTTTTTGTTAACTTCGGGACTTAAACTTGGGATAGATTACACAGGTGGAGCACTGCTTGAGTATAAATTCTCTACAACTGTTGATACTTTAAAACTAAAAGATCAAGTTACAAGTCAGGGGGTGGAAGTAGGACAAATTATTCAGTCTGGAGAAAATACTTATATTATTAGAACAAAACCTATTGAAGCAGATAAAATAATTTCTATCAAAGAAGCTTTAGCTAAAAATTATCCGGGGTTGCAGGAGCAAAGAGTTGAAAATGTAGGACCTGTTATTGGAAATGAGCTAAAACAAAAAGCAATTCTTGCACTGTTGCTCGCTACCCTTATGATAGTTTTGTATATTTCGTTTTCTTTTAGAAAAGTTCCAAAACCTACATCATCATGGAGATTTGGTGTTGCTGCAATTGTAGCTTTATTTCATGATGTAATTATTGTTTTGGGAGTTTTTGCTATTTTGGGAAAAATTTATGGAGTAGAGATAGATACTTTATTTATTACAGCTCTTTTAACTGTAGTTGGATTCTCAGTTCATGATACTATAGTGGTTTTTGACAGGATTAGAGAAAATCTGACTAAACATATGGGTATGAAATTTAATGATGTTGCAAATTTAGCTGTTATCCAAACAATTGGAAGGTCACTTAACACTTCTTTAACAGTAGTTTTTGTACTTTTAGCCCTTCTACTTTTTGGAGGGGAAACAATTAGGTGGTTTACTGTGGCACTGCTTGTAGGGATTATCTCCGGAACATATTCTTCAATATTTAATGCAACAGCCCTACTTGCCTGGTGGGAAGAAAAACTCGGTCACTAAATATTTTTAACTCTACTTAGTAAATATTCCTTTGTATTTTTAGAAGAATCATCTTGTACTTCTTTAAAAAGTCTTTCTAAAATCTCTCCTACTTTTGGGCCAGGTTTTATATTAAGTTCTTTCATTACATCATTTCCATTTATTTTTAAATCAGAAATAGAGAATGGTTTTTGCAAAACTTCTTTGATTCTTTTTTGAAACTCCTCCATTCTCCAAGAAACTGCTTTTACTGTTCCACCACCCAACCTATCTGCAACTCTTACAGCTAACATATCTTCAATATTTTCAACTCCAATATTTTTTATAAAACGCCTGATAGCACTATCTGTTTGTTTATCATCTAGGGTAAACATATGCCATCTAACTAATCTGTATAATTTATCTGTTTGTTTTTTGGAAAGATTAAATCTTTTAGCAACCTTTAATACTAATTGTCCACCAACAACATCATGATTATAAAAAGTAACATTGCCATCTTTTTCTACCTTTACAGTATCTGGTTTACCAATGTCATGTAAAAGTGCAGCCAACCTGACTAGTGGATCATTTGATGGGCAAAATTTTAAACTGTCTAAAGAGTGTTGCCCAATATCATAAATCCTATCATGTTTTGGACCTTCCTGTTGGAGCCCAAAACAGCGTTCTAGTTCCGGTAATATAATTTTTAAAATTCCTGTTTCATGAAGCTTGACTATTCCTTCTGTAGGATTATCAGTTGAAAGAATTTTGAATAATTCATCGCGCACTCTTTCATTAGCAATATTTTTTAAAAAAGAAGCATTTTGCCTTACAGCATTAAAAGTCTTGTCTTCTATTTCAAAGCCTAACTCTGTAGCAATTCTTATAGCTCTGATTAGTCGTAGGGCATCTTCTTCAAATCTTCTATTGGGGTCTCCGACTGTTCTTATAATTTTACTTTCTAGATCCTTTTGTCCGTCATACGGGTCATGTAGGGTCGGACCCTGATCAGGGTCCGACCCTGGAGTAATTCCCAGGGCTATAGCATTGATAGTAAAATCACGGCGGTTCAAGTCTTCTTCAATTTTATTAGTCCAAGAAACATCAATTGGATGACGGGAGTCTTGATAGACTCCTTCTTTTCGCATAGTGGTAACCTCGTAAACATCATCATCCACAGCTATTCCGACAGTTCCAAATTTATTATCGTAAAACGCTTGGGGAAAAAGTTTTAAAATTTCTTCTGGTTTTGCATCTGTAGTAAAATCCCAATCATTCACCTTTCTTCCCATTAGAAGATCCCGGACTGCTCCTCCAACCAGATAGATTTGGAATCCGCTTTTTTGAAATTTGCTGATTATGTTTTTGACCTTTTCAGGCAACTTAAAATCCATTGATAAATTGTACACCGCAAGCTGCAGTGATACAATTGCGCTGCAATGATTTGGAAAACTCTACCTCAAAAAAATAAAGATTTAATTGAACAACTACTCATAAATAGAGGGCTAAATACTGCTTTACAAAAAGAGAGATTTTTTAATCCAAAAATAGAAGATTTCAAAAAAGATTTAGAAATTAAGAATATTAATATTGCTAAGAAAAGAATTTTAAAAGCTATTAAAAAGCAAGAGTTAATTTTTGTCTCTGGTGATTATGATGTAGATGGAATATGTGGAGCAGCTGTTTTGTATTTAGGGCTTACTTCACTTGGAGCAAAAGTTTTGCCTTATATTCCTCACCGGGAAAAAGAAGGATATGGGCTTTCAAAAATAGGTTTGGAGCAAGCAAAGGAGAAAGGTGCTTCTCTTGTAATAAGTGTAGATTGTGGAATTGTTGATTTTGAAGAGGCAGAGTATGCCAAAAAGCTTGGTTTGGATTTAATAATAACTGACCATCATCAGACTCTGGCAAAAAAGCCAGAGGCTTTTATAATTATTCATTCAACAAAAATGTGTGGAACAGCAGTGGGTTGGTGTTTAGTTAAAAGTTTACTAAAAGAGGGATCAGATGAACTTTTGGATTTGGTAGCTATTGCCACTGTTGCTGACATGATGCCAATGATGGGTTTAAACAGAGCTTTTGTAACCCAAGGACTGGTTAAGCTAAATAAAACAAAAAGAGTGGGTTTATTAGAACTAGCCAGTGATGCTGGAGTGGAGTTAGGAAAAATTGGTGCTTATGAAATTGGACACTACTTAGCGCCTAGGTTAAATGCTGCCGGAAGGTTGGAATCTGCAATGGATGCATTAAGACTTGTCTGTACTAAGGATCGTGCGAAAGCACAAGCTCTGGCAAAAAAACTAGGTAGTATTAATACTCAGCGTAAAGAGTTAACACTTAAGGCAATAGAAACTGCTAAATTAAAAATTATTGAAGAGAAAAAGATTCATGTTTTGTGGGATGAAACTTGGAATCCAGGAATTGTGGGACTTGTTGCAGGTAGAGTTAGTGAAGAAACAGGTAAACCAGCAATTGCCATATCAGTAGGTAGTGAGTTTTCAAAAGGATCTGCCAGATCAGCTAATGGATTAAATATAATAGAAGTAATTAGACAATGTTCGGATATATTAGTTGCAGTAGGAGGACATCCTGGTGCAGCTGGTTTTACAATTCATACTAGCAAAATTGTAGAATTTCAAAAAAGATTAGAAGTTTTAGTAGATGGTAAAGAAACTAAAAAAAGATCCTTGGTAATAGAAGCAAAATTATCCTCTGGTGAAATCAATTTGGATTTGGTAAAAAGATTAGAAGAATTTGAGCCATTTGGGATAGATAATCCAAAACCAATTTTGGCAAGTGACAAAGTAAGATTGACTGATTTAAAAACTGTAGGATCTGGTAAACATTTAAAAGGAAAAGTGGATAATGTTGATTTCATAGCTTTTGGAAAAGGAGATTTGAAAGAAATTTTACAAGAGGGGATTTTGGTAAATGTAGCTTACGATTTAGAAATTGATAGTTTTGGAAATGTAGAAAAACCTCAGCTGATAATTAAGGATTTGCAGTTATGAGGGAAAATGGTTTAGTTAAAAAGGCATACCAATTTGCTTCAATATCGTTAACTGATAAAAAAAGATACTCGGGAGATACTTTTGCACAACATGGTCTTGCTGCAGCAGAGATTTTACAAAAATTTGGTGTAACTGACTCAACAACTTTAGCAGTTGCTGTTTTACATCATGCAGTAGAGGATGGAGCAGCAACCTATGAAGATATAAGTCAAGAATTTGGTTTAGAAATTAGCTCGATGTTAAAAACTTTAGAAGGTTTGGAGATTATTAAGCTCACTAAAACTGATCAGGTGCAATATGTAGAGAATTTAAGAAAGATGTTTTTATATTTAGCAAAAGATTTAAGGATAGTTTTAATAAAGCTAGCTGATGTAGCTGATAACTTAAGAACTTTGAAGTTTATTCCTAAATACAGACAAAGGTATATAGCTAAACAAGCCTTGGAGATTTTTGCACCAATGGCTGAAAGATTGGGTATTGGAGAGCTAAAAGGACAAATCCAAGATTTAGCTTTTCCATTTGTATATCCAGATGAGTATATTACTACAAGGAAATTGTTACGTTTTAGCGCAGGGCGTCTTAATAAAAGATCACAGAAAATAAAAGCTGATGTATATAAGGCTCTTAAGGCAGAAAAAATCCATTTCAGAATAGAAAGTAGAGCAAAACATATCTATTCACTTTATATGAAACTAAAGAGGCCAGAAATTTCTTTTGATGTATCCAAAATTTATGATCTGATGGCATTTAGAATTATTATTAAAAACACTGAGGATTGTTACAAAGTATTGGGAATAATTCATAATATTTGGAAGCCAATGCCAGATCGTATGAGGGATTATATTTCTTCGCCTAAACCAAATGGTTATAGATCTATTCATACCACTGTCTTTGGTCCAAACAATGAACCATTTGAAATACAGATTAGGACCGAAGAAATGCATGAAGATGCAGAATATGGGATAGCTGCTCATTGGCACTATGATGAGTCCAAATCATCAACTGATACAGAGTTTTTAAATAAGGGAACTATAATGGATAAAGAAAAACTTGCGTGGGTATTAAATTTAAGAAAATGGCAAGAAGAAGTTACAGATAATGAAGAGTTTTTAAAAACTATTAAAACAGATTTTTTTGGACCCAGAATTTTTGTGTTAACCCCAAGAGGTGATATAAAAGACTTACCAGTGGGGGCTACGCCTATTGATTTTGCCTATAGTATACACACCTTTTTAGGAGATAAGGCAGTGGGAGCAAAGGTTAGCGGCAAAATGGTATCCTTGGATCATAAATTAAAAAGTGGGGATGTAGTGGAAATTTTAGTTTCCAAAGATAAACACAAAAAACCAAGCAGGGATTGGTTAAATTTTGTCATGACAACTTACGCCAGAAAGAAAATAAAATATTCTCTCTCTAAATAAAATTATCTAAAAAGACCTCCCAGAAGAGTGCCTAACAAGGCACTAGTTAACAAGAGGCCCAATAAAATTTGAACTCTTTTTAAATCAATAGTTTCTACTTTTAACATGTTAAATTATTTTAATACTTCCTCTAATCTTTTGTCAACTTGGCAGGCTCTTTGCAGAGCTCGTGTATTAATTCTTTCATTTAGATCTCTGAAATCCCTTGTATCAATTTGATGTTGCCCAGCAATTTTTCTTGCTTCGTCAGTTCTGCCAGTATTAGTTCTTAACCTATCAACATACCAAACTCCAGGAATAGTTGACTCTTCTTCACCACGTACAACTCTTTCTGCTTGAGCGAGTAACTTAATTCCTAAAATAGCACGACTTTCTATACTCATATTTTCTCCACAAAAAACCTCCACTTAATTTGCGGAGGTATATGTTGATTTTTATCACAAAACCAACCTCCGCTTTAAGCGAAGGTAAAGAAGAACAAAAATGTTCTTTGGTTTTGCATTATCTTAAATATAATAAAGATCTTTGATCTTGTCAATGCAGGAGTGAAGCTGCTATTATGCAAAGATGCGGACTTTAATTCTAGAATGCAATAAAAAAATAGGTGAGGAAGTTACCATTGCTGGATATGTCCAAACTAGGCGTGATCATGGAAAAATTATTTTTTTGGATATTCTTGATAGAACTGGGCTTGTACAAGTGGTAATATCCCCAGGTGTCAAGCTAATTCACCCCCCAGGTGTCCAGGATGTAGTTTGTATTATAGGTAAGGTCAATAAAAGGCCAGAAAATTTAGTTAACGAAAATCTACCAACTGGCGAAATTGAAATTTATTCAGAAGATATTGAAGTTTTGTCAAAAGCTGCAGAGTTACCATTTGACATGGGGGGTAAAGATTTGGATTTGCAACTCCCAACACTTTTAGATTTTCGAGGTTTAACATTACGTCACCCAAAAATTAAAGCTATTTTTAAAGTGCAGGAAGTAGTTATAGATGCTTTCAGACAAGCCTTAAAACAAAAAGATTTTACAGAGTTTCAAGCACCAGTTATTATTCCTCAAACTGCAGAAGGTGGAGCAGAAGTTTTTGAAGTTAAATATTTTGAGCATAAAGCATTCCTTGCTCAAAGCCCTCAATTCTATAAACAAATTCTAGTACCGGTGTATGAAAGAGTTTTTACTGTTAACAAAACCTTAAGAGCTGAACCTTCTATTACAACAAGACATTTAGCTGAGGTTACCACTTTGGATGCAGAATTTGGTTTTATTGATAGCTGGGAAGATTTGATGGATATGGCTGAATACACTATCAAGTTTATATTTGAGAGAGTGGTTAAGGAGAACAAAGACATCTTACAAATGTATGAAACAACTATTCCTAAAGTCTCTGAAAAAATCCCTCGTATAAAATTGAGAGAAGCCCAAGAAATAATCTTTAAAAGAACTGGTAGGGATAACCGTAAAGAACCAGATTTACAACCAGAAGATGAACGCGAAATCTGTAAATGGGCTCTTGAGGAAAAGGGATCAGATTTAGTATTTGTCACGCATTACCCTGTTAGTAAAAGACCATTTTATACACATGAGGATCCTCAAGATCCAGGATACACTTTGAGTTTTGATTTAATTGGCCGTGGTACTGAATGGTTAACTGGTGGGCAAAGGATAAATGATCTAGATACTTTAGTTGAGAAAGCCAAAGAAAGAGGAATTGATTTACAAAAAAGTGAGCTTTATATTCAAGCTTTTAAATATGGGATGCCACCAGAAGGAGGTTTTTCTTTTGGGTCTGAAAGAATTGTAATGCATATTTTAGGATTAGCTAATATAAGAGAAGCTTCTTTATTTCCCAGAGATATGGAAAGAGTGGATATCCACCTAACTGAGCAAAAGTGAAATATTATCTTTATGCCCTTATCCTAATTTTGTCTGCTGCAGGTGCTACTTTAGTAGTACCATTTTTTGCATCTATCTCGCAAAACTCTTTAACATTTCTGCAAATTCCTCAAAACTATTTACCTCAAGTTGCTGGTATAGAAAGTGTAAATTTAATACCTGTAAATTTGGGCCAGAAAGTACCAGAACTTGGGGCAAGGTCTGTATTAGTCAAAGATATAGCAACTGACACCATTTTGTATCAAAAAGATGTAAATTTCCCAGTTCCTATTGCCTCAACTACAAAAATTATGACTGCCTTAATTGGAAGTAGTTATTTTAAACCAAATTCTATTTTGACTGTGGAAGACTCACCTGAAATTTTGGGTTCTAAAGTAGGTCTTGTTAGAGGTGAGGTTTTGAGTTTTAGATCTGCTCTTTATGCAATGCTTTTAAATTCTGGTAATGATGCAGCTTTCGCTATTGCTGAAAACTATCCTGGGGGTGTTTTAGGGTTTATCTCAACTATGAATAAAAAAGCTCAAGAGTTAAATTTAAGAAATACTCATTTTGATAATCCTGCAGGTTTTGATAGTCCTAATCATTTTGCTTCAGCAGCAGATCTGGCTGTCATTACTCAAGAAGCTCTAAAAGATCCTGATTTGTTAAGAATATTTGCTACAAAAGATACGATAATAACTTCCTTGGATCAAAAATATACCCATAATCTGCAAAATCTTAACAAGCTACTTTGGAACGTACCCGGAGTTTTGGGAGTAAAAACTGGTTTTACAGATGCAGCAAAGGAAAATCTAGTTACTTTGGTAGAAAGGGATGGGCACAAAGTTTTAACTATAGTTTTAGGTTCTGATGATAGATTTGGTGAGAGTACAAAGTTGATTAATTGGGTTTTTCAAAACTTCACTTGGAGTTCTCAAGATATGAATCACTAATGGCTGTGACGTAGGCTGTAAAATTTGGACCACTAAAAACATACACAGGTTCAAGGTAGGGAAAATAAGTATCTGCTTGGAAATAGGCAAGACTGACTTCTGTGATAGAAACATTACTTGTGCTGGGGGGAATAATCACAATAGCTTTTCCTTGTTGTAAATTTGTAAAAGCATCTTGGGTTGATTTTAAAGGATAAGTAGCAAAAGAACTTGTATCAACAGTCCAATAAGTAAAATCCAAAGACAAATAATTTCCAACCTCTGTTGCTGATTTTGTTACTTGGGCAGTAACTAAAGACTTATCTTGCTTGGGCGTAACAATATTTTTTTGATCTATTTTATCTGGCCAAAGTGAAAGTTGAGCTGTTTTCTTATCACTATCTAAAAAAATTACTTTAAAAGGACCATTTTTTAAAGCATCATTTAAAACTCCTAATTGATTCAAAAATATTTTTAATCCATTTATAAGCTGCTCTTGATTATCAGTAATGGTTGTTTGGGCTGAAGCACTGGCTTGTTTTATAAAAGAAAAATTACCAGTATCTAGATCAGCAGTAAGGCTAGAGTCAGGATTTGAATATTTATATTTGGTCTCAGTAAGGATTTGAGGGTTGGGATCTAGATTAAGCTTTGTAGCTAGACTCTGACTTCTTTCATTTGCCAAGAGCGTAGCTGTAGTTGGGGGCATGATAAAAACTTTTCCGATACTTCCAAATACTGGTAAGTTGCCTGTTGTTGTATCTATTGAATAAGAGAAGTTGGAAGAAGAGACAGTGGAAGAAGGAAAGTTGGGAATCTTTAATACTCCAAACTTTGGATCTGCCTTTTCCTCTACAGGAGGAAGGGAAGAAAGATAATTAGCGTACCAGATTCTGAAACCTACAAATGTACCACTTCCCACAAAAGTAACAATAAAAAAGGCAAGAATAAAAATCCTTGTTATTTTAGAAACTTGAGTTAGAGTCATGGCAGTTATGTAGTCATTATACAAGATTAAGTGTGCTTGGTATAATGTGGTGTATGAATGTTAGAGTGAACAAAGTTCCTCTTCGAGTGAGAATTGCTCCGTCACCAACAGGATCACCCCACATCGGTACTGCTTGGCAAGCACTTTTTGATTATGTGTTTGCTAAGAAAAATAATGGGAAATTCATTCTAAGGTTAGAAGATACAGATAGGGTAAGGTATGTCCCTGAAAGTGAGCAGGAAATTGTGGATACATTGAATTGGTTAGGATTTATCATTGATGAAGGTCCGGATAAGGGAGGAGAATACGGACCATATAAACAATCCCAAAGACTGAATTTATACAAAAAATATGTTAAGGAGCTTTTGGATAAAGGTTTAGCTTATGAGGAAGAGGGTGCTGTAAAATTTAAGATTCATAAAGAAGGCCAAACTAAATATCATGATTTAGTAGGTGAGAGGGATATAGTGATTGAAAATTCAACACAAGAGGATTTTGTTATTTTAAAATCTGATGGATATCCAACATATAATTTTGCCAATGTTATTGATGATCATTTAATGGAAATTTCTCATGTCATCCGTGGTAATGAATATATTTCTTCAATGCCGAAGTATATTCAACTATATTCTGCTTTTGGTTGGACCCCGCCTCAATTCGCACATCTTCCCTTACTTGTAGGATCTGATAGAGCAAAACTATCCAAAAGGCATGGGGCAAAAGGAGCATTAGAATATAAAAAAGAAGGGTACTTAAAAGAAGCTTTAATAAATTTTTTAGCATTACTGGGTTGGTCACATCCCCAAGGTCAGGAAATATTTAGTTTAGAAGAAATGATTGAAGTTTTTGATTTTAAAAATTTTAATTCCTCCTCTGCTTTTTTTGATGAGGCAAAACTAGAATGGATGAATGGTGAATACATAAGACGTATGTCTGATGAAGAGTTGGAAAGTAGGTTAGATGAGTTTTTAGTTGACCATCCAGCCAAAGGAAAACTAGCCCCAATCATTCCACTGATTAAGGAACGGATCAAAAAGTTGTCAGATTTCGTGCCTTTAACAGATTTTTTCTTTGAAAAACCGGAATACGAAAAAGAAGTTTTTACAAAGATTTTAAAAGGCAAAGGTAATTTAAAAGGTGTTTTGTCAGAAATTTTAAAAACTTTAGAAAGTTTGGATAAACCTTGGAAGACAGAGAACTTTGAAAAAGCTTTTAGGGATTTAGCCCAGAAGTTAGGACTTTCAGCGAGTGAGATATTTCAATTAATTAGGGTTGCTATTTCGGGTCAGAGTATAACTCCTCCACTTTTTGAAAGTATTAAGATCTTAGGTGAAGAGGAAACTATTAAAAGGATACAACAAGTAGTATCCCTCTTGTAAGTTAGTGGTATTTTTTGTATAGTCGTGATAGAATTCCCTCAATCTTTTATGGAATCAGACGGTAAACTAAAATTAATAATTGTTGGTTTAGTGCTAGCTGCTTTTGCAATTGGTTATTTTGTAATTGCACAGAGGGTACAAAGGAGCCAAACTACAACTTCTGTTGATGTTGTGGAGCAAAGACCAACACCTGTTCCAATTTCCTCAGCTTTACCTTCTCCTATGCCAACACCAGTTGCAGGACAAGGTGATCTAAAAGGAGTTAATTCTTTACCAAATACTGGATTTCCGCTACCTTTGGCTGGTGTGTTTGCTACATCTGCTGTAGTTTCCGGCTGGTTTTTAAGAAAATTTCCTCACTAAGTTAATTTTAATAATTTTATCATCATCTGATGCAGGACTACCTCTTCCATCTTTATTACTTGTTGTAATATAGAGCATTCCATCTGGTCCAATAACTATATCTCGTACTCTACCAAATTGATTTTTAAAATGTTCTTTTAGATCTGTTACTTGATTATCTTGGATAATGGCTTCATAAAGAGTCTGTCCCCTTAATCCTCCAAAGAAAAATGAGTTTCCTACAAAAGCAGCTCCAGCAGGGGCCCAAGTTGTAGAACCAGAGTTTTTAACAGGTTTTTCCATGCCAGGTTTTGTTTCATCTCCCTGTATAATAGACCATCCATAATTTTTACCCTGTTGTATTAGATTTATTTCATCTAGTCCAGATAGAGCACCAGATCTTCCATGTTCTGTTTCCCAGAGTTTACCACTACTATCCCAAGCAATTCCTTGGGGATTTCTATGGCCGTATGAATAAACTTCCACCTTCCCTTCAGCGTTAACTCTTAATATTTTTCCAGCCAGGGAATTTTTATCTTGAGCAAGAGAGGGCTCTGAAGCATCACCAGTTGTGATGTAAAGTAATTTATCTGGACCAAATTTCAACCTACCACCATTGTGGTTTGAAGCACCTGGAATTTTATCTACAATAGTTTGTTCATCTGATAATTTTTGATCTTTGTAGATCATCTTCACAACACGGTTTAAAGTATTATCTCCATTTGCCTGATAGGTATAGTAAAGATAAACAAAATAGTTACTGGAAAAATCTGGATCTAAGGTAATTCCAAGTAATCCTCCTTCACCAATTTCTTTAACTTGGGTCAGCGTTGCAATAGGAGTCAGATTACCACTGCTGTCAATCAGACTTACCCTACCAAACCTTTCAGTAACTAGTATGCTTTTGTCAGGTAAAAAAACTATGCCCCAAGGTGTATCTAAATTTTTGGCAATTACGGTAAACTCTTCTGTAGTTTGTGGGGTAGGAGTAGGTGAGGCTTGGATTGGTTGTGGATTAGGATTAGTAGTAACAGAAGGTTTATTAGAGTTTATATAAAACAATCCTGAAATTGCCAAGATGACTAAAAGAATAAAAATAGGTTTCATTATTTGATTATAACTTTTCTTTTTAAGAATGGTGTAAGATAATTTTCAAGCTGGCTCTGGTTGACTATGTTGGAAATTATTACAGCATTTAAATTTAAGATCTTATAGTGATATAATCTGCGTCTATGACCTTAGAAAATAAACCAAACAATTTAAGCTATTCAGGCTCTAATTTTCTTAAAGACCTAGAACGTAAGTGGGGAGGGAAATTATATATGGCAGTAGCACCTACTTATACAGAAAGATTGAAAGATATATCAGCATTGGCGTACCCTTCTTTAGGAGTAGTTTATGACTATAATATTAAAGAAGAAAGACATCCAGGTACTATTTCCATTTCAGGCAATATCGCATCAGATTTCAGAGAGCATCTGATTACAAGTATGCCTCATGTAGGGGAAGCTCAGAGTAGAGTACATCTTTTAGCTGATCCTTTTTGCAGAGGAGTACTTTATGATAGAGTTAATAATTTTCTAAAAGCATGTGCTCAAACACCAGATGATGATAAATCCTTTGCCGTAGATGACCAACTACCTTTTGAATTAGACGGACCAGATGGTATCATGTTTGCAATTCCATTTGCTCTTCCCAACCTAGGAGCTTACTTTGAGTATGCAAAGACAAAAGCAGGATCTCTAGCAAAACAACTAGACTTAATAGAGAAAGAGAGATCTCAATTTGAAGAAGAATTTAAATTAGGAATGGAAAGGTTTAAGAACTACATTCAACTAGCAGATAAAGATAAAGACGGAGATTTACATTCTATTATCCAAGTAATAAGTAGAATTGCATTAGCTCATTACTTGCTTAATCTTAAATCTAAGGGATCAGGATTGTTATTTTAAAAAGCTGTGGGTATTAGACCAAGTTCGGGCTTTTTTTAATGCAAATTTAAGGGAGTATTTCAGGTTTAATTTTATTTGCTAGGTATTTAGCATCTTCTGCAACCCCGCAAAGTAAGAAAGATTTATATTTAGAAAGCCATCTTAATGTTATTCATAATTAATTCCCACTTCCGAGGTGGATTAGCTTGACACCTCGGGATTTTTGGATAGTTTTGTGCCTAGCTGCGGGACTTGGATTCGGACCAAGATAAATAGCTTCAGAGGCTATTGTCCTACCATTAGACGATCCCGCAATCTGGTGGATATTATACAGTATAATACTCTTGTGAAACCTATTTTTATTCTTTTAATTATCTTAGCAATTTCAGGATTAGCATATATTAATTCTAATAAACCTTCTGTTACTACTAATCCAACAACCCAAGTTTCTCCAAGTCCTACTCCACAAAATACAGAAGAGTTTACAGTGATTGCCAAAAATTTAGACACACCTTGGGCAGTAGCATTCTTACCTGACAAAAGTATATTAGTTACTGAAAGATTTGGTAGAGTAAACCTCATTGATAGCAGTGGTAATCTGACTCCTATTGCAACACTCACACAAGTTAAAGAAATTGGTGAAGGAGGTTTACTAGGAATTACCCTACACCCAGATTTTTCTAATAACCATTTTGTTTATCTTTACTACACATATCAAGCAAATGGTAATGATACTTTAAACCGAGTTGTTAGGATGACCTATCTTGATCAAAAATTATCTGATGAAAAAATTATTGTAGATAAAATCCCAGGTGCTTCAAATCACAATGGTGGCAGGTTAAAATTTGGTCCAGATAAATTACTTTATATCACAACTGGTGATGCTTCAGAACCCTCTCTTGCTCAAGATAAAAATTCCCTGGCTGGAAAAATATTAAGAGTTAACTCTGAAGGGAAGGTGGAAGTTTACTCATACGGCCATAGAAATCCCCAGGGAATTGCTTGGGATAGTAGTGGTAAACTCTGGGAAACAGAACATGGAAGATCTGGTGCTCTATCTGGACTAGATGAAATAAATCTAATACAACAGGGTAAAAATTATGGATGGTCT
>Ga0080064_1003376_pt1 | contig 23251 bp, 17 predicted proteins | sample Subgrocontami54m_FD_69260 | JGI IMG/M metagenome (GOLD analysis project Ga0080064, IMG submission 69260) | Subsurface groundwater microbial communities from S. Glens Falls, New York, USA - GMW46 contaminated, 5.4 m (SPADES assembly) (version 2) ...
CTAGTGTCCTGAGTCGGAAGTTCGTCACATCAAAATCGGTGCAATTCGATCGGTAAGCCTTTCTTTTGCAATGTTCGCTGGCCGAGATATATTCGACGAATTAATGACTCAGGACACTAGAGCATTTTCACAATTGGTGTAGACCATACCAAGTGGCTGTCATCCCGAGCAAGGCGAGGGATCTGCACTTTCTTCGTCGCCCCATTTGCAGTAAATCGTGGTCTACACCAATACGAAAAATGCTCTAGAACCCATACAATCGGGCGGGATTTTCCACGAGAATTGTCTTGCGCAAAGCCGGTTCCGGCGCCCAGGAGGAGAGCAGATTGAGCATGTGGCCATCGTCAATCCGCTGCAGTGGAGAGATATCCGTAACTGGGCGCTTGGCCCGCTCCTCTGCCTCCGGCGGATGCGGCCAATTACTGCCCCAGATAATGCGCTGCGGGTTTGCAGCAATGAGCGCTTTGGCAAACGGCAGCACGTCGGGATAATCGGGCCGTTCGGTCGACATGTTATACGCGGCGGAAACCTTCACATACGCCTTTCCCGCACGGACCAGGCCCAAAAGGGTTTCAAATCCAGCCTGACCAAGGCCGAGCGACGCCTGAGCGCCGCCGAAGTGGTCGATCACCACGGGAACCGGAGCCGCCATAATTTCCTTTTGCAATCCTTCGATGACCGAAAGCCGCGTGTACATCTGAATGTGCCATTTCCGTCCGCTGACCCGCTGGACCGCGGTTTGAAAGCTTTGCAGGGCGGCGGCAGGATCTCTCTGCCCGAAGGTTTCGAAATTCAGGCGAATACCGCGCACGCCGGCCTTGTGCATCGCGTCAAGCTGCGCGTCCGATGTTTTGTCGTCGATCACGGCGACTCCCCTGGCGCGCGAGCCGAGTTGACGCAGCGCATCGAGCGTGCAGGAGTTGTCCGTGCCGTATACGCTCGGATGAACGACGATGATGCGATCCATGTGCAGCGCCCGATGCATCGCTCGGGTTTCATCCACCGAAGCCGCCTCGGGCGTATAAGTCCGGCCGGACCAGAAGGGAAACTTTTGTGGATCGCCGAAGACGTGCGTGTGGCAATCGCAGGCGCCCGCCGGCATCGCGAAGCTCAAGGGAGTGGACGGCTGCGAAGCAGCGGCATGCACTGCGTCAGTGTGGCGAAGAAGCGCCGTCGCTCCGGCGGCGAGCGAACTAAGCAGGACCGTGCGTCGGGTTATCATGTCAAAACTCTCCTTGTCTCAGCCTTGTTTTCGTTCCAGCTCCGCCCACCGCGCATAGAGCTTATCGACGTTTTTCTCGATCTCTTCCAGTTGAGCGCAGATGCTCTGAAGACGGGGCCCATCGCTCAGGATCGACGGGTCTTCCAGCGCCGCGCGTTTCGCCTGCAGCTCCTGCTCCGCCTTGGCGATGTTCTCTTCGATGGTGGCAAACTCGCGGGCCTCCATATACGAGAGTTTTTTTCTTACCACTGCTGGCTGGCTGATATCTACTGCGGCACGTGAGCGCCGGGCGTCGGCTGCCGCCGTGGTTGTGGCCTTGGTCTGTTGGGATTGTTGCCACGCATCCCATTGCAGGTAGTTGGCAAAACGTTCTGTCCCGCCTCGGCCATCGAACCCAAGCACCACGGTTGAGATACGGTCCAGCATGTAACGGTCATGCGTGACCAACACCAATGCTCCGCGATATTCCAGCAGGCTCTCCTCCAGTATTTCCAGAGTCGGAATATCCAAATCGTTTGTCGGCTCATCCAGCAACAGGACGTCCGCCGGTTCCAGCATAAGCTGCGCAATCAACACCCGTGCACGCTCCCCGCCGGAAAGCCGGCCGACGGGCTGTTGCAGGTCCTCACCGGAAAACAGGAACCTCGCTGCCCATGATGCGACGTGAATCACTTGCTCCTGATAAATGACGGAATCGCTATCCGGCGCGAGAGCCCGGCGCAGAGTCACCTCCGGGTCCAGTGCGCGATTCTGGTCGAAGTACACAATCCGCAACCGGTCCGCCCGGCGAATCTCTCCGCCTGTAGGCTCGATGTCTCCGCGCAACAGACGAAGCAGCGTCGTTTTGCCGCTTCCATTTGGGCCGGCCAGTCCCACTCGCATTCCCGCCTTGACGGTGAAATCAACGCCTTCGAACAGGGTCCGATTACCAATGGCATATGAAACACCCACTAGGCTGATCAGGTCTTTGGTTTGCCGGTCAGTCGCTGAAAAGTCGATCTTTACAGAAGAGCTGCGGCTCCTTGCGTTCAGATCCGCTAGTTCGCTGATCAACTCGTGAGCATTATTGATTCGCGCCTTTGCTTTGGTCGCCCGGGCCTTGGGACCACGACGCAGCCACTCCATCTCGGTGTGGACGCGGTTTGCGAGGGCATCCTGCCGCTTCCCCTGAGCATGTAGGTATTCCTCTTTCAACTCTAGAAACCGGCTGTAGTTTCCCTTTACTCGCAGCAAGCCATCCAAATAAATACGATTTAGCTCAACGACATCGGTCGAGACGTTTTCCAGAAAGTAGCGATCGTGGCTGACCACCACACACGCAAACGGCGCATTCTGAAGAAGTGTTTCGAGCCATTGAATCCCGGAAAGGTCCAAATGGTTGGTCGGCTCGTCCAGCAGCAGAATGTCCGGCTCCTGGACGAGTGCCTCGGTAATTGCGAGGCGCTTGCGCCAGCCGCCCGAGAGTTCCGCCGTAAGCGCTTCAAAGTCCGGAAATTCCGAGCGGCCAAGGCACTCGGCCAATCGGGAAGGACGGTCCGCATCCGGCACGGCCGCTTGCTTGAGAGCGCTCTCGATCACCGATCGGACTGTTTCGCCGGGTGCGAATTCCGAAATCTGAGCAACGCAACTGATCCTGGCGCCCTTCCGTGTCGCTACTTCCCCGGTGTCTGGCTCTACGCGGCCGTATAATATCTCAAGCAATGTCGACTTGCCCGATCCATTCGGACCGATCAGCGCGACCCGATCACCCTCGGAAACAGTGAACGAGATATTTTCGAAGAGCGGGGCAACCCCGTACTTCTTCGATATTCCTTGTGCATTGATGATCGGAATCAAACTGCTCGTCTCCTGTGTTAAGCATACACGCCAAACAGACTCAGCGATCAGACAGGCAGTCATAACGTGATATACTTATCTTGCGCTTAGTACCGCGGTTGTGTGGTGCGGTTGCTCGGATTGAGCATCGGATCTGAAAAATCCCGCCTCTTAATTCTGCCGTGGAAGAGTAACTGCGAGTGCAAATGGGACGTTGATTTAGCTTTCCGATATCCCATCGTACAATTTCACCTTCGGCGCGGCTGTTTCATTAAACTATTATGCTTTCTCTGAACAACGTATCCATGCGCTTCGGCGCCAAGCTTCTGTTCGAGGACGTCACCTGCACGTTCCTCCCGGGGCGCCGCTACGCGATCACCGGCCCGAATGGCGCCGGAAAATCGACGCTCATGAAGATTTTGACGGGCGAGATCGAGCCGTCCAAAGGGTCGGTCACGCGGCCGAAGAAGCTCGGTATCCTGCGCCAGGACCAATTTGTCTTCGACGAGCTCCGTGTGATCGATACCGTTATCATGGGCAATCCCGTGCTGTGGAAAGCTCTGGAACAGCGCGACGCTCTCTACGAAAAGTCCCACGACGCGCTGACCGATGAAGACGGCATGCGACTCGGCGAGCTTGAAGGGATCGTCGGCGAAGAAGGTGGTTACACGGCGGAGTCCGATGCCGCGGTGCTGCTCGAAGGCTTGGGAGTGGAATCGAAGCTCCATGAGCGCAGGATGGGCGAATTGCAGGGAGGCCAGAAGATTCGCGTCCTGCTGGCGCAAGCGCTTTTCGGCAGCCCGCCGGCGTTGCTGCTCGACGAGCCTACCAATCACCTGGATCTCGATTCGGTACACTGGGTCCAGGAATATCTGAGCCACTACGAAGGTGTGCTGATCGTTATCTCGCACGACCGGCATTTTCTGAACAGCGTCTGCACTCATACGGCTGACATCGACTACGAAACGGTCATTATGTACACCGGCGGGTACGACGACATGTTCGTGGCCAAGACACAGATCCGGTCTCGCATCGAAGCGCAGAATGCGCAGCGCGATAAAAAGATTGCGCAGTTGAACGAGTTCATCGCGCGGTTTTCGGCGGGCACACGTTCTTCGCAGGTAACCTCGCGCAAGAAGGAAGTCGAAAGGTTGCAGTCCGCAGAACTGGCACGGTCGAATATACAGCGGCCATACATCCGTTTTGAAATGAAGCGGCCATCGGGGCGGCATCCGCTGGAGGCGAAGGAAGTCGCGAAATCCTACGACGATCTGAAAGTGATCCAACCCTTCACCGTAAGTGTCTCGCGCGGGGAAAAGATTGCCTTGATGGGCCGCAACGGAACGGGCAAGACCACGCTGCTGAAGTCGCTGATCCGCAACGCGCCAGGGCACGTCGATGATGCGGATCGGCAATTTGCGATTGACGGAGGCACGATTGCGTGGGGGCACGAAGTGGCCGTGGGCTACTTTGCGCAGGACCACACCGATTCAATCGTCAAGGGAACGACGGTGCTCGATTGGCTGCGCCAGTTCGATCCGCAAGCGGGGCAGGAGGAACTTCGCGGCCTGCTCGGTCAGATGCTGTTTAGCGGCGAAGACGCCCTGAAACCCACGGACGCGCTTTCCGGCGGTGAGTCGGCGCGGCTGATCTTCTGCCGGCTGATGTTGCAGAAACCGAACTTCCTGGTGCTCGACGAGCCGACCAACCACCTAGACCTGGAATCCATCAACGCCCTGAACATCGCCTTGCAGCGTTATCAAGGTACGGTCCTGCTGGTTACTCACGATCACGATGTGATCGACGAAGTGGCCACGCGGATCTGGCACTTCGAAGGCGGCCGCATCCACGACTTCAAAGGCACGTACGCCGAGTATTTGGGAGTCCCGCAAGAGAAGCCGTTCGAATCGGAAGTGTTATCAAGGTAAGACGGTTTTTTCCCTTCCTCGAGAGCCTGGTCCTGTTCGGGCATAGCCAGTTTTTGTTTCCCTCTTTTCGTTATTTCATTCCCGTCTGCGCAACCCATCATCAGGCCCTTGAAATCTTTGCGGAGGACAACCCTGTGGGTGTATACTCCAACAGCCGGAAGGCGGTTTCCGGGGCGGCTCGTCATCACAAAAGTATATAGAGCGGAGGAACTGCTATGAGCGATAGCCGTTTGGTGCGGCGAAAAGTAGGTTCTTGCGTGCTCGCCGGTATTTTGGCCGTACTCGCAGCGTTTGTCCTGCACTCCAGGGAGGATATTCGCGCCGAATTCTTCAATCTGCTGAATCATCCGAATTTCGATCTGCCAGCAAGCTCGGGGGCTTCCGTGTTTGCGGCCAGTGGATCGACGCTAGGATCGGCGGGACGAATCCAGGCAACGGTAAATTCATCGCGTCAGATTCAGTTTGGGGCGAAGCTAATCTTCTAGCTTCCGATTCGCAAGATCACAGCGGTGGTTGATTCTCGATCGTGTGGTCTCGATCCGTTAGACATGAAGGAGAGCCGGCATGAGAGGCATCGCTTTGAAGTTCACTGGATACAGAGTTGTGGGTTTTCTTTGGATTGGACTTTCCATATTCAGCGTGGCCGCGATGGCGCAAACGACCACCGGGGCTATTCTCGGAAGTGTTAAAGACGGGACGGGCGCCGTACTTTCGGGAGCGGAAGTAACCGCACTGAATACCGCCAGGGGCGAGAAGCGCTCGACCAGTACGAATGAACAAGGCCGATTTCTGCTTCCCGAACTACCCTCCGGATCGTACGAAATTACGGTTACGATGGCGGGCTTTGATACCTTGATCCGAACCGGAATTACGCTGGCCGTGGGTCAGCAGGCGATCCTGACGCTTCCCATGACGGTAGGCGCGGTCAACCAGCAAGTGACGGTTACCGGCGAGGCTCCGATGGTGAATACCACGGAAGGAGCAGTTTCAGGGCTGGTCGAAGAACAGCGCATCAAAGATTTGCCGCTGAACGGACGGGATTTCACACAACTGGCGCTGGTGGAACCGGCGGTCATGAGCGTGCGAAATACCTCTGCCGCGCCCAACAAGGGGTTCGGAACCAGAATCTCGATTGCAGGATCGCGTCCCGACCAGACGGGTTGGCTGCTCGATGGCATGAATATCAAAAGCTTCTCGGGCTTTGGCACTCCGGCAAGCGCTTCCGGACTTCTCCTGGGAGTAGATGCGGTGCGCGAATTTCAGGTGCTGACCACGAATTACAGCACGGAGTTCGGCGGAACCAGCGGCGGGGTGATCAACATGGTTACCAAGTCGGGAACCAACGGCCTCCACGGGTCGGCTTATGAATTCATGCGCAATAACGTGCTGGATGCGCGAAACTTCTTCGATATACAGAAGCCGCCTTTCAAGCGCAACCAATTTGGATTTTCGGTGGGTGGACCGATCCGGAAGGATAAGACCTTCTTCTTTGGGAATTTTGAAGAACTCAAAGCGCCCTTGGGATTGACCTCAAAGGCATTCGTTCCCGACGCCAATGTTCGCGAGGGACTGATTCCGGCCGCGGGTGGCACGCTGCAACGAGTGCCCATCGCCCCGGAAATCGCCCCATACTTGAAGATCTGGCCTCTGCCGAATGGCCCGGCATCTGGGCCAAACAGCGGGGCGGGCACGCTGCTTTCTTCCGCCAATCAGAGAACATCCGAATACTATTTTCTGAATCGAGTGGATCATCACCTGACCGATAAGCAATCCGTTTTCGCGCGCTTCACCTTCGACCAGGGAAGCCTTGCTGTGCCGGACACAATTCCGATCGACACCAACGTGATTGCAACCAGAACGCGCTCCGCCACCGTCCAACTCGTCAGCATTTGGTCTCCGAAGCTTTTATCCACTTCACGAGTCGGATACAACCGTACCACGCTGATCAGCGATGTGGCGCTGAACTTCAATTATCCAGCGGACCTCTTCTTTTTCTTGGACCACCGGGTTCCTCCCCAGTTCATTCTTCCGGGATTTACCAACTTTGGACCGACGTCGTCCACGGTCTCGCAGAGGGCCCTGAATCGTTATGAATTCCAGGAAGCATTCACGTACGCAACCGGAAACCATTCTTTCAAATTCGGGTTTGACTACCAGCATAATGGATATAACGTCGGCAACGGCGCGAATACGAACCCGCAATATACTTGGCCATCGCTCGCGGCATTTCTGCAGGATCAGCCGCTGTCGGGTCTGACCATCAACGTGCCTGGAGGCACCAACGAGCGCACCTTCCGGCAGGTGGTTCTGGGATTTTACTGGAATGACGATTGGAAGGCGACCCCAAACCTAACGGTAAACTGGGGGGTCCGTTTCGAGCCCTACACGATACCCTCGGAAAAATGGGGGCGGCTTCCCTATGTGAAAGACTGGCTGACGGCAACCGAATTCACTGTTGGAGGAGCGGCTTTTAAGAACCCGTCGCTAAAATATTTTGCTCCGCGCCTCGGCTTCGCCTGGAGTCCCGGAGGAGCGGGCAAGACAGCGGTACGCGGTGCGTTCGGAGTATTTGACCGGCTGTATCTGCCTAACGATGTCCAACAGACCATCGCCAGCAACCCGCCGTTCACCGAGGTCATCCGAACGGTAATACCGGGCGTCACGCTTGCTAACCTTCCTGAAACGCTGCTGAGGCTTGCGCCTTCGCTCATCTCGGCCAAGTTTTCTCCCCAAACCGCGCTCGTGCTTTATCCTTATAATCCGCCCGCTCAATACGAAATGAAATTCAATCTGGCGGTGGAGCGGCAAGTTGGACCGGGAGTTTCCGTTACACTCGGATATATCGGGGCTCGAGGCATTCACCTCACGCGCCAATCCGAGATCAACGGTTTCTACACCGTCAACGTGAATGGGCGCGTTCTTGTGCCGCTCCCTGCGCAGCGGCCGAATCCCGCCTTTGGCGCGGGTTCGATTATGAGTCTGGACGCACAGTCGTTCTATAACGGACTGCAACTAGGCGTCAAGAAGCGATTGAGCCGGGGCTTTCAATTGCAGGCTTCCTACACTTGGGCCAAGGCGGTCGACGACAGTTCGACCGGCGTTGGAGGCACCGACTATTCCAACCAAGGATACAGTTCTCAAATTTGGAATACCAAGGCCGACCGGGGCTTATCCGCGTTGCACCAAGGACAAAATCTGGTCGTCAACGGGCTATGGGCTCTTCCTTCTCCCGTTGGTCCCCGCGTCGTTTCGTACGTATTGGGCGGCTGGCAGTGGTCGGGCATTATTTCCGTTAACACCGGTGCGCCGTTCACGGTAACCGAGTCGGGAACCAATGTACAGGATAATGGCAGGGTCGCCGGCGTTTCGAAGCTTCGGATGCCGGACTGGATTGGAACCGGCTCGTTCTCCAGCATCATCCGCCACGGAAATCCCAACCAGTATTTTGATTCTTCGGCTTTCGTTACTCCTCCGCCGCAAGTCTACGGAAACCTCGGCCGCGATACGTTCCTGGGACCTGGACTGGTGAATTTCGATATGAGCCTGCAAAAGAATTTTGCACTGAAGTTCCGGGAAGGAAGTCAGCTCGAATTTCGCTCCGATTGCTTCAACCTGTTCAACCGAGCCAATTTTGCAATTCCTTCCGCCACGGCGGCGGTCAACGGAAATACAGGGGCTCGAATCGCTACGGCGGGTGCGATTACGAATACCGTTACATCATCCAGGCAGCTCCAGTTCGGGCTGAAATTGATTTTTTGAATAGCACCTGGAGACCAATCCCGATGGATCGTTGCTGGTGGTGGACCAGGCGGGTAACGCCGTATGGAGGGTCAGCTATGAAGGGCAGTCTCCAAAATCGCAGGTGCACTGAAGTTAGAAGGACAAACTACCTGGCGATGATTCGGACTTGCTATCCACCCTACACCAATTTCAGGTTGCTGTATAGCTCACATACGATGTAATCCCGAACGAAGTGAGGGATCTGCCCTTCTCCGTTCTTTCCGAGAGCTATACACCAACCCGGCAAAAGCCCTAAAAGACTACGGACAGACACCCCGGGGACAACGCCATCTGCGAATCTCCTTTACCGGAGGAATGAATCCATCCTGATTCGGCATTCTTACCTTCGGCAATGTCTTCGCGTCCATTACCTCGTCTTCCTTGACGATGCCGTTCCGCCACAGTATCCATGCGGTCACACCATATAGCTGATCCGCAGTGAGTACTCCTTCCTTGCCCCGTGGCATAGCACGGTTGATGAAGTCCCACAACGTAGTGGCGTAGGGCCAATAACTGCCGACCGTTTCAACGGGGGCCGTCGAAGTAAGAGTACCCTTCCCTCCGACGAGAACTCCCCAGTGAAACTTGGCTTCCGTTCCAGTTGGCCCGTGGCAGGTGGCACACCACTGCGCATAAACTTTGGCTCCATCCTTGGCAGTTCCCCGGCCGGGAGGCAGCTCCTTGCCCTCAGGCCCAATCGCAATATCCCAAGCTTGTAACTCCTCTTTCGAGGGAGTCTTTCCCAAACCGTAGGTAGGAAGTTGCGCCCAGGAGATACTCACGGTAGCAGCCAGTAGGAGGAGACTAAGACCAAACCGCATTGTGCACGCTCCCGTCACGGCTTATCCGCCAAGGTTGAATAGCATTGAATAGGCTAACGTAGGTGGTCACTTTTCTGAAGTAAGTCGAATCGGGAAACTCCCATAGCTTGGTTAACTCCGTTACGGAAGGCTGAACATTCCCATGCTCGTCCGTGCAGCGGGATTGAATTACGGCGTCCTCGCCGTTCCAAGTCCAGTCGAGAGAGAATTTGGCGTAGGCTAGGCGGAGAACCGGTTCATTCAGCTTCGCTTCCCGCCAGGTACGGCCTCCGTCGGTGGAGACATCGACCTGTCGGACGGAACCCCACCCGGACCAAGCCAGTCCGGTGATTTCATGGAAGCCGGGGCCGGACAGTTGCTGTCCACCGGCTGGATGAGTGATGACCGACTTAGGGCCGATTTCAACCTCGAACCAGCGCGACTTCCCATCGGTTATGTGCATGCTCGCATGACTTGCGGTTTCCATCCTGGTCATAAACGGCTGATCGGCAACCTTGATCCGGCGCAACCATTTTACGTTTCGAACTCCCTCCCAACCCGGCACGATCAACCGCAGCGGGTATCCATTTTCCGGGCGAATCGGCTCGCCGTTCTGGGCGTAAGCAACGAGAGCGTCATCCATCGCTTTGTCCAGGGAAATACTCATCGTAAACTTCGCGGAGTCCGCCCCTTCCGCCACCAGCCACGCCGCTTTTTCTTGTACGCCCGTTTCACGTAGCAGAAGTGAAAGAGGTACTCCAGTCCACTCACTACAGCTTGTTCTTCCAAACCGTTCTTCCAATGTCTCCGCATCCGGCGAGCTACTCGGCGACGTATTCGTCGCGCACTCGATGAAGTAAATGCGAGAGACCGAAGGAAGACGCTTCAGTTCCTCGACAGTCAGCGTCACGGGACGGTCTACCATGCCATGGATCATGAGCCGGTGTTGCTTAGGGTCGATCATCGGGTAATCGGCAGTGTGGTTGACGTAGTAATGCAACGCGGCGGGAGTTATGATTCCGGGCTGTTCGCGCAACGGCGTCAGTCTTGCTCCACCGACGCCCAACGTAACTCGGCCGTAGGTCTCAAAGCGCGACCGCGCTCCGTAAGGACCGACGCTGGGGGACGACGGGAAATTCGGCTGCTGCTGGGCAAAGACCGTTCCCGCGGCCAGTGCGGCTCCACCCGCCTGAAGAAATTGTCTACGATCCAGACGCTTCCTACCCATAAGCACCTCCAACATTGCCAAGTTCCGGCAACTCTTGTCAGTTAGTCAGTCAGTTCGAGGTATCCGATCCTGCCATCCCGGCTATTCCACCAAATCCGATTCCGGTTGGCGGGATCCACGGATATGATCCACGGGCGTTGTCCGGCGCTAGTTAAAGGAAATTCCGCGAAGCTATTTTTTGCAGGATCGAATCTGCTGATCCTGGGAACACCAGCTCCGCCAAACCAGACGATCTTCCCGGCGATATCTATATCCAGACCTCCCAGAGCATCGTGCGTAGGCGGTGTAAACTCAATCATCTTTCCGGTGCGGTAGTCGGTTTTGACTAACTTTCCCGCCAGCGTCGTGGCCCAGATGTTACCGTCGGAGTCGGCTGCCACACGCCACGGTTTCTCGCCGTAATTCTCAAGGCTGGGGAAGGGACTGTCGTATTTTACGGTAGGCAGCGCGTACTTTGTCATCTCGCCGTTTTTTGGGTCGACGCGGAGAAGCACATTGTCATTATCGCCCGCGGACCAAATCATCTTATCTCCTCCTACCGTGATACCGAACGTATGCTGGCCGACGCGAAGCGGATACGGTGTCACCTTGCCGGTCGAGGGATCGAGTTTCACAAGATGGTGTTTCGCCGTCTGAGTTACCCAGACACTGCCGTCGGGCGGAAAAGCGAAGGTGTTGTAGAGAATGTCTCCACCAGGAACATTAGGAATCGGCACCTCATACTCCCGTACTACCTTGCTGCTCTTGGGATCGTATTGAAACCATTTTGCATTTTGCGGAGGCGCGCCGAGACCGCCTTTGAAGGGATCGTATGTGGAGGTAAACCAAACCATACCTTGCGGATCGACGCCAACCGCGCCGAAGTCATCCTTGGTGAACTCAGCGGTGGCGGGAGCAAGGCGCGTGTATTGATGCGATTTCGGATCGAAGCGGCCGAGCGCGCCCGTGGTTTTCTCGCTGACCCAGATCCTTCCCTGCGGATCAATCGCGAACGACCCCACCTGCACCGGATTTAGATCCAATTCCATCGCAACGTATTTGGATTTCTGAAGAGTCATCGGTATATGCTGATTCGGATCGGAGACGGGAAAGCGGGATCCAAACGGCGGTGGAACCGGAGGAACCGGTGGCGCGGTTTCCGGGTTGAAATACTTCGCCAGGTAATCGGTAATCAACTCCCGCTCCTGGCTCGTGAGCATTGCCGCATCGATTCCCATTTTCGAATTAAACTCTACCTGTAGATTCCGGTTCATTCCCAGGTAATAGACCATCTCGTTCAACCTTTGCTCCCACTCCTTGCGAGTGCCGGGTCTGGAAATGAAGTTACCGGGTCCGTGGCAGACGACACATTTTGTCAGCAGAATCTTCTTAGCCTCGCCTTCCGGCATGAGTGCGACGTACTCTGCATCGGTCAGGGATCTAGCTGGAGTACGCACTTCCCGAAGTGAGTTCAAGCTAATATCGGCAGTGGCTCCAGCAGAGTCAACGCCGATTTCCGTAGATGAGCTTTGGTACACGCCCCCGAATCCCTGAACCGTATACTTGCCTGGAGGCAGCTTGGGAGTGCTGTAGCGCCCCTGCTCCTGCGATACGACGAGATATGTGAGACGGGAATCCGCGCTCTTTACCTTGACCATGGCTCCCGCGACGGAGTTACCCGTAGCGTATCGGACCACACCCGTTACTTGAGCCCAACTCGCGGGGCTGACGATCAAGAGGGTTAGGCAAACTCGTCTTACGAGTTTCATAGGTCTCCTTCTGTGCGGATACATGCGCCAGGCTACTTCGGCAATAGTAACTCATCGCCAAGCGGACGCCAAGAGGTCTCGTGGGGAGCGGATCGTGAGCGGGACGGTCTCTTCGTCGGTGCCAGTGGTGGCATCGAGGTGATAGAAGTGGAGCGTGAGGGGCTGCGAGGACGAGGCGTCCAATACGACGTAACCTAGCAGCAATCCGGTGCCGGCGGTCACTCGCAGACCGCCTTGCAGCCAGGCTATGGCTAGCGTGCCCGGCACACCCGTGTCCACCAGAATTGGTTGCTGCTCTTCACCAGGTTGGAATTGGAACGTTTCTATCGAACCATCCACAACGCGGCTGCCGGCTTGGAAACTTCCCATGACTCCCTCCACTCCGCTGCTTCATTTGGCTTATTTCGACGTAACCGATCTTGGCGATCTTGCTTCCGCCCATCCAGAATCGTCCCTGGTAGTGCACTGGAACTCTGGTATTATATGCATCAGACGGCTATCGGAAAAACCGGCCATAGGCGGGAGGAATGAACATGGGTATCAGCATCAAGAGTGCTGGCTGCTGGCTGACGGTATCTTTACTGTCGATTGCCTCGTTGAGCGCCGCCGGCAACGATCTTCGCCTCGTGGATGCGGTCAAGAATCAAGATAAGACAGCCGCGCGTTCCCTGCTGAAGCAGCGTGCCGAAGTGAATGCGGCAGAGGCCGATGGTGCGACGGCGGTGGCTTGGGCGGCTCACTGGGACGATCTGGAAACCGCGGATCTTCTGATTCGCGCGGGAGCCAATGTGAACGCCGCAAACGATTATGGCGTTACTCCTCTGTGGCTGGCCTGCACCAACGGGAGCGGGGCCATGGTCGAAAAGCTGCTGAAGGCTGGAGCGAATCCCAACGCCGCGCTGGCGCGCACGGGAGCGACGCCTCTGATGCGGTGCGCTCGCACGGGGAACGTGGCCGCAGTGAAATCGATCGTGTTCCACGAAGCCCGCGTGAACACGCAGGAAATCTTGCGAGGGCAAAACGCCCTGATGTGGGCGGTGGCGGCGAAACACCCGGACGCAGTGCAGTTGCTAATAGAGCACGGCGCGGACGTCCATGCCCGATCCAAGAGCGGATTCACTCCGTTGCTTTTTGCGGCGCAACAGGGCGACATCGACTCGGCGCGGATTTTGCTGGCAGCCGGAGCGGACGTGAATGAGTCCACCCCGCAAGACGGCAGCGCCTTGGTGGTGGCCAGCTCCAGCGGCCATGAGGCTTTCGCGATGTTTCTGCTGGACAAAGGCGCGAACCCCAATGCAGCCGATGCCTATGGGATCACCGCTTTGCACTACACGGTGCAGAAGGGACTCGCTCCGGCCAGCGGCGTCGAATACAACCGATCCTTCCGTCCTCCCCCGCCGACCATGCCGGAGTTAGCTAAGGCGCTCCTGGCTCATGGGGCCAATCCGAACGCCAAAATCCTCAAGGACTTCCCGTTTCATTCCCGCTCACCTCTTCCGGAGCGAATGAGCTTGGTTGACGCAACGCCGTTTTTGCTGGCCGCGGTTTCGGCCGATGCCGACATCATGCGCACACTCGCGGCGAAGGGCGCGGACCCGCAAATGGCAGCGAAGGGGAATATTACGCCGCTAATGGCAGCGGCCGGAGTGGTTTGGGGGCCGGACGAAGAATTGACCGAGAAGCTGGAGAAGAACGCTCTCGAAGCAGTCAAGGCGGCGGTGGAGCTAGGTGGCGACATCAACGCCACGAATAAGAGTGGCCGCACCGCGCTGCACGGTGCAGCCTACATGGGAGCGAATTCCATCATCCAATATCTAGTGGAAAAGGGCGCGGCCGTCGACGCGAAGGATAAGCTGGGGCAGACTCCCTGGAGTATTGCGTCCGGCCTTGTTCCCGAGGACGCGAATGGCGATGGCGGGTCCGTCGTTCACAAACCTTCCGCGGACCTGCTGCTGAAATTGGGCGCCAACCCGCAGAACGCTCCGACCGCGCGCTCCGACAGCGGCGCCGCGAAACCAAAAGCCGCAAAGACTCCCAAAGCGAAAGAATGACGGGGCGATGTTCGATTACGTCTCTCGATCCCGGCTCGGGCACTGCACCGAGGTTGTTGTACAATAGCGTAGGATAATTCATGCTTACCATCCGGCTAGACCCTGATATCGAGCGAAGGCTGTCCGAGCTTGCCAAGCGGACGGGGCGGACGAAGACCTATTATGCCCGCGAACTCATCGAAGTAAACATTGAGGACCTGGAAGACCGCTATCTGGCGGAATCGCGCCTGGAAAAGCGGCGGCCATCTCTCACGAGTAAGCAGGTACGCAAGAGCCTTGGGCTGGAGCATTGAATACGATCCTCGGGCGCTAATCGACCTCAGGAAGCTCGACCAAGCGATACAGCGGGAAATCCTCGACTACATGGATAACCGCATCAACGCGGCTGCAAACCCCCGCAATTTCGGGAAGCCTCTGCGAGGCGGCAAATTTGGACTCTGGCGGTTTCGCGTGCGCGATTACCGTATCGTCTGTGAACTTCAAGATAAGCGGTTCGTGGTGCTCGTGGTGGCCATAGGACATCGAAGCACCATTTACCAGTGAGAGGGCATTGGCGGCGGCCACCGCGTTGAAGATCGACCCCACGGCGAGAAAGGCGCCCCTCGACTTCGCTCGGGACAAGCTCGCCGTGGCTACCAAAACCTACCTACACCGACAGCAGTTCCAGTTTTCCGGTGCTATCGCCGAGGTTGTCTAACTTAATTCCCAACTTATCCAGCAGCGTCAAGTAGAGATTCGGCATCGGAGTATCCTTCGAATACCGGACGTGACGGCCTCCCTTGATTCCGGCGGCTTCCCCACCCACCATCATGGTTGGCAAGTCGTGGTGCGAATGCTCGTTGCCATCGCTCAGGCTGCTCCCGTGAAGGATCATCACATGATCCAGGAGCGAACCATCGCCGTCCGGCGTAGATCGCAGCTTTTCCAGGTAATAGGCGAACATCTTGGAATGGAAGATATTGATCTGGATCACCTTCGCGATTTTCGCGGCATCGTGCTGGTGGTGCGTGAGCGGGTGGTGCGGATCGGGGACGCCAATCTCGCGATACGGCCGGTCGCTCTTTTCGCGGCCCATCATATAGGTGATGACGCGGGTCAGGTCGCACTGGAACGCCAGCACCTGCAAATCGAACATCAGCTTGGCGTGTTCTTCGAAAGTGGCCGGGGTGCCCGGTGGCCGCTCTAAAGTGGGCAGCTCGCGGGAGGCTTGTTCCTCGGCCATTTGGATGCGGCGCTCGACATCGCGAATGGCGTCGAGATATTCGGAAAGCTTGGCTCGGTCCGCGGGACCAATTCCGGTCATGAGACTGGCAACCGCCTCGGTCACCGAGTCAAGCAGGCTGCGGTTGTCCTTAATCTGAGCCCGCTGAGCGGCCGCATCCGTCGTGTCACGGTCGCCGAAGAGGCGCTCGAACACCGCGCGCGGGTTCGTCTCCATGGGGAGTGGCGTGGTGGGAGTACGCCAGGAGATGGTGTTGATGTAGGCGCAGCTCCAGCCGTTTTCGCATGCACCGCCGATTCCGAAGGAATCCATCCCGAGCTCGAGCGAGGCTAGTTGCGTGTGCTTGCCCATCTCCTTCGCGGCGATCTGGTCCATCGAGATCCCAACGTGGATGTCAGCGCCGTCCGTCCGCTTGGGGTGGACGCCCGTCAGGTAGGTAGCGCCAGCACGCTCATGCGGACCCGCCCCGCCTTCACCGGGCAGTGAATCGCCGCTCACGTGCGAGAGTCCGGTCAGCACCAGCATCCGGTCCTTGAACGCGGCCAGCGGTTCCAGAATCGGGGTCAGTTCATAGGCGGCGCCTTCCGTAGCCGGCGTCCACTTTTCCATGATGGCCCCGTTTGGAATATAGACGGTCGAAAGGCGGATGGTGGGTTTGGACGCGGTGTCTAGCGCACCAGCGAACGCCGGCACCATTCCATCGAGCAGCGGCAAAGCCAACGTGGCGCCCACGCCTTTCAAGAACGTCCGGCGCGGCATGGCCTTTTTCGTGATAATCATAACTCTGAGTGACCCCCTCTGCCGAGCGTGCTCGGTATCATACATTAGTATTAGCGAAGGCTAGCCGTAGTTCCCGTCGCAGGTTCTGGCGACATCCTCATCTGAAACGGAGTGCTTTTTATTACGCCAAGAATTATCGAGGACCAGTGGTTGTCGCTGGCGGCGGCGTCCCTGGTAATCTTGCGGATGGCCGGGGCATCGTAGTACAGGACCCCTCGTCCCAGGCTGTACGTGAGGAGTTTTTCCGTGACGGTAGTAACAAATTCCTGCGGGTGGCGCAGCAACAATTTCCGAAGCTCGGCAGGCCCGTTGAACTTAGTACCGTCGGGGAGCACTCCGGAAGAATCGACCGGAGTATTCTCCGCGCCGCTGGTGGCGCGCCATTTTCCAATGGCATCAAAGTTTTCAAGCGCAAAGCCGAGCGGGTCCATCCGCGTGTGGCAGACTGCGCAGGCTGGATTCGCGCGGTGCGCCTCCATCTGCTGGCGCACGGAGAGGATCTTGCCATCTTCGCCGCGATCCTTCAGGGAAGGAACGTTGGGCGGCGGCGGCGGCGGCGGCGCGCCGAGGATGTTTTCCAGCACCCATTTGCCGCGCAGAGTTGGCGAAGTCCGGGTGGCGTAGGACGTTGCCGTCAGGACACTGGCCTGGCCCACCAAGCCTTTCCGTGCTTCGTCGCTCAGCTTGACCCGCCGGAAGTGGCTCCCGTATACATTGGGAATTCCATAGTGACGAGCCAGGCGTTCGTTGAGGAAAGTATAGTCCGCATTCAACAGATCCATTACACTTCGATCCTCGCGCAGCATGCTTTCGAAGAACAGTTGCGTCTCCTGCTGGAACGCCTCGCGCAGGTTCTGATCGAAGTCGGGAAACGTCTCGGGATCGGGCGAAACCCTCTGTATCGTTCGCAGGTTCAGCCACTGTGCGGCAAAGTTGGTTACCAGAGCCTTCGAACGGGAGTCGGCGAGCATTCGCCGAACCTGCTGTTCCAACACGACAGGATCTTTCAGCTTGCCTCGCTCGGCCATGTCCAAAAGTGTATCGTCCGGTATGCTGCTCCAAAGAAAAAATGACAAACGCGTGGCCAGTTCGAGATCACTGATGCGATAGGCGTTGTTTGGCCCCACATTCACAGGATCACGTTCTAAACGGAACAGGAACTCGGGGCCGACCAGAATTCTTTCCAGCGCCTTTCCGATTCCGGCATCGAAACCGCCGCCATTGCTTTTGGAGTCCCGTCCAGATCGATAGAAGGTCAGCAGGGTCTGGACATCTTTTTGACTGACCGGCCGGCGATAAGCACGGTGTGCCAGCGAGGAAAGAATCTTTTCAGCGCAAGCCTCGTCATTGGCCGAAGAACCGCTCCCTTTCGATCGCCCCTCGGCTCCGCTCGGGGCCCTGAGCTTGTCGAAGGGCGGCTCGGATGCAGTTGGGCGGCACAAGAAAATCTTTCGGCGGCTGGGAGTCTCCCCAAGCCCTTTTGCATCGAAGGGTCCGCCGATCGTAACGTTTTCGACAGCGGGGTCTCCTCCCTTGAACGTTACGTCGAACTGTGTCAAAGGCGGCTGGAGCGGACCTTCGGGCGCCGTGTCTTCGTCGAGGAATGCGACTCCCACGCGCCGCGTACCCGTCTTCGCCTGGAAGCGAACTTCCAAGCCTTCATCCATACCGTGCTCGTATTCCTCTTGTTTAGGGTCGCCCAAGGGAGACGCGCGTGAATAGAGCGGCGAGGTCTTGCCATAGTGCTCGCCGCCAACCGGAAACACCTTGAGTCTTGCGCCATCCAGGCGAACGTCCAATTGGTGCTGCTCGCCTAGGCCCTTGATATAATCCCGCGAGTTTCGTTGCAGCTTGATTCGAATCACGTACTCGCCGTCAACCGGGAAATAGTGGCGAATCGCGATTCCGCCTCGCGAGCCGAACGGTAGGTCTTCGCCGATGCGCTCGTCCTGGCTGAGTAGCTTGGGGACCTCATAGGTCTCAAAGGCCAGGCGGGTTGAGGGATCTCCAATTGCAAGACGGCTGATTTTCCGCGCCGCGGACATATATCGTTCCAGCAGCGCCGGCGACACGGAGAGGACGTCTCCGATGTTGTCGAAACCATAGGTCGACTCGTCGGCGGGAAGGAGGGATTCGCCATTGATTTCGACCGCAAGCATGTCGCGGACGGCATTGGTGTATTCGGCACGATTGAGGCGATGAATCGCGGTCCTGCCAGGATTCGGCTTGGCCACTGCGCCCCGGTCCAACTCGGTCTCAAGATATGTGGCGAAGGAATCGTAAGTAGCCTGATCCGGACGCGGCATTCCGGAAGGCGGCATAGCGCCGGTGCGAAGTTTCCGCACTACTTTTTCCCACACCTCCGCGCCAGGGCCGATGTTTCCGACGTCCATTTTGCTCAGAACCAGTTCCGCGGTGCGTAATTTTTCGTTGTGGCAGGCGACGCAATAGCGATCGAGAACGGCGCGATATTGCGAGGCGGGAGTCGGCGCGGGGCTCGAAGACGCCTGAGCCGCATGGAGGTACCCGATCCCGGCCAACGCGATGCCCATCCACATCAGGGTCGTTCTGAACATGCTAATACCGCCTTTGAATGTTGAACCGGCCTTGCCGCCACTATACCACCAGCGGGAATTTGGTCCAAGGGAAAAAACCGCAGCGATGATCGCCTCGACTGTCACCTGCGCAGCTTTCCCCTAGCTTCGGAATAACAAAGCAGTACGATCAACCTACGGAGCCGGTTTTTCCATACTAAAACATCAACTTCAAACCGAATTGGATCTGACGGGAAGTCGTCGCCGTGCTATTGATGGCGCCGGCTGTCGGACTGATCGCCGTTCCCGTGAATACAATCGGAGTCGGAGTTCCAAAGTTGGAGCGGTTGAAAATGTTGAAGAACTCGGCCCGAAACTGCAATCCAATTCGCTCCGAGAACTGCGTGCTCTTGAACAGCGAAAAATCGACGGTGGCCATTCCCGGGCCACTGAGCGTGCCTCGTCCTAAGTTCCCCCAGGTTCCCGGCGCCGGCAGAACAAAAGCGTTCGGATTGAACCACTGCTTTTGAGTCCCGAGGATGACCGGGCCTGAAAAAGCCGGGTTCACCGAAGGCCGGTCTGGATTCCGAGTATCGCCGTTGCCGGAGCGGTTGGAGCCCACCTGGGGCGTAAAAGGAAAGCCGCTTAGCAACGATATAATGCTGTTCACTTGCCAGCCGCTGACGATCTGATCAGCCACTCCGCCGACCCCGTTCAGCCACGGCTTCCCATGTCCGAGCGGAATTTCATAACTAAAGCTGCCGCTGGCCTGATGCTTGACGTTGAGAGCCGATGGTCCACGGTCCCGTTTCGGGTCGTCCGGGTTCATCACCGACTGCGCCTGATTTATGGATTGGCTGGCGGCTAACCCAGAGCCCATATCCAAGTTCTTGGACCAAGTGTAATTGGCTCGGAACTGTAGACCGCTGTTGAGCCTCCGGGTCAATTCCACTTGCAGCGCATGGTAGCGGGAATTGCCTTCGGCCATCAACATGGAGCCATTCCCAAGGTACGGGTTGGGACGAATCGCTTGTGCGCCGCCGGGACCTGCGGGGATGTACAGCGCGCCTTGTGGCACTCGTACATCGGGCGCTCCCTTTTGTGCCGCGGTCAGCAATCCTCCGGCTGAGCAACCGGCGGCGCTGGCGCAAACTTGGGGGTGGATTGCGTTGGGGTCTAAGCCGACAAACTGGTGAGTTCCCGTCGAACCTACATAGGCAACGCGAAGAGCGGTATCCGTTGTTATCTGCTGCTCCACGGTGAAGTTCCATGAATTGACCGTCGGAATCTTCAAGTTGCTTTGGAATCCCGAAGGCGTGCCAATGACGCAGGGAGTGGGCACCCCGGGGCCGCAGGGACGCGGCAAAGAGGCTCCAGGCCCAAAAGGAATCAGCGAGAACAGCGAAACGTTGGAAAACGCGGCCGAACCATTAAAGGGAGCTACACCATCGAGCACGAAGATCGTCGAGTCCAGCAGATCGTCATGTATCCCGAATCCAGCGCGGACCGAAGTCTTTCCCTTCCCAAACGGGTCCCATGCCAGTGCGACTCGCGGGTTAATCAGCCACTTTGAATTGTTCTCGGTAAACGGGGAACTACCCACGAGTGGGCTGGTCGCAACGACACCCTGCCGTTCAAATACGAAATTCGAAGCTCTTCCCGTGGCTTCGCTCCAACCATTTGTAAATTCATGACGCAGCCCCACTCTCAGATTCAGGTTGGGCAGCAATTGGATGCTGTCTTGGAGATACCAAGCGCCTTCCAGGGACCGCCACCCCATGGGAGTAGAATTCGGTGCAACCAGGAACTGTGTCACGGTTCCTTGCAGCATGCCTTGCAAGGTGCCGAAGGTGGCGCTCCCCCAAGCGCGAGGGGTTGCCTGTTCATTCGATCGGATGCGCTGGAACCATACGCCGGCGCTGATTTGATGCATTCCCTTGACGATCTGAACCCCGTCCGAGTACGTGAAGAGATTCCTCATGAAATGGTTGCTCGGATTGTTGGGTCCCCCGGCCGCTGTTAGCGCCGAAGCCCCGGTGGCGCTGCCGGCTCCCAGAAGCAAGGATCCCGGCGGCTGTCCCGTCACAAATGAGAGTCCGGGAGGTATGGGAACCAGCGCGGGAGTGTTGAAATGAAATCCGGCGCGAGAAAATCCCAGGGTCAGCGTGTTGATGACTACGGGCGAGAAGATGTGGGTTTCCTGCAGACTGGCTACTTGGCTTCGAAGCGCGACTGCTCCCCCGAAAGACGGATTTGCCATCGGTGTTAAGTTGTACCCATCATCGGATGTGTAAGCTGCCGAAAGCGAATCCCGGGAAGAAAAGTTCTGATCGAAGCGCGCCGTTCCGAAATCCTCCCGAATCGATTGCTTGGGATTGCTGAACGATTCCGCAATTCCTCCACCCAGGGTCCGGCCGTTCGGCAGGGGATATAAGCTCGTCAGATATGGCAGCATTCTGGGTTCCAGATTGGGCACGAGCGTGGGCACGCCTTGTGCATCCGGCAATAGCCCTCTCCGGGCGTTGAGGTCGGGAACGTAAGTCAAAAGGCTGACGCCCAACCGCTGCCGGAATCCTTCGTAGCTGCCGAAGATGAACGATTTATCCCGGCGGATGGGTCCGCCCGCCGAACCGCCAAATTGGTTCCGCTTGAAAGGCGCGATCTTCCCCTGATCGAAAAAATTCCGTGCATCGAGCTTGCTGTTCCGCAAAAATTCGAAGGCGCTGCCGTGGAACTGATTTGTTCCCGATTGCGTCACAACACTGACTTGGGCGCCGGCGCGTTTGCCGTATTCGGCCGAATACGCGTTGCTCTGAACGTTGAATTCCCGTACCGCATCGATCCCCAGCAACTGTCCGCTGACGCCGCCCGGCGTGATGCCAACGACACTCGCTCCGGTCAGTTCCACACCGTTCAGCAAGAAAAGATTTTCCGTTGGGCGTCTTCCCGCCACCGAGAAGTAGTTGCCTTCTCCGGCGCCTGCCGAAGCGCCGGCCTTCATCGCCGAATAATTGATCGCGCCCGGATTTAACGTAATCAGCAGGTCGAAACTCCGCCCGTTGAGCGGCAGATCCTTGACCTGCTTTTCTCCAACCAGGCCGGAGACGGAAGCCGTGGTGGTGTTGACGAGCGGCGCTTCGCCGGTTACGGTCACCTGTTCCTGAACCGCACCTACTTCCAGCCTCACGTTGACCACCGCCTGCTGTCCAACGACCAAATTAATGCCCGTCTTCACGCCTGCCTTGAAGCCCGTCTTTTCCGCCCGAACCTCGTACAGGCCCACTGGCAGCGACAACACTCGATAGTTCCCCGCTTCGTCCGCCGTCACCGTGCGAGCGGCCCCTGTTTCCAGGCTCGTGACAGCCACGGCCGCGCCGGGAATGGCGGCTCCCGTGGGGTCCTCGACCCTCCCCGACACGGAGGCCGACACTTGAGCAAATGCAACGGGAAGGCTTGCCATAAGCAGGAAAGCCGCCAATATCACACTGAAGACACCGAATCGATTCTCTTTCAACTGCTTCATCCGAAATTTCTCCTTATCGATAATTCGTGACACACCATCGAAACAGAATGCCGGGCGATCTTCCCGGCGCTGCCACCGAAGTCCCAAAGGAACATTGTTGGCCGATCCAGCATCGTCGGGAACGGAATCGTCATGGCCGTATCTCTCGATATATCTCTCGCGCTATCGAAGCTGCCGCGCGCCGGAGCATCCGCGCCGCGATTTGCTTCATCCGCATTGCTCGGAATCGGGCTTGCCGGTTTCAATCTTTCCTTTTGGCGGGTGATGCGGCAGCCGTAGAGAGTCCCACGGTATTGTGAATCGGCCGGCGAAACGAGATTGGAAGGCTCCTGGCAGACTGCTGGTAGGTAACCGGCTCCAAATAACAGGACACAACTGCAGCCCAGGATGTTTTTCAACATCAGAACCACCCCAAAATGTAGCCCAGAAAAATCCGCCGCCGACAGTATAACATGCTCCCGTAAAGTGATTACCTCAAAAAATGTGCGGCCTAGTCACAACAAGCTGGCGCGCGTGCAATTCAGACCTGTCATTCGGGAAAATTAGACCATCTATAACGACGTCGGCGTTGTCAAGGCACACGTGTATTGTTTGAAGCCGGGAGCAGAGTCAAGGGCGGT
>Ga0080064_1003378_pt1 | contig 23250 bp, 25 predicted proteins | sample Subgrocontami54m_FD_69260 | JGI IMG/M metagenome (GOLD analysis project Ga0080064, IMG submission 69260) | Subsurface groundwater microbial communities from S. Glens Falls, New York, USA - GMW46 contaminated, 5.4 m (SPADES assembly) (version 2) ...
GATGCTCCGACACTCGGTCCGACGCATCCGGGGATCGCAGACGCTCCTCTGGTCCTGCATCTACGCGTCCGATCTGCCCTGGACAAGATGAATCTTTCCATTACTTATGCAAACCTCAATATGAGTCGAGGGCTGCAGAGCCCGCTGAGCATTTCAGTAAAGTGGGAGATAATGCTTGGCAGTGGCCGGTCCAAACAGTATCATGCTCTCGAATCGGATATGTAACCCTGATCCAGCCTGTCGAGTCACGCGTGAAGGCGTTGCGGGGCGAGGCAGTCGGGAACTGAGTGGGGGAGATGGAGCTTCGCGGGCGAACGGCGTTGGTGACAGGGGCGGCCAGGCGTGTGGGCCGTACGATCGCCCTGGCGATGGCCGGCCGGGGCGCGGATGTAGTGATCCACTACAAGAGCAGTGCTTCCGAGGCCCACGAGACGGTAGAGGCGGTGGAGCGCCTCGGCCAGCGAGCGTTCGCTATCCAGGCTGATCTGGCGGAGCCGGATCAGGTCGAGGCGCTCGCCGACCGTGCCATTCGGGCATATGGAAAGATTGACGTCCTGGTGAACAGCGCTGCGATCTTTCGGAGAACACCGCTCGAACAGCTTACCGCGCAGGACTGGGAACAGTTCCTGCGCGTCAACCTTACGGCCCCGTTCCTACTGGCCAGACGACTTGGCCTGCTGATGCGGCAGCAGGGAGCGGGGAAGATCATCAATATCGCCGATGTCGCGGGGATCAAACCGTGGGCCGATTTCCTGCCCTATTCGGTCTCCAAGGGGATGTTGATCACCATGACCCAAGGGCTGGCGAAGGCGCTGGCGCCGGAGGTCCAGGTGAACGCCGTGGTACCGGGTACGGTGTTGCTGTCGGAGGACTATGGCGAGAAGGAGCGGGAGTCGATCGTCAAGGGCACGCTGCTCAAGCGGATCGGCGACCCGGTCGACATTGCTAAGACCGTCCTCTTCCTCGTGGAGGGCTCGGATTTCATTACCGGTCAAGTCGTGGTGGTGGATGGAGGTCAATTGATTCGGTGAGAAGCCATGAAGGATGAGATGAGCCGCATCATCCCGCAGCGAATTGTCCCGCTTGCCTGCAGCAATACGGAGATCCTCTTTGCACGCGGGCTTGGATCCAGCGTGGTGGGGGTGGACGATTGGTCCGACTTCCCTCCACCGATGGGCGATCTGCTACGAGTCGGGCCCGATAAGCGTGTATTTTATTTTGCGACGTGGCCCCACCGGGGTATGATGGCTATAATCCATGAATAAATGCGTGTCCTCATGGTTGAGCGTGTTGAATGTATTGCGGTTCAGTCCGAAGTCGTGAACCTATTCAGGTGACCTAATGTAAGTAGCGCAGACGTGGCGTTACTGGTCCGTAGGGGATAATGATGGCTGACTGGCCGCGATTCGAAAATGCCCCAATTACCGAAGCCCTGCTGGATATTAGAGCCAAGCTTCCGTCTGGAGTCGATCTGGCCCGGCTGGCTGCTTTCCAGGAGGCGGTGAAAGACATCTATCCAACTAGGCGCGAACGATTCTCCTGGCAGGGTGGCTTTCAGGTCAAATCAGGAGAACCTCCTGAGGTTTTTCATCCATCTGGTGGGCCCGACGGTTACCTGTTTACCTCAAAGAATGGCAAGCAGATTATCCAGGCGCGGCTCGACGGGTTCACCTTTAACAGACTTAAGCCTTACGATAAATGGGACTCGTTCCGCGACGCAGCCAGGCAGCAGTGGGAGCGGTATCTTGAGATTGCGACTCCGGAGATTGTGTCCCGCGTTGCCTTGAGATATATCAATCGAATAGAGATTCCCTTGCCGATGAAAGACTTCCGAGAATATATCCTTACGACGCCGGAGATAGCCCCAAAGATCTCCCAGGGACTTGCAGGTTTCTTCATGCGACTGGTGATTCCAGATGAGAGGTCTAAATCTGTGGCGATAGTGACGCAGACAATGGAGGACCCACAGGCGCAAGTGCTCCCATTAATATTCGACATCGACGTGTTCCGGGAGGCCGCATTCGACGTTCACGGTGAAGAGATGTGGGAAGCGCTAGAGCAACTGAGAGAGTACAAGAATGAGATCTTTTTCAATAGCATCACTGAGAAGGCCGGGGAGCTGTTCAAATGAGCCATGCGGTGACATACCCTGCAGTCCATCCTCGCTTCTTATCCGAAGAACCGTATATACCGTGTGATCCCCAGGATCCGAGGAGGCCGTATACGACGGGGCAGGAGTTGCGCACCGTTATCACGAATCTTGCTGAAGCGCTCAGGCATTACCAGATTCCCATAAGTCGCCAGCAGGAGAGTACCGCCGAGCGCTTTCAAGCGTTGCTGCGTCAGTGGAAGGTGGATGTGGGCCCGCTTTCCTCTGTAACCGAAATGGCCATGCACCCGGCATACCAGCGAATTATCGGACTTGGTCGTGAAGCCGTACCACTTCTCTTAAGAGAGCTTGCAAAAGAACCTGACCACTGGTTCTGGGCTCTAAAGGCTATAACTGGTGTTGATCCAGTTGAACCTGCGCATAGAGGGCGGGTCAAGGACATGGCTGATGCGTGGCTTTTGTGGGGCAAGGAACAGGGACTGCTCTAGTGAGGCACCCAATAGAAAATTACTTTCCAAAGCTGAGACCCAGTGACTATGAGATTACTAGCCAGAAGAGCGGCACTTATAACTGCATTGCCTGGGCGGCGGGGCAAACCGATCGGTGGTGGTGGCCGGACCCCTTCGATCTGTACTTTTGGCCGCAAGGGGCACAGCGGCGTGAAGCTTTAGAAGCGTATGCCCAGGCGTTCTCCGAGTTAGGTTACGTGCTTTGTCAGACCGGTGACCTAGAGCCTGGATTTGAAAAGGTCGCTATCTATGCAGATACGATAGGAAGGCCGACTCACTCTGCCAGGCAATTGCCTAACGGCAAGTGGACAAGCAAGCTTGGCAACCTTGAGGATATCGAACATGGAACCCTGGATTGCTTGAGCGGCTCTAGCTACGGGTCGGTAGCTCTGTTGCTTAAGCGGTGGATCCAAAACCAGGCTGGTTAGCATATGTTGGTAAGCATGTCCCTAGTCCGTCGCAGAAGAAGATTATCTTGTGATTAGTGATGCCTGCCCAAGGAACATTCTTGGCGGCAAGGTACGGTGATGCGCCCCACAATTTGTGAGGGGGACCACGTAATCGTAAGTGAGAATGCTTCCTTGAAAGCCTGCCAGTGATGCAACCCACACTCTACCTGAAACAGATTGAAGTAGGCCAGATGGCCAACTATGTCTATCTCATCGGCTCGACCAAGACGAAGGAGGTCGCTGTGGTCGATCCGGCCTGGGAGATCGATAGGATCGTCGAGATCGCCAAAGCAGATAACATGAAAATTACCCACATCCTCGCCACCCATACCCATCCCGATCATGTGGGTGGTAAGCTGTATGGTCTTCAGATCCAGGGAATCGCGGAGTTACTCGAGCGGGTAGACGCCAAGGTGGTAGTTCATAGAGCTGAAGCAGGCCATCTGACCCCCCTCGCTGGATCGAACATCATGCGGGTCGATCATGGCGACACCCTGAACCTTGGCGACCTCACCATGACGATGATCCATACCCCCGGCCACACGCCCGGGTCACAATGCTTTCTGGTTCAGGACCGGCTGTTCTCAGGCGACACGCTATTCATCGGCGCGTGCGGCCGAGTGGATCTCCCGGGCAGCAGCCCCGATCAGATGTACGATTCGCTGACCAATAGATTGATGAAACTGGACGATAAGACCGTGGTCCTGCCCGGTCATAACTACGCCGCTGGCCGCAGCTCCAGCAGTATCGGCGAGGAGCGGACGCGGAACCCCTATGCCCAGTGTCACTCTCTCGCCGAGTTCCTTCGCACTGTGGGATATGCCTGAGCAGATCTACTCAGCATCCCGGCTCTCCACATACGAGTCCTGCCCCCTTCAGTACAGGTTCCGCTACCTCGATCGGATCCCCCGTGAGGAGGAGTCGATCGAGGCATTCCTCGGATCACGGGTGCATGAGGTACTGCATAAGCTCTATCGAGACCTGCAGCCTGGTGAAGATCCGAGCCTGGCTGATCTGCTGAACGACTATCACGGGCAGTGGGGGCAGCACTGGCACGAACAGGTGAAGATCGTCAAGCAGGACTATTCGGTCGACTATTACAAGCAGTTTGGCGAGCGTTGTCTGGTGAACTACTATCAGGCTCATAAGCCGTTCAACCACGGACAGGTATTGGGATTGGAATATCAGGTGGCCACCTCGCTTGATCCCAATAGCTGCTACAACATTCAAGGATACATTGACCGTCTGGTGAGGATCGGGTCAGGATGCTACGAGATCCATGACTATAAGACGTCCGGCCGTCTGCCGAGCCAGGAAAAGATCGACGTTGATCGGCAGCTAGCCCTCTATCAGCTCGCGATAGAAGGGATGTGGCCTGACGCCAAAGAGATCGAGTTGGTCTGGCACTACCTGGCTTTTGGAAGGGAACGCCGTTCAAGGCGAACGCCGATAGCGCTCGAGAGCCTGAAAAGTTCGACGATCGCCCTCATCGACCGCATCGAGGCCGATACCGAGTTTAAGCCGATCAAAACCAATCTTTGCCATTGGTGCGCCTACCAGAACGTCTGTCCGCTTTGGAATGACCACCCCGATTCAACTCATGCCCAATCTACCAAGGCCTCCGGCAATGGGCGATCGATGGAGGTCCAGACCGCGGCCGATCTCGGGAGGATTGACCTGCATTCTATTTCTCGCGACGCGCTCCGGGAGGCGATCGTGATGGCGGCCGAGCATGAAGGGGCAGAGATCCGTTTTGCCGAACACGGTCAACTCTGGATCTGTGCGGGCCAATTACAACCGAGGGCCAACCTGGATAGTACGGTGGACGGGTGGGTCCAACTATCCGCTGAAAGCTTACCCCTGCTCTTCAGGCAGGTGGATCTGGCGCGGTTGAGTGCCCCTTTTGTTGAAAAGCTGCAGCGGTATCTTGCGTTGTGATCGTATGTCGCTTCTCCTTCGGTACGCACCGGTTTCAACGCCGCTTGAACGGCTCTATGTAGCCTATCGTGGCAAGGCTGTTTGCTGTATTGCCCTCGGATCGGATGGGCGCGGCTTTGAGCGGGTGTGCGAGAGGGTATTCGGCATTCGACCGATACGGGATCCCCGCCTACCGGAAGACATGGCCAAACAGGTGCTGGATCATCTGACAGGGCGCCGGCGCTTCTCCGGCCGGATCGACCTGTCTCGCCTCACCCCCTTCCAACAGAGGGTCTTGCGAAAGATCCGGACAATCCCCACCGGTCAGGTGCGCTCATACCAATGGGTCGCGAAGGAAATTGGTGCGGAGCGAGCAGCCCGTGTGGTCGGGACGGCCTTGGCCAAGAACCCGGTCCCGCTTTTGATCCCGTGCCACCGGGTGGTCAGGAGCGATGGCCGCCTCGGGGGGTATTCCGGAGGTGGCCCTTCCGTCAAGGCGAAGTTACTGGCTTTCGAAGGCGTCGATCTGGAGGACCTGGCGCGCCTTCGGAGCCGTCGCAAGATCGCAACTGGCCGCCGGCGTAAGGGCGGCGCGGATCACTCTGTCCCTGTAGCTTGACAGCCCTGAGACCCTTGGCTATAGTAGTTGCACCCTCGCGCCGGCGTAGCTCAGTTGGTAGAGCAGCTGATTCGTAATCAGCAGGTCGCGGGTTCAATTCCCCCCGCCGGCTCCAGCCGTTTGATCGGCGCATTGTACGCTGAGCGCATCGCTGCAAAACGGGATCGGGCGTTTTCTGCCTTCAAGAGACTCAGTAATCCTACCACGATGTGATGCCATCGCGAGGCGTATTGCAGAGGCTATAGATCGTTACCTGTCGATCGCGTTTCCTAGTTGTTCTGACTCTACGAGGCAAAATGGTCGCATTGGGACCCTGCAGCTCGAATCGTCGCGTGAAGAAGCGGCGCCTCATTGGTCTGGCTACGATGTTGGTTGTCCTTGTCCTCCAGGGGTCAAGTTTCGCGCTTGAGGGCAAATCGCCAGAAGCCGAGGGCAAGCCGGCTGCTAATCGGACGACAACGGCAGAGGCGCATTACGAGCTCGGGCTTTCCTACCATGAGCGAATGTTCGCCGATCTCGACCAGGCAATTGCCGAGTACGAGCAGGCGGTCAAGCTTCGGAGCGACTTCGCCGAGGTACACTACCATCTGGGGCTCTCATACCATACGAAGGCCAAATTGAGCGTTGACGATAAGGTCCTGTATCGCAAGGCGCTGCAAGAATACAAGTTGTATCTGAAGTCCTTGCCAAAGGGCCCGTTGGCTGGAAAGGCCCGGCAGAACATGAAGGTAGTGGAGTCGAGGCTTCGATAAGCGTTCGGTGTGAGGATTGTGAGTAATGGGTTGCTGCGGCGGCGTCGACAGGCGTAATTTCTTGCTATTAGTTGTGGGATCCTTGATTGGATTCGTTTCTCCTCTACGCGCCTATGGTTTCACCATTATCTCTGAAGCTGAGGAGAACGAGATCGGCAGGAAAGCGGATCAAGAGATACTCGGGCAGTTTGGGCGCTACCGCGATCAGCAACTGCAAGCGTATGTGGAGTCGGTCGGCCAGCGACTGCTCGACGGGATTGGCCCAACCAGTTTCCACTATAGCTTCAAGATCGTCGATGTCCCGGAAGTGAACGCGATGGCCCTGCCTGGCGGCTACATCTACATCACCCGAGGAATGCTGGCGATGCTGAATAGCGAGGCGCAGCTCGCTGGGGTCCTCGGCCACGAGATTGGCCACGCCACCTCACGTCATGCGGCTAAACAGCTTACTAAAGCATTGGGCGCACAAATCCTGTCGCTGGGTCTTATGGCTGCTAGCCCTGGCGGTCGTCAGAACACAGGGGAGTGGGCGAGGGTTTCGGGAGCTCTCTTCGATCACGTCCTCATGGGGTATGGCCGAGAGGCGGAGATGGAAGCTGACGAGCTAGGACTCCGCACGGCCTACCGCGCTGGATACGATCCCGGGGAAATGGTAGCCTTCCTCAAGGCGATGAAGATGAAGGAGCGACTGGAGGCGTTGGGCTATCACGGTTTTCAGGGGACCCACCCAGAGACCAACGACCGCGTTGTGAAGGCCGAGACCATGGCCTCCATTCTCATTGGGCAAGGTCGCGGCAGCCTCGAGGTGAAGGCGAACGAGTACAAAGCGCACCTCGACGGTCTGGTCTACGGGGCGAAGCAGGATAATCGGCGCCTGAGGATCTACGTTGCCAAAGATGGAGATACACCCGCAACCGTAGCCAGGGATATGCTGGGCGATCAGCAACTGGCGTGGGAAGTGGCGAACCTGAATGGGATCAAGGAGACGAGGACCTTCCGTGATGGGGACCAGGTGAAACTGCTGTCGCCTGTTTCTATGGGATCGCATGGAGATCGGCAGTTGGAGCTCTCCCCGAACTGAATGGGGGCGAATGGAGGTGGAAGAGACGGCGACGCCATTCGCCGGATGTTTGGGGGCATCGCGCCTCGATACGATCTCCTCAACCGTCTCCTCAGCCTCGCACGGGACCGCTACTGGCGCCGGGAGGCTGTGGCTCAAGCTCAGATCCCTTCGGGCGGGGTGGCGCTGGATGTCTGCACCGGGACTGCCGACATGGCCCTCGAGTTGGCCAAGCAGTTCCCCTCTGCTAGGGCGATTCTCGGAGTAGACTTTTGTCAGCCGATGATTCGTATCGCGGCGGAGAAGGTGGCCCGCAAGGGGCTGACAGACCGTATCCGGCTGCAGGTCGGCTCCGCTGAGGCCCTGCCATTCTGCGCCAATACCTTCGATGCGGTCACCGTTGCCTTCGGCATTCGCAACGTGGTGGATCGTAAGTGTGGGCTAGCGGAACTCTGTAGGGTGCTGCATCCAGGGGGTGTGGGGATCGTCCTGGAGTTTGCCACGCCTCAGGGGCCACTCTTCGGGTGGCTCTATCGTTTGTATTTCCATCGCGGGCTCCCCTGGCTGGGTGGCCTGATTTCTGGGGACCCCCAGGCGTACAGATACCTTCCAGCCTCCGTGTCCGCCTTCCCCGCCCCACAGGAGCTGTCCAGGATAATGGAAGAGGTGGGTTTCCACAATGTGCACTTCCGCACCATGACCGGTGGGATTGTCACCCTTCATGTGGGGAAGAAATCAGCGTGAACCTGCTGCAGCCGGCCATTCGTAAGACAGCCCTGTTTCTCGATCTGATCAAGTTTTCTCACACGATCTTCGCGCTCCCATTTGCCTTCATGGGAGCGATCCTGGCAGCGCGAGGGGTCCCGGCACCGCCGACACTCCTCTGGATTGTGCTGGCCATGGTCGGCGCGAGGAGCGGAGCCATGGCGATGAATCGTCTGGCCGATCAGGAGATCGATGCCAGAAATCCTCGCACGCGGGAGCGGGCCCTGCCAAAGGGACTGGTCCGGCGCGGAGAGGTGATCCTGCTCATGCTTGGGTCCTTCGCGCTTTTCCTGTTCGCCGCCGCCCGGCTGAATCCCCTCTGTCTCAAGTTGGCTCCCTTTGCGATGGCGGTGCTGATTCTGTACTCTTACACCAAGCGCTTTACCTTTCTCTCCCACCTGATCCTGGGGCTTGCGCTGGCCATGGCTCCTCTCGGCGCATGGATCGCTGTGACTGGCGAGGTAGCGGCGGCTCCGGTTGTGCTCGGCCTCGCCGTCCTCTTCTGGGTGGCCGGGTTTGACATCCTTTACGCTATGGCTGACATTGACTTTGATCGGGCCAGCGGTCTCTATTCGATCCCGGCTCGGTTCGGAGCAGCGAGTGGGATGGCCATTTCTCGAACCTTGCACGCGCTGACCCTGCTCCTCCTCCTGCTGCTGATTTTCCTCTTGGGCCTGCGCTCTTTCTACCTGGCTGGAGTCCTCCTTGCCTCTGGCTTCCTGGTGTATGAGCATCTGCTCCTTATCCGCTACGGCCTGAAGCGGCTTGACGCCGCCTTTTTCACGGCCAACGGTCTCCTCAGCATCACCCTGTTCTGCTTCACCCTTCTCGATGTTCTTCTGTCGTAGCGAGATTGGAGCGGGAAAGGGCAAAGATACGCAACGCGTCGAGTGGTTGAGACGCGGAAGGGTAGTAGACACTTGCGGTGCAATCTCAGGGGATCGAACGTTACGGCTGCAAGGGTAAGAAATGGTGGAGCTGACGGGATTCGAACCCGTGGCCTCCTGACTGCCAGTCAGGCGCGCTCCCAACTGCGCCACAGCCCCACATCGGTAAGCGTATGAACAGGGACGATTTAAGCGGACACGGGAAAGACTGTCAAGGGAAATCTTCCCTGTGCTCTATGCCATCAGGCTCAAGCATGGGTCGTCGATCGAGGGGAAAATGAAGGAGATGCTCCGTCACTGTTTCCTTTGCGGCAGGGCAATCACACTCCAGGAAACCTATCTCCTTGCGGAAGGGCCAACCTCGGATATTGTCCGGAGTGTCTGCCGTCCCTGCTATCTTCGCAAGAGCTGCGAGATTCGCGAGGTGGTGAGAAGAGAGAGCGAAGAAGGATTCATCCGCTAGTGTAATGTCTCCAACGCTTCTTTACGCATTCCGTTCGTCCTTGAGCCAGTCGAAGGCTGAAGTATTTCAATAGGTTCCGTTCATGGGTTCGACAAGCCTGTGGTGAGCCTGTCGAACTGTTCACCGCGAACGGATTGTAAAGGTATTTATGAGACACTACGCCAAGGGTGTGATTTCTGCCGCCAGGTTATGCGGTCTTTACCTGGGCCATCAGTATGACGCCTGAAGCTGCGGTAACCAGCAGTGCTGCCATCACGAACTCTGTCCCCAGAGTGCCGAGCAATCCCGCAGCCGCTCCGCCCACGAAGCTGCCGAGAAATTGCAGGGAACTGAATGTCCCCAGCGCTGCCCCATACACGGCCTTAGGTGACGCTTTGGTGATGAGGCTGGGGAGGATCGGTTGAAGACTGGTGTAGCCGGCAAAGAAGAGCATGCCTGCGATAGTGAGGACCATGAGCGGATGGGCTTGGAGCCCAAGGTCAGCTCCTCGAAAGAGCAGCCACCCACTGATCGCAAGAACCACGAAGGCCATCACGCCCATCGATTTTGCCCAACCCCGGTCGGCTACCCTGGAGGCCCCAAACATCACGACAGTGGCGACGAGGACCATCGGGCCAAGCAAGAGGTGGTAGCTTTGCAGGGGCAGGTGGCGGCGAGCCAGCAAGGGAAAGTAGAAGAAGAAGCTGCTCATGAAGAACGACATGAGGAATCCACAGACACCCAGCTTGATGATGCCGGCGATCTTGAACACCGAAGCGATCGATGGCCGGTCGCCAGAGACGCCAGCCGTTTCTCGCTCACTTGGCGGCTCCTTGACGGCAACCGCCAGATAGATTGATGCGACCAGGCTCAGAAGTCCGGATAGCCAGAAGAGGGACGCATAACCGCTGAGGCTGGCGATCATCGGTCCAGCCAGGATGCCGCCGACGAAGGAGAGGCCGATGGAGACCCCGAGGAAGGCCATTGCGGTAGCGCGGTTCTCCTCGTCGACTGAATCGGCCACCATGGCGAATGCGACAGAGCTGACGGCGCCGGTCCCTTGGATCAGGCGTGCGGCGATGAGGGCGAAGATGTTGGGAGGGACGGCGGCCAGGATGGAGCCCACGCTGTGAAGCGTGAGGCCGATGAGCAGGAGCGGTTTCCGCCCAAATCGGTCGGACAGCCATCCGAACGGGATCTGAAGCAGGGCATTGGCCAGCCCATAGCTACCGAAGGCAAGTCCGATCAGCGGTTTTGAACTGGTAAATTGCTCCCCATAGAGCGTAAAAACGGGAAGCACGAGAAAGATGCCGAGCATGCGAATTGCGATGGCGACGCTCAGCGTGGCTATAGTTCGCTTTTGATCCGACGAAAATTTCGCACGCATTATCCGGAACCTTCCTGCTGAAAGGTGATGGCCGCCTGTTCATAGCAGGTCTTCAGAGGGGTGTCAATGGAGTTGGTGCAGGGCGTTGGTTGGGTGACCGAGCTAGGAGAACCATCGTGATCATCGAGGTGGCATTCAGTCGGTTGGATCCTGCCTGCCGGTCCGCCTCTGGTCGAGCAGTGGCCGTGATCGACGTGATACGAGCCACGACGACCATCACCATGGGGCTACACCACGGTTGCGCTGGTGTCATCCCTGTACGGACGCTTAGCGAGGCCAGGGCCGTCGCGCGGAGACTAGGCGGAGGGGCCCTGCTTGCGGGAGAACGGAGAGCAGACAAGGCGGTAGGCTTTGAACTCGGGAATTCTCCAGCCGAATATGGGCGAGAGCGTGTCAAGGATAGGGTAGTTGTCCTGACGACAACCAACGGAACCCGCGCATTCCAGGCTGCCCCAGGAGCTCAGGCAATAATTGCCTGCTCATTCTTAAACGCGGCTGCCGCCGCACGCTGGCTCGCAGGAACCGGGCTCGACATCCTCATTGTATGCGCGGGTACGCATGGCCGTTTCTGCATGGAAGATGCTGTGGGCAGCGGGATGTTGATCGATCGCTTGCTCAGCATCTCTACTCGCGCGTTTGAGCTTAGCGACGCCGCCAGGGCCGCCCACCAACTCTTTGCAACCCATCGAGACGACCTACTTGGGATGCTCCAAGGCAGCGAATGGGGAAGAAACATCATTCAAAAGGGCTTTGGGGCGGACCTGGAGATCTGCGCGCAAGTGGATCTGACCGACATCGTGCCCGTCATGCAAAAAGACCGTCTTGTGGCGGAGCGCACATGAGGGGCAATTGATAATGGCCAACCATAGGCAATCGTTTACTGCCGTGGTCTGTCGCGATGCACTTCTGTTCGTCGGCCTTCGGTGTGCAGTTTACAGACTGGTCAGGGATGAGGGTGGGGAATTTACCATCGGCGGTGACAAGTGGGGCGCTCGAATAAGGTGGGATTTGCGGCTTGAAATTCTAAGGGGCGAGCGTATTGGTCCACGATGATGCCAGAATACTCACAGCTCGATGAGGTGCGACTTGGCTTTCTTATGTAGCGCACTCAGCCACTCCAGCGGCGGCTTCCCCGTACCGTGCCCCTCACCGAACTGCCCGATGAAGTCGTCCACAAGACTCATGTGTGCGATTCGCCAGTCGAGCGGGATGGCCTGAATAAGGGAGTTATACGATTGCACAAGCGCCTTATTTCGCCTTCGCTCCAGGACGAATGATCTAACTTTCGAGGTGTTCTTGACGAACTCGACGAGTTCCCGGAAGGGCTTTGACATGTATTGTCGCATGCGTGGAAAGTATGGGTCGTCGTCATGGTCGATGCCGGCCGCCGCAAGCTGGAAATGCATGAAAGGGGTTTGCCCCCCCGTTTCCCCCAACTTTTGTTGAGGTTTGCCACCCAGTTCCTCCACGCCTTCGAACACCACGCTGTTGGGGAAGGCGAAGAAAAGGCGCACCTGGTTGAAGTACGTCCCATAGTTGCAGTGTTCCCGCATCCGCTTGAGCACCGCGACGGCGTCTCGCGCGGCCTTCGTGGCGTTATCCAAACGCCGAATCATCTCCTCGACGATCACCTCTTCCCCGAGATTCGGCAGGGAGGTCATCGAACCGTCAGGATCGCGAACGCGAGAGAGGAGACACGCTGTGAGCAACTCCGGTATCGCGGGGGCAAATGCCACTTCGACAGCTTGATGAATCCACACGAACCACCGCTCATCCAGCGTTCCGGTGAAGGAGTGGATCAATTCGATATTGTCCAAGCCCACCGGTTTAGAAGGATCTTTGCGGTAGTAGTTCCAGAGAGCGTAGAGACCATAGGACATCGTGGGTTCTATGCCAATCCGCCTTGAGGCGCGCCAGAGCGGCACGGCGAGTTGCGCAGGCAGGATCTTTGGGCTTAGATCCTGCATCAGCTCCGACACGTTACCATAGAGGCATACCTCTCGGAAGTAGGCGTGCGTGTACATGGCGTAGATCAGCATCAGGCGGGAGGCCACTGGGCGCGGCAAATCCTCGAACGACCAGCGGGGAACTGCCAGCCGCTTGACAGATTCAGCAACCTTTCGCTCGCTGATAGTCTGCTCGAGCGAATAGGCTATGGCGTCAAGCCGCATGAAATCGTTCGTCCGTTCAGCGTGACCGGAATCCTCCGGCAGCCACCGCAAGGGCCGCTCCGCGAGAAACCCCGTTTCGAGCGACACGTCATGCTTTTTCATGAGCAGTGTGACTTCGCTCTGGAGCTCGGTGGAATCGTTTTTCACTGGCCCTCCGCCCTTTGTTGATTTGTGGCAGTCGTGAGAAGCTCTTTACGCCGATACCGCCTTCACCATTAATGTAGCATGTTGTTAAACCCACTGGCCAGACAGCCTGCATCCTTGACAGGAACGAGGTTGGTTACTATATTTACTGTGAAGGCGGCAATGTGTATAAGCGTGCCTCATGGAGAGGAGGTAGTCCATGGGGGCGGTACGGGAAGTAGAAACGCCTGAATGTTCGAATTCGCAAGAGGTAGAGGTGAGTGTACAGCCCTTTAGGTCCTGCCGCCTGCCTAAAGGGCTGTACTGTTTCTGAGACGGGGTGGTCGAAAGGAACAGTTGGAAGGAGGGATGTAAGATGAAGGTGCGAGACGGCATGACGACCGAGTTGGTGACGGCTTCACCGTGGGAGACCGCCGCCGAGGTAGCGCGCAAGATGCGCGACCACAACGTGGGGTGCGTGCTGATCTCCAACGAGGGCAAGCTTCTCGGCCTCATTACCGACCGAGAGATCGCCCTCAGGTGTGTCGCCGAAGCGCGGAACCCGCAGACTACACGGATTGAGGAGATCATGACCCGCAACCCCTTCACGATCGCTCCAGATTTCGAGATGGCTGAGGCTGCACGGCTCTTTGGCCAGCGCAAAGTCAGGCGCTTCCCTGTTGTCGAGGATGGCCAGAAGCTGCTTGGCATCCTCTCCGTCGCCGATGTGGCCCCCGATTTTAAGACGTACTTTGACGGAATCTTCCACGAGCTCGTCGAATGGCGCCATGTGGCAAAGGGCCAGTACGGTGGAGGCGAGGGCGCCTGCGTCCACTAGGAGGTCTTAGGCGAAATCGAGGCACCCCCGGCCGTGGGGGGATTGTTACTGGCCCCAAGGGGTCGGGAAAGACAGCTATCAGCTAAACTTGTTGCTGATAGCTGCTTTTTTATTAGAGGAGCCCAAGATTACACTGGGCGTCCTGCTCCAGGAGCCGCCGCATGGTAGCGAAATCCTGCGGGGGCAACACTTCGGGCAAGTGGTGGAGGCAGAGAGGGCTTCGGTCGACCACGACCTTCCCCTCAATGACATCAGCCAGGTAAAAGAGGTGAGCTCCGGCATCGAGGACCGTCCTGACCTCGCACTCCAGGTAGCCGACAGTCCCTGGCAGAATGGGGCTGCCGGTCACCCTGCGCTCAAAGGGGACGGTCGCAAACTTGTCCATATCTCGGCCGGACCGAAAACCGAAGTGGGCCACCAACGGCCATTGATCCTTCCCAAGGAGGTTCAGCGCAAACCTTCGGCTGACCTCGATGAGCTCGCGGGTAAAGGTCGTCCTGCCAACTCCGACCAGAATGCGGGGGACCTTCGTGACGATCGTCGTCGGCACCACCCAGCACACAATCTGGCCACTGCATCGGTCCTGATGGGCAGCCGTAAGGACAAAGATCTCAAAGTCCAGCTTACCGAGTACCGCCGCAACACTGTTTTCGTCCACGGCATCTCCTTACCGATTACTTCCTCTGATACACGTCTATGCGATGTCCGATGCGAACCGCGTACATGGCGATTATGTCAGTCCGCGCCGGGCGACGACATCTTCAAGCAGTTCGCCACGTTCACCCTCTGTGGTTGCCCTTTTCTAGCGCAAGAGGCGGTTGTGTGACGCCTCAGGTCCTGCCATACAATACGATCGGAAGGTGTGCAGCATATAACGTAAGGTCCTTGTCCGTCGTGAAAATAGCGAGCGTGTGGTGAATAGCGACGGCGCAGATGAGAAAATCGGTGTTTGAGCCTTGGATCCCTTTCGTGCGACAGAGGTTAAAGAACTGCGCTGCTGTCACGTGATCTGCGGTTGTGATTGGTAGGTCTGGGAAGGCGGCCAGATGGACCTCGAGTTCCCTGAACTGCGCCTCATCACGAATGCCTGAGAGGATTTCCTGCCGAATAGGCCCGATCATGCGCACCCGACCATCGGAGATCAGGTTGCGGAGCTCCACGGCTGGTGCGGATGCACTCTGACGCCCGCGCCGGAGCGCCAGAAACCACACGCTGGTGTCCACCAGGACCTTCATGATCGCGCGCGCTGCTTCTTGTGATCATATGTGGAATCGTAGTGAATCGTCCCGAAGAGCGAGCCGATCTTGTCTTGTTCCAAGTGGTGGATGTAGTCGATCAACGCCTGGGTGACCGCGGCTTTTTTGGTCCGGTGTTTGCCAAGCTTCGCGGCCTTTGTAATTAGCGTGTCATCGAGCTGAAGATTGGTTGCCATGCGCATCACCTCCACACATATCTATACACTTCTGCGTGTGTAACGTCAAGCTGCCGCAGCAAGAAATATCTTCTCGATGGAGACCAGCAGATAGCAGGCGAGGACCCATCCCGTCCACTCGGTCCGATCCGTCTTCAGCACGTAGCTACCCTCTAGGCGCGTGGCCCTCTCCGTACGTGCCGTGTCCTCCTGTCACCTCACCGCGTGCGCTTGGGAGTCGTAGGTGATCTGGGAGTCGCGCGCCACACGGGGCGCTCCTTGGACTTACGCGCCTGCACCACGCTGGAGCAGGCCAAAAATGCGAGTTGGGTGTGGAAGTTGGTCTAGCTACTCCCTATCAAGGCCCAAGCCTGAGCCCAACAATGGCTCGCACTGTAGGGGAGGGCTTTATGCCCTCCCGATCATCGGGCGGGGATTAACCCCGCCCCTACGAAGATGTCATGACAGGCCAATAAACGGGTTGCGCTGTCACTCTCTATTTTTGGGTCATCGTGTCGCACTTTACAAATCGTAGCGTCCATGATAACCTTAACGTGGTCGCTCTACATCACGTGTTGGCATAACCCTTGCTTCTGCCTCTGGGTGAAACTCAAGATCGTAAGGGAAGGGAAACATGCCCGTGAGAGCACTGGAGCATCAAAAGACCATCACAAAGTTCGTCCTGATAGCTGTTCTCGCCGTGGGCTTATGCATGACGCCTTGCGGTATGGCCGCACACCACGGATCGACGGGTGCCCCCTCCATGCTTTGCACCGTTGATCTCGCCAAGGTCTTCCAGCTTGTGATCGTAATGAATGTGCTTCTCTTTGCCCTTTCACCGTTGATCGTTGTTCCCCAGGCCCCCGCTTTTTCTCTCCTTAAACCCCCTCGGTTCGCTTTTTCCTAACTGGCGGCTCGCTAGACTCTAGCTTTAGCTTTACCCATCAGGGCGGCGCATGAAGTTTCATGCCCTGAAGATCTCCGTAGACGACTCTAGGCTGTAACCCTATACGCTCGAAGCATTAGATGATTTCGGATTAATCGGGATTGTCGGGCGAGCGGCAGGATTGTGCGTGCAAATGGGGAGGTGGAGATGACGATAGCCTTGAAAATCGGTGTTCTCATCCTTGTTGCCGGCATTGCGAATGTTGGGGTGGAAGGAGCGGCGACCGCAGAGGAGGAGATACTCCGCCTTCAGCCACTCATCCAGGAGGCCCTCGCTGTGAATCCGGAGATCAGGGCTGAGGGGAAGAGATGGGATGCGGCGAGAGAACGGCCTCCCCAGGAAGGGTCGCTTGACGATCCGATGCTGAACTTTGAGATCGAAAACCTCCCCACCCACTCTTTCGCCTTCACCCAGGAAGATATGACGATGAAGAAGCTCAGCGTCTCTCAGGCGCTTCCCTTCTTCGGGAAGCTGGGCCTGCGAAGCGAGGTTGCCCAACGGGAGGCCAACGCGATTGGCCTGGCGTATCGGGATAAGCGAAACGAGATCGTGCGGCGGGTCAAAGAGGTCTTCCACGGACTGTACGCCATCGACCGCTCACTGGAGATCGTGGAGAAAAATCGTGAGCTACTGAGAGAATTCGTCAAAATCGCTGAGACGAAATACAGTGTCGGCAAGGGGATTCAGCAGGATGTTCTGAAGGCCCAGGTGGAGCTGTCGAAATTGCTGGACGAGCAGATCCGGTTGGAACAGAGCCGTGAGGCTGCAGGCGCCAGATTGAATGCGATCCTGAATCGTCCCCCCCAAACGCCACTTGGTCGGACTGGGGAGGTGTCGAAGGCCGAGTTGCCGATGGACCTCACGGAGCTCCAGACCAGAGCCTTGGAGAATCGGCCTCTGCTCAAGGGGCTTCAGGAGGAGATCGAGCGGAGCAAGGCGGCCAATGCGCTTGCCAGGAAGAGATACTTCCCAGATCTCACGATGAGCCTGGGCTATGCCTTTCGCGAAGACTCTGCCCTCGCAAAGCATTCTGACTTCTTCTCAGCGGGGTTTTCAATCAACATCCCCCTCTACTTCAGGACCAAACAGGACCGGCAGGTCGCAGAGACATCGGCTTTGATCAATTCGGCCAAGGAGCAGTATCAGGCCACCAGAAACGAGGTGTTCTCGATGGTGAAGGAATTGGTGGCTGATATCGAGAAGGGACACAAGCTCATTGATCTGATCGAGACCGGCCTGATTCCACAGGCCCGACTCTCACTGGACTCTGCTGTTGCCGGCTATCAGGTGGGCAAGGTCGATTTTCTCACCCTTTTGGATAACCGACTGACGCTCTTCAATTTCGAGAAAGAGTACTACCGGACGCTGGGAGAGTACCAGATAAGCCTGGCAAGGTTGGAGTGGGTCGTCGGCGCCCGGTTACATGAAGGAGGACCGGATGAGGAATAACACGCATTGGGGCAAGTGGGTTATCGCCTGGGTTGTCCTGGTTGCTGCCTCTGCAGGGGTCTTCTTTGTGTGGTATGCCGGCGGCATGCGACTCAGGGAGCGCGGCGGCGGCCTACCACCCCCTCGCCAACCGATGGCCCAGGCCCCGGACAAGAGCGAACACGTCGGACGCGAGGCGTTGCCGCCGCCGGCTGCATCCGAGATGCAGATGGCTCCCGGAGCGGTGATGGTCAGCCCGGAGCGACAGCAGTTGATTGGGCTGAAGACCGGCCTGGTCGAATACCGGTCGATTGAGCGGACGATTCGGACGGTCGGGGTGGTGGAGTTCGACGAACGACGTCTCGCCGACGTCAACATCAAGATCGAGGGGTGGATCGAGAGCCTGCTTGTGAACTTTACCGGGGAGGCAGTCAAGAAGGGTCAGCCGCTCCTCACCATTTACAGTCCGGATCTGGTCTCGACCCAGGAGGAGTACCTGCAGGCGTTGCGAGCGAGGGAGACGCTGGTCAAGAGCCGCTTCGCGGATATCGTCTCTGGGGCGGAGACGCTGGTGAATGCCTCGAGACGGCGTCTGCAGTACTGGGACATCAGCGACGAGGACATCGCCACCCTTGAGCGAACAGGGACACCACGCAAGAGCTTGACGATTTACTCGCCAATCGATGGGGTCGTTATCGAAAAGATGGCTTTTCGCGGCAAGAAGGTGATGCCCGGTGAGAGCCTTTACAGGGTTGCCGACCTTTCCAACGTCTGGGTCCAGGGTGAGATCTACGAATACGAGGTTCCAGTGGTCAAGCTTGGCCAGGCGGCGAGCGTGACACTAGCCTCCTACCCCGGAGAGCTCTTTCGCGGCAAGGTGAGCTACATCTACCCGGTCCTGACGGAGAAAACCCGTACGGTGAAGGTCCGCTTCGAGTTCTCCAACACAAAAGACTGGAAACTGAAACCCCAGATGTACGCCAATGTCGAGCTCAGGATCCCGTTTGGCAAGCGTCTCGTTGTGCCCGATGAGGCGCTCCTGGACAGCGGGACAAGACAGCTCGTCTTCATCGACAAGGGTCAAGGGACCTTCGAGCCGAGGGACGTGAAGGTGGGCGCGCGTGTGGAGGGCTACGCCGAGATCCTGGCCGGTCTTTCGGCTGGCGAGCGGGTGGTGACCTCCGCGAACTTCCTGATCGACTCCGAGAGCCAGCTCAAGACCGCCGTCGGTGGGATAGGGGGCATGTCCGGCATGGAGATGGGCCCGAAGAAGTAGGGGCGCTGCTTGCTGCGCCCGGTGCAAGGTGCGAGGTGCAAAACCCCCCTCAACCCCCCTTTGCAAAAGGGGGGCATGGGGGGATTCGGTACGATGTGCGGAGTGCGGAGGTGATCCGATGATCTCGAGATTGATCGAGTGGAGCGCCACCAACCGATTCATCATCGGCCTCTTCACCTTCTTTGCTATCGCCTGGGGGATCTGGGCACTGCGAAACACGCCCTTGGATGCCATCCCTGACCTGTCTGATGCCCAGGTTATCGTTCAAACGGAGTGGGCAGAGCGGAGCCCGACACTGGTGGAGGACCAAGTCACCTACCCCATCGTGACCTCCCTACTCTCGGCTCCAAAGGTCAAGGCGGTCAGGGGCTTCTCCTTCTTCGGCGCATCCTTCGTGTATATCATCTTCGAGGACGGTACCAACCTCTACTGGGCCCGGAGCCGCGTCCTGGAATACATGCAAGGGGTCAAAGACAGACTTCCCCAGGGTGCTACTCCAGTCCTGGGGCCGGATGCGACCGGTGTAGGCTGGGGGTTCGAGTATGCGCTCGTGGACGAGACCGGACGGCACGATCTAGCCCAGCTTCGCACGCTGAACGACTGGTACATTCACCACTGGCTCCTGTCAGTCCCCGGCGTGGCTGAGGTAGCGCGGGTGGGGGGCTTCGTCAAGCAGTATCAGGTCTCCATCGATCCTGCGACCCTTCTCGGGTTCAAGCTTCCCCTGGATCGGGTGATCGAGGCGATCCGGAAGGGGAACAACGATACCGGTGGCCGGGTGGTGGAGTTTACCGGACGCGAGTATATGGTTCGTGGTCTCGGCTATATCAAATCCCTTAAAGACATCGAGGCGATTGCCGTCGGGACCGACGAACGCGGGACCCCGATCCTGGTCCGGGACGTCGGCCGGGTCGGCCTTGGCCCGGACATCCGCCGTGGCGCCGCCGAGCTGAATGGCCAGGGTGATGTGGCCGGCGGGATTGTCGTGATCCGATATGGTGAGAACAGCCTGGACGTCATCCAGCGGGTCAAAGACAAAATCATGGCGGTCGCGCCGTCGCTGCCAGAGGGCGTCAAGATCGTCACTACCTACGACCGATCTGACCTGATCCACCGCTCCATTGCCACCCTCAAGGAGAAGCTGATTGAGGAAAGCATCATCGTCAGCTTGGTGAGCATCCTCTTTCTCTTCCACTTCCGCAGTGCCCTTGTGGCGATCCTCACTCTGCCAATTGCTATCCTCATGTCTTTCGTTACGATGTACTATATCGGCCTCGGTTCCAACATCATGTCGTTGGGCGGAATCGCCATCGCCATCGGGGCCATGATTGATGCCGCCATCGTGATGATCGAGAATGCCCACAAACGTCTGGAACACGCCGCCCCAGGAGGCGACCGAAACCGGATCATCATCGAAGCCGCCAAGGAAGTGGGCAAGCCGCTCTTCTACTCTCTCCTGATCATTACCGTCTCCTTCATCCCAGTCTTCACCCTTCAGGCCCAGGAGGGCCGGATGTTCCGACCGCTGGCCTTCACCAAGACCTTCGCCATGTTCTTTTCGTCCCTGCTCTCGGTGACCCTCGTGCCCCTCCTGATGGTCCTGCTGATCCGCGGGAAGATCCATCCGGAGCACAAGAACCCGATCAGCCGGTTCCTGATCTGGGTATACAACCCGATCGTCCACGCTGTCCTCAGGTGGCGGAAAGCGACCATCGCCGTTGCGCTCCTCTTGCTGCTGGCCACCATTCCGGTCTTCATGAAGCTCGGGTCGGAGTTCATGCCACCGCTGTACGAGGGGACCCTTCTCTACATGCCGACGGCCCTACCCGGCGCCTCGATCACTCAGGTCTCTCAGCTCCTGCAGATTCAGGACCGGATCATCAAGCAGTTTCCGGAGGTCGAGTCGGTCTTCGCCAAGGGGGGGCGCTCCACCAGCGCCACCGATCCAGCTCCCTTGGAGATGATGGAGACGGTGATCAACCTGAAACCTGAGGAGCGGTGGCGGCAGGGGATGACTGTTGAGAAGCTGATCGACGAGCTGGATAAGGCGCTGCAGATCCCTGGTGTGATCAACGCCTGGACGATGCCTATTAAGGCGAGGACCGACATGCTCAGCACCGGGATTCGGACCCCTGTCGGGATTAAGGTGCTTGGCCCGAAGCTGGAGGTGATCCAGCGGATAGGGCAGGAGATCGAGACGGCGCTCAAGCCTGTCCCGGGGACGCGTAACGTCTTTGCCGAGCGTGTCGCTGGGGGCTACTACCTCGACTTCGAGATCAAGCGGGACGAGATCGCCCGCTATGGCCTCACCGTGACCGACGTCGAAGACGTCATCGAGACCGCCATCGGCGGCAGCACCGTCACGACGACGATCGAGGGACGGGAGCGATTCCCCGTCAACGTCCGCTACTTCCGTGGCCTGCGGGACAGCCTTGACGGTCTGAGGCGCGTGTTGGTCTCGACTCCGATGGGTGCCCAGGTCCCGATTACGCAGCTCGTCGATCTGAAGCTCTCGAGCGGCACCACCCTGATCCGGAGCGAGGCCGCTGAGCTGGTCGGCTACGTCTATATCGATGTCGTCGGGCGAGATATCGGCGGCTATGTCGCTGAGGCCCAGCGAGTCGTGGCGGAGAAGGTGAAACCTCCCCAGGGATACCATCTCATCTGGAGCGGTCAGTTCGAGTATATGGAGCGGGCGAAGGAGCGGCTAAAATACGTCATCCCATTGACATTGCTCATCATTTTTGTCTTGCTCTATTTTAACTTCGGTTCTCTGGCCAAGTGCCTGATCGTGCTGCTGTCTGTTCCATTCTCGCTGGTGGGCGGGATCTGGCTTTTGTATCTCTTGGGCTACAACCTGAGTGTCGCGGTCTGGGTTGGAATTATCGCGCTGGCCGGGGTGGCGGCAGAGACCGGCGTCGTCATGATCGTCTATCTGGATGAGGTCTATGAGCGGCGGGCGCGAGAGGGGAAGATGACCAGTGCTCAGGATCTCTACGAGGCGATCATCGAGGGGGCGGTCATGCGGGTGCGCCCCAAGATGATGACGGTTATGGCCATCATGGCCGGCCTCCTTCCCATTATGTGGAGTCATGGGGCTGGTGCCGATGTCATGAAGCGGATTGCTGCCCCGATGATTGGCGGGATGGTGACCTCGACCATCCTGACCTTGGTTATCATCCCTGTAATCTATGACATGTGGCGCGGCCGGCAGCTCGCGCGAACTGGCGCGACACAGACTCTTCACGAGGGGGAAAGCTAGAGGCCTGACCATGGCAAACGAAGAGAACCTGGGAGCGAGCGCGCCGGAGACGGTTGCGCCCGAAACGCTCGAACGGCTGCAAGCGGTTGTCCGGGAGCACCGCGTCTGCTGGGAGGTGTGGCCTGAGCAACTCGCAGGAGTCGGCCGCGGGCCGTTGCAGGTGGGCTTCGATCTGGTGCTCAACGGCGCTCATGCTCACAATAAGGATCGGCCTTCGCCCGGCTGTGAGAAGTGTCAGGTGATTTTCGAGCATCTTCGGGAGATCGCCGAGTGGATCGTTCCGAAGGTCGAGCGTCCCTCCCGATATGACATCCAGATCTTCGACCACGCGGTCCATTACGCTCCCGAGCGAGGCAATAGGCCGGATGTCGCGCTGACCATCAAGATTCTTCACCGCTCGGAGATCGACAGATCGGTAGACGAATGCGAGGTCCTCTGCTTGAATGAGATGAAGGCCAAACTCTCACAGATCGGCGCTCAGCACCGGCAATGGGCAGACTCAGGGACGAGCTAACCACTGGCGGCGCCTCTTCTGGTGGCGGTAGGGGCCTGAAGCCGGAGGCGCAGACGGAAAGGGGGTGATCCTGTGGCGAATTAGGAGGATCGATCCTCCAGGGATCGCCCATGGGTATGGCGCACAGGGTAAGGGGGTTTGTGAACAGCTTGGTCATTCGTACTGGGTCGAGCATGCTGAAATTCGACCTTTTTGAGGCTAATGTTCCCAAGACACCGATCTTAAGGTAAAATTGAATCCACCGGGGGTTCATTCCCCGCGGCTTGCCGCGAGTTCGTCATACCGGCGGAAGCCGGTATCCAGAGGACCCGACTGGATTCCGTGTCAAGCACGGAATGACGGGCCAGAACAGAAGACAATACCCCCCAGTTTGCTGCGGGGGAG
>Ga0080064_1003380_pt1 | contig 23237 bp, 27 predicted proteins | sample Subgrocontami54m_FD_69260 | JGI IMG/M metagenome (GOLD analysis project Ga0080064, IMG submission 69260) | Subsurface groundwater microbial communities from S. Glens Falls, New York, USA - GMW46 contaminated, 5.4 m (SPADES assembly) (version 2) ...
GCCGCCGCGTTCCTGATGGCGGAATTCCTCGGCGTGCCCTACTGGGACGTCGTGCTGCGCGGATTCGGGTTCTCCTTCATCTACTACATCTCGATCGGCGTCGCGATCTACCTGCTGTCGGTACGCCTGCTGCCGGCCGGCAAGATCGACAAGCCGCAGGTGCCGCTCTACGAGAAGGTGACGACCAGCATCTTCTTCGGCGCCGTGCTCTATCTCATCTACCTGATGGGCTTCCTCGGCAAGGGGGAATTGCGCGCGGCGGTCAGTACCGCGAGCTGGATGCTGGCGGTGCTGGTCGTGGTCTTCCTCTACTTCAAGCACGTGCGCAAGGATCCTTTCCTCAAGGGCGAGACGCTGTTCTTCAGTCTCCGGCGCGGGATCGAAACGCATGCCGAGATGGCCTCCTACCTGACGCTGCTGCTTGCCACGCTCGGCATCATGATCGGCCTGTTCACGGTCACCGGCTTCATCAACCGGATGGGGGCGATGCTGCTCGACCTCGGCGCATGGAACGTCTGGGCCATGATCCTGATGGCCTGGGTGTTCGGCTGGCTGCTCGGCACCGGCCTGCCGCCGACCGCCACCTACATCATCGGCGCGGTGATCATCGTGCCGCCGATGACCAAGCTCGGCATCAATCCCTGGGTCGCGCACTTCTTCGTGTTCTTCCTGTCGGTCTGGGGCGAGCTCTCGCCGCCGACCTCGCTCACCGCCGCCGTGTCGGCGCGCATCGCGAATACGTCGTTCATGCAAACCATGTGGGTGGCGCTGAAGATCTGCCTGCCGATCACGCTCATTACGTTTGCGCTCTTCACCCGCTCGGATCTGGTCGTGAAGCCCGGCTGGGGGCAGATCGGCGACGTTCTAGTCGTGACCACCGGCACCTGCGGCGTCGCGTTCGCGATGTTCGGGCGATGCTTCGAGAGCTGGAAGAGCGATGTCCCGGCGCGCCTGCTGTTCGCGGTGGTCTCGCTGGCGAGCCTGTTCCATCCGAACGACAATCTCGTCTGGGGGACCGCCGCAATCACCCTCGCCGCTCTGATCTGGGGCATCGCGCGCCACAACGTGATTGCTTCGCCGAAAGAGCCTCCCGTGCCCGATGGCGGGGAGAGCGCGCCGGCGCCTTCCGTGGATCTCGATCGCGTGATCGCCGAGGCGCGGCGCGACATCGGCTGACGGCCGGCGGAGAACGGATCACATCGTCTACCTCCTCGCCGTCCACCTGTTGCCGCGCGAACCGATCGTGGCGCCCGGCGTATCGGCCTACGAGCAGATCAAGACCTCGATTTTCTTCCTTGGAGTCCTGTTTCTCATGGCGATGATGGGCGCGGTCGGCATGGGCGAGCTGTCGCCGCCGACCTCGCTCACGGCGGCCATCTCGGCGCGCATCGCCGAGGCCTCTTTCATGCGTACCATGTGGGAAGCGCTGAGAATCTGCCTGCCGATCACGCTCATGAGCTTCGCCATATTCTCGCGCTCCGAAATGGTGGTAAACCCCGGCTGGACGCAGATCGGCGCCGTAGTGGTCGTGACCATCGGCACCTGCGGCACCGCCCTGGCAATGTTCGGACGCCTGATTGAGAATAAGGTCGGAGACATTCTGCTGCGTGCCGCGCTTATGCTTGCGGCCTTCGGCGCCTTGTTCTACCCGGACGATAAGGTTTCGGCGGCCACCGCCGCCTTCGTTCTGGCGGCGATCATCTTGGGCGTCATCCGCCACAGGCGGGTCGGGCCTGGCAAGGATCTGCAGTCGCTGCCTATAGGCTAGAGCGTTGCGGCGCTGACGATAGACTGTGACTTCCTGGGGTTTGCATCGGCCCTCGGTTCAGGGGGGGCGAGGGCATGCATCCCCTCGTCTTTTCATCGGCGCTAGGCGGTGCTGCTGCCGGGGGGCAGTTTCTTGCGCAGGTTGTTCTGCCGGCGCCGGTCGAGCCACCAGGCGAGCGCGGGCAGCACGATGAACGAACCGGGCATCACCATCACCGCGAGATAGGGGCTGACCATGGACAGGCGGCGCAGGTGGGTGACGATCTGGCGCTTGTCCTCGGGCGACCATTTCTGCTTGTTGCGCGGCTTCATCAGCAACGGCATCAGACCGGTTATCTGGACGACTTCGCCGAGAACGTATTTTCGTTCCCGGTCCATCATTTCCATCACGGTCCGGACGATGACTGGCTTTTTCATCCGCTAGGGCGCAACTTTCTGCATCAGCCAGCGATAGCCCTGCCACAAGCCAAAGGCGCGCCGCGCCCATTTGAGCGTGCGCAGCGGGCGCACCAGCGCGAACACCAGCATCGCGCCGGCAACGAGGGGCGGGCGCGATATGACATAGCGCAGCGCCCCCAGGCAGCGGTCGATGAAGCCCAGCGGCTGCGACCATGACTGCAGCGTCTGCGCCACGTCCTCGCGCTCGCGCGCGGCACGCTCGATCAGGCGCGCGCGCTTGACCTCGATTGCGGCGAGGCGCGCACTCACCCTTGCGGCCCCCGCAGCATGGCCCGGTCCTTCGCCAGTTCGCCGCGCGTGATCGCGAACGGCTTGGGCCGCGTCTTCGCCTTGTCGCGCAGGATCAAGCCCAACACCACGCCTGCGGCAAGGAACGCGGCGGCGAGCATGCCGACGGCGGCGAGCCGGTGCGTGTCCCAGTAATAGAGCACGACCAGGGCGACGCAAAGCACGATGCCCATGGCGAGGCAGAACGCCGCGGCCAGCGCGACGAACAGCAGTTGCTCCAGCCGCACCCGCTCTTCTTCAATCTCGGTGGCGAGGATTTCCAGGCGCGTCTGCGCCGCGCCGAGCAGGTTGCCCGCCAGATGCTTGATCGAGTGCAGAAGGCCACCGCGCGCGGCGCCCTCTCTTTCCGCCATGGCTAGCGGCGGCTGATCAGCATGCCCATGACCAGGCCAACGGCGGCCGCGATGCCCACCGCCCCCCACGGATGCTCGTGCACGTAATCGTCGGCGGCGCGCGCGGCGGCCTTGGTCTTGTCGATCACGGCTTCCTCCGCCCGCGACAGCTTGTCTTTGGCGGCGCGCAGGCTCTCTTGGATGCGCTCGCGCGCGATGACCGCTTTTTCTCCCATCTGGCCGGCGGTGGCGCGCAGCAATTCCTCCGCGTCGGCGATCACGACCCGCAGGTCGGATGCGAGTTTTTCCCGGGATACATCGGTGTCGTTGCTCATAATTATCGCCTCTCTGGCTAGAAAATTCCGCTCCGGCGGAAGCGCCGGCGGAAGACTAGCAAGGCTACCGGCTTTCTCCCGTTAAATCAACCTTCCGCGCCTCTAACGCAGGTAGAATCGGCTCCATGCCGTCGCCCTACCTGGAGATCCTGCGCAGCCCGCGCATCGCCGCCGTCCTGCTGCTCGGGTTTTCCTCCGGCCTGCCGCTGGCGCTGACCGGAGGCACGCTGCAAGCCTGGCTCACCGTCGCAGGCACAGACATCATGACCATCGCCTGGTTTTCCTGGATCGGCATCCCCTATCTGCTCAAATTCCTCTGGTCGCCGTTGATGGACCGCTATGTGCCGCCGTTCCTCGGCCGCCGGCGCGGCTGGATGCTGTTGACGCAACTCGCATTGGTCGCGGGTATCGCCGGCATGGCAATTTCGCCGCCGAACGCGAATTTGTGGCTGCTTGGCTGCCTCGCGCTATGGGTGGCGTTTGCGTCGGCTTCGCAGGACATCGTCATCGACGCCTATCGCGCCGATGTGCTGCCGGCGCAGGAGCGCGGCATGGGCGCGGCGGTCGGCGTGCTCGGCTACCGCGTCGCGATGCTCGCATCGGGCGGGCTCGCGCTGATACTTGCCGACCAGATCGGCTGGCGGCAGACGTTTTTCGCGATGGCCGCGCTGATGGGCATCGGTCTGCTGGCGAGTCTCGCCGCACCCGAACCCGCGGTGCGCGGAACGCCGCCGCGTAGCCTGCGCGAGGCCGTGGTCGAGCCATTGAAGGATCTGTTGTCCCGGCCGGGCGCGCTGCAACTGCTCGCCCTGATCGTGTTGTATAAATTCGGCGACGCGCTCGCCGGCACGCTCACCACCGCATTTCTGATTCGCGGCATCGGCTTTTCCCTCACCGACGTCGGCACCATCAACAAAGCCCTGGGACTCGCTTCGCTGCTGCTCGGAGGGCTCGTCGGCGGCCTGCTGCTGGTGCGTATGCGCCTCACCCGCGCGCTGCTGCTGTTTGGCGTGCTGCAGGCGATCTCCAACCTGTCGTTCGCGGCGCTGGCCTGGGCCGGCAAGAGCTACCCGCTGCTGGTGTTCGCGGTCGGCTTCGAAAACCTGGCAAGCGGCATGGGCACCGCGGCCTTCGTCGCCTTCGCCATGGCGCTATGCAACCACAGCTTCAGCGCCACCCAATACGCGCTGCTGTCGGCGCTGGCCTCGCTCGGGCGCATCCTGTTCGGCCCCGTCACCGGCGGGTTGGTCGAGGCCATGGGCTGGGCGAATTTTTTCGTGCTCACCTTCGTCGCCGCGCTGCCGGGCCTGTGGCTGGTGTGGCGCATGCGCGAGCAGATCGACGCGGTGGACCAGGCGCAGCCTCAGGCTTTTTCGAAGCGGTAGACTGCCACGCTGCCGCGCAGGTTGGGGGCGATGCGCACGCGGCGGCCGCCTTGCATCGCGATGCGCTCGAGGATGCGCACGCCGTGGCTCGCGCAAAAATCCTCGAAGTCGGCCAGCGTGCACAGGTGCACGTTGGGCGTGTTGTACCACAGGTAGGGCAGCACATCGGACAGCGGCATGCGGCCGCGCATGATCTGCAGGCGCTGCGGCCAGTAGCCGAAATTGGGGAAGGAGACGATGCCCTGGCGACCGACGCGCAGCATCTCCATGATGATCTCCTCGGTGTGGCGCATGGCCTGCAGCGTCTGCGACAGGATGACGTAGTCGAACGAACCGGCGTCGAAGCCCGCCAGACCCGCCTCGAGGTCGCTCTGGATCACGTTGACATCGTTTTTTACGCAGGCGAGTACATTGGCGTCGCTGATTTCGATGCCGTAGCCGCGCACCTCGCGGCTCCGCTTCAGGTATTGCAGCAGAAACCCCTCGCCGCAGCCCAGGTCGAGCACGCTCGCGCCCGGCGCCACCCAGGCGGCGATGGCGTCGAGGTCGGCGCGGCCGTCGAGCGCCGGGACGGGGAGCGAAGTGTTCATGCCTGCGCTCCAAGGTCGCGCGCGACGTTTTCGAAATACGCCCGCACCAGCGCATGGTAGCGCGCATCGTCGAGCAGGAAGGCATCGTGCCCGTGCGGCGCATCGATTTCGGCATAACAGACGTCGGCGCGGTTGTCGAGCAGGGCCTTGACGATCTCGCGCGAGCGCGCCGGCGCGAAGCGCCAGTCCGAAGTGAACGAGGCCACCAGGAAGCGCGCCTTCGCCGGCGAGAGCGCCCTGGCGAGGTCGCCGCCGCAGGCCGCAGCCGGGTCGAAATAGTCTAGCGCCCGGGTGATCAGCAGATAAGTATTGGCGTCGAAGTATTCGGAGAACTTGTCGCCCTGATGGCGCAGATAGGATTCGACCTCGAAGTCGACGTCGAAATGGAAGTTGATCGCGCCCGAGCGCAGGCTGCGGCCGAATTTTTCCATCATCGCGTCGTCCGACAGGTAAGTGATATGGCCGATCATGCGCGCCAGGCGCAGCCCGCGGCGCGGCACCACGTTGTAGGCGTAGAAATCGCCGCCATGGAAATCGGGATCGGTGGTGATCGCTTGGCGCGCCACTTCGTTGAAGGCGATGTTCTGCGCCGAGAGCTTGGGCGCCGCGGCGACGACGACGGCGTTCGCGATCCGCGCGGGATAGCCGATCGCCCATTGCAGCGCCTGCATCGCGCCGAGGCTGCCGCCCATCACTGCGGCGAAGCGCTCGATGCCGAGCCGGTCGGCGAGCCTGGCCTGAGTCTCCACCCAGTCTTCGACCGTGACCACGGGAAAGCTGGAGCCGTACGGCTTACCGTGCCTGGGGTCGATCGAGGCCGGGCCGGTAGAGCCGAAGCATCCGCCGAGATTGTTCACACCGACCACAAAGAATTTGTCGGTATCCAGGGGCTTGCCCGGGCCGATCATGTTGTCCCACCAGCCGACGTTGTCAGGCTCGTCCGCGTAATAGCCGGCGACGTGGTGTGCGGCGTTGAGCGCGTGGCATACCAGCACCGCGTTGGATCCGGCGGCGTTCAGCGCGCCGTAGGTTTCGTAGGTCAGATCGTAGGCGTCCAGCACCGCGCCGCTCCTGCATGCGAGCGGCGTATCGAAGTGCATGGTCTGCGGCCGGACTGCGCCGACCGAGCGCGGTTCGCTCATGTTGCCTCGTGCAAAAATAAAAAACCCGTTCAGCTTGCTCGCTAAACGGGTTTCCCGCGCTTTAGCCGTATTTGTTTTTCACTCGGTCGCATATATGACCGGCGGCGCCCGCAAGCTGACCATCAAATCGGCGCTGGTAGTGAAAGATACCCGCGAAGCCGGGGGGCTGTCAATTGTCGATTGGTCCTGGCGTCCGCCGGCAGAAGCCAAGCCAGATGTATTTCAGGCGTTGAGCTTTTTCAGCAATTGCCGCGCCTTGTCCAGGTCCTCGACGCGCAGGATCCGGTTCGCGAGTTGCGCGAGCTTGGCGAGGTCGGTCCTCAGCACCTGCTGCTTGATCGCGAGCAGGTTCGCCGGATGCATCGAGAACTGGCGCAGCCCGAAGCCGAGCAACAGCCGCGTCAGCGTGACGTCGCCCGCCATTTCGCCGCACACCGCCACCGGCACCCGCATGCGCGCGCCGGTCCTGATGGTGTGGGCGATCAGATGCAGCACCGCCGGGTGCAGCGGGTTGTACAGGTGCGATACGCTGTCGTCGGTGCGGTCGATAGCGAGGGTGTACTGGATCAGGTCGTTGGTGCCGATGGAAAGAAAGTCGAGTTTGCGCACGAACACGCCGAGGGCGAGCGCCGCCGCCGGCACCTCGATCATGCCGCCGATCTGGATGCCGCGGTCGTAGGGCAGGTTCTGCTCGTCCAGCAATTCCTTTGACTGTGCGATCATGGCGAGCGCCTGTTCGATCTCGTGCGCGTGCGCCAGCATCGGAATCAGCAGGCGGATCTTGCCGTAGTTCGAAGCGCGCAGGATAGCGCGCAACTGCGTCAGGAACATCTGCGGCTCCGCCAGGCAAAGGCGGATGGCGCGCAAACCCATTGCCGGGTTGGGTCCGCTCCTCGCGCTGCTGTTCACGGTCTTGTCCGCGCCCAGGTCGAGCGTGCGTATGGTCACCGGCATGCCGTGCATGGCCTGCGCCACCTGCCGGTAGGCCTCGAACTGCTCGTCCTCGCCGGGCAGATCGTCGCGATTGAGGAACAGGAACTCGCTGCGGAACAGGCCGACGCCGGTGGCGCCGGACTCGCGCACCTGCTCGATGTCCTGCGGCAGCTCGATGTTGGCGTGCAGGTCCACCGCGGTGCCGTCCATCGTGGTGGCGGGCGTGTTGCGGATGCGCTTCAGCTTCTGCCGCCGCAACTCGAGCTCGCGCTGGCGCTGCTGGTATTCCGCGAGCACCAGCTCATCCGGGGCGACGATGAGCACGCCCTGCACGCCGTCCACGATCACCAACTCGCCTTCGCGCACCATCTGCCGCGCCGTGTGCGCGCCGACAATGGCCGGGATGTCGAGGCTGCGCGCGAGGATGGCGGTGTGGGAGGTGACGCCGCCCAGGTCGGTGACGAAGCCGGCGTACTGGTGCTGCTTGAACAGCATCATGTCCGCCGGCGACAGGTCATGCGCCACCACGATCAGGCTTTCCTCGTGGGCGGGCGTGGCGCCGGCGCCGCCTGGCTGGTTCAGCATTGCCTTGAGCACCCGCTCCACCACATGCACCACGTCTGCCTTTCTTTCGCGCAGGTAGGCGTCATCGATTTTGTCGAATTGCGCCACCAGGTAATCCATCTGCTGCACCAGCGCCCATTCGGCGTTGCAGTGAAGGCTGCGGATCAGCTCGCGCGGCGCTTGCGACAGGGTCGCATCATCGAGGATCATCAGGTGCAGGTTGAGGAAAGCGTCGAGTTCGGCCGGCGCGTTGGCCGGGATGATGCGGCGCAGCCCCTGCAGCTCGGCTTGCACCTTGTCCACCGCGATCGAAAAACGCATCACCTCCAGCTCGACCTGCTCCGGCGCGATTGCGTAATGCGCCACCTCGAGCTGCGCGCTGGAGATGAGGTGCGCCTGGCCGATCGCGATGCCGCCGCCCGCGCCGGCGCCGTGGAGGGTGAAGCTCACTCGTTTTCCCCGAATTTATCGTCGATCAATTTCACAATGGCCTGCAATGCCGCGTCGGCGTCGCTGCCTTCGGTTTCGATGCCGATCGTGTTCCCCTTGCCGGCGGCGAGCATCATCACGCCCATGATGCTCTTGGCGTTGACGCGGCGGCCGTTGCGCGTGAGCCAGATCGCGCTCTGATACCCGCTCGCCAATTGCGTCAGCTTGGCCGCCGCGCGCGCGTGCAATCCCAGTTTGTTGACGATTTCAACCTCGGTTTGCGGCATTGCAGGCATCGGTATTCATGTGCACCACCCCGTCCTGCCCGCCGCTGATGGCCTTGGCGGCGACGTCGGCGAGCGGTTCCTCGCGATAGGTCAGCGCGCGGATCAGCATCGGCAGGTTCACGCCGGAGACGCCTTCGACCTTGCCCGGCACGAGCAGGCGCGTGGCGATATTGGAGGGCGTGGCGCCGAGGATGTCGGTGAACACCAGCACGCCCTGGCCTTCGTCGAGCTGCTTTACCAGTTCTTGCGCCTGCGGCAGGATGGCCTCCGGATCGTCGTGTACGGTGACACCGAGTTGGCGCACCTGCGGCGGGCGCTTGCTCAGCACGTGGCTCGCGCAATGAATCAGGGCCTCGCCGAACGCCCCGTGAGAAACAATCAGGATTCCAATCATGGCATTTACTCTGAAATTAGGTAATTGATACAGGCCGTCGCTTCAGGCGGCGCACGCTTTCTCCAGCGCGTCGATGAATATCCCGGCGACGTTGCAGCCGGTCTGCTCCTTGATCTCCTGGAAGCAGGTCGGACTAGTGACGTTGACTTCGGTGAGGTAGTCGCCGATCACGTCCAGACCCACCAGCAGCAGGCCGCGGCGCGCGAGCTCCGGCCCGAGCGCGCCGGCAATCTCCAGGTCGCGCGCCGACAGCGGCTGCGCCACGCCGGTGCCGCCGGCCGCGAGATTGCCGCGCGACTCCCCCGGTTTGGGGATGCGCGCGAGGCTGTAGGGCACGGGCTCGCCCGCGATCAAGAGGATGCGCTTGTCGCCGTCGCGTATTTCCGGGATGTAGCGCTGCGCCATGATCGAGCGCGCGCCGTGCCAGGTGAGCGTCTCGACGATGACGTTGCGGTTGGGATCGGCGGCGGTGACGCGAAACACCTGCGACCCGCCCATGCCGTCCAACGGCTTCACCACCACGTCGGCGTGTTCGTCGATGAAATCATGGATCTGCTTCTCCAGCCGCGTCACCAGGGTCGGGGCGGTGAAGCGCGGGAACTCCGCGATCGCCAGCTTCTCGCTGTGGTCGCGCAGCGCGCGCGGATCGTTGAACACCCGGGCGCCCTCGCGGCCCGCGAGCTCCAGCAGCCAGGTGGCGGTCACGTACTCCATGTCGAAGGGCGGGTCCTTGCGCATCAGCACGGCGTCGAAGTCTGAGAGCGGGTCTTCTCTGGGAGCATCGATGCGATACCAGCGGGTGCTGTCCCCGGTCAATTCGAGGCGGCAGGATTCGCCGATCACGCGGCCGTGTTTCCACATCACGCCGTCCTGCATCAGCATATGCAGCTCATGGCCGCGGCCGGCCGCCTCCACCATCATGGCGTAGGTCGTGTCCTTGTACGTCTTGATCCCGTCCAGCGGATCGAGAATGATCGCTATCTTCATGGTGCGAAGCGCAACGCGCAGCCTGATAAGCCGAGAATGTGATTCTAACAGCGACACGGGGCGGGTGCGGGCAGGCGTAGCGTGGAAAAGGAATCCCCGCCCTGCGCCCCGTCGGCAAAACGAAAAATAAAAAAGCCGGACCAGCCGCCTTTTTCGTGCCGTCGAGGGCCGGGCGCTACTTGGCCAGGCTCGCGATATAATCGACGGCGGCTTTGACGTCGGCGTCGGCGAGCGCGTTGTTGCCGCCCTTTGGGGGCATTGCGCCCTTGCCCTTGAGTGCGCTCGCGTAGAGCGCATTTATGCCGGCCTTCAGGCGCGGCGCCCAGGCGGCTTTGTCGCCCGCCTTGGGCGCGCCGGCAATGCCGGCGCCGTGACAGACGGCGCAACCGGCTTCATAGATTTTCTTGCCGTCGGCTTTGCCGGCCGCGGGAGCAGCCGCCGTCTTCTCGACTGCGGGAGCCGCCGTCGTCGTCTTCTCGGCCGCGGGAGCGGTGGGCTCCTTGAACTTGCCCCCGGCGCTGTTGGCCATGTAGACCACCGCGCGCTCGACCTCCAGGTCGCTCAACCCGGCACTGCCGCCGCGCGCAGGCATCGTACCCTCACCCTTGATCGCCGTCGTCACCAGCTTCTTCTGCCCCTCCTTGAGGCGCGACGCCCAGTTGCTCTTGTCGCCGAACTTGGGCGCGCCGGCCGCGCCGCTCGAATGGCAGGCAGTGCATACCGACTTGTAGACTTCTTGGCCGCTTTTAGGCGCCTTGGCCGCATCGCCGCCGGCATCGGCGAACGCGAGGTCGCCCACCGGTTTCAGTCGTTTGGCCACGGCGTCGGGCGACATGGCCGGGCTGTCCTTGTCGACGCTGCGCATGTTGGCCATGAATTGCAACACCAGCACGACAATCACGAACGGCAGCAGAAACGTGATCGCAAGCACGGTGATCACCTGCTTCGGCGTCTCGATCCGGCTTTCCTGCCCGCTATCGTGCTCGTTCTGGCTCATTGGCTACATAACTCTTTGCAAACACGCATATTATAGTAGCAAACTCCCTCCTCTTGAAAGAACTGCCGCATGGAGGGATGCGGCAAAAGCCGGTATACTTCGCCCGGCACGCGCCCGTAGCTCAGCTGGATAGAGTGTTGGTTTCCGAAGCCAAAGGTCACAGGTTCGACTCCTGTCGGGCGCGCCATTGCCATCGGGTACTTATGTAGCTACGCCCGCTTTTGCTTGCGCAAGACGTAGCCCGTTCGTAGCCCCCTCATCTATGCCGACTGAAAAGCGGCGTGTGCAACAACCAGGAGCACAGCATGAGCGCCATCAGCCGTTACCCGGTACCCAGGCTCGAAGACCTGCCGCAGGACATGCGCGAGCGCATCGTTGCGGTGCAAGAGAAGGCCGGCTTCGTGCCCAACGTGTTCCTCACCCTCGCGCACCGCCCGGATGAGTTTCGCGCCTTCTTCGCCTACCACGACGCGCTGATGGAAAAAGACAGCGGCCTCAGCAAGGCCGAGCGCGAGATGATCGTGGTCGCCACTTCCGGCGCCAACCAGTGCCAGTACTGCGTGGTTGCCCACGGCGCGATCCTGCGCATCCGCGCCAAGAACCCGCTGATCGCCGACCAGGTCGCGGTCAACTACCGCAAGGCCGACATCACGCCGAAGCAGCGCGCCATGCTCGATTTTGCGATGAAGACCGCGCTCGAGCCCTGGACCATAGCCGAGGCCGACTTCGAGGCCCTGCGCGCTCACGGCTTTTCCGACGAGGACATCTGGGACATCGGCGCCGTCGCCGCGTTCTTTTCGCTCTCCAACCGCATGGCCAACCTGATCAACATGCGGCCCAACGACGAGTTCTACACCATGGGGCGCGAGCGGCGCTAGGATGCGGCTCCTTCTCGTCTGGCTGATCAACGCGCTGTCTCTGCTGGCGGTCGCGTATTTCCTGCCGTCGGTGAGTGTGGCGAGCTTCTACATCGCCCTGATCACCGCCCTGGTCCTTGGTTTTCTGAACACGCTCATCCGGCCCGTGCTGGTGCTGATCACCTTGCCCATCACCATCCTCACTCTAGGGCTGTTCACCCTGGTGATCAACGCGCTCTTGTTCTGGTTCGTGGCTTCGTTCGTGGCGGGTTTCCAGGTGGCCGGCTTTTGGTCGGCATTTTGGGGCGCGCTGCTCTACAGCGTGATTTCCTCGCTCGCCAGCTGGCTCCTGATCCCACGGCCGGGCAAGAACTAGAAGTCGGCGCTGCCGTGTCCGCCTGAGCCGCAGGATTTATCCCCAGCTCCGCGCGTACCTGCGCCATCAGGGCGGCTTCCTTGGCTGAGTGCTTATTGTCAGGCACGGCCCGGTGTCACAGGAGCACGATGTCGAACTGCTCCTGGCTGTAGCTCGATTCGGCCTGAATCGACACCGGCTTGCCGATGAAGTCCTCGAGCATGGCTAGCGACTGCGACTCGTCTTCCAGAAACAGATCGATCACGACTTGTGCGGCGAGGAGGCGGAACTCGCGCGCGTTGAACTGGCGCGACTCGCGCAGGATCTCGCGCAGGATCTCGTAGCACACGGTGCGCGCGGACTTGACCTCGCCGCGGCCGCCGCAGGTGGGGCAGGACTCGCACAGCACGTGCGCCAGCGATTCGCGCGTGCGCTTGCGCGTCATCTCCACCAGGCCGAGCTGGGTAAAGCCGCTCACCGTCATGCGTGTGCGGTCGCGCGCGAGCGCCTTGTTGAATTCGGCCAGCACCGCGGCGCGGTGCTCTTCCGTTTCCATGTCGATGAAGTCGACGATGATGATGCCGCCGAGGTTCCTCAGGCGCAACTGGCGCGCGATCACCTGCGCCGCCTCCAGATTGGTCTTGAAAATGGTGTCGTCGAAATTGCGCACGCCGACGAAACCGCCGGTGTTGACGTCGATGGTGGTCATCGCCTCGGTCTGGTCGATGATCAGGTAGCCGCCGGACTTGAGCTCGACCCGGCGCGCCAGCGCCTTCTCGATCTCGTCCTCGACGTTGTACAGGTCGAACAGCGGCCGCTCGCCCGTGTAGTGGTCGAGGCGCGCTAGCACGATCTGCATGTAGTCGCGCGCGAACGCCTGCAGCTTGAGGAAATTCTCGCGCGAATCGATGAGGATGCGACCGGTGTTCTCGTTGACGAAATCGCGCAGCACGCGCTGCGCCAGCGACAGGTCCTGGTGCAGCAGCGCGGGCGCGGGCGAGGACAGGCTCTTCGCGCGCAGGTCCTGCCACAGCTTCCTCAGGTACTGGAGATCGTTCAGCAGCTCGGCGTCGGTGGCAGTTTCGGCCATGGTGCGGATGATGAAGCCGCCTTTTTCATCGGCGGGCAGCATCCGCTGCACCTTGTCGCGCAGCAGCTGGCGCCCGCTCTCGTCCTCGATGCGCTGCGAGATGCCGATGTGCGGATCCTGCGGCAGGTACACCAGCATCCGGCCGGCGATGCTGACCTGGGTCGAGAGGCGCGCGCCCTTGGTGCCGATCGGGTCCTTGACCACCTGCACCAGCAGCGGCTGGCCCTCGGCGAGGATTTTTTCGATCGGCTTTTGCGCCGCCTTTCCCGGCTCGCCGTTGCCATGGCCGTTCTGGCGCTCCTCCCAGATGTCGGCGACGTGGAGGAAAGCAGCGCGCTCCAGGCCGATCTCGACGAACGCCGACTGCATGCCCGGGAGCACGCGCGCCACCTTGCCCATGTAGATATTGCCCACCAGCCCGCGGCTCGCGGCTCGCTCGATGTGCAGTTCCTGCGCGACGCCGCTTTGCATCACGGCGACCCGCGTTTCCTGCGGCGTGACGTTGATCAGGATCTCCTCGTTCATGCGCGCCATTCTACCGGATGGCGCCGGACGCGCATCCGGGGCGGCCTTGCCTCAGGCGGCAGGCCCGATGCCGAAGCGCTTGAGCAGCTGCGCGGTCTCGTACAGCGGCAGTCCCATTACGCCGGAATAGCTGCCGCGGATCTCGGTGACGAACGCCCCGGCCCGGCCCTGGATGCCGTAAGCGCCCGCTTTGTCCATGGGCTCGCCGCCGGCCACGTAACGCTCGATCTCGGCCGGCTCGAGCGCGCGAAAGCGCACTGCGGTCGCCGACAGTTCGGTCTCCATGCGCTCGCCGAATTTGAACCCGACGGCCGTGAGCACTTCGTGCTCCCGGCCCGACAGGCGAGCGAGAAAATCGACGGCCTCGGCCGCATCCGCCGGGGTGCCGAGGATTTCGTCGCCGATGCATACGGTGGTGTCGGCGGCCAGCACGACGCGCAGCCAGCCGTTCTCGACCTTGTCGCGGCACACGCGCAGCACATAGTCGCGCGGCTTTTCCCCGGGCAGCGGATTTTCGTTCACGTCGGCGCCGCGCTCCGACTTGATGCGCTGGGTCAGCACCTGGTGATCGACGCCGATCTGGTTCAGCAGTTCGCGCCGGCGCGGGCTGCGCGAGGCCAGGTAGAAGTAGGATTGGCCGGCCAATATGCTCACTCGCGGTGGTACGGGTGGCCGCCGATGATGCTCAGCGCCCGGTACAGTTGCTCGGCCAGCAGCACCCGCGCGAGCCCGTGCGGCAGCGTCATGCTGGATAGCCGCAGCTGCATCGAGGCGGTCTTTTTCAAGGCAGCGTCCAGGCCGTCGGCGCCGCCGATCAGAAACACCACCGGGCCACGTTCCTGCATCCAGGCTTCGAGCTGCAGCGCGAGGCCGCAGGTGCTCAGATCCTTGCCGTGCTCGTCCAGCGCGATCACGCGGCTGCCCTTGGGCAGCGCGGCGCGGATGCGTTGGGCTTCGGCGGCAAGCATTTGCGCCACGGTTTTTCCGGTCGTGCGCGCTTCGGCTTTGATCTCGATCAGCTCGAGCGCCGCGCCCGGCGGCATGCGCTTCGCGTACGCGCGGTAGCCCTCGACTACCCAGGACGGCATGCGTGTGCCGACGGCGGCCACAACGAGTTTCATCGGGGGCTCGGGTGCGTTTTCACCCTGCGGCCAGCTGCGATTCTGCCGCCTTCCTGCGCGCGCGCGGCCGTTTCGGCTTCACTTCGGGTTGGTCCCACAGGTCTTCCAGGTTGTAGTACTGGCGGATGGTGGGCTGCATCACGTGAACGATAATGGCGCCGAGGTCGACCAGGACCCACTCCCCCGTCTGCTCCCCTTCCACCGAGAGCACCCGCGCGCCGCGCGCCTTCAGCTTCTTCTGCACGTTGTCGGCGAGCGCCTTGACCTGGCGCGTCGAGTCGGCGCTGGCGATGATCATGCGCTCGAACAAGGTCGAGAGATGGGCGACTTTGAGCACGACGATGTCGCGGGCCTTGATGTCTTCGAGCGCGGCGACCACCGCTTTTTCCATTTTGCGGATATCCATCAGGGTTTGAGCGTCTCCTTTCGGTAAAGATGTTGTGCCTCAATATAGGCGAGAACTGCGGCGGGGAGCAAATGGCGCGTGTCCTGCACTGCAGCAAGCTGCGCGCGGATGGCCGAGGCCGAGATATCCATCGGCGGCATGTCGAAGCGCACGATCCTGCCCGCCGCGCTCGCGGCCAGCTGTTCCGGCCGCGCCGAGCGGCGCGCGATCTCGGCCGAGAGTTCGGGCGCCGGCCCGCCGTCGCTCGGGAGATGGCCGGGGCGGCTTGCAACGGCGATGTGCGCGAGGTCGAACAGCTCGTGCCAGCGCAGCCAGTTCGGCAGGCTCAGGAACGAATCGCTGCCCAAGAGCAGCGCGAGCGGCTGCTCATTGCCGATCTGCGCGCGCAGCCGCGTGAGCGTGTGCACGGTGTAGGTGGGCTCGCTCAGGTCCAACTCGCTGTCGTCGATGCGATAGCGCGGATTGCCGGCGGTGGCGAGCCTGAGCATCGCCAGGCGGTCGCGCACGCTCGCGACGGGCGGCGCACGATGCCCGGGGCTGCCCGAGGGCAGCCACAGCACTTCGCCGAGCGGCAGTCCCCGCATCGCCGCTTCGGCCAGCGCCACATGGCCCAGGTGAACCGGATCGAAGGTGCCGCCGAGAATGCCGCAGAGGTTCAAGTTGAAGGCGTTCAAGCCGCTGGCGTTGAAGGTTTGCGCGCGGCGCCGATGGGCAGATTGGCGATGCGCGGCACCTCCGCCGGACCCTTGCCGCCCCAGTGATTTAGGAGTCCGGCGAACAGCACCGGGCGCAGCTCGGTCGTCCGCATCAGTTCGGGGTAAGCCTCGAATTGCAGATACGAGTAGGGCGAAACGAAGTCGAAGTACCAGACGAGGCGCATCACTTCCGGATCTGCCCGTCGCCGAGTACGATGTATTTCTGCGAGGTGAGGCCTTCCAGCCCCACCGGCCCGCGCGCGTGCAGCTTGTCGGTGGAAATGCCCACTTCCGCGCCCAGGCCGTACTCGAAGCCGTCGGCAAAGCGCGTCGAGGCGTTGACCATCACCGAGCTCGAATCGACCTCGCGCAGGAACCTTTGCGCTTTTTCCTTATCCTCGGTGACGATGGCGTCGGTGTGCGCCGAGCCGTACCTGGCGATGTGGTCCATCGCCTGGTCGATGTCTTTCACCACGCGCACCGCCAGGATGGGCGCGAGATATTCAGCGTACCAGTCGTCCTCGCTCGCGGGCTTGATCGCGGGTACGAGTTTTCGCGCCGCCCCATCGCCGCGCAACTCCACGCCCTTGTCGAAATAGATCTTGGCGAGCGGCGGCAGCACCTTTGCCGCCACGCCTTCCGCGACGAGCAGCGTTTCCATGGTGTTGCAGGTGCCGTAGCGCTGGGTCTTGGCGTTGTCGGCGATGCGTATCGCCTTGTCCAGGTCCGCCGAATCGTCGATATACACGTGGCACACCCCATCGAGATGCTTGATCATCGGGATGCGCGATTCGGCCATGACGCGCTCGATCAGGCCCTTGCCGCCGCGCGGCACGATGATGTCGATGTACTGGTTCATCGTGAGCAGCTCGCCCACGGCGGCGCGGTCAGTGGTCGCGATCACCTGGATCGCCGTCTGCGGCAGCCCGGCCGCGGCGAGGCCCTCGTGCATGCACGCGGCGATCGCGCGGTTGCAGCGCAGCGCCTCGCTGCCGCCGCGCAGGATGGCGGCGTTGCCCGACTTCAAGCACAGCCCCGCCGCGTCGGCGGTGACGTTGGGACGCGACTCGTAAATGATGCCGATCACGCCGAGCGGCACGCGCATGCGGCCAACGCGGATGCCGCTCGGGCGCTCGTGCAGATCGGTGATGGCGCCGACCGGATCCGGCAGGCGCGCGATCTGTTCCAGGCCCTCGGCCATGGTCTCGACGCCGGCGGGGGTGAGCGCGAGCCGGTCGAGCAGCGCCGGCTCCAGGCCATTGGCGCGCGCCGCGGCCACGTCCTCGGCGTTGGCAGCGACGAGGCGCGCCGCGTCGCGCCGTATCGCGGCGGCGGCGGCGACGAGCGCGCGGTCCTTGGTCGCGCTGTCGGCGCGCGCGAGCACGCGCGACGCCGCGCGCGCCTGCTCGCCCACCTGGCGCATGTAGCGCTTGACGTCCCTGATTTCGGCAACTGCGTTCATGGGCGCGATTTTACCCTTCTAAGGCGGTCAAGTCTTAGCCGCGGGGTGCGGATCTCGAAGCTCTGCTGGTACGTCATGCGGATCCCGGTTCCGGGTTCGGGAGGCGTTCGAGCAGCACCTTCGCCGAAGTCTCCGCCACCACCAGCGTGAGCGTCATCATCGCCCGCGCCGGGCCGACGACAATCCGGCGCACGGATCATCGGCAAACACAGCCTCCCGGCTAAGTCGCTAGAGCTGCGAGATCCGGTCGCAACTTGTTAAAGCCGCTCTCGTCCTGGTAGGCCTTGCCGATTTCCAGAATCTGGCGCTCCGCAAAAGGCTTGCCGATAATCTGGATGCTGAGCGGCAATCCCTCATGCAGCCCCGCTGGCAGTGCCAGGGCTGAAAGGCCGAGGTAATTCACCGGGCGAGTGAAGTAGCCTGGCACGGGAGAGGCTTCGTCGATCTTGTCCAGTGGCGGTGCTGGCAAGGCAACCGTCGGCAGCAGAATCGCGTCGAACCGCCGGAACCATTCGCTGAACGTGCGCCGCCGCTCCGCCATGGTCCGCAGCGTTTCGGCATATTCACCGGGCACGAAATTGCGCGCATTGAGCACGCGCCCGCGTACCGCTTCGCCGATCGGCTGGGTCATGTCCTCGATCCAGTTTCGGTGCAGCGCAAAGGCTTCCGATGCGATGATCGTGCCCGCCTGCCGCGACAGCTCGAAATACCAATCCGGCAGGCGCGTCGGCATGATCTCGGCCCCGAGTTTCTCCAGCGCTCTGGCTGCGCCGGTCCATGCTTCAATCACCGCCGGGTGCATGAAGGGCGGCAACTGGGCGCGGTCGGGCAGCGCAATGCGCAGATGATGCAGGCCATCGACCGCGAATTCCGCCGGCAAGTCGAGGGGCGGCTGCGCCAGCGTCGCTGGATCGCGCGCATCCGGCGCCGCCAGTGCCCGCAACAGGTGCGCACAATCCTCTACTGAATGCGCAAGCGGGCCGATCGAATCAAGCGTCCAGCTGAGCAATCCCGTGCCGTGCAGGCTGATCCGGCCATAGGTGACCTTGAGGCCGACCAAGCCGTTAAAGGCCGAGGGAATACGCACTGAGCCGCCGGTGTCGCTGCCAATGCCCGCCGGCGCGAGCCCGGCCGCGACGGCGACCGCGGTGCCGCTCGACGACCCGCCGGGCACCCGATGACAAGCGCTATCCCAGGGATTCCAGGGCGCCCCCATCAATGGATTGCTGCCCCAGCCGCCGAAGGCGAACTCGACCATCTGCGTCTTGCCGAGCGGGATCATGCCTGCGGCGAGCAGACGCTCGACGGTGGCTGAGGTCGCATCGGCGCGGCGCGCGGCCCACATGCGGGAGCCGATCGTCCCTATGCGACCTTCGATATCGCAAAGATCCTTGAGGCAGATGGGAAGCCCGTGCAAGGGGCCGAGCGGCAGGCCCGCCGCCCGGGCACGGTCGGCGCCCTCGGCAAGTTGCCGCGCCTCGCCCCCGTAGACCTCGACGAAGGCGTGCAGCCTGCGGTCCAGGCGCTCGATGCGGGCCAGATGAGCGTCAACGATCTCCCGGCTCGAGCATTGGCCCCGCCGGAGCAATTCGGCCTGCTCGGCGAGCGTCAGATTCGTGAGATCCATGATTTCCTTTCGGCAGAAGACATCCTCGGCGGACGCTAATTCTAGCAGCCGCAGCAGCAGAAACGACAGCAAAATCTATCTGCCTCGCCCATCTCACGCGCTCGGCGGCGCCTGCGGGCGACGTCCACTGGCCTCGGCCCGCGCCCGGGCCAACTGGTCCGCCAGGAGCTTCATGAAGAACCCGCCGACCACAGAGCGCGCCTGGTTGGCGCGCCGCCGTCCGGTGTGGGCGAAGTAGATGTCGGCCAAGGGCACGCGGTTCGGCGTCTCGTTCACGTAGCGATAGATCGGCGCAACGAACTCTTCGAACACCTTCTTCGACTCCGCCATCGTCGCGACCCAGATGGCCCATTCGGGCTTCGCCGCGGGGCTTCGGCAGCGCGAGGCACCAACGATGTTCATTCCCTTCGCCCATGCATCGGCCGCCACCCGCGATCTGGGCATCGACGCGGTGCGCGCCGTGGGCCTGGTCGGGCTGATCGGCATCGGCAGCCTGGTGAGCCGCTTTGCCATCGGCGCGCTGGCCGACCGCATGGGCCGCAGCCTGACCCTGGCGCTGATGCAGGTGTCTATGGCTGCCTCCTACCTGCTGTGGAACGCGGCCGGCGGTTATGCGGCCCTCGCGCTGTTTGCGCTTTGGTTTGGCCTGAGCTATGGCGGCATTGTGTCGCTGCTGCCCGCCATATGTATGGACCTGTTCGGCGCGCGCGCAGTCTCCAGCATCATCGGCACGCTATACAGCGGCGCGGCGCTGGGCAATCTGCTGGGGCCGGTGGTGGCCGGTGCAGTGTTCGACAGAAGCGGCAGCTATGGCGCGGTGATCTGGGTCTGCATGGCCCTGTCGGCGCTGGCCACACTGGCGGCGGCCCGGCTGATCGGGCCACGGCAGAAGTCCTATTGAAGACCAAAGCTTGCGAGACGCGGCGCCGGCTCGCGGAACAACAGCCACAGCATGGCGCCGTTGACCAAAATGAAAATGACCTCGAGCCAGAGCATGGCAGCGACAATGACGCGCCTGGAGTTGTCCTCGAACACGAAATAGAAAGCGTCGAACGAAGGCAGCAGTGCCTTGGTCACCGCGTAATGATTCTGGAACGGCGGAAACAGCAGCGCCAGCAGCAGATTCAGGCCCACCCCGAGGAGCACCAGGTTCTGCGGCCCGAGCCGGCGTCCCGGCCGAATCTGGTGTCGCAGCAGCAGCCAGGCGATCGCCGTGTTGATCAGTACGGTGAATAGCTCTATCGCGAGAAAATCGTCGTTGACCGCGCGGTTGGGATAATCGCCGAACACGGGCAGGAACCCTTCGAAGGTGGGCACGTTGTTGTGCGTGGTGCTGACGTAGTCGTACGGCGGGAACCGCAGCAGCAGCAGCAAATTGATCGCGGCGACGATCAGCGTGACAGCCTGGTATTTGTTCATCGGCTTTTTCTTACTGGCGATAGTTCCGTTATAGTAGCCGGTCTTGCACCCCTCGCGTTAAGCCGGGGGGCTGCAGGCGCGCCCGGCGATGTTGTGCATTCGCTGACCTTGTTTTATGTTACTTTTGCGTTCAGCCTTACGATTGATCATCCTCGATTTCCCATGACCCCGCAAGCTAACGCCAAGCTGTTCGCATCCTGCCCGCGCGGCCTGGAAAACCCGCTCGCCGCCGAGCTTGCCGGACTCGGAGCGAGCGCAGTGCAGACCGTCGCCGGCGGCGTCGCGTTCGAGGGCGACACTCGCGTCATCTACCGCGCCAACCTGGAAAGCCGCATCGCCACGCGCGTGCTGCTGCGCCTGTTCACCCTGCCTTACCGCAGCGAAGAGGACATCTACCGCGCCAGCTATGAGCTCGACTGGCCGCAGCGGTTCGAAGTCGGGCGCAGCATCCGCGTCTACCTTACCGCGCAGCGCTGCCCGCTGAAAAGCCTGGACTTTCTCACGCTGCGCATCAAGGATGCGGTGTGCGACCGCTTCAGGAGCGCCGTCGGCAGCCGCCCCAACGTCGACGCGCGCGCGCCCGAGGTGCGCATCCACGCCTTCCTCGATGCCACGCAGTTCACGCTCTACCTCGACACTTCGGGCGAACCGCTGTTCAAGCGCGGTTCGCGCACCGCCGCGGGCGAGGCTCCGCTCAAGGAAAATCTCGCCGCCGGCATACTCAAGCTGACCGGATGGCAACCGGGAACGGCGCTGCTCGATCCCATGTGCGGTGGCGGCACTTTTCTCGTCGAAGCAGCGCAAATCGCGCTCGATATCGCGCCGGGCAGCGAGCGCAACTTCGGCTTCGAAAAGCTGAAAAATTTCGACGCGGCGCTGTGGCGCGAGCTGCGCTCCGAAGCCGAGGCGCGGCGCAAGCCGCTCATGCCCCTGCCGATCTACGGCAGCGACCTCTACGGCGACACGCTCAAACTTGCGCATGCGAACCTGCGCGCGGCTGGCGTCGCGCAGGCGGTGCAACTGAAACAGGCGAATGCACTGGAGATTTCCGCGCCGGCCGCGACCGGTGTGCTGGTCACCAACCCGCCCTACGGCGAGCGCATGGGCGAGCAGCAGGAACTAGCCGCGTTCTACCCCAAATTCGGCGATGCGCTGAAGCAGAAATTCGCCGGCTGGAACTGCTACATTCTCAGCGCCGACATGAATCTGCCCAAGCTGATCAAGCTGCAGGTTTCCAAGCGCACGCCGCTGTTCAACGGCGCGCTGGAGTGCCGCTTGTTCGAGTACAGGATCGTGGCGGGCAGCATGCGCGGCCCCAAGCCCGTCCAGGGCAGCGACGCCGCCGCGCACTCAGGCGAGCGCTAGCTGCGCTGACGCTGCCACGGTCAGCGGCGGGCTGGAACCGCCTAGCCGGCCGCGCTCTTGCGTGCCTTGACCGTCTTGGCCGCGGTTTTGGCGGTCGTCTTGGTTGCGAGTTTGATCGCGCCAGGCTTGACCCCGGCCGACTCGGCCGCAGCCTTGCCCGGCTTCGCCGCTCGCGGCGCGAACTCGAAGCCGACCTTGCCATCCGCGCCGCGCACCAGGAAGGCCGAGAACGGCCGCCCCTTCTTGGAAGTAAAGCGGTGCAGCAGATCGGTCCTGCCGCTGGCGAGGAGCTTCTGCATCTGCTCGCGCTCGATCGGCCGCTGCAGGATGATGCGGCCGGAGCGGAAGTCGCAGCTCTTTTCCGGGCCCAGGCTTTTCTCGCACACATAGGCCATCGGCTGTTCGAACACCCGCGCCGCGCACTTCGGACAGGGGCCGAGCGGCTCCAGGCCGGAGAAATCCGGCGCTTCCTCGGAGCCGTCGCCCGACTGTCCGAAATCGAATTCCGCCTTGAATTCGGGCGACAACCGCACCACGGCGGCGAACGGCTTGCCCATGCGGCTGCGAAAGCCCTGCAGCGGACCGATAGTCTGCTTGGCGATCAATTCCTCGATTTCCTCCGGCGCGAACTCGCGGCTGGAGACGACTTTCCATATGTTGAAATCGCAGGCCTGGCACTGGAACTTGCGGTAATTCTCCAGCACCGTGCCGCCGCATTTCGGGCACGGCGCCTTCAGCGTGAGGAATGCGGTGTCGGGAATGTCGCCATTCTTGATCGCGGAAACCAGCTCGCGCGTGACTTCGACGATATGGTCCATGAACTCTGTCCGATCGAGCTCGCCGTGCTCCATCTGTTTCAGCTTGAATTCCCAATTGCCGGTGAGCTCGGGCGAGGTGAGCTCGGTGATACCGAAGTGGCCGAGCGCGAACATGAGCGAGAATGCCTTGGGCGTGGGCACCAACTCGCGCCCGCTGCGGTGCACGTAGTCCTCGAAAATAAGGCCTTCGATGACGGCGGCGCGGGTCGCCGGCGTGCCCAGGCCCTTCGCGCTCATCGCCGCGCGTAATTCCTCGTCCTCGACCAGTTTGCCAGCGCCTTCCATGGCAGAGAGCAGCGTCGCCTCGGTGAAGCGCGCCGGCGGCTTGGTCTGGTTGGCCTTGACCTCGACCGCGGTCGTTTTGACTTTCTCGCCGTCTTCGATCGCGACCATCAGCGCGTCGTCTTTTTCCGTGTCGCGGCCGTAGATCGCGAGCCAACCCGGCTTCACCATCACCCGGCCCTCGCTCCTGAACGGCTCGCCCTCGACGCGGGTGATGCGCGTGGTGACCAGGAACTCGGCCGCGGGGAAAAACACCGCGAGGAAGCGTTTCACCACCATGTCGTAGAGCTTTGCCTCGGCATCAGACAGATTGCCCGGCGCCTGCA
>Ga0080064_1003385_pt1 | contig 23194 bp, 16 predicted proteins | sample Subgrocontami54m_FD_69260 | JGI IMG/M metagenome (GOLD analysis project Ga0080064, IMG submission 69260) | Subsurface groundwater microbial communities from S. Glens Falls, New York, USA - GMW46 contaminated, 5.4 m (SPADES assembly) (version 2) ...
TGGGCGACGCGGGGGTCGTAGGTCTGGGAGAGTCAGCCGACCAGCGGCGCCCCGATCGGGGTCGAGCCGAGGAAGACGACCGAGTAGAGCGCCATCACCCGGCCCCGCATCTCCGGCGAGACGGCGAGCTGCAGGGTCGAGTTGATCGTCGCCGCGCATCGTGCCGCTCCGTCGGTTACGCTGGTGCCTGCCAGCATTGATGGCGGAACCAACGCGCTTGCCTGCTCTCCGCCCGGTGCGGTCCCGATATGTTTTGGCGACGACAGCCTGCGACGGCACCGGGAGGCAGCGCGCGCCTGTGGAATCGAGCCGAAGATACTGACGATCGGGCACCTTGGACGTGACATCGACCGGCCAGATGATCTCGCGACTTTTCTGTTGCGTCCGTCGCCGACGCAATCCTATGCGTATCTGACTGCAAATGGGATCGCGGAACGGTTGCGTCGCGTGCCCCGCGATCGATGCAGCGAATCATGCGCCGGGGAATTGTCGCGATGATGAAATGGACCCTGAGCTCATGACAGGCTATGCCTCCGGGAGCTTCGCGCCGGACCGCCGGCTATCGCGTGAGGAGTGTCTCGCGCTGACGGAGCATGCGGATCTCGACGCGCTGATGCGGGCGGCGGCCGCGCGGCGCGACGCTGCGCACGGCGCCGTGGTGACGTATTCGCGCAAGGTTTTTATTCCGCTGACGCGGCTTTGCAGGGACGTGTGCCACTACTGCACGTTTGCCCAGCCGCCGCGGCAAGGCGAAGCACCTTACCTGACGCTTGACGAGGTTCGCGCCATTGCGCGTGCCGGCGCCGCGGCGCAATGCAAGGAGGCGCTGTTCACGCTCGGCGACAAGCCGGAATTACGCTACCGCGCCGCGCGCGAGGAGCTGGCCCGGCTCGGGCACGAGACCACCTTGTCCTATCTCGCTGCGGCGGCGCGCGCCGTATTTGAAGAGACGGGACTGCTGCCGCACGTCAATCCGGGTTTGCTCGACGCTTCCGACATTGCTGCGCTGCGCCGGGTATCCGCGTCGCAGGGGATCATGCTCGAAAGCGCGGCCGAGCGATTGTGCAAGCGCGGCGGACCTCATCACGGTTCGCCTGACAAGAATCCAGCGGCGCGCCTCGAAACCATCAGGCTCGCGGGCGAAGCGCACGTGCCCTTTACGAGCGGCGTGCTGATCGGCATCGGCGAGACCCGTGCGGAGCGCGTCGAGGCGCTGCTCGCGCTGCGGGATCTCAACGATCGCTACGGTCACATTCAGGAGATCATCGTCCAGAACTTCCGGCCCAAGCCCGGAACGCGCATGGCGGATTCCCCCGCGCCTGCGCTCGAAGAGCATTTGTGGACGATTGCGGTCGCACGGCTGCTGTTCGATCCCGCGATGAACATTCAGGCGCCCCCGAATTTAAGCTCAGGCTCGCTGCGCCAGCTCGTCGACGCGGGAATCAACGATTGGGGCGGCGTATCCCCGGTGACTCCCGATTACGTCAATCCGGAAGCGCCCTGGCCGCATCTGGGCGTGCTGGCGCGTGCGACGCAGGCCGTGGGCAAGGAGCTCGTGGAGCGGCTCGCGATTTATCCGGCCTTCGTGCGCGCGATGGAGCGCTGGATCGATCCCGGATTGCGCACAGCGCTGCTCCACCGGATCGACAGCGATGGCTTTCCACGCACCGACGGCTGGTCACCGGGCACGCCGGATCGTCTCCCGGCATCGGATCTCGCGTTGACGCTCGCGTCCCGTCGCGCGGCGCCACGCGGTGAAGTCGGCGCTATCCTCTCCAAGGCAGGCCGCGGCGAGACGCTGGCCGAAGCGGAAATCGTGCGGTTGTTCCGCGTGCGCGGAGATGAGTTTGCCGCAGTGTGCGCCGCAGCCGACGAGCTCAGAGCGCGGATGAACGGCGACACCGTCAGCTATGTCGTCAATCGCAACATCAACTACACCAACATCTGCGGCTACCGGTGCCAGTTCTGCGCCTTCGCGAAAGGCAAGGCGAGCGAGAATCTGCGCGGCAAGCCCTACGACCTGCCGCTCGAGGAGATTCAGCGCCGCGTGCGTGAAGCCTGGGAGCGCGGCGCGACCGAAGTGTGCATGCAGGGAGGAATCCATCCTTCCTATACGGGCGCGACTTATCTCGATATTTGCCGGGCGGCGAAGGCCGTGGTTCCCGCCATGCACGTGCATGCTTTCTCGCCGCTCGAAGTGTGGCAGGGTGCGCGGACGCTCGGCATTTCGCTTGGAGAATTCCTCGGTGAATTGAAGCGCGCCGGCCTCGGAACGTTGCCCGGGACCGCCGCGGAGATCCTTGACGACGAGGTGCGTGCGGTCCTTTGTTCTGACAAGATCAAGACCGGCGAGTGGCTCGAGGTGATGAGAACTGCCCATAAGACGGGGTTGCGATCCACGGCGACGATCATGTTCGGCCATATGGAAACGCTCGCGCACTGGGCGCGCCACCTGCTGCGCCTGCGCGCGCTGCAAGCTGAAACCGGCGGCTTCACCGAGTTCGTGCCGCTGCCCTTCGTGCACATGGAAGCGCCCATCTATCGCAAGGGCAGGGCGCGCCGCGGGCCGACGTTCCGCGAGGCCGTGCTCATGCACGCGGTGGCACGGCTTGCGCTGCACCCGCTCATTCCGAACATTCAGGCATCCTGGGTGAAGCTGGGACCGGAAGGCGTGCAGGCCTGCCTGCGCGCGGGCGTCAACGATCTCGGCGGAACGCTCATGGACGAATCGATTTCGCGCGCGGCCGGTGCATCGCACGGGCAGGAGATGACACCCGCGAACATGGAGGAACTGATCCGCTCGGCCGGCCGCACACCGCGCGAGCGGACGACGCTTTACGCGCCGAGCACGCGGAATGCTACAGAACGCTCGGCAGTCGTAACGTTATCGGGGTAGCGCGGAGTAATCCGCGCGCACCCACGTAGGGCGCAGATTTATCGCGCCTTGGAAATGGTTTCGTTCGTTGTTCGGCGCGATAAATCCGCGCCCTACAGCCGTGCCCTTGCGCAAACACTGGTGGTTCGGACGCAGTTTTTGGGATGTTGCGGTAGCGGCTCAGCGACCGCCGCTGCGCCGCGCGAGGGCATCGTCGAGTTTCTTCTGGGCGCCGGCAATCGCATTCTCGAGCGATTTGATGCGTTCGAAATAGGCATCGGTCAGGCGCGACGCACCGCCGGCGGTGCCGATGCGCTCGCCCGGCTGCGGATCGCGTCCGGTCGCGAGCGCGGCTTTTGCCTTCTGTAATTCCCGTTCTGCATTCCTGACCTGGTCATCGGCGGAATCCGTTGCTGGTTGCCCTGGAGCAGTGGCTGGTGCGCTTTTCTTCGGCGGCGCCGGCGGCGGTTTCGAGATATTCGGTGGCGGCAGGCTGACTTCCCTTGCCTCTTTTGCACCGGGTGCCGGCTTGTCGCCATAGACGATGCTGCCGTCCGGCATTACCGAACGGAACACGGCTTGGCCCTGCGCCGCCGTTGCCGCGAGCGCGAGTGCAATCAGGAGCATGCCTAGTCGCATGTAAGTCGGTCTCCGCAATCTTTCACCATGAATTTGGTCGGGTTTGGCCATGGTGTCAAGTCAAATAGCGATAAAATAACCGCATGTCGCAACTGCCATTCGTCCACCTCAGGCTGCACAGCGAGTACTCGGTGACCGACGGCATCGTGCGCCTCGACGACGCGGTCGAGGCGGCCGTCGCCGACGGCATGCCGGCACTGGCGCTGACTGACCTTGCCAACGTATTCGGCCTGGTCAAGTTCTACCAGGCCGCGCGCAAAAGCGGCCTGAAGCCGATCGTCGGCTGCGATGTCTGGATCGAGAACGAGTCCGATCGCGACAAGCCGCAGCGGCTGCTGCTGTTATGCCAGTCGCGCGCCGGTTACCGCAATCTGTGCGAGCTGCTGACGCGCGCGTATCGCTCCAACCAGTACCGCGGACGCGCCGAGCTCAAAAGGGGATGGTTTGCGGCGCCCGCATGCGACGGCCTGATCGCCTTGTCGGGCGCGCATTGCGGCGATGTCGGTCTGGCGTTGCTCGCGGGCAATGACAAGCATGCGCTCGAGCTGGCGCGCGCGTGGGCGGCGCTGTTCCCGCAGCGTTATTACATCGAGCTGCAGCGTTTGCAGCACAACGGCGCAGCGCTCGAGAATTGCGTCCAGCAGTCGCTGCAACTCGCTTCCAGGCTCAAGTTGCCGGTGGTGGCGACGCATCCCGTGCAGTTCCTCAAGCCCGACGACTTCAGGGCGCACGAAGCGCGGGTTTGCATTGCGGAAGGCTACATGCTTGCCGACCCGCGCCGGCCGCGCTCCTACGGCCCCGATCAGTATTTCAAGTCGCAGGCCGAAATGGCGCAGCTTTATGCGGATATTCCGCAGGCGCTCGCCAACAGCGCCGAGATCGCCAAGCGCTGCAATTTCGGAATCGAGCTCGGCAAAAGCCGGCTGCCGCGGTTTCCCACGCCGCAAGGCGAGAGCCTCGACGATTACCTGCATGACCGCGCGTTTGCCGGTCTCGACACCCGGCTGGCACAGCTGTATCCCGATGCCGCGCAGCGTGCCGCCAAGGCGCCTGAGTATCGCGCGCGGCTTGACTTCGAGATCAAGACCATCCTGCAAATGGGCTTCGCGGGCTACTTCCTGATCGTGGCCGATTTCATCAACTGGGCGAAAACGAACGGAGTTCCGGTCGGACCCGGCCGCGGCTCGGGCGCGGGCTCGCTTGTCGCGTATTCGCTGGGTATCACTGACCTCGATCCGCTGCGTTACAACCTGCTGTTCGAGCGATTTCTCAATCCCGAGCGCGTGTCGATGCCGGACTTCGATATCGATTTCTGCCAGGACGGACGCGACCGCGTGATCGAATACGTGCGCAGCAAGTACGGCGCCGACAGCGTGTCGCAGATCGTGACGTTCGGTACCATGGCGGCGCGCGCGGTGGTGCGCGACGTCGGGCGCGTGCTCGATCTGGGCTACAACTTCTGCGACCAGCTTGCCAAGCTGATTCCATTCCAGCCCGGCAAGTACATCACGCTGCACCGGCGCACCAATCCGAAGGACGACCAGACGATATACGCGCGCGAAGTCGAGCCTCTGATCAACCAGCGCGAGCAACAGGAAGAGGAAGTGCGCGAGCTGCTTGAGCTGGCGGAGCGGCTCGAGGGCCTTACGCGCAACGTGGGCATGCACGCGGGTGGCGTGCTGATCGCGCCCGGCAAACTGACCGATTTCTGCCCGCTCTACGCCGCGGAGGGTTCAGCAAGCGTCGTGTCGCAGTTCGACATGAAGGACGTGGAGGCGGCGGGGCTCGTGAAGTTCGATTTCCTCGGCCTGACCACGCTCACCATTCTCGACTGGACGCTGCGCTACATCAAGCGCCTTGATCCGTCCTCGACGCTCACGCTCGACGCGCTGCCGCTCGACGACGCGGATGCCTACCGACTGTTTGCGAGCGCCAAAACCACCGCGATATTCCAGTTTGAATCGCGCGGCATGCGCGATCTGCTCAAACAGGCGCGCCCCGACTGCTTCGAGGACATCATCGCGCTGGTCGCGCTGTATCGCCCGGGGCCGATGGAGCTCATCCCGGACTTCACCGCGCGCAAGCACGGCAAGCCGTTTGCCTTTCCCGATCCGCGCGTCAAGTCGGTGCTGTCCGAGACCTACGGCATCATGGTGTATCAGGAGCAGGTGATGCAGATGGCGCAGATCATCGGCGGCTACAGTCTGGGCGGCGCCGACCTGCTGCGCCGCGCGATGGGCAAGAAACTGCCGGAAGAGATGGCGCAGCACCGCGGCCTTTTTCGCGACGGCGCGGGCAGGAATGGATTGACCCAACCCAAGGCCGACGAGTTGTTCGACCTGATGGAGAAGTTCGCGGGCTACGGCTTCAACAAGTCGCACGCCGCCGCCTATGCGCTGGTCGCCTACCAGACCGCCTACTTCAAGGCGCATCACCCCGCCGCGTTCATGGCGGCCAACATGTCGGCGGCGATGGACGATACCGACAAGACCCGGGGGTTCTACGAGGATGCGATCGCGATCGGGCTCAAGGTGCTGCGGCCCGACATCAACGGCGGCGAGTACCGCTTCGTGCCGCTCGACGCGAAGACGCTCAGCTACGGTCTGGGATCGATCAAGGGCACGGGCGAATCGGCGATTGCGGCGATCGTCGCGGCGCGCCAGAAAGACGGTCCTTTCAAGGACCTGTTCGACTTCTGCGAGCGGATCGACAAGCGCATCGTCAACCGGCGCGTGATCGAAGCGTTGATTCGCGCCGGAGCGTTCGACGCGCTCGACGATCACCGCGCGCGGCTGCTTGCATCGGTCGGCATCGCGCTTGGCGCCGCCGAGCAGCTCGAACGCAACGCGCAGCAGGTCAGCCTGTTCGGCGGCGCCGATGCCGCCGAGCATTCGCGGCCGGCGCTGGTGCAGGCGCCCCGCTGGGATCAGCACGTTTTTTTGCGCGAGGAAAAGACGGCCCTCGGGTTTTATCTTTCGGGCCATCCCTACACCGCCTACCGCCAGGAAATCGGCCAGTTCGTGCGCACCACGCTGGACCGCCTCACGCCATCCGGCGGCGATTACGGCGGCGGCGCCCAGACCGTGCTGATTGCGGGGGTCGTCGAGTCGATGCGCTTTCAGAAAACCCAGAACTCGCGCATGCTCATCATCAGTCTCGGCGATGGCACGGCAACCCAGGAGGTGACGGTATACAGCGAGCTCTTCGACCCGTGTCGCGAAATCATCGTTGAAGATGCGGTACTGGTGATCGAGGCGAAGGTGCGCAACGTGCGCCGCGGCGGCGGCGAGGAGGGCGAGACAGTATTCATGCGCGTCAACGCTGAAAAAATATACGACCTGAGTGCCGCGCGCAACCGCTTCGCGCGCGGCGTGCGGCTGACCTGCAATGGCCAGTCGTCGGCGCAGAAACTGAAAGAACTGCTCGCGCCCTATCGCAACGGTCCGTGCCCGGTGTCGGTGGTCTATCACAACCACAACGCGAGCTGCGAGATCGAGCTCGGCGAGGCGTGGCGCGTCAACCTGAACGACAATCTGCTGCAATCGCTCGCGGCATGGTTGAGCGCCGACAATGTCAAGGTGGTTTACAACGAACAGCGCAACGGCGCTTGACTGCCTGGACCCCGGCTTTCGCCGGGGCGACGAGTCGATCTTCTTAGTCCTTGCTACTCCGTAGGCAGCGTATCGAAGCGCTCGTAGCTGCCGTTACCCTCATTGATCTCGACGGCGGTGACCACTGCGTGCCCCGGGCCGCGCCGCGCCCACGCGATGATCTTCTCGACGGCATCCGGCGCACCTTCCGCCATCGCCTCGACGCTGCCGTCGCGCCGATTGCGCACCCAGCCCGTGACGCCGAGTTCTCGTGCAACCCGGCACATGTGGTAGCGGAAGCCGACGCCCTGCACGCGGCCTGAAATCTGCAAATGTTTCACCATGATCGGATGACGGGGTTTCCAGCCCCGATTGCCGGTCCGTGTACGGAGATTGACGGCGTCATAAGAAAGATTTTTCGCGGATCCCGGTTGCGGGACGCCGGCAATTCGCTTACCGTTAGGCGGCTGTCTGCCGCACCCGCGAGCGGCGCAGGAGGAGATTATGCAAAGTAGCGGAATTTTTGTATACGCCGCCCTTATCCATCTTTCAGAGAATCGACAATGAGAGCCGTTCAAATCGGACAGTTCGGCGGCCCGGAAGCGATGAAGGTCGTCAGCTTGTCACGTCCCGATCCTGGTCCGGGCGAGGTGCGAGTGAAAATGGCCTACGCCGGCGTTAACTTTTCCGATATTTACCGGCGTGAGGGCAATTACGCGCACTCCCCCACTTATCCGACGCGGTTGCCGCTCGTTCTCGGTTTGGAAGGGTCGGGCACGGTAGACGCGATTGCACCGGACGTGTCTGGATTTCAGCCCGGAGACCGGGTTGCCTTCACGCGCAATCTGGGAGGTGCGTATGCGGAATACTGTCTGGTGTCGGCCGATCGACTGGTGCATGTTCCGGCCGCGCTCGCTCTCGATACCGCGGCCGCGACAATCAACCAGGGCATGACGGCACATTACCTCTCCCATGAATTTGGCTTGAAGCGGGGGAGCACTTGCCTCGTGCACGCCGGTGCTGGTGGACTTGGCACATTGCTTATCCAGCTCGCCAAGCTCAAAGGCGCAATGGTTTTAACGACTGTGGGCAGCCGCGACAAGGCCGAGACTGCCAAGAGCTGCGGCGCGGACCACGTGATCCTGTACCGGGAAACGAGCTTCCGCGATGAAGTCCGCCGTCTGACTAACGGCCAGGGAGTGGATGTCGTATACGACACGGTGGGAAAGGACACGTTTGTCGATTCACTACATTCGCTTCGCGTGCGGGGAATGTGCGTGCTGGTCGGTAATTCCTCCGGATTGGTGCGTGATTTCGATCCCATGGAGCTAGCGGAAGCAGGCTCGGTTTTCCTGACGCGCCCGCATATGCAACACTATGTAAAGACACCCGAAGAATATGCGCAGCGCGCAAACGATGTTTTCAGGTGGGTCCAGGACGGTATACTGAAGGTAAAGATCGGCCACAGGTTTTCCCTGGACAAGGCGGTCGAGGCGCATCGGTTATTGGCCAGCAGGCAAACCAGCGGCAAGCTGCTGCTCGCGATCGACGAACATCCATGAATGCTCCCCGCTTGGTAGATTTATTCTCCGAATGGTAGCCAGGAAAGGAACGAAGTGAACACAGCAAGCCACCAAACCAATGCATTAGTCGACCCCGCGTGGGTCGCAGCGCACCAGAATGACCCCGACGTCTGCCTGATTGATGTCGCTGGCCTTGGTCAGGAAAATCTGCAGGCTTACAAAGCGGGGCACGTGCCGGGAGCGCGTCCGTGGCAATGGCAAGAGATGCTTTGGGACTCGCATATGCGCGACTTTCCCGCCCCGCAGGAGTTCGCGCGGCGCCTCGGCGCCGCCGGCATCGGCAACGACACCACGGTCGTGTTCTATGGCGAGGGCGTGCAGTTCGGCGTCTACGCGTGGTGGGTGTTCCGCTATTGCGGCCACGAAAAAGTACGGGTGCTCGATGGGGCGCGTTACCGGTGGGCCGGAGAGGGGCGGCCACTCGTTACCGAAGAGCCGGTGCCGCGTCCCGTAAAGGCCTATACGCCGGTTGCGCGGGTCGAACGCATGCGCGTATTGCGCGACGAGATGTTGCGCGTGCTCGGGCAGAGCCGCACGTTGATCGTGGATGCGCGCTCGCCTGAGGAGTATCGGGGCGAACGGGTGGGGGCTCCTCCTGGCCCTGACTTCGGCGCAATGCGTTACGGTCGAATTCCCGGCGCGCGTCATCTGTTCTTCAACGACCTGCTGAATGCCGACAAGAGCTTCAGATCGCGCGAGGAACTGCGCGCGATCGTGGACGCGCAGGGAGTGGCGCCGGACAAGGACATCATCGCCTATTGCCGATTGAGCCACCGCGCCACGGTTCTCTATTTCGCCCTCACCGAACTGCTCGGCCTCGACAACGTGCGGATCTACGACGGTTCATGGACGGAATGGGGCAACCTGGTCGGCGTTCCGATCGAGCGCTGATTCGGAACGTTCCGCCATGCGGCGGAAGTGCGCGATGACCGCGGCGCCAGAATTGCGCTAAAATGACGCAATTGCAGTTCTGCTTCTTCCGGGTGAAACGGCACTTTGCGTCGCCCGTTGCCGCTCAGCCCGCATAAACATACCTTAAATGGACGTCTCATTCCTGCAGCCGATCGAGGCGGCGGTCACGCTGTCGGTAATCTGGATCGGGCTGGGCGCAATCGGGCTCGCGTGTATGCGCGTGCCGCGACTCATCACCAATGTCGTATTTCCAGCCGGGGCGCTGGTATCGCTGGCACTCGCGGCGACCGGACTGTGGGCGATCGGCGCGCCGCCGAGCAGCGCGATCCTGCCGGCGGGCCTGCCCGACCTGCCGTTCCACGTGCGCCTGGATGCGCTGTCCGGGTTTTTCCTGCTGCTGCTGGGCGGCGTTTCGTTTGGCATTTCACTGTTCGCCGCCGGCTACTTTCGCGACACCGAGGCCACGACACTCGGGCAGCTGACCCTGCAGTATCACGTGTTCCTCGCCAGCATGGCCTTCGTGCTGATCGCCGACGACGCGTACCTGTTCATGATCACGTGGGAGTCGATGGCGCTCTCCTCCTATTTCCTCGTTACCACCGAACATCATGACGAGCAGAATCGCAAAGCGGGATTCATCTACCTGCTGATCGCGCACATCGGCGCGCTCGGCATTCTGCTGTGCTTTGGCGTGCTGCACGGCGGCCACGGCGATTACACGTTCGCGGCGCTGCGCGCGGCGGACCTGAAGGGCTACTGGGCCACGGTGGCGTTCCTGCTCGCGTTTTTCGGTTTCGGCGCCAAGGCCGGCATGTTGCCGCTGCACGTATGGTTGCCGGAGGCGCATCCGGCCGCGCCGTCGCCGGTGTCGGCGTTGATGAGCGGCATCATGCTTAAAACCGCGATCTACGGCATGGTGCGCGTCATTTTCGATCTCATCGGCGGCATCCGCTGGGAATGGGGACTCACCGTGCTGCTGTTCGGCGCCGCCACTTCGCTGTTCGGGGTGCTGTTCGCGCTGATGCAGCACGATCTGAAGCGCCTGCTCGCGTACCACTCGGTCGAAAACATCGGGATCATTTTGATCGGCATCGGGCTCGCGATGGTATTTATCGGCAGCGGTCATCCGGTCGCCGGCGCGCTCGGGCTGATCGCCGGGCTGTATCACACGCTCAATCACGCGGTATTCAAAGGACTGCTGTTCCTTGGCGCCGGCGCGATCCTCAAGTCGACCGGGTTGAGAAACCTGAACGAGATGGGTGGGCTGATCCGGTACATGCCGCACACCGCGCTGTATTTCCTGATCGGCGCGCTGGCGATTTCGGCGCTGCCGCCATTGAACGGCTTCGTGTCCGAGTGGCTCACGTTCCAGGCCTCGTTGCAGGCGCCGCAGCTCGCGAGCAGTGTGGTCAGAAGCCTGGTGCCGATCGTAGCCGCCGTGCTTGCGCTCTCCGGGGCGCTGACCGGCATGTGCTTCGTCAAAGTCTACGGCATTGCCTTCCTCGGCCAGCATCGCCACGAGATGGCAGTGAAACCGCGCGAGGCGAGCGGCTGGGAGCGCGCGGGCATGCTGTGGCTCACCATCGCCTGCTTTGCGCTCGGGCTGTTTCCGGTGTTCATGATCGGCGAGATCAACAAAGTCAGTCTCGCCCTGACCGGGACCGGCCTGAGCGACGAGGCAATGAATTCGGGCTGGCTGTGGCTCGCGCCGACCTCCGGCGCGCAGGCGAGCTACAGCCCGATTGTGTTCCTGCTGGTGATCGCGGCGGTGTTCGGACTGACCTTCCTGCTCGTGCGGCATTTCTATCACGGCCGGCTGCGCCGCGCCGATCCTTGGGATTGCGGCTTCCCGGCGCAGACTTCGCGCATGCAGGACAGCGCGGATGCGTTCGGCCAGCCGATCCGCCAGATCTTTGCGCCGGTGTACCTGATCCAGCGCGAAATTCCGCGCGCCGACGATCCCCAGCCGATGTTCAGGCAGTCGGTGGAGGACCGGCACTGGTACTCGATGTATCTGCCGATCGCGCGTTTCAACGAATTTCTGTCCGGCCACGTCGGCAAGCTGCAGCAGGGTCGCATCTCGGTATACCTGCTGTACAGCTTCGTGACCCTGATCGCGCTGCTGGTGTTCGCGCAATGAACATTGCCAGCGGGATCGTTTTCCAGGTGCTGCAGTCGGTGCTGGTGCTGCTGATTGCGCCGCTCATGCTGGGCTGGGTCAACCAGTGCCGCGCCTGGCTGCAGAACAAGAGTGGCGCGGGCGTCTGGCAGCCGTACCACGTGCTGCACAAATTGTTCCACAAAGACGCGGTGCTCGCGCACAACGCCTCGCCGTTGTTCCGCGCCACGCCTTACATCCTGTTCGGCTGCATGTGGCTCGCGGTGGGCATCGTGCCGGTGCTGGCGACCTCGCTGCCGTTTGCGCCGGCCGCGGACGTGATCGCGCTGGTCGGATTGTTTGCGCTGGCCCGGGTGTTCGTGTCGCTGGCCGGAATGGATGTCGGCACTTCGTTCGGCACGCTCGGCGCGCGCCGCGAGATGATGATCGGCTTTCTGGCCGAGCCGGCGATGCTGATGACGTTGTTTACCGCCTCGCTGATCAGCCATTCCACGTCGCTGGTGACCATCGTCGACACGCTGGCCCATCGCGAATTCGTGATTTATCCGAGCATGGCGTTCGCGGCGGTCGCTTTCCTGATGGTGCTGCTCGCGGAGAACGCACGCATCCCGATCGACAACCCGACCACGCACCTCGAGCTCACCATGATCCACGAGGCAATGATCCTCGAATACTCGGCGCGTCATCTGGCGCTGATCGAATGGGCCGCGAGCCTCAAACTCACCGCGTATATCACGATCGGCTTTGCCATTTTCATGCCGTGGGGGATTGCGCAGGCCGGCGACTGGGTGGGGATGCCCATCGCGCTTGCCGCCCTCGCACTGAAACTCACCGCGGCGGGCGCCGGGCTCGCGCTGCTGGAAACGCTGTCGGCGAAGATGCGCATATTCCGCGCGCCGGAGTTTCTCGGCACCGCTTTCCTGCTCGCCACGCTCGGCATGCTTACGCATTTCCTGCTCGAAACATGACTGCGCTGCCGTTATACGCCCAGCTGATCAACCTGTGCGCGGCGCTGCTGCTGCTGCTCGCGTTCGCGATGCTCACGCAACGGCGCATCGTGTCGCTCATCAATCTCTTCGCCGCTCAGGGCGTCGTGCTGGTGCTCTCCACGCTGGTGGTCGCCTATTCCACCCACCAGAGCCATCTGTATTACTCCGCGCTGCTGACGCTGGCGCTCAAGGTGCTGCTGCTGCCGTGGATCATGCACCGGCTGATCCGCGCACTGAATGTGCGCTGGGACGTCGAGCCGCTCATCAATATCCCGGCGACGATGCTGATCGGTATCGTGCTGGTGATCTTCGCGTTCAACCTGGCCACCCCGATTTCGCAGATCGCGGGCACCGTCACCAAGAGCACGATCGGCATCGCCACGGCCTGCATCCTGCTCGCATTCCTGATGATGATCACGCGGCGCAAGGCGGTCTCCCAGGTGATCGGCTTCCTGGCGATGGAAAACGGGCTGTTCCTGGCAGCGACCAGCGCGACCTATGGCATGCCGATGGTGGTGGAACTGGGCATTGCGCTCGACGTGCTGGTGGCTACGCTGCTCTTCGGGGTGTTCTTCTTCCATATCCGCGAGACGTTCGAGAGCCTCGACATCCATCATCTGGAGAAACTCAAGGAACGCTGATGGAGCTGCTGCTCGTTCTGGGAGTACCGTTTGCCGGCGGCATCCTGCTCGGATTCTGGGGGCACCGCAAGTTCGCGCCCGAGCTCAACTCGGGGATGAGCCTGCTCACGTTCCTCGCCGCGGCGGGCCTCACCGCGCGCATCGTCACCGACGGGCCGATCCTGGTGTGGAACGAAATGTTCTTCGTCGATTCATTCAACGTGTTCCTGGTGGCGCTGACTGCGTTCGTTGCGCTCACCACCTCGCTGTTCTCGCGCCCGTACATGCGCATCGAGCTGCACCACGGCAGGCTCACGCCGAAGCGGCTGCGGCTCTACCACAGCATGTACCAGATGTTCAGCTTTACCATGCTGCTAGCACTCCTCACCAACAACGTCGGCATTCTGTGGGTGGCGATGGAGGCGGCGACGCTCACCACCGTGCTGCTGGTGAGCCTGTACCGCACGCCGGCAAGCCTGGAGGCAGCGTGGAAATACTTCATCCTGTGCAGCGTCGGGCTCGCGCAGGCGCTGTTCGGCACCATACTGCTCTACTTCGCCGCGGAGAAAGTGCTGGGGCCGGGCGGCACCGCGTTGCTGTGGACGCATTTGTACGACGTGAAAGACGAACTGGAGCCCACCGTGTTGGGGCTCGCGTTCGTATTCCTGCTGGTGGGCTACGGCACCAAGGTCGGGCTCGCGCCGCTGCACAACTGGCTGCCGGATGCGCATGCCGAAGGTCCGACGCCGATCTCGGCGGTGCTCTCAGGGCTGCTGCTCAACGTTGCGCTGTATGCGGTGGTGCGCACCAAGGTGCTGGTCGACGGCGCGCTCGGCACGCATTTCGCCGGCAACCTGATGATGGGCTTTGGCCTCTTGTCGGTAGTGGTGGCCGCATTCCTTCTGTCGCGCCAGACGGATGCCAAGCGCCTGTTCGCGTATTCCTCCGTCGAGCACATGGGGCTGATGACTTTTGCGTTCGGCATGGGTGGCGCGCTGGCGACTTTCGCCGGATTGCTGCACATGACGGTGCACTCGCTCACCAAGTCGGCGATTTTCTTTGCGGTCGGCCACGCGGCGCAGAAGTCGGGCACGCAGGTGATCGCCGATATCCGGGGGCTGATCGACAGCAATCCGACCATCGGCTGGGGTCTGATGCTCGGCAGCCTTGCCATCCTCGGCATGCCGCCATTCGGCGTATTCACGAGCGAATTCATGATCCTCACCGTGGCGATGCACGAGCACCCGTGGGCCACGCCGTTTCTGCTGGTTGCACTGGGCGTGGCGTTTGCCGCGATTTTCGGCAAGGTTCAGCCGATGGTGTTCGGCACAGCGACGCTGCCGCGTCTGCCGCAACGGCCGGCGTTGATCCCGGTGTTCGTGCATCTCGCGCTGGTGCTGTTGCTCGGGCTGTACATACCGCCGTATCTCGCCGATTGGTACCGGCAGGCAGCGCAATTGATAGGGTAATGGCAGGATGAAGCTTGAAGATTTTCAGATTGAACTGAAGCCGCTGTCCGGTGCGATGCCGGTCTGGCACGGGCGTGCCGAGGCCGGGCAATGGCGCGCGATGTGTCAGCAGGTGCGCGATGAGGGCGGCCGGCTGGTGGCGCTGTGGGGCAGCGACGGCAGAGACCGCGGCGAAGGTTTCGCGGTGCATGCAGCGCTTGCCCTGCAGTCCGGGCTGATCGTGGCCACTTTGCCGCTTGCCGGCGAGAACTTTCCCGATGTGTCGGACATTTTTCCGTGCGCCAACCGCATGCAGCGCGCGGTGGGCGATTTATTCGGCGTGCGGGCCGGGAGCGCCGCGGATCAACGCAAATGGCTGCGTCACGCCGCGTGGCCCGAGGACGTTTTTCCGTTACGCAAAGATTTCAAAGATGATTCAGATCTCAGGGTTCCAGGTTCATCGAACCCTGAGATACGAACCACGATCAATCAGCGACGAACTGCAGTCAACGAACGGCGAGCCGCGATCGACGACCCACGAATCACGAACCACAACCCACGACCCGTGGATGATTATCCATTTGTGCAGGTCGGAGGCGAGGGCGTGCACGAAATACCGGTCGGTCCGGTGCACGCCGGCACGATCGAACCGGGGCATTTCCGCTTTTCCATTGTCGGTGAAGGCGTGCTGCGCCTCGAAGAGCGGCTCGGCTACAAGCACAAAGGCATCGAGAAACGCTTCGAGCAAATGACGCTGGCGGAAGGCGCGAAGCTCGCGGGACGCGTTTCCGGGGATTCGACCGTCGCATACGCGTGGGCCTATGCGATGGCGGTGGAAGCGGTGACCGGCATCACGCCGCCGCCGCGCGCGTTGTGGCTGCGCGCGCTGCTGCTCGAGCGCGAGCGCGTCGGACAGCATCTGTGGGACCTTGGTTTTCTGGGCAACGACGCGGGATTCGGGTTCGGACTCGCACAGTTCTCGCGCCTGCGGGAAGATTGGCTGCGCGCAAGCAACGCATTGTTCGGCCATCGCTACCTGATGGACGCGATCGTTCCGGGCGGAGTCGCGCGCGACATCGACACCGACGGTATCGCCCGAATACGCCGCGAAATCGACGCCGTCGGCACAACGGTTTCCACGCTGAGGGAGATATACGTGAATCACGCCGGCCTGCAGGACCGTTTTGTCGACTGCGGACGGATCAGGCAGGATCAGGCCGAACGGCTGGGACTCACCGGACTTGCCGGCCGGGCCAGCGGCATTGCCAGTGACTTGCGCGTGCAGCTTCCGCCAGCGCCCTACGATCGCCTGGGCGTGAACCTGGTGGTGCGGACCGGGGGCGATGTGGCCGCGCGTGCCACGGTCCGCGTCGATGAGATCGTGGAATCGCTGCGGCTGATCGGCGCGATCCTCGAAGGCCTGCCCGATGGCGATATCGCCGCGCCCGTTCCGGTTGCGCCCGGGAACACGTTCGGTATCGGCTGGGTCGAAGGCTGGCGCGGCGAAGTGCTGATCGCGCTGGAGACTGACGCCGACAACCGCATTCGCCGCTGCCATCCGCACGATCCGTCGTGGCAGAACTGGCCGCTGCTGGAGCGCGCGGTGCTCGGCAACATCGTGCCGGATTTTCCGCTGATCAACAAATCGTTCAACCTGAGTTACAGCGGCCATGATTTGTGACCATGAATTCCCTCTCCCCCGTTGTCGGGGGAGAGGGTTAGGGTGAGGGGGGAGTTCTTCGCTTATGTATCAGACCCTGAAGCTTATCCTGGCAACCGGCATCAAGACCGAGGCGCCACCGCAGCCCGACGAAGCGCTGCGCGTCGCGCGCGAGCGGTTGCAGGGCAAAATCCTGGATTACTTTGCCGGCGCGCTGACCATACGCCACGTCGATGCCGGCTCGTGCAATGGCTGCGAGCTCGAGATCAACGCGCTTGGCAACCCGTACTACAACCTCGAGGGACTCGGCATCAAATTCGTCGCGAGCCCGCGCCACGCCGACATGCTGCTCGTGACCGGACCAGTATCTCGCCACATGGAAGTCGCGCTCAGGCGCACTTATGACGCGACGCCGGAACCCAAGCTGGTGGTCGCGCTCGGCGATTGCGGCTGCACCGGCGGAATTTTCGGGGAGAGCTACGCGAGCTGCGGGCGCGTGTCGAACGTGATTCCGGTGGATGTCGCAGTGCCGGGCTGCCCGCCGACACCGTTCGCGATCATGCAGGGGATACTGACGGCGATCAGCTCAAAAAAAGCCTGACCGCCAGGACGCCAGTTCAGGCGACGCGGGATTTCTCGATCATCTTCCAGTCGAGTTCGATGCCCAGACCCGGGTCATCCAACACTTCGACGATGCCGTTCTTGACCGCCGGGCGGTTGAGCCACATTTCTTGCCACACGGGATCGCGCGCGGGGTCTGCGAAACACTCCAGATAGGTGCCGTGCGGTACGGCGGCCAGCAGATGCTGGGCCACCTGCGATTCTTCGTGGTGCGCCATGCGCACGCCGGACGTTGCGCATAGCGCTGCGGCGCGGCGCCAGTCGGTGATGCCGCCGCCTTCGGACACGTCATAATTGACGAAGTCGACCGCGCCCGCGTCGACCAGCCTGCGCACGCCGTGGCTCGTAATCTCGCACTGGCCGGCGGTGACCGGGATGCGAGTTGCCTGCCGCACCTGTGCCATCATCGCAACGTCGTCGTACCAGTGGCACGGTTCCTCGAACCAGCCAATGTTGAGATGTTCCACGAGCCGCGCGAAGCGGACCGCGTCGGGCACGTTCCAGCCGCGGTTTGCGTCCACGACCAGAATGAAGTCGTCGCCGGCGGCTTTGCGCGCGGCTTCGACGCGCTTGGCATCCTCTTCCGGTGTCAGTCCGCCAACCTTGAATTTGCAGCCGGCCATGCCGGCATTGCGGTACATTTCCATTTCGCGGCCGTAATCGGCGAGCGTTTTACCTTCGACGTAATAGCCGCCAATCGAGATCAGCGGCAGGCGCGTGCGGTAGCCACCCAGCAACTGGCGGACGCTTTTCCCCAGCCCCTTGCCGACGAGGTCCCATACCGCGCAATCGACACACGCGATAGCTTCGAGCAGGAGCTTCTTGTTGCCGCTCGAATTTGCGATGGCTTCGATTTTTTCGATATGCATAGGAAACCTATATGTCCCGGTAGCGGGTTAGTTCACCCGCGCTCCAGGTGCGACAGGCGTCGCGCAGCGGGTCCCCAAATCTGCGGCCAGAGTCAACCCACGACTCAGGCCGCAGATTTACCCGCGAGGCGCGACTGCGCACAAGTCGCACGGGTGAACTAATCCACTACCGGCTTGTCGTGTCATTTGACCTTCATGCCGGGTTGAGCGCCGGAGTCGGGCGACAGCAGGAAGAGTCCCGGCGCATCGCCGGACGCTGCGAGCACCATGCCTTCGGACATGCCGAATTTCATCTTGCGCGGCGCGAGGTTGGCGACGACCACCGTCAATCGTCCAACCAGGGTCGCCGGATCGTAAGCCGATTTAATTCCCGCGAATACCTGGCGCGTGCCGAGGCTGCCGACGTCGAGCGTAAGCTTCAGCAGCTTATCCGCACCTTCAACGTGCTCGGCCAGCGTAATTCTGGCGATCCGCAGATCTATCTTCGCAAAATCGTCAATTGATATCGTCGACGGCGTGGCGGTCTTGTCCCTCTCTCCCTTGATGGGAGAGGGTTGGGGTGAGGGTGATACGCTGGACTTCGCGGGCGAAGCCGGATGCGGCGTAGAGGCAGTCACTTTGGCAGGTTCCTTTTCGAAGTCGAACAGCGCGTCGAGTTGCTTGGGCTCGACGCGGGTCATGAGGTGCTCATACGGCATTATCTTATGGTCATGCAATACATCGAGCACGTTGTTCCATTGTAGATCTTCAATGTTGAGGAAATTTTCGACCTGCTTGGCGAGTTGCGGAAGAATTGGTTTCAAATATAGCGTGAGAATACGAAACATATTCAAAGCAACCGAACAAACCTCGTGGAGCATGGCATCTGCATCAGGTTGTTTGGCCAATTCCCAAGGCTTTGCATTATCAACATACTTATTAGCAAGATCGGCAAGCCTCATGATTTCACGGATGGCGTGCCCATATTCCCTGTCATTGTAGTGACGCGCTATCGTCGGACCTGACCCCATGAGTTCGCCCAACAGGTGAGCACTTTTGGGATCCGCGATTTTTTCATGTCCTATCAATATTCCATTAAAGCGCTTCACGACGAAGTTGGCGCACCGGCTCGCAATATTGACGTACTTCCCGATCAAATCGCTGTTCACCCGCGCCAAAAAATCATCAGGATTGAAATCGATATCCTCGACGCTCGCATTGAGCTTGGCGGCGATGTAATAGCGCAGCCACTCCGGGTTCATGCCGAGATCGAGATAGCGCAGCGGGCTGATGCCGGTGCCGCGCGACTTGGACATTTTTTCGCCCGAGACGTTGATGAAGCCATGCACGTAGATATTGTCGGGCACCTTGTAGGGCGTGCCGGCGAAGTGCAGCATCGCCGGCCAGAACAGGGTGTGGAAGTAGATGATGTCCTTGCCGATGAAGTGCACTTGCTCAGTGTTCTCGTCAGCGAGAAACTTTTCGAAGTCGATACCCTTTTTCGCGCAATAGTTCTTGAAGCTGGCGAGATAGCCGACCGGCGCGTCGAGCCAGACGTAGAAATACTTGCCCGGAGCATCGGGAATCGGGATGCCGAAGTAGGGCGCATCGCGCGAGATGTCCCAGTCACCGAGTGCCGCATTTTTTCCTTCCGTGCCGTTGCCCTCCAGCCATTCCTTGGCTTTGTTCGCGACCTGGGGCTGCAATCGTCCGGGCTCGTTGATCCACTTTTTCAGGAACTCGACGCAGCGGGCATCGGAGAGCCGGAAGAAGTAATGTTCAGAGGTCTTGAGCACCGGGGTCGCGCCGGAAAGCGTGGAGTAGGGGTTCTTCAGGTCGGTCGGCGCGTAAACCGAGCCGCACACCTCGCAGGCGTCTCCATACTGGTCCTTCGCGCCGCACTTGGGGCAGTCGCCCTTGAGGTAGCGGTCGGCGAGGAACATGCCCTTGACCGGGTCGTAGAACTGCTCGACCGGCCTGGCGTAGACCAGGCCCGCCGCCTTGAGCTTGCTGTAGATATCCTGCGACAGCTCGACGTTCTCCGGCGAGTCGGTTGAATGCCAGTTGTCGAAAGCGATGTGGAAGCCCTGCAGGTATTTCGGCCGCTCGGCGCCGATGCGCGCAACGAGTTCCTGCGGCGCGATACCCTCCGCCTCGGCTTTGAGCATTATCGGCGCGCCGTGCGCGTCATCGGCGCAGACAAAATGCACCTCGTGCCCTTGCATTCTCTGGAAGCGCACCCAGATATCGGCCTGGATGTACTCCATGATGTGGCCGATGTGGAACGAGCCGTTGGCATACGGCAGGGCTGTGGTGGCGAAGATTCTGCGTTTCATTTGGCGGGCATGCTGGTTGAGCGTTGAATTGTAACAAACACGGCGGGAGACCCTTGTAATTGAGGTAAAATCCTGCCCTCACCGCAAACGACGCAGGAATACCCATGGCAATAACCGAGCAGCAGGTCCAGGCGGCGCTGAAAGAAATCACCGACCCCAACACGGGCAAGGACTACGTGACGGGCAAGGAGGCGCGCAATATCAAGATCGACGGCGATAACGTGTCGCTCGACATACTGCTCGGCTACCCGGCAAAAACCCAGGTCGAGCCGATTCGCAAGCAGGTCTTGGCGAAACTCAAGAGTATCCCCGGCGTTGGCAGCGTGACCGCCAATGTGACGATCAAGATCGTCTCGCATGCGGTGCAACGCGGCGTCAAGCTGATCCCGGGTGTGAAGAACATCATCGCCGTTGCCTCTGGCAAGGGTGGCGTCGGCAAGAGCACGACAGCGGTCAACCTCGCACTGGCCCTCGCTGCGGAGGGCGCCAGCGTCGGCATGCTGGATGCCGATATCTACGGCCCGTCGCAGCCGACCATGCTCGGCATCCACGGCCGGCCGGAGTCCAAGGACGGCAAGTCGCTCGAGCCGATGGAGGGTCATGGCATCCAGGCGATGTCAATCGGATTTCTGATCGACGTCGAGACGCCGATGGTGTGGCGCGGGCCGATGGTGACCCAGGCGCTCGAGCAGTTGATCAACGAGACCAAGTGGCGTGACATCGACTACATGGTCGTCGACTTGCCCCCTGGCACCGGCGACATCCAGTTGACGCTTGCGCAGCGCGTACCGGTCACCGGCGCAATCATCGTGACCACGCCCCAGGACATCGCGCTGATGGATGCCCGCAAGGGTCTCAAGATGTTCGAGAAGGTCAATATCCCGATCCTCGGCATCGTCGAGAACATGAGCCTGCACATCTGCTCCAAATGCGGACACGAGGAGCACATGTTCGGCGAGGGTGGCGGCGCGCGCATGAGCAAGGATTACGGCGTCGAACTGCTGGGGGCGCTGCCGCTCGACATCCAGATCCGCGAGCAGGCCGATTCCGGCAAGCCGACGGTGGTTGCCGATCCCGACGGCCGGGTGGCCGAGATCTACCGCCAGATCGCGCGCCGGGTCGCCGTCAAGATCGCCGAGAAGCAGCAGGACCATTCGGCGGCATTCCCGAAGATCGTGGTTCAAAATACGTGAGGGTTCTCTCCTCCCAATGAAATTCAAGTTCCCGGTCATCATCATCGACGAGGATTTCCGCTCGGATAACGCGAGCGGGCTGGGCATACGCGCGCTCGCCAAGGCGATCGAAGACGAGGGCATCGAGGTCATCGGAGTCACGACTTACAGCGATCTCTCGCAATTTGCGCAGCAGCAATCGCGCGCCTCGGCGTTCATACTCTCGATCGACGACGAGGAATTCACGCCGGGCCCGGAACTCGATCCGGCCGTGCTGAACCTGCGCAAATTCATCGAGGAAATCCGGTTCAGGAACGCCGAGATCCCGATTTATCTCTACGGCGAAACCAAGACCTCGCGCCACGTTCCCAACGACATTCTGCGCGAACTGCACGGCTTCATTCACATGTTCGAAGACACGCCGGAGTTCGTCGCCCACCATATCATCCGCGAGACGCGCACCTATCTCGACGGCCTCGCGCCGCCGTTTTTCCGCGCGCTGACCAATTACGCCCAGGACGGCTCCTATTCGTGGCATTGCCCGGGGCACTCGGGCGGCGTGGCCTTCCTCAAGAGCCCGGTCGGCCAGATGTTCCACCAGTTCTTCGGCGAAAATATGTTGCGCGCCGACGTCTGCAACGCCGTCGACGAACTGGGGCAGTTGCTCGATCATTCCGGACCGGTCGCGGCTTCAGAGCGCAACGCGGCGCGGATTTTCAACTGCGACCACCTGTTCTTCGTCACCAACGGCACCTCCACCTCCAACAAGATGGTGTGGCATTCGACGGTGGCGACCGGCGACGTTGTGATCGTCGACCGCAATTGCCATGTCTCGATCCTGCACGCCATCACGATGACCGGGGCCATACCGGTATTCCTGATGCCGACGCGCAATCACTTCGGCATCATCGGTCCCATACCGCTCGAGGAGTTTCGCTGGGAGAACATCCAGAAGAAGATCGCAGCCAATCCGTTCGCGCGGGAGGTGAGCGCCAAGCCGCGCGTGCTGACGCTTACGCAGAGCACCTATGACGGCATTCTGTATAACGTCGACACCATCAAGGAGATGCTCGACGGCAAAGTCGACACGCTGCACTTCGACGAGGCCTGGGTGCCCCATGCGACGTTCCACGACTTTTACCGGGGCATGCATGCGATCGGCCAGGACCGGCCGCGGTGCAAGGAGTCGATCATTTTTTCGACCCAGTCGACGCATAAACTGCTGGCCGGGCTTTCCCAGGCCTCCCAGATCCTGGTGCAGGATAGCGAACAGCGCAAGCTCGACAGCCACAGTTTCAACGAGGCTTACCTGATGCACACGTCCACCTCGCCGCAGTACGCGATCATCGCCTCCTGCGACGTGGCGGCGGCGATGATGGAGCCGCCCGGCGGCACCGCGCTGGTCGAGGAGTCGATACTCGAGGCGCTCGATTTTCGCCGCGCCATGCGCAAGGTCGACGAGGAGTTGGGCAAGTCGTGGTGGTTCAAGGTCTGGGGCCCGGACCAGCTGGTGGAAGAAGGCATCGGCAGCCGCGAGGACTGGATGCTGCGCGCCAACGAACGCTGGCATGGGTTCGGCGAGCTTGCCGCGGGTTTCAATATGCTCGACCCGATCAAGGCGACCGTGATTACCCCGGGGCTCGACGTGTCCGGCGCATTCTCGAATCCGGGCATACCCGCCGCCGTGGTGACCAAGTATCTCGCCGAGCACGGCATCATCGTCGAGAAGACGGGCCTCTACTCGTTTTTCATCATGTTCACGATCGGCATCACCAAGGGCCC
>Ga0080064_1003387_pt1 | contig 23193 bp, 20 predicted proteins | sample Subgrocontami54m_FD_69260 | JGI IMG/M metagenome (GOLD analysis project Ga0080064, IMG submission 69260) | Subsurface groundwater microbial communities from S. Glens Falls, New York, USA - GMW46 contaminated, 5.4 m (SPADES assembly) (version 2) ...
CGTTGCGCTGCGTGCGGAGCCAGAGTTGGTCGCCGCCCGGCGCTTTCGCGAGGAACGAAAAATCCTTCGGCGCCTCCTGCCACAGGCGGGCGCGTTCGTCGCGATCGATGCCCGGCGTGAACCGGACCCACGCCACGGCGGTCGTGCCGTCCGCCCCCACGGCGATCGCGGGGAAATCGTCGTCGTCCCGTGACGCGCTTAACGGCCGCGAGGCGGCAACGCGCTCGACGTCGACGCCGCCTTTCAGTCGCTCGATCACCTTGCCGTAGGGGATGTCGGCCAGCCGGAAGTCGAAGCTGCCGTGCGCGGTCGCCACCTTCACGACCGACGCGTCGGTCACGCCGGTCAGAAGAAGGAACACGCCGTTGTCCGCCATCATGCCGGTCGCCACGCCCTTTTTCTTGGCGTTCTTCTTCGCGTTGTTCGTGCGGCGCTGGGTGAGGGGACGGGTCGAGGCGGTCCAGCTCGAGTTGTCGATCACGCGATCGGTCTGCTCGAAGCGCCAGCCGTCGATCCGTTCGACCGTGCCGGGGGCGACGGTCACCTTGCCGCTCCAGTCGGTGTTGCCTTCGTCCGTCAGGCCAAATCGGATACGAACGCCGGCGTCAGCGGCCGAGGCGGCCAGCGCGAGGGAAACGAACAAGGCGGTGCAGAGGTAACGGAGCATGGGCGGGGTAGAACGGCGCCAGCGTGCAGCCAAATGCCGCCGTGCGCACGAAAATTTTGCCGACCGCGCGGGCTACGCCGGCGGCGAGAAAAGGGCCTTCTCGTAATCGCGCACGAAGGTGCGCGCGCCGCGGCGGACAAACGTGTGGCCCTCGCCGGCGAGTTTGCGGCGGAGTCCGGCGATGCCACCCGGATACTTCGGGTTCAATTCGCCACCGCGCTTGAGCGTGCGCCAGTACGGCGTCGGCGCGGACTCGCCGGCGGCGGCAGCTTCGTTGGCCGCATTCGCCGCAATCCAGGAGAAGATTCCGGTGGTGATGGGGCAGCCGGCCGCGGCGCGATGCTTCCTGGCGATCGCGCTCCGCAGTTCGTTAATCGTCGTGACCCGGCCCCGCGGCACGGAGCGCATCAGCTGGTCGACCTCACACGGCGCGGCAATCGCGAGCGTGTCGCCGCCGAAGCGCGCGGCCTGGGCGGCATCGAGCCGCACGACTTTGGGCAGGTCCTTGTCGTCGGCGAGTTTCTCGCGCCACGATTTGCGGGGCTTCGCGGCCATGCACAAAAAAGCCCCGCGCTTCGGCGGGGCTTTGGCAATTACTTTTTGAGCGATGCGCGCAGGTCGTCGAGCTGGCCGGCGCTGCCGAGCAGCTTGTTCCGGCTGGCGATGAACTTCGCGTACTCGTCCATGAAAATCTTGCCCGGCGGGCGGAAATCGAACTCCGCCGGCTTGTCGCGGAAGAACTCGCGGTGCACGCGTGTCCAGACCAGGCGGCCGTCGGTGTCGATGTTCACCTTGGTCACGCCGAGTTTCGCCGCGGGCAGGTACTCGTTCGGGTCGACGCCCATCGAGTCCTTGATCGTGCCGCCCGACTTGTTGATCCGATCGACCTCCTCCTTCGGCACGGAGGACGAGCCGTGCATCACGAGCGGGAAGCCCGGGAGCCGCGCCTTGATCTTTTCCATCACATCGAAGTGCAGCGACTGGCGGCCCTTGAACTTGAACGCGCCGTGGCTGGTGCCGATCGCGCAGGCGAGCGAGTCGCACCCGGTCTTGGTCACGAATTCCTTCGCCTCGTCCGGATCGGTGAGGCAGGCGTGACCTTCCTCGACCTTGATATCCTCCTCGACGCCACCGAGCATGCCGAGCTCGGCCTCGACCGAGATGTTCTTCGCATGCGCGGCGTCGACGACGCGCTTGGTGATCTCGACGTTCTTGGCGAACGGATCGTGCGACGCGTCGATCATCACCGAGCTGTAGAAGCCGGATTTGATGCAATCGTAGCAGGTCTCCTCGTCCCCGTGATCGAGGTGGACGGCGAAAATCGCATCGGGGAAAATGTCCGCGGCTGAACGGATGATCGCCTCGAGCATGCGCTTGTCGGTGTACTTCCGGGCACCCTTTGAAATCTGGATGATGAACGGCGCCTTGGAGTCGATGCAGCCGCGGAAGAGACCCATCGCCTGCTCGGCGTTGTTGATGTTGTAGGCGCCGACGGCGTACTTTCCGTAGGCGTGTTTGAAGAGCTGCGCAGTGGTGACGATCATAACAGTGGAAAGGCGTAAAGAGAGACCTCCCACCCTCCGAGCCCCCGCCGCCGCTCGCAAGGGTTTTCTCTGTGCATTAACGGTCGAAACTTACGCGGGATTTGCGCCGGCCGCCCGGCGCGTCATGCAATCGTAGCCGCGGTCGAGAAATTCGCGCCGATTCGCGTGATTCGCGGGCGCTCTGCTGCATCTTTCCGGCCGTGCATCACTCGCCGCCCGGCCGCTTGCGCGGTGGCGGTGGCGTGCTCGAGCCGTCGCCGCGGCCGGGCAACGGCGGCGGCGGATTCGTGGCGAGCGTGTCGTTCACGAGTTGCCGCAGCTGTTGCTGCGCTTGCTGCTGCTGCTGGATTTGTTGCAGGGCGGCGACCTGCGGAGGAGTCAAGATGGTCTGCGCCTGTGCCACTGCCGCGGGCGTGACCGGTGCGGTGCCCCCGCGGCCGCCGTCCGGTGGACCGCCGCCCACGAATGCTCCGAGGCCCGGTCCGCCGGCAAACAGGCCCGCGACGAGCCCGCCGACATCCGGTCCGCCACGGCCGCCGAATCCGCCGGGCGGCCCGACACCGCCGCGACCGCCGCCCGGCTCGCCCGGGGGCGGGGGACTGGCGGCGTTCGCTGGCCGGTCCTGCCGCGCCGGCGCGTTGGTCGCGAGTATCTGCACGAGCTGCTCCGACTGCGCAGGCGTGAGCGGCGCGTTCGTGTAACTCAGCCGCTGTTGCAGGTCGTTCACCACATTGCGCTGCGGCAGCGTCTGCTCGTAATTGGTCAGCTGCGCGAATCCCGCTTCGCCAATCGTCGCCTTGATGCCTTGGTTAACCTGATTCTGCGCGTCGGCGATCATCTTGCGAAACGCCCCCGGGTTCTCGCGGGGATTGATGCCCTGATCCCGCGCGGCGGCCATCACGTCCTGCATCGTCGTCGAACGTTCCGCCAGCAGCGCCGTGAGTTTGTCGATTTGGTCCGACGGCAGATTGAGGTTTTTGAACAACGTCGCGTAGCGCTGCTCGATCGCGGCGCGCTGCTGGACGCCCAGCATCGCCTGGACCTCCGGCTTGTTCATCAGCTCGCGGATGGCGTTGGCCTGCTGCAGTGCGACCGCGCCGCGATCCCGTGGATCGCCGCGACCGCGGCCTTCCATGCGATTGCTCCGCTCTCCGGAGCCGCGCTCGCCCTCGGTCACCGCGCCGGCCGGCTCGCCCTCACCGGGCAACGCACGCACGACGGCCAGTTGATCCTGCAACTCGCGATTCCGTTTTTCCAGGTCCCAGACCCGCTTCTGCAAATCCGCCCGCTCATCGCGATTCATCGCCGCGGCGCGCATCTCGACGAGATCGCCATATTGCCGCCAGGCGAGCAGCGAACCACCGACGGTGGTGACCACCAGCAGCGCGATGACGTAGTTCTTCGCAGAGTTCACGATCGGAGGGACGCGAGAGTCGCGGCAAAGTTACTTCACGGGACTACAGGACAACGGGACTACAGGACCACGGGACTACGGGACCACGGGACTACGGGACCACGGGACAATGGAACAACGGGGCAACAGCACTGCGCAACAGCAATGGACCGATTGTCCAGTCGTCCCGTTCTCCCGTCGTCCTGTGGTTCCGCTCGTTACCGCGGAGGAAACTCGAACTCCGCCTTCGCGCCAGTCTTCGACAGCACAAGGTACGCGCCGAACGGTTGACCGCGCTTCGACATGAAACCCTGGATCAGATTCGTCCGGCCTTCCTCGAACAACCGCAGCACCTCCTCGGTCGGCACTTCGAGCCCGCAAAGCTGCCGCTTCAACGTCATCACGATCCGATTGTCCTGGTCCGGCCGCCGCACATAAAATGCCTCCGGCGTCTCCAGAATCTCGGCGTCCTTGTGCATCTTGCTGTGGCCGACGATGGTCGCCTGCGAGAGGTCCGGCGGCGTTTTCGGTTTCCGCGCGATCGGGTTGCCGTCCTTGTCGACCTTCGGTTTTCGCGGCGGGAACTCCCACGAAATCTTCGCCGCCTCGCGTTTGAGAAACGCGTCGAACGGCCGGCCCTTTTTTGAGATGAAGCCTTGAATCAGGTCGGTCCTGCCCTGCGTCACCAGTTGAATCGCCGCCTCGCGCGGAATCGGCTTCTGGCACATCAGCCGGCCGACGCGAAACGATTGCTTCCAACCTTCGCCCTCGCGCTCACGCAGGATATAGCTGTTGCCGCTCTCGCAGAGTTCCGCGCCCGTCGCCGGATCCTTCCAGAACGGCTCGAGCGCGGAGAGGTCCTGCTTGTCGCCGAAGTCGTACTGCGCCTGCCATTTTCCCTTCTCCACGTCCTTGACGAGCTTGAGCACCGCGGAAAACCGGCTGCGCGTCTTGGCCGAGATGAACCCGTCGAGCGGCCCGATCTGGCCCTTCTCCACGAGTTCCTTCACCTCGTGCTCCTCCATCCGGCGGCCGCCGATGACCTTGTAGATCATGAACTCGCCGTCGTGCGATTTGTAGCCGCGGAGCGTTTCGCGCAGCGGTCTGCCATCGGTCGGCGAGATGATGTCGGTCTCGCGCGCGATCGAGTCGTCCTCCTCGAAACCCTTCACGCGCTCGATGATGCCCTTCGTCGTGGCGGCGATTTCCGCCATGAACTTCTGGCGGGAAAACCTGTTGTGCTCCATCTGCCGGAGCTTGAATTCCCACTCGCCGGTGAGATCGGGCTTCGTGAGTTCCTCCGCTTTCACCGCACCAAGAAACTGCAGCAACTGCTCGGCCTTCGCCGTCGGGATGAGTTCCCGCTGCGGCCGGTCGATATACTTCTGGTTGATCAGTCCGTCGATCGTGTCGGCCCGCGTCGCGGGGGTGCCGAGGCCGCGTTCCTTCATCGCTTCGGCGAGTTCCTCGTCGTCGACCAGCTTGCCGGCGCCTTCCATCGCCGACAGCAGCGTGGCTTCCGTGTAACGCGGCGGCGGCTTGGTCTGCTCGGCGTGCAATTGCGGATCGAGCGTCTTCGCCTGCGCGGGCGAACCATCTTCCGCGCCCAGGGCCGGCAGCGCCTTCGAATCGGGCGAGTCGTCGTCCAGCGTGGTCTTGCCGTACACCGCGAGCCAGCCGGCAAACTTCAGGACCTTGCCCTCGGTCTTGAAATCGAACGTGGCACCGCCAGCCTGCCCGCGCTCGCGCTCCGCCGCGGGCAAATGGCCCGCGCCACCGCCGCCCACCGTGCTAATCCGCGTCGTGATGTCGAACTCGGCGGCCGGATAGAACACCGCGACAAACCGCCGGGCAATCATGTCGAACAACTTCGCCTCCATCTCGTCGAGGTGCTTCGCCTCGTGCGTCGTCGGGATGATCGCGAAGTGATCGGAGATCTGCTCGTTGTTGAAAATCCGCCTGTTCGGCCGCACCCAGCCCGCGTCCAGCACCTTCTGCGCGTGTTCCGCGAGATGCCCGTGCAGCGCGAGATTCTGCAACGTCTCGCGCACCGTGGGAATGTAATCCTCGGGCAGCGCGCGCGAGTCGGTGCGCGGGTAGGTGATCATCTTGTGTCGCTCGTACAACGCCTGCGCGATCTGCAGCGTGCGGCGGGCGGGCAGGCCGTAGCGATTGTTCGCCTCGCGTTGCAGCGTCGTGAGATCGTAGAGCCGCGGGGCGATCTGCGAACTCGCCTTCTTCTCGTCGACGACCTTCGCCGGCGGCTGGCCCTGGCACCCCGCCATCACCGCGTCCGCCAGCGCCTTCTCCCAAATCCGGTCGATGCGGTCGTGCTCGTCGTTTTCGATCCGCTTGAAGTTCGCGCGCTGGTACACGCCTTCGTAGCGGCCCTTGGCGACCTCGAACGTGGCCGTCACCCGCCAGTAGTCGCGCGCCTTGAAATTCCGAATCTCCAGCTCGCGCGCATACACGATGGCGAGGGTGGGGGTCTGCACGCGGCCGACCGACGCCACGTTGCCGGCCCGCGATCCGAACATCCGCTTGGTCAGGGCCCGCGTGCCGTTGATGCCGATCAGCCAGTCGCTTTCGCTGCGGCAGCGCGCGGCGTCCTCGAGGCCCTTCATCTTCTCGCCGTCGCGCAGCGTCTTGAAGGCCGCGCGAATACCCTCGGATGTCATCGTCTGCATCCACGCCCGCTTCACCGGCAGCTTGCACTTGGTGAGCTGATACAGATAGGCGAAAATCAGCTCGCCCTCCCGGCCGGCGTCACACGCGTTGATCACCAGATCGATGTCCTTCCGGGCGAGCAGCTTTTTCAGCGCGTTGAACCGCTCCTTCGAGTCCTCGATCGGCTTGAGCCCGAACTTCTCCGGAATGATGGGCAGCGTCTCCAGCCGCCAGAAGCCGTATTTCTTCTTGTCAATGTCTTCCGGCATCTCGAGTTCCACCAAGTGGCCGAGCGCGTACGAGATGACGTACGCGTCGTTCTCGTAGTGATCGCCTTTCTTGGGAACTTTGCCGAGCGCGCGGGCGAGGTCGGCGGCGACCGACGGCTTCTCGGCGATGACAAGTGACTTCATTAACGCGAGCCGTTAGCTGCGTCGCGCCGAAGTGCAAGAAATAGTTTTGTCGTGCGCACGCGAAACCCGGCGCGGGCAAGGTGGGGCTGCGTCTCCGACGCGGCCTGGGTTTGGAGCGTGCTGGAAATCAGGCCGGCTCGAGAGCCAGCCCCACCGACGCACGCGCTACTCCTGCAACAGCACGAATTCGCGGGCGCCATTTTCGCTCTGCACGACGAGCAGCGGACGGTCGTGCAGCTCGGCGAGCAACTGGTCGTCCGAAATAATTTCGTAACCGCGCGGGGCGTTTTCCCGTGTCGCCGACGACCCGCCGGTGCCGCGCCCCTCGCGCGAAACGAAGAAACTGGCCGCCACCAGCGCCACCAACGTTGCGCCCGCGAGCGCAGCCCGCGCGCGCTGCCGCCGCCGCGCGTACCGGGCCGCCCGCCGCGCGAATCCGCTGGCCCGGCCCTGCGCCCAATCCTCGTCGAGGATCGACGTCAGCAGCGCCTGCCGTTGTTCGGCGCGATCAGTCATGGCGGGAAAGCGCCCGCAGCACGCGTGAGCGCAGCGCGGCCCGGGCGCGGGTGAGCCGCGACTCCACCGCCTTGGGCGAGATCGCGAGCTGCTCGGCGAGCGCGCGCACGGGCTGACCGGCCAGGTACTTCGACTCGAGGAGCGCGCGATCCGTGGCATCGAGCTCCGTCAGCGCGCGGTCCACGGCGGCCTGCAAACGTTCGTCCGCCTCGTCGTCGGTGCCCGCGCCGCTGGGATCCGCGCCGCGCCGGCGCAGCAGCTGCCAGAACCCCGCGCGCCGCCGGCCGCAGTCGCTCAGCGCCGTGCGCGCGACCGTGCGCAGCCACGCGTTGAACATCGGCTCGCAGGCGCAGGGCCGCGCATGGCGCGCCACGCGGAGGTAGGTCTGCTGGAGCGCCTCGCTCGCCAGATCGTGGTCGCCGCGCGCCAGGGCGAGCAGCTGGCGGAAAATCCGCGGTCCATAGTCGCGGTGGAACTGCTGCCACGCCGCGTCGTCGCCGCGCGCCAGCGCCGTCGTGAGCGCCTGCAGCGGGGCAGGGTCCACCGCTGGCACGGCCGGCGCACCGAGCAACGAGGCGTTCAAGGCTCCGGAGGTCGAACGGATCACCGTTTTTCAGTCGGGGGCGAAGGGGGGCGGGGCGAACTGTCGGGTCTTATCTTCGTCGACGGCTTGAGCTGCGAGATGATTTTCATGGCCATCGACAGGCCCTCGCGGGGGCCGGAGACGAGGAGGATGGAGGTCGGCGGATGAAATTTGAGCCGCAACGCGGAAGCGTCGTGGTGGGGATCGAGTTCCCACGCCGTGCGAATCGCCGCCACGACGTCGTCGACCGATGTTTCGCCGAGGAAAGGCCCGAGCTGAAAACTCTCGAACTCCGTCGGCGGCGCGCGCACGGGCCCCGGCCTGGCCGGGTCGTGGCGGACCAGCAGCGCGACGACCGAGTTGTCGTCGCCCGACACCGGGCTCAACTCGAGGCCACGGGGGTTCAGGAGTCGCGCCAGCACCTGGAGGATGGTCGGGGCAGTCGTGTTGCGCAGGACAAACGCCGGTACGGGCGTGGCGAGATCGGCGGGCTCGCCCGCATTGATGACGCTGAGCGACACCTCTGGATTTTTCGCGATGAGGGCGAGCAGGTCGTTGAGGGTGCCGCCGGGAAAATCCACGCTGATTGGCTTGAAGTGCGGCGGAAACGGGCCGCCCCAGGGCTGGGGATGTGGTCCCGGCTGTCCGGGCGGCTGGGGCGGCATGGGCTGGCCTGGCATCGGGCCGCGCGGCTGGCCGCCCGGCTGCGGCGGGCGGACGGCGCCCTCGAGTGCCGCAATTCTGGCCCGCTGCTCGCGCACGCGCGGGTGCGTTTCCGTAAAGGTTTGCTTCAGCTCTTCGAGCTCCGCGCGTGCCTCGGCGAGCGCGGCGCCGGCATCGCGCGGCCCGGGCGGTTCTCCGCGCGGACGCGGGGGGTCGCCGGCGCGAAGGGCGAAGGCCAGGCAGCCGACCAGAATGGTGCGCGAGGTGAACGACAGGAAGGAGTGCATTGGCGTGGAGGAGCGTTTCCTCTCAATACGCACCAGCTTCTTGAATCCTTCGCGGAAAACGTTGGCGCGCCGGCCTGGGATTTCTCGTGACCGCCTGATATTACACCTGTGCGACTTCCGTGATTCGGATCTCTTTCACGGCATGATCGGGCCAATAAGTGAGCACCCAATCCTCGATCAGCAGATTCTGGAGGATACGCCCGGTTTCATCTCTGGTCGCGTAATCGCCCTTGCGAAACGGATCCGCGGCCAACGCTCGGCAGGTCAACGCGAGGCGTCGCTGCTCGCTGATCGGCAATCGACGCGCAAAGTCGCTCGCCGACTCCGCCAGAACGTAGCTGTAGCCGAGCGGCATCGGCCCGGTTATTCGTTACCCAAATCGATCCGCTTCTCGAAATCCGCTTGAGTGACTTTCTTGCCGACGTCCATTTCGCGCATGCGCCGGTTCATTTCTTCCTGCCATGCCGGATTCCGTTCGCGACCGACCTGCAAAAGAAAAGCCGCAAGCTCACGTCGCTCTTTTTCAGGGAGCGCTACTGCGCTGCGTTTGAGCTCTGCTAGCGACATTCAACAATAGAAAACCGATGTTGGATCTTTGGCAAACCCTCATCACGCCGCCGCCAATTTCGGCGTCTCGGCCAGCGCGGAGTCGAGCGACTTCAGCAACGCGGCGATCGTCTCGTCGGTTTCGTCGCCCATGTTCGAGATGCGGAAGGTCTTCCCCTTCAGCTTCCCGTAGCCGCCATCGATCACGAGTTTGTGCTTCGACTTGAGCGTCTTGTTCAGCGCCGTGAGGTCGATGTTCTGCGTGTTCGCGAAGCAATTCAGCGTGACCGAGCCGTAGCCTTCCTTCGGGAAGAGCTTGAAGCCCCTGCCGAACACGAAATCGCGCACCGTCTGGTTCAGCCGCGCGTGTCGCGCGTAACGGTTTTCCACGCCTTCGGCCTTGATGTCGTCGAGTTTCGATTTCAGCGCGTAGATCAGCGGAATCACCGGCGTGCTCGGCGTCATGCCAGCCTCGTGATTCTTCTGGAATTCGACGTAGTCGAAATAGTAACCGCGGCCCTCGGTCTTTGCCGCGCGGTCGAGCGCGCGCTTCGAGACCGAAAGCAGCGACAGTCCCGGCGGCAGCGCGAGCGCCTTCTGCGAACCGGTGATCAGGACATCGATCCCGAGTTCGTCCTTCTTGATCGGCAGCGCGCTGAACGAACTGACGGTGTCGACGATCGAGATGACGTCCGGGAACTCGCGGACGACTTTCATGATCGCGGCCAGATCGCTCATGCAACCGCACGAGGTCTCGTTGTGAATCAGCGTGAGGGCGTCGTAGCCGCCCTGCGCGAGTTCGCGCCGCACCGCGTCGGGATCGACCGGCTGGCCCCATTCGAACTTCAGCGCGGTGGCCTGCTTCGCATCGCGCAGCGCGACGTCGTTCCACTTGTCGGAAAACGCGCCGTTCATGCAGTTCAGCACTTTTTTCTGCACGACGTTGCGCAGCGAACCCTCCATCACGCCCCACGCGCTGCTGGTCGAAAGGTACACCGGATCTTGCGTGTACATCAGCGACTGCAGGTCCGGCTGGATCGCGTTGTACAGCGCGACGAAGTCGGCGCTGCGGTGGCCGATCATCGGCTGCGCCATCGCCCGCAGGGTTTTTTCCGAGACGGCAATGGGACCGGGAATGAAGAGTTTGTAGCTCATTAGGTTTTTGCTCCGCAAAAACCTTGGCCGGCCTTCGGCCGGGCCGGGTTTAATGGCGGTTTGCGGACAGGAAGAAATCTCAAACGTGATGGTTCAAAATACGCAGGAGTTCCGAAAACTGTTTACGTATCAAGGCGCGTCAACCTTAGGTTTTTGCGGAGCAAAAACCTCATGTGGCTGAAGAAACACGTCAACGCCCTCGAGCTTTACACGATCGATGTGATCTACGGGCGGCGCGCGGGTGCCGGGCCGGCGCTCTACGGCGCGTTTCTGCAGTCGCTCTCGTGGCTTTTCAGCGGGATCACCCAGGCGCGGCTCTGGCTGTACCGGCACCGGATCCTGCACGATCAGCCGCTGGGCTGCCTCGTCGTCGTGGTGGGCAACCTCACGGTTGGCGGCACCGGCAAGACCCCAGTGGTCGAAAAATTCGCCAAGGCACTGCGCGACCGCGGCCGGAAGGTCGCGATCCTCAGCCGCGGCTACAAGAGCAAGGCGCCGCCGCTCTGGAAAAAATGGTGGTACTGGTTCACGCACACCGACGAGCCGCCGCCGCGGATCGTCAGTGACGGGGAACGCGTGCTGCTCGACAGCGAGGCCGCCGGCGACGAGCCGTACATGCTCGCGCGCAACCTGCCCGGCGTGATCGTGCTGGTGGACAAGAACCGGGTGAACGCCGGCGAATTCGCGATCAAGAAATTCGGCTGCGACACGCTCGTGCTCGACGACGGTTTCCAATATCTCCCGCTGAAGGGCCGGCTGAACCTGCTGCTCGTCGACAAGACCAATCCGTTCGGCAACGGCCACCTGCTGCCGCGCGGGATCCTGCGCGAGCCGATCAAGCACCTGAAACGGGCGAGTTACGTTTTCCTGACGAAGTCGAACGGCACGCGCGATGCGGAGCTCGAGTCGTTGATCCAGGAGCACAACCCCGGGGTCGACATGATCGAATGCGCGCACCGTCCGAAGCATCTGCAGCGGTTCGGCCCGGGGCCGGCGAACGCCACCGAGCCGCTCACGTTCCTCAAAGGTCGCCGCGTCTTCGCCTTCAGCGGGATCGCCACGCCGGAGAGTTTCGAGAAATTCCTGCGCGATCTCGGTGCGTTGATCGTCGGCCGCGAGCGTTTCCTCGATCACTACCGGTTCGAGGCCGGTGATCTGGCGGAGCTCTTCGCCCTGGCCGCCCGCGAACGGGCGGAGTGTCTCGTGACGACGGAAAAGGACGCCGTGCGAATCAACGAAAACCTGTCGTGCCCGCTGCCGCTGTACTACCTGCGGCTCGAGATTGAAATTCTCCGCGGCGCCGCCGACTTCGACGAAGCGGTGGGGCGGATCTGTTTCCCGGCAGGTTTTCGCTCCGCGAAAACCTAGGGGCTCGGCGTGGGGTGCCTTGGGGACCAGGTCGCGCCTGCAGCGCTCGTGATTTTTTGATTGGCCAACTATGCTTTTGCTTCGCCAAACCTGGGTTTTCGCATACCGAAAACCTCGCGTAGCGAAAATCTTATGATTATTGATCCTCGCTTCACCCAACTGGCGGAGGGCCTCACCGGGTTTTCCACCGCCCTGAAGAAAGGTGAGCGCGTCCTGATCGATGCCTTCGACGTCCCGGACGCGATGGCCATCGCGCTGATTCGCGCCGCCCGCGACCGCGGCGCTTATCCGTACGTGCAGCTCCACCGGGCGCGCGTGACGCGCGAACTTTCGCTCGGGGCCGAGGAACCGCAGTTCGCGCCGCACGCCGAAGTCGAGCTCGCGCGCATGCAGAAGATGGATGCGTACATCGCGCTGCGCGGCTCGGACAACATCTTCGAGGCGGCCGACGTGCCGTCGGAAAAAGTGCAGCTCGTGTCGCGGTTGATGAAGCCCGTGCTCGATCACCGCGTGGGCAAGACGAAGTGGGTCGTGCTCCGCTGGCCGAGTTCGGCCATGGCGCAGCAGGCGGGCATGAGCACGGAGGCGTTCGAGGATTTCTATTTCCGCGTCTGCACGCTCGACTACGGCCGGATGAGCCCCGGCATGAAGGCGCTGGCGGACCTGATGAAGAAGACCGATCAGGTGCACATCAAGGGACCCGGCACCGACCTCCGGTTCTCGATCCAGGGCATCGGCGCCCAGCCGTGCGGCGGGCTGCGCAACATTCCCGACGGCGAAGTGTTTTCCTGTCCGGTCAAGGACAGCGTCGAGGGCCACGTGCAGTACAACGCGCCGACGGTTTACCTCGGCGCGTCGTTCGACCACATCCGGCTCGCGTTCCGGAAGGGTCGGATCATCGAGGCGACGTCGACCAATACGAAACGGCTCAATGAGATTCTCGATAGCGATGCCGGTGCCCGCTATATCGGCGAATTCGCGATCGGCTTCAACCCGCACATCCTCGAACCCATGCGGGACATTCTCTTCGACGAGAAGATTGCCGGTTCGTTTCACTTCACGCCCGGGCAGGCCTACGAGGAAGTCGGCAACGGCAACAAATCGCAGGTGCACTGGGACATGGTCTGCATCCAGCGTCCGGAGTACGGCGGCGGCGAAATCTGGTTTGACGGAAAACTCATCCGGAAGGACGGCCGGTTCGTCCCGAAATCGCTGCACAAGCTGAATCCCGAGTATCTGCTGGGGGGCAGAAGTACCAAGTAGCAAGGATCAAGTAACAAGCCGCGAGTGCGGCCGCTCCGGTAACTTGATCCTTGGTACTTGTTTAATTGCTACTTCCACCATGCGCGACTTCATCCAGGCGTTGCCGAAAACCGAAACGCATCTCCACGTCGAGGGTGCGCTCCCGTACGAGCTGCTCACGGCGTGGGATCCCGAGCAGTGGCCGTCGGATCCGCAGTTTCGCGCGCGTTCGTACCGGTACTCGTCGTTTCCGGATTTCGAGCGGATCCTGCTCGATCATGCGCTGCCGTGGTTCACGACCGCCGAGCGTTACTACGAGGCGGCAAAGGTGATATTCGCGAAGCACGTGGCGCAGAACGTGCGCTACGTGGAGACGAGTTTCCACCTGCCCGTCACCCAATTCATCAAGCTGCCGGGTCCGGAAATCATCGCCGCGATTCGCGCCGCCGTGCCGCCGGGGCTCGAGGTGCGCATCTTCGCCGGCATGCTGCGCACCGACCTCGTCGGCGAACTCCGAACCACGATTGAGCAACTCCACACCTGGGAAGGGCTCGCGGGGATCGATCTGCACGGCCATGAGCTGATGCCGACGCCATCGGAAACGGCGGCGATTTGGGCGCGGGCGCGCGCGGCCGGGAAAATCACGAAGTGTCACGCGGGCGAATTCGACGGTCCCGCCCGCGTGCGCGAGGCGATCGAGACGCTGGGCGTCCGCCGCGTGCAGCACGGGGTGCGCGCCATCGAGGATCCGGCCGTCGTGAAACTCGCGGTCGACACCGGCACCACGTTCGACCTGTGTCCGATCAGCAACGTCGGGCTGAAGGTTTTCCCCTCGATGAAGGAGCATCCGATTCGCCGACTGATGCTGGCCGGAGTCCGCTGCACCGTGAGCACCGACGATCCATTGTGTTTCGCGAACTCGATCGCCGAGGAATACCAGACGCTCGCGACCGAGCTCACGTTCACGCGGGCCGAACTCGCGCAGGTCGCGCGGAACGGCTGGGAGGTGGCGGACGTCACGAACGCGCTGCGGAAGTCGATGCTCGACGAGATCGACAAGATCGTCAGCTCGACCGGATAGCGATCCGTCGCCGCCGAACTCGCGAAAGTTTGGCCAGGTTTCCACGAATTCGGCGACATGACCCAAACCTACACCGTGCCCGAGGGCATTCGCCGGCTCCGCGCCGACAAGGCGCTCGCGCTCGCGTTTCCCGAGCACAGCCGCACGGCGCTGCAACGCGCGTTCGACGTCGGCCACGTCACGCTGCGCGGGACCGCGATCAAGCGCGACCAGGATGTCACCGCCGGCGATCGTCTGGAGTTTTCGTTTCCGGAGGTCGTCCCTGCCGAGCTGAGGGCCGTCGACATCCCGCTCGACGTGCTGTTCGAGGACAAGCACATGCTCGCGGTGAACAAGGCCGCCGGCATGATCGTGCATCCGGGCGTCGCGACCGGCGAGGACACGCTGGTGCATGCGCTGCTCTCGCATTGTGCGGATTCGCTCAGCGGCATCGGCGGCGTCGAGCGGCCCGGCATCGTGCACCGGCTGGACAAGGAGACGACCGGCGTGATCGTCGTCGCAAAAACCGATCGCGCGCACCGCGCGCTCGCCGACCAGTTTTCATCGCGCACCTTGACGAAGGAGTATGTCGCGCTGGTGGCGGGTGTGCCGCAGCTCTTGAGCGGAACCATCGATCGCGCCATCTCGCGGCATCCCACCCATCGGCATCGGATGACGGTGGGTGAGGGCGGCAAATCCGCGAAAACGGCCTGGGAGCGGGTGGAGGCGTACGGCGACATGGCCGCGCAGATTCGGTGTCAGATCTTCACGGGTCGCACGCACCAGATTCGCGTGCACCTGAAATCGCTCGGCCACCCGATTCTGGGCGACGCACTCTACGGGTGGAAACCGAGTCCGCGGCTGAGCCGCCAGCCCGAGCGCGTGATGCTGCACGCGGAACATCTGTTGCTGGCCCACCCGATCAGCGGCAAGGAGCTCGATCTGCGCGCGCCGCTGCCGAAGGATTTCCGCGACATGATCAAGGTGTTGAAGACCGCCGCCAGGTAGGGCGGGCTTCAGCCCGCCCTCGAGTCGCAAGTCCAAAGGGCGGGTTGAAACCCGCCCTACGACAACGCCTCGTCGGCCAAGCCGAAACGCAGGTTGTAGACAGACGTCTGATACGCCGCGAAACCGCCGGCGTCCGCCACCGCAATCAGCGTGGCGAGTGCGGTGGGAAACACGTCGGCCCGTGCCGCGGGCAGTCCGGCGATCTGTTTGCGTTGCTCCAGAGGCCGCGCCGCGACCGCGCGGAAGACATCGCGGACGTAACGCAGCGGCAGGAATGAGTCGGTCGCCTCGAAGGGCAGTCCTTCGCGTGCGCCGAGAATGGCGCGCACCGTTGTCGCCGAACCGCCCGTCGCCACCGCCACGGCCGCAGCCGGCAACGAAAAGCGAAACAGCGATCCCTCGAGGACCTCACGCGTGTGCGCGGCGACGCCTCGCGCATCCGCGTCCGTGAACGGCTGCGCGGGATTGGCGACGAATTTTTCGGCCAGCCGCACGCAGCCCAGCGGCAGGCTCACCGCCTGCTCGATTCGCCGTGCACGAAAAGCCAGGCACTCGAGGCTCCCGCCGCCGAGATCGAAGACGTAGAAGTCCCGCAGGTCGCGCAGGGCCGGATCGCAGGTCAGACCGCGTCCGATCAGGCTGGCCTCTTCCGCGCCGGTGAGAATCCGGATGACGTGTCCGGTCGCGGCCCTCACGCGCTCGCGAAACTCCGCGCCGTTTCCCGCATCTCGCACCGCGCTCGTCGCCACCAGCACCGTACGCTCCGGCGTGAGCTGCGCCGCCTCGGCGAGCAGGGTGCGGACGGCTTCGACTCCGCGCAGCATTCCTTCCTCGCTCAATCGCGGCGTCGTTCTGCTGATCCCCGCGCTGATCCGCGCATCAACCGTGCGGATCCTCAGCGGCGTGACACCACCGTCCGGCGCTCGTGCCGCCACGAGGACCTTGATCGAATTGCTGCCGATATCGATGACGGCGACGGAGCCGGAAGGCATGGGCCCACGGAATACCCGGAGGACCCGGAAGAAAAGCCAAAGCTCGGCGAAAGGCAGTCACCGCGGATTACACGGAGCACGCGGATTTTGTCCGCGTAGTCAGCGTGGTCCGCGGTGAAGCATTCTGCGGTTTGAAGACACCGGCAGGCGAGTTTCGCCCCACCGCGGTTTCGCGTGATTCGCGGAACGCATTCCACGTGTTCCGCGGGCAATCACAGCACGAAATCGCTCGGGGCGATCAGCAGCACGAATTCGCCCTTCAGACTCGCTTTCGCCAGGCGCGCCTGCACGTCGGCGGCGCGCCCGACGAAAAATGTTTCGTACAGCTTCGTCACTTCCTTCGCCACGCAAATCACGCGCTCGGCACCGAGCGTGGCGACAATCTCCGCCACGGCCTTGTCGATGCGGTGACAGCTTTCGTAGAGCGCCAGGGTGAACTCGAAATCCCGATACTTCTCGCAGAACGCGATCCGCGCCGCGCTTTTGGACGGCAGGAATCCGACGTAGAGAAACCCGTTGGTCGGCAGTCCGCTGGCGCTCAGCACGGCGAGCAGCGCGCTCGGCCCCGGCACCGGCACGACCGGCAGCCCGCGCCGGCGGCAGGCCCGCACGATCCGGAAACCGGGATCGCTCAGCCCGGGGGTGCCTGCATCGCTGACGACCGCGATCGATTTTCCGCCCGCCAATTGCTCGGCGAGTTTCTCCGCCGCCTCGATTTCGTTGTGCTCATGGTATGGCACCAGGTCGCGTTGAATCCCGAGCCGCGTGAGCATCGCGCCGGTCGTGCGCGTGTCTTCGCACGCGATCAGATCGACCGCGTTGAGGATGGCCCGTGCGCGCTCCGTCAAGTCGGCCAGATTTCCGATCGGCGTGGCGACGACGTACAAGTGCCCGGGCTGGGGCGTCAGGGAAGTGTTCTCCATCGGACGACTCCGAGCGTCCACTCGCTCGCGCTCGTGGCTACACAAAAAATCCGGGCTGCGGCTGCGGCCCGGATTTGGCAGAGGGAATTTGCGCTCGCTCAGCGGCCGCTCGGCTGGCCCATGCCGGGAATCTGGCCTTCCCAGCCGGCGGGCCGGCTCCACGGAATCGAGCTCTGCTTCGGGGGGTTCGTGGCGCAGCCGCCCGCCGTCAGCGCGAACGCCGCCAGCAGCAGCGCGAGGAGCGGTTTGTTGAGCGTGGTCATGGTTTAGCGGAGTAATACGGCCGAATCGCCTTTCTGCAAGACCCCTCGGAGCGTGTCGGGCAACACTTGGGCCACCGAGAAGTTAGTGCGGACATCGCTGATGAGAACCGTGGCGACTTCGGAGGTTCCCTGGCTGACCGTGAGCTTCTGGCCAAGCTTGGCCCCCCGCGAGGTGCCGAAATTCAGCACGACGAATGCGCTTTCCGGGCCGACGGTGAGGACCGTCGCCCGGCCGACGCGGCTGGTAAACACCGCGGTGGAGCCGGCCGCGGTACCGGTGACCGCGGCGCCGTGCCGGGCGGCCGCGAGCTGTTTCTCCAGCTCCGCGATCGTGGACTTGTACGCCGCGACGGCTTCCGGCGAGGCGTTCGAGTTGCGGCTCTCCTCGAGATCCTGCCGCAACGCGGCGACCTCCTCGCCGAGCGCGCGGGTCGTCATTTCGTAAACCCCGAGCACGCTTTTCGTGTCGGCGAGGTCGCGGTCGAGTTGCGTCACCCGGGTTTCCGCGCTGCCGAGTTTCGCCCTGGTCACCTCGAGTTCGCCATCGAGCGTGGAGATCCGGGCCTTGAGCGTGCCGTTTTGCTGATGGGCAGCGGCAAGGCTCGCATCGAGCTGCGTCGCGCGGGCGGAGGCATCGTTCAGCCGCTGTGCGAGCACCTGCTTCGAATTGCCGATGCGAAAGTACAGCACCGCGGACGACGTCGAGCCGAGGAGCGCGACGGCGCAAAGAAGGAGCGGAAGCCGGTGCATGGATTCGAGTTGGGGCGGGGTTCAACCCGCGCGGCGCTGGGCGGCCGGAGTTATGAACTGCGGAGGGCGCGGATCAACCGGATAGATGCCGGACCGCCGCAAGCGCTGGACGCAACGGTGCCATGCGTGATTTCGGCGGCGCCGAAAGCCGAACAAAATGCCGTGGCCCGCGAATGGACGCGAATAAACGCGAATGAGATCACGGGGAGAACCCTGCCCACCGAAAGCTGAAAGCATATCGCGCGAAACATGTCTCGTTCTTTCCCTCTAAAATTCGCGTTCATTCGCGTGATTCGCGGGCGCCCTTCCGGGTTTTTTCGGCAACTGGCAGGTACCCGCGCGGCCGTCAGGCCAGCCGGTACAACGACTCGACCACGGGCTTCTTCGCGCGCTTCTTCACGCCGGAGCCCTTGTTGGCGGCAAGATGTTCGAGAATCTTGAACGCCAGTTCCGCCTGGTCCGATTCGCCGACCTGGGCCGCGAGCTGCTCTGCCGTGAAGGCCTGCGCGGGCGCGGCGATCAGCGCAGCGACCAGCTTCTTTTTCAACGCGATGACGCGACCAGCCGCCTTCTTGCCCGCCTCGACGCCGGGCTGGTGGTAGGCGTTGATGTTGACCAGCGACGCGTAGAGGCCGGTCACGCGTTCGTAGAGCGCGATGAGCATGCCGAGCGAACGCGGCGACACGTCCGGCACCGTGAGCGTGATCGAGTGGCGATCCTTTTCCGTGAGCGCGTCACGCGTTCCAAGGAAGAAACCCTGCAGGAAGTCGCCGCTCGTCACGCCGGGCTCGACTTCGAGCGACGTCTTGGCGTCCCGATCCTTCAGCACCTCGATGAACGTGACAAAGAAGTTGTTCACGCCCTCGCGCAACTGCTGGACGTACGCGTGCTGATCGGTCGAGCCCTTGTTGCCGTAGACGGCGATGCCCTGATTGACCACGCGTCCGTCGAGATCGAATTCCTTGCCAAGTGACTCCATCACGAGCTGCTGGAGATAACGCGAGAAGAGCAGGAGCCGATCCTTGTACGGCAGCACGACCATGTCCTTCGCGCCGCGGCCGTCCGTCGCGAAGAACCACATCAGCGCGAGCATCGCCGCGGGATTCTGGGCGGTGACGGGGTAACGCGTGACCTCGTCCATCGCCGCCGCGCCGTCGAGCATCGCCTGGATATCGATCCCCTGCAGCGCCGCCGGCAGCAATCCCACCGCGCTCAGTTCGCTCGTGCGGCCGCCGACCCAGTCCCACATCGCGAACCGCGCGAGCCAGCCCTCGTTCTGCGCGGTCTGGTCGAGCTTCGAACCGGCGCCGGTCACGGCGACGAACTGTTTCGGGTAGTCGAGACCCGCCGCCTTGAACGCCGCGATCGCCTCGAGCATGCCGTTGCGCGTTTCCGCCGTGCCGCCGGATTTCGAGATCACCACGACCAGCGTCTTCGCGAGCTGGTTGCGCAGCGCGCCGAGCGTGTAATCGATGCCATCGGGATCCGTGTTGTCGAAGAACGTGACCGCGAGTTTGTCCTTGCGCGGATGGCCGAGCGCGTGGTGCACGAGCTGCGGCCCGAGGGCGGAGCCGCCGATGCCGATCACCAGCAGGTGCTTGAACCTGCCCTTGGGGCCGGCGATTTCACCGCCATGCACTTTCGCCGCGAAATTCTTCACTGCGGCCAGCGTGTTCGTGATTTCGCTGCTGATCTCCGGCGTCGGCGCCAGCTGCGGCGCGCGCAACCAGTAGTGGCCCACCATGCGTTGCTCGTCGGGATTCGCGATCGCGCCGGCCTCCAGCTTCGTCATCGCATCGAATGCCCGCTGAATCTGCGGCTCCGTCGACGCGAAGAAGTCGTCCGGGAATGGCACGCGCGAAAAATCGAGCGACACGCCGAGGCCGGCGTTGTGGTAGAAATAGGTTTTGAAGCGGGACCAGGTCATGGGAAAAGAGGGGATTGGTTTTTGGACACAGAGGTCACAGAGGAAGCACAGAGGTCACGGAGGTCGCGGCATTTGACTCTGCCTGGGCCTGCTCTGTGACCTCTGTGCAGCCTCTGTGCGCTCTGTGCTCCCAGCCTAGAGATACTTGTCCGTCACCGCGCCTTCGGAGGCGCTCGTGACGAGCTTCGCGTACTTCGCGAGCGTGCCGCGGGTTTCCTTCGGCTTGCGCGGCTTCCAGGCCTTCAGCCGCGCCTTCAAGTCCTTCGGCGCGAGGTCGAGCGAGATCTCGTTCCTCACTGCATCGATCGTGATCGGGTCGCCGTTCTTGATGACCCCGATCGGCCCGCCCTTCGCCGCTTCCGGCGTGATGTGGCCGACCACGAAACCGTGGCTGCCGCCGGAGAATCGACCGTCGGTGATCAGCGCGACATCCTTGCCCAGACCCTTGCCCATGATCGCACTAGTGGGCGAGAGCATCTCGCGCATGCCGGGGCCGCCGACCGGGCCTTCGTTGCGAATCACGACTACGTGGCCCGCCTTCACGCGGCCGTCGAGAATTGCGCCGAGCGCGGCTTCCTCGCTTTCGAAGACGATCGCCTTGCCGCTGAACCTCAGGCCTTCCTTGCCCGAAATCTTCGCGACCGCGCCTGCCGGCGCCAGATTTCCGTAAAGGATCCGCAGGTGGCTGTCGGACTTGATCGGATTGGAGAGCGGACGAACGACGTCCTGGTCGGTCGGGTAGGGCTGCACGTCGCGCAGGTTCTCCGCGACGGTCTTGCCCGTCACCGTCAGGCACTCGCCGTGAAGCAGCCCCGCGTCGAGCAGCACCTTCATCAACGGCGGCAGTCCGCCGATGCGCGTGAGATGCACCATGCCGTATTTGCCGGATGGCTTGAGGTCGGCGAGCACCGGCACGCGCTGGCCGATCTTCGTGAAGTCATCGATCGAAAGTTTCACCCCGCCGGTGTGGGCGATGGCGAGGAGGTGAAGCACGGCGTTGGTCGAGCCGCCGAGGGCAATCACCACGGTGATTGCGTTCTCGAAGGCTTTTCGCGTCATGATATCGCGCGGCTTGATGCCGGCCTTGAGCAACGCGAGCGTGGCCTCGCCCGCGCGACGGCAGTCTTCCTTCTTCTCGTTGCTGATGGCGATCTGCGCCGACGAATTCGGCAGCGACATCCCGAGTGCCTCGATCGCGGAGGCCATCGTATTGGCGGTGTACATGCCGCCGCACGAGCCCGGTCCGGGCACCGAGCAGGCCTCGATCGTGTGCAGGCCGGGATCGTCGACTTTCCCTGCGGCGTGCTGGCCGATCGCCTCGTAGACCGAGACGATGTCGCACTCCTTTTTCGACTCCGGATGGATGCCCGGCAAAATCGTGCCGCCGTAAACGAAGACGCCCGGCCGGTTGAGCCGCGCCATCGCCATGATGCAACCTGGCATGTTCTTGTCGCAGCCGCCGATGGTCACGAGGCCGTCGAAGCCCTCGCCGGCGGCCACCGTTTCGATCGAGTCCGCGATGACCTCGCGCGACACGAGCGAGTAGCGCATGCCGGGGGTGCCCATGCTGATGCCGTCGGACACCGTGATCGTCCCGAAGATAATCGCCTTGCCGCCGGCGGCGTTCGCGCCGGCTTCGGCTTCGATCGCGAGCTTGTCGATGTGCATGTTGCAGGGCGTGACCATGCTCCAGAGCGAGGCGACGCCGATGACCGGCTTCTTAAAATCGTCCTCGGTGAAACCGACGGGCCGCAGCATGGAGCGCGCACCGGCGCGACTGGGACCATCGATGAGGACGGAGGAGAACTTGCGAGTGTGGTCAGGAGCGGAGCTCATGGGTGAAAGGAAAAACCGAGAATTGAGAGTTGAGCGCTGAGAGTCCAGAGTCGAGAAACGTGATCTCACGCTTCCTGGCGTTGCTGCGAGGCCGCTGAATTGGTGGGGCTGCTTCTCCGAAGCGGCCTTGGGTGCAGGCCGCGATTCTCGCGGAAACTCAGGCCGGTTCGGAGAACCGGCCCCCACCCAGGCCGATGAGGACATCGGGCTCCACTTGGGAGCTGCCGAAACTTCAGACGTCGCAAATCTTCATCATCCGCTCGAGCGTGCCGAGCGGATCCTTGGTCGGCGTGTATTCGTGCGAGATGTATCCCTGGTAGCCGAGGTCCGCGATGGCGCGGCAGATCGCCGGATAGTTGAGCTCCTGCGTCAGATCGAATTCGTGCCGGCCCGGATTCCCCGCGGTGTGAAAGTGCGCGAGGTAGGGCAGATTCTCCCGAATCGTGTGGATGATGTCGCCCTCCATGATCTGCATGTGATAAATGTCGTACAGCAGCTTCACCCGCGGTGAGCCGACCCGGCGGCAAACCTCGACGCCCCACGCCGTATGATCGCACATGTAACCGGGGTGGTTGACCTTGCTGTTCAGGAGCTCGATGCAGAGCGTCACGCCCGCGTCCTCCGCCTGGCGCTTGATGGCGTTGAGGAACGCGACGCTGGTTTCCATCCCTTGCTGATCGGAGATCCCCTGCCGGTCGCCCGCGAGCACGATGACGTTCGGGGCTTTCGCCGCGGCGGCCGCTTTGATCGCGGCGCGCATCTTCGGTTCGATGCCGGCGTGGAGCCGGGGATCGTTGATCCCGCCCTTGATGCTGCTGCCGCCGGGCACCATCGTGGGAATCAGGCCGTACTTTTCGAGCGTCGGAAAAGTCTCCGGGCCGACGAGGTCGATGCCGACTGCGCCGAGCCGCACGGCTTCGCGGCACATGCCGTCGAGTTCGAGGTTCGTGCCCTTGAACACGCCGCGGCAAAGTCCCTGCTTCAATCGGCCGGTGCGCTTCGTGGCGGTTCCCGCGGCAGCGACCTGGGTCAGCGACGGGAGAGCGGCGGCGACGCCAATGGCGCCAATCTTGGCGAGGAAGTCGCGGCGGGGTAGCGCCGGCAGGGCGTTATTTTTCATGATTCACTTTTGGGTGCAGCTTCGGGCGAAGCGGAAGAGCCTCCTCCGGCGAGCGACCCAACCAGTTTGTAGCGCCGCACGCGATCAAGCTGGGCGGATTTTGTGCAACTCGCCGCACGCTTTGGCTACCAAGGCTAAAAGGTGGCTGCGGCGAGTTCGAGAGCCTGGGGGCGAAAAGGTCCCGCGGTTGGCGGGAGGTGCTGGGTCACTCGGACTTCGCCCAAGGGTCGTCGGTGGCGACGGCTTTGGGGTGCTGGTCCTTCCCATAGA
>Ga0080064_1003389_pt1 | contig 23189 bp, 19 predicted proteins | sample Subgrocontami54m_FD_69260 | JGI IMG/M metagenome (GOLD analysis project Ga0080064, IMG submission 69260) | Subsurface groundwater microbial communities from S. Glens Falls, New York, USA - GMW46 contaminated, 5.4 m (SPADES assembly) (version 2) ...
CTGAAAACAACACGAGATTCCCCATCAGAAAATGACTCTGGTGTTGGGACAATACCAGTAGATCTAATATTATATACAGAGTCAGGTACAGCGTCAGGCAACCAAAAACCTCCATCACGGAATTGAAAATTGCTGCCTTCCTTAGGAACTAACTCATTTTTTGCGAGTGCTACTTTCCATCCTGTACCCGAAGTAATTGACCCTCTTTCAGTAAGATCAGGCAAAACTGCTGCTGGCTTGCCTGGTTTTGATGTTCCCCTACTACCGCGCCATCTTCCAAAGAAACCACCGTTGCTTCCTTCTGCTTGTCTTTGGCGAAGATGGAACTCTAATCTGCCACGAAATTTACCAGAAGCTTCAAGATCTGCTAACTCAGTCCAAGGTTCTGCCTCTATGGCTTGTAAAACCTTTAGTCCTTGTTGCACAGTATCTATTGGTAACTGACCTAGACTTTCCACCCTTTTAGTAGACATAATTGCCAGATTATAACAAATACAGAATTTTAAGCGGTGGGAGCAGGATTTGAACCTGCGGGTCGCCAGAGGCGACCAGATGTTTTCGAAACATCCGCACTAGGCCACTATGCGATCCCACCAGTTTACCCCGATTCAATCGGGGTTTACACTGATCCCAGTGAGTGTGCGCTCGGCGGGGGTCGAACCCACAACCTCATCGTCCGCAACGATGTGCACTATCCATTGTGCTACGAGCGCAAGTATGAGTATTTTAACAGAATTTAAGTCTGACAGCTGTATACTGAAGACTGATAGCTATTTATGAGTATTTTCCAAAGGGAAATTCTTTTGCAAACTTTCTGACCATTTTTCCATCCAAGACCTAAAAGGCACTTCATGAAATGGTAAAAATCTAGCCATTGTTTTTTTAACTTTTTCCTCATCATCTTTGTCCAAAACCAACATTAATTGGGCTGGAAATCTTAGGTGAGTTTGGATATGGGCAACTGTAAATCCATCTTTCTTTTTAAACCAAAAAGAATCTAAAAAGTGCCAGAAATAAAAGTCTTCCCCTATTGTCACTCCTTGGGTAGAAATTCTGTACTCTACCTTATGAGGAGGCACAAAAGCCAAAACATAAGTTACAAAAGTTAAAGATAAAAGTGTGGCAATAAGCAAAAATTCGTGGGCTAAAAGTAAAATCAAGGTTAATAAAGTTACAATAATCGCCAAAGTCGTATAGTACGATCTATCTTTTTTCCGAAAAGGCCTTGAAACCGCCTCCCAAGAATGTAAAGTTTTAATCTCTTCTGCTTCATTCATCTTAGGAGTTAAAAATACTTCTTCAAAAGGATGTCTTTGAGGATTTTGTTTATCTTGCTTGGGATGGGTGGGCATTTGATTTTAGTTTAATCCTTAATCCTTAAACTGTCTAGCCCCGCTAAACAATGCTATACTTTTTACTATGGCAGATAATATAACAGAGCCTCCTCCGCCGCCAGAACCACCTCCTACCCCTGAACAATCCCCTATTCCAGAATATAAATCTCAACTTATAAATAGAGCTCTTTCTGAGTTTGATGGGGTAAGGAACGATTCAAGACAATTAAGTTTTGCTGGTCAAAATTTTGCGGAACAAACTAATCAAAGTTTATGGTCATTAAGCAGAGAACCTGCTAATGCTAACCCTGCAGAGCCCGGATATCGTCAGACAGTTGGAGCATCTGAACAGGTGGTTGGGTTTATACAACCTAAACTTGCAGTTATGTCTGAAGCCGCCAAAAGACTTGGAATAAACAACGAATCAGAAAGAGAACAATTAGAAGAAGTTTTAAAGAAAGCCGCAATAGAGCAAGATCCTATAAAATCATACGCCTTAGCTCAAGATGCTCTAGAAGCATTTAATAAAACAGTTACTCAAATTCGCTCGCAGGGAGATGAACAATTAACATCAGGTAGGGTTGTTGCACGCGGTGCAGAAGAAAATGAAACAAATGCAGGAATAACCTATGCGAGAATCTCCGAACAAATTAAATCTAATCTCGATCAAAGCTTAGTAACTAGATACGCAAGGAGCAGTGCTGGTTTTAATAGAGTTGTTTCAGGCTTAATATCTACGTTATCAACGGCAGATAGTCAGTTTATAATGCGCACAGAAGAACACAAAGCAGTTTTTATAAAACTTGTTGAAGAGGTCACCCGACCCCCTTCTGCTCCTGAATAATTACCTTTTGCGGAGGGGGTGAGATTCGAACTCACGGTAGACTTGCATCTACATTGGTTTTCAAGACCAACCTGATAAACCACTCCAAGCACCCCTCCCTCTATAGGATAGTCTACGGGCGGAGGAGGTGGGATTCGAACCCACGATACCCTTACGGGTATAACTTCTTAGCACGAAGTGGCACTCGGCCTCTATGCGACTCCTCCCAGTATTTTTTTAATTGCAGGCTTATAATTCCTTGTGCCAATTACCTGCAGGTATCTCTTTACTTCATTCTGATTATGGAGCCAAACTCCATACTTAAATGTCCTTTTAGGATTTAACCCTAATCCTTTCAACTCATTATATACAAAACCTAGTAGCGGTTCAGATCTGTTTGAAAAACAGATCTTAGGATAACAATACTCTTTCCCGTTAACTTTATATTTATGTAGAGTAAAACATCCATCTGTATCAATTAAACCACGAATGCAAGCGTTAATATATTCACTCTTAGATTTAATCCAACTTGGAACACCAGCTTGTAAATGTACTTTATTACCTAAAGATAAACCTTTAGAGGTAAGGTATTCTATCAAATTTACTCCTGAAACACTAACTCTTAGAACTTTCTCTTTTTTATGTTTATAGATTTTAGGTACTATCTTGAATAATCTATTAATTAAATCCTTAACATAATCAGCAAACTCCCGATCAGTATCGCTATTTAAATAAATCGAACATTGAAAATGAGTCAATCCTCCATCACCCAACATAATTCCAATAAATTCTGCTAAATCTTCTGATTCTACAGGCTTTGTAATAGGGTTTGTATATTTATTCCAAAGATCAGGGTCATTCTTTCTTTTAAGCCAAGATATCTCTCCTCCTTTCGATCTACTTTCTTTTGTTCCAAGAAGTCCGTATAGTTGATAGGTTCTTTTCCCTGCTAATTTAGCCGATTTCGGGTTGCTCCAATAGGCAGGTAATATTTTGTACTCAGGTAGTTTTATCCCAGAAAGTTGACTCATTTTCAGAATATAATCTTTAGACGGCTTAAATTTTTCTCTTTTCCAATCCCGGATAGTTCTCCCGGATAAACCCAATAAGATACCTAATTTATCAGTTTCTACTCCTATTACATCTTGGACTTGCTCAATAAAGCTTCTTAATTCACCATTTCTAAAAGATAATCTGTCCACTACTCTACAGTACCCAAATATAAACCGAAAATCAATAACCATTTATCTGGCTAAGGTTAAGGCCCAAACTTTTTTAACCCCTGCCCTTTTTAAGATATAGCAACACTCTCTCAAGGTTGCGCCTGTTGTCCAAACATCATCTATAAGCAGAACTGAGTTCACAGTTTTTAGTTCATGGTTGGGAGATAAAGCAAAAGCCCCTTTGATATTTTGATATCTATCATGACCTTTTAACCTTGCTTGGGGTTTGGTATATTTGGTTCTGATTAAGCTTTCAGAATATTCCAAACCTAATTTTTTGGATAATATTTGTCCTATGATTGATGACTGGTTAAAACCCCTGCTATTGCCTCTGAACCAATGCAGAGGAACTGGAATTATCCTCCATCCTTCTCCCCTATCTTTTTTTATTTTCTCTAAAACAAAGGGTTGATATCTGGCCCAATATTCAACAACAATATCAGTTAAAGTTTCTGCTAAACCTGTGACCCTGCCATACTTTAATTGTTTTATAGCCTCCTTTAAAGGATTTTGATAAATTCCTAAACTCCAAAGTCCCTCGAGTCCAAACTTTCTTTGACAAATCGGGTGAGTTTGTCCGCCAACTGCCAACCTTTCACACTTTGGACAAACCAAATCTGTCTGCAAAATATTACTGATACAATCCTGACAAAAATAGCTTCCGTTTTTCTTACAACCAACACATTTTTTAGGAAATAGGATGTCTAAAATTAGGCTCACGGAATTTGCCTTTTACTATAATACATAGTATAATACTCTCCTGGGGATGTATAGTCTCGACAGGATTGCTCTTTGAAAACTGCAAGCCGTTAAGGAAACATTAAACGTAAAATATTGTCTCAAAACACAAACGGAACAAGTCATTTGTCCCGCGCTGCAAGCAAAATCGCTGAGCAGATGTCTGGCTTTGGGAGAAATCTCTTAGTCGGCTCTACTCGAGTCGCTTTCGCTTAAAGCTACTTTAGATTTTTTCCTCTTTCTGACGGGATACTAAGGTATATACAAAGTCAGGATGCTGTTAGTAAAGTGTTGGTCGATCGTTACTAACAAAAGACAATTCAATCATTCATTAGTTTTCCTTCTAGTTGGTTACAGCTAATGAACAAAAATTAACTAGATAAGCTTGTAGAAGTTTTTAAAGTCACAATTTTGGACTCGGCTCACAGCCGACATCTCCACCAAAAAAAGTCCACTCTTGTGGACTTTTTTAGTTATAAGTACGCTTTGCTCTAGTTCATAGTTTATGAGAATTTTTTTATCTACTACTAACTACCGGCTACCTACTACCAACTATTTACTCCTTACCCCGAAGCTCTTGTTCTATCCTTCTTTGATGATCTTTTTCCTTAATTATTTTTCTTTTGTCAAACTCTTTTTTAGACTTGGCCAACCCAACTTCAATTTTGAACCTATTGTTCTTTTCATAGATGGAAATTGGCATTAAAGTCACTGATTTGCCAGCAGTTTTACCTATAAGTGAGCTTATTTGGGCTTTATGTAAAAGCAGTTTTCTTGATTTTGTAGCATCATATTCCTTATCTGAGGATTGATTGTATCTTGGGATATTAGCATTAATTAAAAATGCTTCGCCGTTTAAGATCCTAACAAAGCTTTCCCCTAAATCAATCCTACCTGCCCGAATTGATTTAACCTCAGCGCCTGATAACACCATTCCTGCTTCCAGGTGTTCAAGAATATGATAATTATGGAAAGCCTTTTTATTAACTATTTTCATAGGGTTAAATTATACCCTAGTTGAAGCTCTATACCCTATTTCAAATCTAATTGAAATATCTTACTGCCTTCCAGCAAATAAACCTTTTTGCCTTTTTCATCTACAATCAAATCCGAGGTTGCGGCAAATTTTTCCCCACTAATTTGGCTTTTGTAAGCACCTATTTTGGTTAGTATCAGCAACCTGGAATTGCCTGAGTCAAGCAAGTATAAATTATCAGTCTCAGATGAGATAAAAAGGCTTTTTGGATCTTTAACCCCTGAAGGCAATCCTTCAAAAGAGAAATTATCCTTGTCTCCCTTGGTAAACCTTAATACCTCCCCACTCTTTTTTAGTATATAGACCGAAGACTCAATTTGCATTCGCAAAGTTTCTGCAAAATCAGCTTTGGTTGTTTTAGTTAAGTATTCTCTTTTATCTGAATATCCGTCAGAGGTTGGTAAATACTTCCAAATTTGGTTCTTACCCGCGTCCAACACATATATGTTCCCGGCGAAAGAATAAATATCCTTTATTTCCCCAAAATCTTCATCTTTTTTTGCAACAGTTGTAACTTTTGAATTTTTAGTATCAACCTTTAAAATCCCTTTATCTTTGGAGTATACAAAAGCCAAATCACCGTTTAGAGAAGCAAATACAGCATCGCCTAATTGTTCTGATCCTGCCAAAATTTGATTACTTTTCTTGGCCATATCTACCAAAACCAATGTTTTTAAAGCAGGGTCAAGCAGTAGAATCTTTCCGTTGGAAGTACTAACCTGGGATGGTCTAAAGTTTTTCTTAATTAAATCCAAATCTAAAAATAAAGGAAATTCTGAAATACTAAATTGCTGCAGTAAAGAAGGTGCTTCTGTTTCAAGTTGTTTTTTTAAACTTTCAGCCTCACTATTTTTAGGTTTTAAACTTAAAGCTAAATCAACTTTTTCTTTAGCGCGATCCAGCTTACCTTTGGCTTCAACCGGGTTTAAGGTAGATAAGCCTTTGGCCCCGTTAAATTGCTCTTTTGCCTCATTCATTGCCTGATTAAAATCAGCATTTAATTTGGCATCTTTTTTAGCCTTTACTTCTACCCCCACCCCTACAGCAATTATGACAATCAAGACAATTGCCAAAATTAATCGTCCTCTGTTGCTTTTAGGAAAACGCTTTTTTTGATGCCATAAAAAAGCCAAAATTGGCTTAATACTTTTTTTCACAACAGACAAAGGATTTAGCTTAGAAGAATCTGAATAATAAATTGGTTGCTCGCTATATTCCTCCTCTTGCTGCAAATTGGGAATATTTTCTTGGGGAGTTTTAACAACATCATCTTCCCCTGTTTCTTCCTCTTTGACTTCAGGTTCAACATCCACTAAAAGTGCCGCTAGTCCTTGATTTTCCACATTTGAAGCCCCTACCCTATCTGCCACTTCTTCTTCAAATGACTCCAAAGGTAGTTCCAAGGATTTTTCCAAATCCTCACCTAAAAAGCTCACCAAACTTTGGGTAACAAACAGCAATCTGTCCCCTTCTTGTAAAAATCCAGAAACCAATTGTCCTTGGGAACCAAAATTTAAAGGAGATAGTTTTTCTGCTCTTTTTAGGAAAACTGCCACCTCACCCAAACTTTCCATATATAAAACTTTGCCTGAAACAGCACCCAAAAAGATTGAAAATTCATCCGTGGACAACTTTTTTTTAGCTTCCTCAAAAGTTGCAGTCAGTTTTTGACCTTCAGTGCTTTCCTCGCAGTCAAAATAAAAGTCAGAAAGTTCAGATAAAATCTGTCTGCCCTTAGTAAAAGCATCGTCTGAGGATAAAATTAAAACTGCTAAAAAATAATGATCTCCATTTCTGCTGTTTGAAAGAACCAATGCCGCTTTTTGATCTGTATTTAAACCAATCACCTGAACAGTTTGCAGTTTCATTACAAAATCCCCCAAGCTACAACTATTAAAACTATGGTAAAAAAAGCATGAATAAGTGTCAGAATTTTAAGAGTCGGGGAAATGGCAGTAATTAATGTTTTACTCATTAAATTCACCTGTCTAATGATGATTAAAGAAAATATAGCGTAAAATATTAAAATAAGCAAAACTGCGGCTTTTAAGGTTACTAGGAATGCTTCGGAATTAAAAATATCAGTGGGGTTGGTTGGCATTTATTCCTCCTTTTGTATGAATTTTATGGGTGTGATCCAAGATAAAATCTGCCACAATATGAGGTTTTGGAACTGATTCCAATTTAATATTCTCAGATGTCCCAGCAGTTTGAACAATCACATTCCCATACTCAAAAATAGAACTTAAAAGCCCTCCCATAGAAGCTGAAGTATCTTCAATATTACGCAAAGGGGCTGTGTCAATATTTTTGAAAAGAATTGAGTGAAAATCAACGTCAATAATGTTTTTATCAGTCACAATATAAACATTAAAATACCAATTCAAAAAACCCTCAAAAACAATCACTCCAACCAACAAGTAATTAATAATTAAAAATACTATTTCAAAAGATTGGGGGATGGATGAAATATCCAAATTAAGAAATTTTAAAATACCGGGAATAGAAAAGGGAGCAAAGGAAAGCAAGATGGCTGGTATTATCCAAGCAAGGTTGGTAATTGGATGAGCTCTGAGCAAAAGTAAAACCTTTTCACCCTCATCTTGGCCCTCAAAACGACAATTGTTGGGATTTTCAACATATGCAGGAAACATCAAGGAAAGTATAGCACAGCTGACAGCTCCCAGCTTACAGTCGACATACCTAATTTGTTGTCATCTGTTAGCTGAAGACTGATGACTGACAGCTATTTTTTCTCTATATTAAAAAAGGCAAACCCGCTTTGAGGAATAGACATTCTTCCTGGTGCTCTTAAATTAAAGGCTTTTTTAAAATCACCCCCGGACAAAGATACACCGTTAATATTTACTTGGCTGGTAGTCCCATTACCTTGGGAAACAGATACAGAAGAAGCTGAAGAAATACCACCATATTTGGAGGCAATATCCCGCAGTTCACCCATACTGTATGGATTTCCTCCCCAACATGAAGAAATTGGAGTAATTCTTCCTGCCTCTTCGCTACTGCCTTTGCTTAAAACAAGAGCAGCATTTACAATATCTGCCATTTCTTCCCCATTCAGCCAAGGATTGGATCTACCACACTTATCAGAATTTACATTGTATCCTTGGGTATACCAAGCTTTATACAACCAGGGAGAACCGCCTAATTTGTCATATGATTTATCAACAAAATTTCCCCCACCCGATCCGTCTGTAGTATCCCAACCAACAGGCGAAGCATATCCTCCATGAGTTGAAGCATAATAGGTCACCACGTCTTCGATTACCTGGCCGCGGGTTGCATTTACTGCATCTTTCCAAGCTTGAGGAGAATTATCAGCCTTGGATTGGGAATATACCTGACAAGCCTCTGTAGTACAAATTGATTGACCATTTTGTTTATACCTGTAAGCATAGGTTCTGGCTGCCACAGCTTGAGCTTTTAAAGCCTCTGGGTGCCAACTTGAAGGCATTTCGGCAATCCCATACAAATACTTTTCTTCAAAATTCATAGAACCATGCCCTGAAACATTAATATCCCCACCAGTATCTTTCCCGACTGGTTCTTTGCCAAAATATGCTCTCAAAATTGTTTTATAATCCTGTCCTGATTGAGCCCTACCCCGAGCTCCGTATTGACTCATACCTTTTCTGTGAGTGTGAGCTCCAAAAGAAAATACTGCAAAAGATCCGCCAGGCGCTGATTCCCTAAAACCTTTAATAGAAGCATTATAGTCATCTGCCAACTCACTATCTCCAATTGAAGCTGTAAATTGACCAGACCTGGCAGATAAAATCTCTTGTTGTTTGGCAGAAAGTGCCGCAATTTGACCTGTTAAATCTGCCTGGTAAGCTTTGGCCTTTTTAATCTCTCCCCCTAAAAAGTCAGCATTTTTATCAACTTCTGCCTGGAATGAAGCCAGTTTCACCTTATCTTTTTCCAGTTTGCTTTTCTGGGTTAATAAATCAACCACCTCCCCTGTAATTGAGGTAATAATTTGTTTATCCTCCCGGGTTACAGATTGTCTATATGATAATTCCCTAAATAAATCCCCTGAATGAAGAGAGGAAAGAATAACTATTAAAGGCTCTGCCAGATATGAGCGGACATAATATTCCCTAACTCTTTTTTCCAAAAGCGCTTGTTGAAAAGCCAATTTCTCCCCCCTACTATCTAAATCTTTTTGTTTTTGTTTAATGTTTGAAGATAAATTATCAATACTTGATTGAATTTGAGCCAACTGAAGCTTTAAATTATCCAACTGTCCCTCTAAAGGCTTTGTGGCATTTACAGATAACTCTTTTGATTTGTTCAGAGCATCTATTTGCTTTTGGATATCTTCTACCTCATCAGCATGGGCAATTGGTAGGAAGTAGAAAGTAGCAAGTATTAAGGGGAAAACTAAAAGACAAAAAATAACCCATTTCTGCTTAATACCTAATACTAAATACTTAATACTTTTAGGGGGATTCATCTCCTGAAATTCTACCATTTTTATAGCCATTATGCTAAGCTTTTTGAAGATACTATGGTTAAGTTATTTATTTTTTTAATCTCCCTTTCTCTTCAACTTTTTTTATTTAATTCAAGTGTGTTTGCTTCAAATTGCACTACGAAAGATGTTGTTTTAAATCCTAACAACAACCTCAGGGTATATGCCTCTAAGTTAGTTGCTGACTCGGATTATGCAATCTATCTAAGCGGAACCTTCAACAATGGGCCGGCAAATGATCGTTATGTTGCTGGGGATTTTATTGAATCTGGACCTGACGCTCAAATCGATGCTACTATTACCATACCTAATATTGGACTTAAGGAAGGAAACAAATACTCGCTAGCACTTAAATCCACCTCAGGAGATAGATGCGACGTAGCAAGTTTTACCTATTCTACCGCAGGCACCCCCGCTACTTCAACCACCTGTGAAATAACCAGCGTTAAAAGTGCCAATGTTAGCTCTTCAGATATCCGAATGGGTTCTCCTGTTTTAATATCAGCAAACAAGCTTAACTCAGGCGGAACCTACCTTGTTCTTATAGACGATCATGCTACTACAGAAAATGTTGCAGTTCCTGCTGGCACCAGCACTTATACAGCAACAGTTAATTTACCCAACAAAGTAGTTATCAGTGGAGGCTTTAGTTATGTTAGCCCCGGAAAACATACTATTACGCTGCAGAATTCAACTGATATCAATGAGCGCTGTTCAATCTCAAATATAGAATTAAAGGCTTCTCAACTAAACTCCTGCTCTGCCTCAAGCTTCCCTTCAACCGACGCAGGGGCTATGAGTGTAAATATCCAAGGTAGTAATTTATACCCTAATACAAACCACGAAATTAAGTTTGACGGGTCTAGGGTAAACTTTGCAAAATCAAATAGTAGCGGGGTTATTAACCATACTTTTGATGTAACAAGCGGTGGAATTGTTAAAGTAAGTTTAGTCCCAGCCGAAGGAACAACTGCAGGATTTTATGAATGCGTTGTTCCTCAACCTTTAACCATTTCTCTTGCTCCCACAGCTGTCCCGTTACCAATTGTTTCTCCTACTCCATACACTGGTCCTTGCATTGGTACAGGCTGCAGCTCAGGAGGAGGACAACCTTGTGATGTTGGTAGAGGTCCGGCATTTAAAACAGCCATTGGTTGTGTCCACACCAATCCTGTTGAATTTGTTAAAGACTTCTCAACATTCGCTATTGCAGTATCAGGAGGACTTGCTTTTTTGTTAATGCTACTTGGAGCATTTCAAATGCTAAGGTCAGCTGGAAACCCTGAGGCTTTACAAGCAGGCAGGGACAGGTTAACCAGTGCCATAATTGGTTTATTGTTTGTCATCTTTGCTACACTATTATTGCAGGTTATCGGAATTGATATCCTAAAAATACCTGGATTTACAAAATAATATTATGAATAAACTTGCTCTAACTCTACCAGGCAACCACCCTATCCCTACCCCTGTTGGGTTGAAGAGTGAATTTGTTAATTTAACCTCTTTTATATCCCCTCTACTGAATATAGTTTTTTACATTGTGGCTTTTTTAGCTTTTTATTATCTAATTTGGGGTTCTTTTCAATATATTATGGCTCAAGGGAAAAAAGAGGATCTAGCCAAAGCCAGAGCTAGAATCACTTGGGCCTTAGTAGGTATGATTGTAGTATTTTCAGCCTACTTTATAGCCAGATTTGCCTCAGAAATATTCCCACCTACCTCAGGAGGACTACCATTTTAATGAAATTAAAATTCCGAAAATCAAAACTCTTAGGTTTTTTATTTGCGCTTTTAACATCCCCTTCTTCTGTCTATGCTGCCTGTAGTTCAGGGCCAGGTGGTCTTCAAATAGGAGATTGTTTTGGTTTTGGGGGAATTAAGAGTCTTGGTTCAGGAACTTCCAGATTAATACTACCTATTTTTTCCATTGCTACAATCTTGGTTGTTTTATATTTTCTTATGGGGGCCTTTAAGTTTTTAAAATCAGGCGGCAACAAAGAAGAACTCCAAGGCGCCAGACAAATGATTACCCAATCAATAATCGGTTTTTTAATTTTAATGTTTAGTTTTTTCGTGTTACAATTTTTGTTGTATAAATTATTTGACGTACAAGGATTTATTAATTTTATTTAAAGGATAAAAATATGGCGCTTTTAGCAGATGTAAAAGATGTTTTCGGTACAATCTCCCCTCCCCCTGCTTTGCAAAAATTTATAGGTACTGATCCAACAGGCTCAGTAGGCATTAGTAAGTTTTTAACTAATTTAGTTTCCCTGTTTTATATAGTTGGGGGAATTGCTTTAATTTTTATGCTGCTTTGGGGAGCATTTGACTGGATAGTCTCTGAGGGGGAAAAGGAAAAAATACATGCCGCCCAACAGAAAATCTTCAATGCCGTGATCGGGCTTATTCTTTTTGCAGTTGCTTTTGCAGTAATTTCTGTTTTAGGAACCTTTACTGGTTTTAAATTCTTTGAAGGTCAAGGTGTTTCAACTAATACCGGTGGACTAACAAATTCATTTACCTGTGCAGATGGCACTGTAGTTGTTGGAGTAAGCGATAAGGTTACTGCATGCAAAGGTCATCCATAACTTTCAAAACAAGTCCTTGACAAACAAATTTGGTTATGACTATTATTAATTTACCAATGAAAAAAGCAATTGCCGCAGTTTTAGCAAGTACTCCATTCTTATTAGCATCTCAGACTTTTGCCCAATCAGTCATTACTATTGTCCCTCCAAAAGGCCAAGGCTATACTGAATTGGGTCCTTTTATTGCTAACATGCTAACTCTAGCTTTTGGGCTAGCAATTCTAATTGTTTTAGTCATGATGATCTGGGGAGCTTTTGAATGGATCACCTCAGGAGGAGATAAAGATGCGGTTGGAAAAGCCAGAAACAGAATTGTTAATGCTTTAATTGGTTTAGCTGTTTTAGCTGTAGCTTTTGCTCTAGCCAGAGTTGCAGGTCAATTCTTAGGATTTGATATCACAAAAATCCCTATTCCTACTCCTCAATAATCATTCTGGATTGAACTTTTAACTATTTTAGTGTTACTCTTAAAATATGTTCCGCTTATTATCAATTTTTTTCTTATTCCTATCTACTAATTTCTTATTACCTGCAGCTTATGCTGCTGATTGTAATCCTACGATTGCAGGAAATTGCCCTGCAGGATTACCTCAGATTGAAGAACTTGTAGCGAATCTGTTATTTATAATCGTGGGTTTAGGATTTATTACGTTACTAGTTCTTCTGGTTATGGCCGGAATTAAATATTTAACCTCAGGAGGCGAACCAAAAGCCATCTCATCTGCCCACCAAACAATAACCTGGGCGCTTTTAGGCATTGTATTTATGGCAATTGCCTGGCTTATTTTACAACTTATTCATAATTTTACAGGGATTAATGTAACAGTATTTGATGTAAAAAAATTATGCTCCGGACCTTTGGGCGCTTTACAATTTTGCAATAAATAGCTTGCAAAGAGAAACAAATTGTTCTACTCTAGTAATATGTTTGCTCGAATCCTTACCCTCTTAATTGCATTCTTTACTTTTTCCTTTTCTCTTTCTATTTTACCCACTCCTGCTTTTGCTCAAAGCCAAGATAGTGTTGCCACCTCCTCTCCAGCATTAAATATTAGATACAACATACCAACCAATATTTCCGCTACTTCCCCGCTTTATACTGACATGCTTTTACATAATATGTTCCACACTTTTTCCTGTTTAGCAGTTGGTTCATCCGTCATTGGCCAACCCTGCTTAACATATCAAGTAACAAAAAATGCTCAGGGAAGTGTCCAAAGTATTCCTGTTTTATCTCAAGTTGACTTATCTGGCGGAGCTTTAGGCGCAACTTCTTCATTAATCGGCGCTTTATACTCCAACCCACCTATTAGAACAGCTGACTACCTGGCATCCGTTGGTCAAGGCTTAGGAGTTGTAAAAACTGCCAATGCCCAAGTAACAGGCTCTGGCGCAGCAGTATTGCAACCTATTTTAGCTCTTTGGCAAGTCTCAAGAAATATTGCTTATTTGATTATGATTATTATTTTTATCGTTATCGGGCTCATGGTCATGTTCAGAAACAGAATTAATCCTCAAACTGTTATCACTGCCCAAGCTGCCTTACCAGGACTAGTAATTGGGTTAATCCTTATTACTTTTTCCTATTTTTTAGCAGGATTAATTGCTGATACAGCATTTCTCGGAACAAATTTAGTAGGGTCATACTTCTCAGCTGTTAAAGGAAAACCTGATGAAGGTCAGAATTTAGCAGAGCTAATATCCCATGATAGTGTTGTAAGTATTTTTTCCAAATTCGTGGGTATTGCACGCAAGGAAGATATCACCTCAGCATTAGACAGCATCTGGGATCACCTAGATGGCAGTGTTACTGCTTGGTTAAGAGTTATCGCAGGTGCAATCGCCTTTCAATACACCTTCCAGACTGCATCTATTGCCCAGCTAATTCCAGGGATAGGAGCCGGAATTCAGGCTGGTTTGGCAACTCTGGGTGCCGCCTCAGCTGCTGCTGTTCCCACCCAGGTAATCGGCCTTGCCTTATCTTTCGTAGCTATGTTGATCTTGCTATATTCCATGTTTAGACTGCTACTCCGTTTAATCAACAGTTTTTTGACTATTATCTTCTTAACAATAAGCGCCCCTTTTCAATTCCTTTTTGCTTCCTTACCCGGAAGACAAAGTATTGCCACTGGTTGGATCTTAAGTATGCTGGGTAATGTATTAGTGTTCCCAGCAGTTTTGGGAGTGTTTTATTTTGTAGCTTTTATTTTAGGTCAGGATTTCGGACCCTTAAAAGTTACGGACTTACAGCAAATAAAAGACGGCGTTTTAGTCCCTACTGTATATGCACAAGGACAAATTAATATTGTTGATAGTGCAACGTTTCCTTTGCTGGGAGGATTAGATTTAGGATTTGTTAAAATTTTGGTGGCTTTTGGGGCACTTGTTGCCTTACCAACGATTCCAGACCTTATCATTAAAGCTGTTGGACAAGCTTCCCAAGCAGGACAAATGATCGGACAACAAATTAGCTCAGGAATAGGATCAGGGCAAAGATATAGCGGTCAATTCCAACAAGGTATGGGCGCAATAGGTGAAAGAGGTGGAGGAATTTGGGATCAACCAGGATATAGGCCTTACCAAGATCCGAATACTGGAAAATGGAATTGGGAGAAAGTTAATGTAAAAACTGCTGGAACTCCAGAAAAGGCTTACCAAGCTGGCTTAAGACCAGGAGGTGGAGCAAAACTTGGAGCTGGCTGGAATACTTTTAAAGGTTACTTCAGAAAATAAGCTTAGAAGGTAAAATTAAGCGGCTATGGCTAAGGGTACTGGAGGCTGCATTGATATTCCAGGATTAGCTTGAGGTTTAATTTTCTCCCAAACTCGATCCCAAACACTCTTCTGATCCCATTTAATCATGTCCGCAGTTGGTAATTCACCAAGATTCTCTCTATAAGTATTTTTTTGCAGTATATAGAACCACATTGCTTCTGCGTCTTTATGCGCTAACCTACCACCTTGAAGCTTCCTTTGTTCTGCTCCAGTTGAAAGCAACCAACCTAAAAACTTTAAGGCATTTCTTTGAAAGGTTTCCTCCCCTGCTCCAGAACCAACAGCATTTCTATCATGTTCAACTGCTTTTTCCATCAAAGTAATCATGGGAATATATCTTTTTAAAGTTCCTTCAACCAATTCAACTGCCTTATTCCTTTGATCCATATGAAGCTTGTGTGTCCCTTCTACCTGTGTAAATAAATCTCCTGGATCTGATATCAAAGACCACAAATTCTCTGCATCTGATAATAATTTATCCCAAAAACCCCAAACAACGGCCCCTTTATCATCAATTGAGGTTTCTCCGTGCTTTCGAAACTCTACTGCATCTTTCATTGTTTCAGCAAACATTTGCAAATCAGGCAAATCAAAATACTCTTTATCCATGTTCCAAATCACCTCATTAATATCTCTGGCTCCCAATCTTTCTGACAAACTATTCACTTGTATCCTAAACCAAGGCAGATTACTCATTCCTCTAGCCACTTTAAGATCATCAAAATCCATCCAAAAATTATTTAAATACATGATTCTTTTTATACCTAAAGGTAAGTTAGGAAAACCTTGTGACATACCAGACGCATCAAACTCGGTTTTATCATTATAAATTCCGTGAACCGATAACTCTGCTGAATGATGATAAGGGTTCTCGGTAATAGGAACATAATTATTCTCATCATAAACCTGATCAAGGTCTTTTCTTGTGCCTAAATAATATACCAACCCTTTTATTGTTTCATGAAAACTACGACTGCTTTCAGTGGCATAAGTTAAGGCAACCCTTTTAGAGCTAGGCGTGTGTTCTGGTAAATTCTTAAAAACACTTTCAATTCCAAACCATTTCAGACGATTAATTTGATTAGCTATAAAAGGTTGTTTACCTCTGGCTGCCTTATCTCTCAGTATAGGATCAGTAAGAATATCGCTTCCATAAATATCTACAGCTAAATAATGATTTAATACTGGCTTCAAATCCCTCATCTCTTCTAAAACTTCATCAACTGTTTTACCGATTTCTACATCAAGTCGATTGCCTTGATAAGCCTCTAAAAACCTGCTAAACCCTTCTTCTCCCAAGCTTGGATGGACTAAAACCTGTTGGTAGATTTCATTAACTGATTTACCGTTAACCACCTGATCATAGTCTTTATCCCTAAAAGCAGTAAAAAATGACCTTAAGCCATTTGCATCTAATCCTGTGTACCCAAGCAAGTCACTATAGATACCTTCAACCGACTTACCATAAAAGATTGTTCTGGTACCATTGGTCTTAATATCCTCAAAAGCAGACAGCAATCTCGTAAACTCACTGGCAGTTAATCCTGTATCTTCAAAACCTCTACTTAAAACACCGTTAGGATCTGCTGTTTCATGATGGTGACTATCTCCCGAAGAGGCATGGTGACCATGAGCACCCTCATCCGGAGTCTTAAACATCTTGAAAAACTCAGAAGCTTTCATGCTTACAATAGTACCGTCCATCTTTTTAACCCTGACTTCCATATTTGCATTACGCTTATTTGAATCTCCCCCAGCTAAGTAATATCTCATCCTCCACCTTATCAATCCCCCATTATCATCAAGATCTATTTTGTGTGTTCTCCGAATATGGTCTCCTATTGATTTAGCCTCTTGAATTACCACATGCTCCAAAAGCATTGTCATATCCTCTACGCTGATTAATTCTTTAATTTCTTTCTGCTCGCCTCCGACTTCAACTTTTCTAGCCCAGGTTCTAACATTAGGTGCACCTATCCGAGCTGATTCTCCAAAAGTATCCATAACTTGTCCGGCAAAACCCACAGCATCTTTAACTTCCCTTCTCAGGGTGGCGTATCTTTGTCTAGCATCGTTGTATTCCCTTCTAATCCTTCTCATCTCCTTAACTTCATCCAGAGTAAGACTAATTCCCTGTTCTCTTTTTTGATTCAAATGCTCTAAATAAGCATTGTAATTACTCCTTGTCTCCTTTAGCACTTCTTTGGGGTCCTGTAATTCTCTTAGTCTGGCGAGCTCTGCTGGATTAACAGACTCTCCTGCTTGTCTTTTTCTCTCTATTTCATTCCTCAATTTGCTATACTCCACTCTTCTAACTATAAAAAGTTTGTCCAGCTCTCCTTGGGTAATATTGCTATTTAATTTTGCCCTGTTTGCTGCTCTTTCAGTAGGCGTATTTCCTGCTATCTCATACTCCATTAAATCATCCACCAACATTTCCTCTAAGTTTGACCTTACGAATCTTTGAGTTAATTGGCCTCCCTGTAGCTGATTATCAGATAAATGTCCGGCAAACCCATCAAGTCTATACCTTAATCTGTATTCAGGACTATTTCTTAACCATAAAGCCTTGGCAGTATAACCACCCAACATAGTAGGAATTTCCCTTAAACGATCATACCCATCTTGATCTGCCCAGCGAGCTAAAATAGTGGCGTAATTTTCCATTTGAACCAAGGCACCAAAAAACGGAGCCAGTCCAAAAAGTACGCGATTAGTTATGGTTCTTTGAAAATAGGCAATATCTGACTCTTGCAAATTAGCCGGCTCTCTCATTCTACCCACAGCATCAACAATCGATTTCATCCTCCCTAGCATTTCGTTTGCATCATAAGCTGTAATATTTTCCATCAAATCCCTAACAGCAGCATTTACGCTCACCTCAACTCCCTCTCTATTAGCACCTTTCAACTCGTAAGTACTCCAATAAAAGTTATACGGGGTTTCCCTGGTTCTTCCTCTGTCTTCCTCTGTTCTCTGTATCGCACGCTCAAGTGCCACAATATTAAATTCACCAGCCAATCTTCGTTCACCTGTAAGAGATCCTGTTCTTATCTCTTCCAGTCTTCTCTCGAATCCTTCTTCTTTTTGTCTTAGTTTATATAATTCAGTATTACTTAACCCTCTTTGCCTTAAATCAAACATAGATCTTCTAGTTCGTAGCAAGCTAGAGGTCACATCAAATAATTGCTGGTAGCTTCTGGTTACAAAAGCTCCTTTGATCCCCTTAAACTTTCCAGTAACCTCTATCGCTTCAGCAGGAGGAATTTCACGTCCGCTATAAAAGCTATCTTGGTAAACAGTGTTGCCTGATTCGTCAATTTGCTCCATTAAATCAGCTCTAGTTTCATTCCAAGCACGATTGCTTTCATAAAGCTTAATATCACTTTCCATTTGCTCATCACTAAATCTTTTCAAAACATCATCTGTTAAACTGCTTTCAGAGGTAGCCTGAGCTGGCTCTCCTCTTCTTGTTGCAGCTACTACTGGCTCATTAGTATTTAACACCCGTTTTCTAATATTTTCATAGGTTGTACGATAAGTCTCGTCTAAAGCATCAAACATTCCTAATTGTCTTGCTTCATAGAAATACCACTCCTGAAGATCTCTTGCCTCTACCTCTACCTCTTTTTTGTCTTTATCCAAAATAGTCACCTGAAAATCTAAACCCCTATGTCCTTCAATTTGCTTTTGCAGGTTTTCAAAAGATATAGGTACCTGATCAAGACTAATTATTTCAGAAGCAAGCATCGGAGGCTCGTCTTCGTACAACTCTCGCTCTACTTGATAAATCCAACCAGGTAAAGGTTGGTCTTCTAACTCGTCAACGTATATATTTTCTTCCCTAGACATCTTAGCTTCCAAACCTTTAACTAAACTTGAAATTCTGTCCTGATATGTCGCCCTGTCTACTAAAAACTGAGCTCCGGTTGTTTTAATAATGTCTGTTTGCATTAACTTTATCTGTAATTCGAATTGCTCTTTTTTCAACTTCATTGCTTCATAAGCGTTTTTCCCACCAAAGAGAGCATACAAATCATCCCCTTTTGGTAATCCATCAACGTGTGCAGCAGCTTCCGGAGAATCCCATTTAGAATTATGCCATGGGTTTATTCCAGAATTAATTTCAATTAGTTGATTTTCGTAATTTTCCAAGGCTATAAGGTGTGATCTAAGCTTCTCGCCTGATACTTCACCATTCTCTGCTATTTCTCGTTGAATCTGTTGTTCTTGAAATTGATCAAAAATCTGCCTTGCATGCTGAATAGCCCTTCCCTCTCCTGCAAATTTATCTGCAGCTGCAAGTTGATGTAGTAGAGCTACTGATTGTTCATACTCGGCCAGGTGTTTATCTCTCTCTGCTGGCTTCATTGCATCTATCCTAGCTACTCTTCTGGTATGAAAAAACCGGAAATCCCGATCATTCTCTCTGATTTCCCCGCCTTCATCTTCAGGTGGACCAGGAGACTCCGGAGGCTGAGGTGGCTCAGGCCCTCTTGGAGTACCATCATTATTTCCATCGTTATTATTCCCGCCACCTCCTGTACCCCCACCCCCTATAACAAGTCGATCAAATTCAGCCACCATTGAGTCTAAGTCTTCTTCCCTCCTTACTGGCTCTGAAGGATCAGGAACTCTACTAAGAATATCTTGAGGTCTTACCTCCGCAGGACTCGCAACTGAAATTGGTTCTTCTAATTGCTGGGTAGCTCCATCTACTGGACGCTCCAATACTGCAGTCCCTGCTGATCCGCCTCCTGTTCCTGGTGTACTTTCTGCCATAATTTCTATATTGGCCATGGTTTTTTGTGTAACAGTAAATTGTACAAACCTATGGTAACTTCAGTGTAAGGTTTTGCTAAACTTACTGTCAACTTATCCCTCCTGACAAGAGTTTACCTTGAATGAAAGAAGGGTGCTTGAGGAAAAACTAATTAAATCCTGACGAAATTAGGTGTAATCTATTTGCTATCTAGAAATTTTATATCTCCTTGATAATCTACCGCGCAACCTTATGTTCAAAGAAGTACTCAGTTTTGAACCATGGCTTTGGCCTCTTTTGCTACATTTGCTACCTCCATGATGACCTTCAGGAGTGCCTTCCATACAACCAGGACAAGGCCCTCTTCCTCTTCCCCCTCTAACTTGTTGAGGCTCTGTTGAGCGCATTGCATCTAGAATTACTTGACCACGGTCACCAGCACTTACGACTTCAGCCACCCTAGAAGAAGTGGTCAAAGCTGCCGCAGATCTTATCTCAATATCTGATCTAAATATCACAGGAACAACCTCAAGAGAACCAGGGTTAGAATCTAAACTTATATTTAACAATTCTCTATGAAAAACTTTGGGAACAGGGATAATTGTTTGAGTTAAAACAGGTTTTCTCTCTACCATATTTATTACAAGGTAGCCATAATATCGCACCTTTTAAAAAAGGTCAAATCAGGGAGGTTAACAACGAACTTTATCACGATCAAGGCATCGCTCATTCTGGCATCTTTCCACAAATCCCTCTCGAGGTCTTTTATTGATTGTTTTACAGACAGGACAAGGAAAATACAAAGAACCCATACTGTCTGACTCTAAACCAGTGCCTACAAAACCACCGCCACCTACACCTTCTACGCTTGATCCTAAACTAATTCCAGATAAAACATTACCCCTTGCTCCTGGTGGGCATCCCCCCCTGGTTTTAAGATAGGCTATTTCTGCAGCAAAATCCTCTCCGCTTATTCCCGAACTTACTTCCTGTTTTATAGTCGCAACTTGAGCCCTTTCCCGAACTTGATACATACTCGCCTGGCCACTATCTTTAAGAAATACCCTGGTAAGACGTAGCAGTGTTTTCTCTATTCTTGAAACTATCTGTTGTTGAATAAACTTTTCACCAATCCTTGTAGCTTCCATTAAAATAAAACTTTTTAGCTCAGCGATCAACGCTTCTTCTTCCTGGCTACCCTGCAGTAGAGTCTCAAATCTTTTAATATCAGCTTTTACACTCGTAACTGACCTCATTTCTGGTTTTGCTCCCTGTTGAAGCAACTTAAAATCCCTTTGACCTCTTTCAGCTAAGATTTTATCCAATACATATTCAAAAGGATTAGCATAAGATTCTGGCAAAGACAAACCTAAAACTGGATTTCTTACTAAAGAAATAATCCTGTCTTTATCTGTTTTTCCATTAGGAAAATCTTCTGCAGCTCCCAAACCTGACATCACCTTTTCAGCCTGATCTAAATCTAAATCAACATGAAAAGTTAAACCTTTTAGCTGTCCCTTACCATCTTTCCAAAAAACCATAGGCTCTGCATTAAGATGGGATAATTCTTGCCCATTTTGACCAAAATACCCATTCCAACCCGCCGGGTTCATTAAAACCGAGAAAGAATTGTTTTCAGCTTCAAGTAGAGAATCTTCAATGGCTATCGAAGCACCAAGCACAGACCCTGCTCTTTCTTGACTACTTATAGCATTCACGACAGGCTCACCATTATTGCCCACCATCCTCAAAGCTCCATCTACATAATCAAACCTATTTATGTGTGGTAAAACTGCTTTTGATTTAATAATTTCACTGTCATAAGCTCTGATGTTCATCTCCAACTCTCGAACAGACTCGGTAACAGCTTCAACCAAGGTCACTCCATCTAAAACTCTTTTGTTTATTTCATTAAAAAACCTATTCATCTCAAGATCGCTATCCCATTTAGGGATCGTATTTGTTATTAAATCTGGGGCTAACTCAACTGGCTGATACTGAGGTTCTAAGGCTTCTGGAAGGGCTGAAATTCGGTCAACTTGACCAGCAATCACTAATGTATGGCCTAAATCTAATCCAGGCTCAGATTTCCCCCCTACTGTGGGATTATTAATATCATCCAAAACTAAGGGTCTAGTATTCCAAAAAGCTTGATTTTCAAAAGTTGAGGTTGGCGAATTAGTAATTGATTCTGCTGTTGGCATATTTTTCCTGCTCGGGATTGAGAATTGTGGTCGGTCTCCTGACTTTACAGTTGCGGCACAGCCTCTGAATTACACAGAGTTTCCTTTTTTGTATCTTCTCGCCTAAGGCGAGGATACACCACATTTTGCATAATAACAAACTAAAAACGCAGATGTCAAAACCCAAAATTCCTTGATAGACTAACATACCTTTTTTACCTGGTTGGTACTAATTTGTGCTTAAGTGACCTAGTTTGTCTATCTGGACTATAAATTTTTCACGGGGTATAAACAGCGTACAGAGAAAAGCGTTTAGCGTATAGTTATGAAAATACAATCCTATAAAGAACTCATAGTTTGGCAAAAATCAATTGAATTAGTTAAAGAACTATACTTGTTAACTAACTTATTCCCCAAAAACGAACAATTCATACTAATCTCCCAAATGCATCGAGCAGCTATCTCAATACCTTCTAATATTGCGGAAGGATACGCACGAAGGTCACATAAAGAATATCTTCAATTTTATGCTATTGCTTATGGGTCAGCTCTTGAACTTGAAACTCAGCTAATTATTGCTCAGAAACTTCATTTCTCAACAACCAACAGCTCTAGGATTACTGAATCTTTGTTAAAAGAAGTTATAAAAATGCTCTATGTGATGGTATATCGAGAGAAAGGAGATCTAGATAAGCGTTTAGTTAATAGCGTTTAGCGTATAGTTTTTGGATTCAACTATACCCTATTCTCTATACGCTATACCCTAACCAAATGGAACCACACGCTATCCCCCAAAATGTCACCAATTTCCAATTCCGCTTAGTTGGGGATATGACCTTAAAACAATTTCTCTATTTGGCAGGTGGTGCTGTTTTAGCCTACATCCTGTTTGTAACTATATCTCATTCATACCCAATAATTGCCTGGCCTTTAATTGTCATTTCAGCCTCATCCGGAGCTGCTTTTGCTTTTTTACCGATCGCTTCAAGGCCCCTAGATTATTGGCTGGTAGCATTTTTAAAAGCCATTTATTCCCCCACCAAAAGGGTTTGGAAGAAAAATAACAAAAGTTTTAAGGATGATGCTTTGTTTAGTAGCAGACTTATAACTTATCTCCCCAGTCAACAACCTCAACTACCCCAAGCTCCTGTTCCCCTCAACCCAACTCCTTCCCCTATTAGGGCTTTGCCAAAAACAGAAAACCAACCTTTAACTAAAGATGAATTAGG